>ERZ1740065.3173-NODE-3173-length-10288-cov-15.820874_pt1 | contig 10288 bp, 4 predicted proteins | sample MGYA00581738_ERZ1740065 | MGnify/ENA primary metagenome ERZ1740065 (study PRJEB43018, sample SAMN04849749) | marine metagenome | isolation source: floating plastic debris | place: Pacific Ocean | collected 2008-09-01 | study: EMG produced TPA metagenomics...
TTTCCTGTACAGTGATGTTGTAATAGACTTTGTGAGCTGTTGTCAAGTTACCCAGCAAAGCATAGCTGAATCCAAGGTGGCCGAAGTGTGACAAGAAGGACATCATGAGCACCACCCAAACTAAACCCTTGTCTTGATAGACTCTCAGGTTGCACAGCTTGATTGCCGACACCATCGTTACACCTATAAAAGCATTCATATGGCGATATATGTAACGGTATGTGAATGTACCAACATGTTACTGCCGACACAGGCTGTCATAAATTATCAGCAGAGTTGTCAGGATGATATAATCAGGTTTCCTACATAACGGACACAAGCCTAATTTCCAAGCAACAATCACAAAATAGAGGAATCTATCTCAGCAGGTGCCACATACGGATGTCCTTCTTCATTTAGTCGGGGATTGGAGTAGCTGAGATCCCCCCTCAATATGGTCTGAGCACCTTTAGAGACGCCGGAAGAACTGTGAAGATGATTTGAGTACTCTGGAATGATAGTTATGATTGGAAAAGATGCATATTTCTGAAGTAAAAATTCAGCACAAAGTTACCTGAGTCAGTGAACATGTTGCTTGAAATCAAGCAGCTCATACACAATGCGCACGTATCACAGCTTGCTTGGCAAACCACTACTTTGAACTCATATGTTGATATGTTGATGCATCATGACATTAAGGACGTTGAGAAAGTTTACAGCCATGCAGAATATGTTCAACAGATATGTTCAACAAGTCAGAATTTTGCTAGTACAGCTGCAATTCAGTTTCACCGTGATGAGCAACTGCAATTTAGTTTCATCTTGACTAGCAGTCATTAACTAGTGCATGACAGCTCCAGCCAAAAGCAGCACATTTACCTGTCATCGTAATGGAAATGAAAGTTATCAAGCTGCCACAGCTACACGTGAGAGATGCTAATAACGATGTGGACTGCTTCAGAGCTATTATTACCTTACGTAAGGGAGAGCACTGGCCTTGGCAGAACGCCTACCAATTACAACATCGCAACAACAGCTACCAACGGCTGCTAAATGAACATCTTTGAAATAGGGTCTGCTAATTCATCTGGTAGTTATGGCCACCACAGTGTACTAAATTTTTTCAGAAGGTAAAAGAAGTGTTTCTTATTCATTGAGATGCTTAATTCAAATTAACTTCACTCCCAGAAAGTTCTTCTCTCAACATCTTTAAGACCAATTCACACTACGCGATGAAGCAATACGATGAGCCACTTGGTCCATCGTGTGATGTCATACAATGCGTTGTGTAGTTCACACTAGGGATAGCAGTCAATCTGTGGCTGTTCAGCAGGAGCCAATTAGTTCTACTGTTTAAAGCTGCTGCGGTCCTCCCATTTCCCCTAGTGCACTGGCATAGTTTGCCAGTGTTGACCATGTGTGGAAAAAATGCTACATTTTGCTATCAGTTCAGCTACTTTCGTTACATCTTCTGATAAGCAACTGCTGACTAGAGTCGCTCTCACCAGTTGGCTTTCACTCCTTGGCTGTCATTATCATTTGTGCTGAAGGAACACTGAGGAACACCAAACACCACCCAGCTTAGTTTTCAATATGATCTATTAAGTTCATCTAAATGTAGTCTAGACACGTATACTGCACTAGCCACTGTAGAGAGAGAGTATAAGGGTGCATCTCACACCAATTTTCCCACTGTTTAGCCCAGAGCTTGCACTAGGCTATCGATTTGAAACAACCCAAGCACGTGGATCTGCATTTACCCACGTGTTAAATTAGTATCAGTCAATAAAATTTAATGCGATGACACTAACCACAGGTCAAAGTTCAACGCCTTCAAAGTATCACTCATAATTTCTAGGTCATGTGACGTCACGCGATGGTGTTCATCACAGAGCTGATCATACTGCTTCATCACAGCGTGTGAATGGGGCTTTTGATGAGCAGATCATATCACGCAAGCGTACACACCAGTCCATGCTGGCAATTTGTAAGGCAGTATTTGTCTCCAAATGCTACTCACTATTTTTTGTTTTGTGTCATTTAACTCAGGTTTATGGTATGGTTCCAATTAAAATTGTAAACTGTAAATTCCTATATACATAGGTAACAGTCTGCTCTCACAAGATACTCTACATAGACTGACTAGAAATATCTAATACCTGGGATAACCTTCCCAGTGTGTGCATATACCTATTATCCATTTCTCAATCACCACTGGCCAGTGCATAGTGTTATAGCAGTGCGCCATCGCTTCTATCAACTACCCGCCTCAGGCGTATCTCCAACTGAGAACTGAGAACAATTAATCCAGGTAAAATGAGCTTCCCAGAATTATTGAGATAAGTTCTCCGAGGCTGAAAGTCTACTCATTTTGCGTTATGGACATGTCTGACGGTTTCTGGTAGGAGGTTAGCAGTACATCTCTATGATATCACATGACAAACGTTACGACAGCAGTATGGCTATCCATGCTTACAGCACGTCTACTGCGGCCTGCCATTGTACAGCAATAGTCATACGCATACCATATGGTTGTATTTACCACTGCTCACTCTAATCGATACACAGTACACCAGCCTATCACAGGCGTGTCATACAGTAATATAAGAGACAATTGACTCACCTCTTCAAGTCAGTACAAATTTGTCAGCATTTGGTGAAAGATGACCAGTGGCGGTTCAACTCAAGCACAGAGTCGTATACATGTAGCTAAATTGCAGTTGATTAGCTGACAAACCGCCAAACTTCCATAGATGAATGCAACTTCATTTATGCCTGACCTGATCCAGATGAGAGCTCGTTGATGTTCATGGTTCAGTGACTGTTTCTGTATGAGATACATGTAACAGCTGAACTCTCTTTCATTAACACTCTATACGTAGAGCTGAATGAGTTCAATCATATAGATAAATGTATGGAAAGGCTGGGTATTCAATTGCAACTGAGAAATTTTTTGACAGTAAACACCTTATGGTGTTCTATTGCCTCTCACAGTCACAGCTACACATTTCTATTGATCAGCAACAGAGCAGATAAGTTTCATAGATGATGTGACAGCGATCTGTAAGTGATGACCCCGATAAGCTATCTGACTGAGCTTGACTCCATGGATCCCGCCCCCCTTGCCCATCCGACACGGATCGACAACCCTCTCCTATCTACCTGGGTCTGATTCACAGACACTCATTCTCCACATGGAGCGGATTGGTTATGGCTTTCCCGGCTATTGAGTTACATACAAGTTTGAATGCTGCTCTAATTAGCTAATGAAGCAAGTGAAGATGTGATCATCGTCATCGTATCAGCAGCTAGCCGCATATTAAAATCATGAAGCAAGGCAGCCAGTATCCTCCTGATAGCTGCCATCAGATTCCTTTGAGCAGGAGGAAAGTAAGGAGGGAGGGGAGGAGTAAGCAGTTATAGTTGTACGATAAATCAAGCAGCAGAGGCATAACAATTGGCCTCATGAATGATTGGGATTACGTTAAGATTGCCATGCTTTTGATTGGCGACTAAATCCCGATTATCTTCTTGAAACGTATCACAAGCTCGATTGGATTAGGAATACCATTGCCAATCCTAGAAACCAAGCAGATTATCGCTAAATGTGATTAGGATTGGAGATTGAATCACAATTACTGCTGAGTGTAGCATGAGCTATAAAGAAGGCATAGATTAATATGGTAATGCCTCTCTATACTGCATACTGCATTGTTGCGCAAGCTTGTAGTACTAGCCAAACGTTACAGGCTGCTGATGTCACAATCAACTTGGAAGCTGGTGCACTTCTTGAAACCAAATGATATCACAAGTGTCTCTACACAAGTAATCTTATCTGCTGCTTCAACCAGAGTGTGGCTGTTTAGACGCTATGCCACAATGATGATTAGCCTGAATTGGTTGCAGCATAGTTAAACCCTACACCTCAGCTCCTAGCTAGGCAGGCACTTCATAACATTCATATCAACTCTCCCATATTTGGGACCAAAAATACTACTATTGGTTACCTAATGCCGTCCTGTAGTTTATTAGTTGGTTCAAGGTGAGCTGAGCTCTAAGGATGTTCGGTGTAGGAGGTGGGAGCAATGCGATGCAATCGTTTGGATGCTCAAGTCTGAATTGGAATTGCAATCGTGGGAAACCGATTATGATTGTGAGTGCTATTTTTTGTACCACTATTACCTGCTTTATTGTGAAATCGATTGCATAACCAATTGCGATTGGAGGAGCTGGAGTTTACGCCTCTGTCCAGCAGTGTAGTACAGTATGTACATGAGATGGAGCAGTATATGTAAGCAGTGATTGCTGCTGCTAAGAACCATATGAGTGAATAAGTACTGAACTGTGATGTGTACTTTTATAACATATTATAAGAGAAGGAACATGCCAATGTAGCCAACTGTATAGACAGTAGTCTGAATGAGAGCCACACAACTCTGGACTGAAGTTGAATTGAGTTGATGAAGTGAGGTGTGACGTGCCGGGGTCAAAGGTGAAGTGTCCAAGTATTTTGAAGTTGTGGTATCTATGAGTCTGAAGTGATCACAAAGTGATTCAAGTGAAGTTAATGACTCACAGCTATGAGTTAAATCAGTTCTCAGCTTTGCCACTTTCCGCTTCAGCTGTGCACCAGCCAATCAGTTTAGACTGTCTGTGGCCAGGCTATGAGCACAGTTTTTGACACTGAGATCTTTCATCATGAGTATGCTGAGCAGCCTGGCATTCAGATGCAATTGCTTTGAAATGTGATGTAATCAATATGAATTTGGATGTAGTGGGTATGATTTCTAATACATCGATATTGAATACATGTGCACCAAGGCTGCAATCCAATGAACTCTGATAATGATCTCTTGAGTTCTGAGTATGTAAGATGGAAGAAAGGCTGAGTGATAGAGGCATGTTAATTCTAGTAAGCTTGTAATGAAGCCGCTGTAATCACGCCATGTTTCAGCAATGGCGCAGGCTGTGGTGCACTCCTCCATTCCCATTCCCCATTCCCCTAGTCTGATAACTGGCTGCCAATCAGTGTCTGGATACAAGTAACTGGTCACTGCATCTATTGAGCATGTTGCACACTTGGAATAAGCAAAGGCTCAACTTTACTGGTTAGAGGTTAGAGATTAGAGGTTAGAGGTTAGAGGTTAGAGGTTAGAGGGTGAATTTACTCAGCATAACTGAAAGTCTAAACTTGATGCAAAAATTCAGTGACTCTTTCCACCTCCACTGCTACCAGATAAAAACTAATTGGCCACAACCTAAACACTGCCAAAACCACAACCTAAACACTGCCAAAACCACAACTTTTATCCTGAATTGGAGACCAGTTTGGCTGAAGTCATCTGTTCATATCAATGAGCATGTATGAACTCCATACTCTACCCGGATTTATTTAGCTCTAGTGTTGAGACCAATGAGGAACAAGAAGTGGATCTGAGTCTACTATTAGAATATCTGATTTTCTCCCCAAGCTTACTATGAATTAGAATAATATTCTATATATATTATACTATTTAATATTTTCCTATGTCGAATATATTTTAGAATATATTATAAATGAGGTTTCTGTTGCACCTGATGGTAGTAGCCAGAGTCCATCTCGGTCTCTTAGTCAACCGAGTCATGATCGTTACAATAGACAATGCTGACTACAATGCTAGTAGCCCATGTGAAGGGAGCATCCCATCTTGCGGACTATCAGCCTATCTTGCGGACTATCAGCCTTTCTTGCGGACTATCAGCCTATCTTGCGGACTATCAGCCTATCTTGCCCAGAAAGATTTTGGTTTCTGAGCTGTTTTAACAGTCTATGTCCGACCACCTGAGTTGTGTATGTAGCATTAAGCTGGCACTATTTTATAAGACCCGATACATCAGATTACATCACTTCAGATCACGGATGACCAGTTGGGCTCACACTTTCCAGATTGTTTCAAGCAGTAAGGCAGGCACTAGTAGGCAGCATCACTGTACATGATAATTTTCCAACTTTACGGAGTTTTCTCGTCTTTGAAGGCTCTCCAGAAAATATGTAGTATTTTGTGACAACAAGAGCCGTATTTTTCATACAATTATCCAATCATAATCAAGCACAATGGTATTCACCATCATGCAGCGAGTTAATGATCGATGGGTGATCAAACATGAAAAGAAAAATCACTGAGTTCTGAATGGCGAAATCGGACGAAAGGTAAGTGTCTTCATTTAAGTATTCCATTGCATGTAAGAATGATAGTGGTATATCATATGATAGCATATTACTGTGGCAGATGGTAGATACATGAGTGACTGCGTAGTAAGAAAACCAGAGGTGGGTAATATCTCATTGGGTATTGAGAGATGATCCTTTGACTTGGTGTTGTGTAGATCAGCTCAGTAGTCTTATCACTTGCATTAACCAATAGGATGACTCGGGTAGCTGCTGGATAGCTGTTAGCATGATTGCAGGCATAGCAAGACATCGCAGCAAGGTATTCGTCTGTTTTCTTATATCGCTAACACGAAATGAAAACACACGCGCACACGCACCCACGCATACCATATGGGATAATTGAGTTAAGCCGTGGCTACACGGTGCAACGTTTGCTTCGTTTAGGCCAATGACACAGTAAACTACAGTGCCTACCAGCTGTTTTCTGATGCTCGGTACGCTCAGCAACACATTTCAAACGGTTTGAGATCTGGGCAGCAATGCTAGGTCCAGATGGCTTTCTGATTGGTCAATTTCTAGTTAATGGTTGCGAAATCACTGGAGCTACACGTATGAGCAGTGGCAGCCACTGCGTCTCTCTTTGTTTACTACTATACTTGCTGAACAGATGTTATATAATCTGTCGACCAGTCACTCTGTGTAGCCACCATACCTTCCTGATCCTACGCATGCATTCACTGCTTTTTCGTGATACAAACAAATTCGAATTCTGACCAAATTCGACGCATGGAAACTCAGAGTGGTACTGGGTAGTACGAATCCGAGAAGCCAAATCCACCACGGTTTATGAAACCGCTTTGGTTGAGATGCATCAATAGATACGATGCATGGAAACACGGATTCGCGCTGAGTTCGAATCCATAGCTATGCTCGGACTAAGCTAGCTTTCTGATTTCGGACTAAAGCTGTCACGCCTTCGATAGGTTCTCTTTATTTGCCATAATTGATCATCACATTTGAGGAGAACATTGTCATACCAAGACCATGTTTGCTAGAATTACACAGGAGGACAGCTATGGAACTTTTTTATCTGTAAACAGAGACCTAAAATACTCACATATTCGAGGGATAGCCAGTATCGAGGACGCTTTCTCTTCGGTTTGTTACCACGCTGTGTACGCTTAGGTTGAATGCTAGTAATTGCACTGTTGTATCGGTCTGCTACAGCTACCATTGTATTGTCAACTACTGCTGGAGTAAATTTCAGCTCAGTACAAAGCAAACTCTACGCCTAACTTCATCCAACTCCAGCTATTTACAAACGTTTGCAAGTTGAAGTTGACCTTAAAACTGAAAACAAGCTAGCTTGGCTCGCCATAATTTGATGCAGGAGCTGACAACTCTGTAGAGAGCGGTTTGTCACATGGAAACAGACGGCAATGAATTCGAATTCATCATAATCCTATCAAGCTTGATATATTGGCATCCCAATTCGATGGATGGAAAGCCAGTGAGTGTTAGCATCGAAATCACAAAAACATCGCTCTCTGTAGCCACAACACTACTTATCATCAGCAACCAGATTAGCATGGACCTGTAAGCAAGTTCTTAAAGATGTTGAGAAAGCTCACAGTCATTCAGAATATACTTTACATACCTTATGTCGGTGCCGTATAGCTGCTCTAATTAGCCGTTGGGAATTACAACCGGCTTAATTTCCCGTCCTACTTAGGTCATACAGGCGGATGCTACGTAGACCTGGGGACCCGCCTACCCAGGTCTACGTCATCGCATTGTAATGGTATGCAATAGGTCTAACGATGAGAATGGATTTTCTGGCGTTTTTTATTATTGCTACCCGTGTCAAATATTTATGCAACAGGAAGAATAACTATCCAGCTATACTTTGACAAGAGGATTTTACACTCACGAAGTCGAAAAGTGCTTTTTTAGGGCTGAAAAAGTACTCTATCAACAGCTTGACATTATAGCCTACGTACCTTCCATTGTGCCGCGGCGTATAGCGTAGCGAGCCAACCCGCTTAGTGAAACTCTTATGATAAAGCCTATTACGACATCGCATCACCCAACGACTACTAATGGCCGCTAAGTGACCGCCTTCTAAAGAGGTCTGCTAATTCATCTGGTAGTAATGGTCAGTAACGATCACTACAGTGTACTAAATATTGTCATAAGGTAAACAAAAGTGTTTTTTATTCATTGATATGCTTAATTAAATTTCACTTCACTTCCAAAAAGTTCTTTTCTCAACCTCTTTAAACTTAAGCTAAAGCAAAGTTAGGTGCGGTAAAAGCATAAGAAGTGCGGTCAAAAGCAGGCGTAACATCGGCGTAATACCGTCGTTAGACTGGCACAAGATTCCTGAGTGCCTACTGATAGAAGAGTAAAAAATGCTAAGAGAGCTGCTTATAGTGTCCATAAACCCATTGCTGCATCAGTTCATCAACTCAATCGATCTTACAGGCTGTCAGCTGAATGCGATGGTCGTCTACCTCTGCGGCTGTACTTCGATTGCTCACTTCGCTGCTATCTCTATCGAGAGAGCGATTACCATCACTAATCCTGTTTGGTCTGTGGCCAACCGCGGGCAGACAACTCTGTATCTGTATGTGATGATTGGGTTCTGCTGGGTATATGGACTGATCTGGTCCATCCTACCTCTTGTTGGTGAGTATATGAGGAAGGTCATCTCATCTGTTAGACAGTAACACAATCTTGTATGTGGTGCCCCTTGTAATAGTATGCCAGTAAGTTACCTTCGTGGCTATCCACTTTTCATCACCACAGTCATTAGAAAGCCAGGAGGCTTGTTGGCCCAAGGTATAGATTTACCAGCGTATGTCTAGTAAACTCTGCATGGAAATGAACTTAATTGGATAATTTTGACTTTACAGGCATACAGAGGTTCACATTCGAGGGGAGAGTTTCGTGTGGCATTGACTGGTTCTCTCGTGAGGAGAGTCACTACGTCTACAAGGTCGTCATATTCGTCACAGCTTTCCTACTACCATTGACCGTCATGACCTGCAACCACATCACCGTATTTCTTACGGTAATTCATCCTGTGGCAAATTTAAATGACTAAAAATCCAGCTGACGAATATGCACCGAACATCTGCTTTCATCACTTTGAAGGTGCGAAGAAAGTCTTCAAGACAGAAGTTCAGCCGAGCCAAAGCTCCCGGTCATACGGTGAGAGAGAGTCATCTGATGGAATGGAAAGTCGCAAAGTACATCATTCTCATCACTGGTAAAGGTCCAATTACTCATTGATGTGTTATCTAAGCCATGACTGTGACGATAAAGTCACATCTCCGGTAAACATAATGATGTAGTAACCACGCAGGTCATGATAGTCTTCCGCTCACTCCACTGGCATCAGTGCCACCAGTGCTGTCAATGCTGCCATCGCTGTCAGTGCTGTTGGTGTTGTTGGCGCTGCCGATACTATCAGCAGTCAGGATTTCAGCGTGATCAGTGCCATTAGTACTGTCAGTGCTGTAAGTACCAACAGTGTTTTCAGTGTGATCAGTGCCGGCAGTGCTTTCAGTGCTGTCAGTGCTGTCAATGCCTTCAATGCTGTTGCTGCGGTCAGTGTATCAAGAATTTTTCAGCAATAATGCTCAGATAATGCCATTACGAACAGCAAAATTGTGTAGCATTGACTTGCTGTCCGTTCAACTTCAGCTGTTCCTAAGACATTTCTCATGTTATGCAGGTGTCTACTTACTCGCATGGACTCCATATGCTGTATTTGCGATGAAGGTTGCATTTGGGAAAGCCCACGAAGTTCACCCTATTGTTGTCGCTGTCCTGGAGTTTGTTATGAAGTCATCTGTTGTCCTGAATCCAATGATGCATATCACCTACAACAGGAAATACAGGTGTGTAGATATACTAGGGAGAGTAACCTCATGTGGGATGAAACAGACATGCGATGGTCACATTGACAAAAATGTCCAATATACCATGTCAACTCAGCTTTAAACAACTCATCGTTATCAGTACATCATGCCCATCCAATGATAATGAAAGTTTCCTCTCCTTCCTCGGCTACTTGTTCCCTCCGGCTTGTTCCCTCCCACCAAACACAAAAACAAAAACACAAACAAAAACAAAAAAAACAAAAAAAACAAA
>ERZ1740065.3174-NODE-3174-length-10288-cov-12.482361_pt1 | contig 10288 bp, 5 predicted proteins | sample MGYA00581738_ERZ1740065 | MGnify/ENA primary metagenome ERZ1740065 (study PRJEB43018, sample SAMN04849749) | marine metagenome | isolation source: floating plastic debris | place: Pacific Ocean | collected 2008-09-01 | study: EMG produced TPA metagenomics...
ACTCCCGCTCACTCCCGCTCACTACCGCACCTATCCACGCTCACTCCTGCTCACTCCCGTTCGCTCCAGCACATGCTGATGCACGAATATCTATGGAAGAATGACAAAAACCAAGTTTTTCAAGAACTCTCCACAAATTCTTCAAGAATTTTTAAGAAGTCTGAAGACTCATTGTGAGTTCTTGAAGACTTCATGTTTCAATGAAACTTATGCTGGAGAAACAGACAATTACCCAGATTATAGACTTAGCACCTACTTGGCTTGTAAGACACAAGAACCGAGAATGCGCTGCCGCCGCCTCCAGATTCAGCAGACACAATGGTCAAGGTCAGACTCTCCACCCCAACGATGTCTATGGAGCTGCCCGTTCTGTTACCGCAATACCTGCAGGCAGACATTATGGTAGAATCACAAGTTGCTGAAAATTTCTGCGTCCATCTAATTTTTGTGATTCTGATCTCAAAAGATTGAATAACTATATTCTCTCCATCCCATTAATCTTTATCCAATAGTCAGAAAAACCTAAATATATTTTTGCAAAATAATTGATGCAGATAGAAATGCAGAAAGCAAGTTTGCAAATCCAACATTTTTTATAGAGTTGCGTTTTTACAGAGTTGGTTTTTTCATATCTGCATTATAGAATAGCAGCCACAGCTCCTCTTCATTTGATCAGAATTTACAGACTGGAAACCTTTTTCTCATGGCGATCACTGGCATGGTAGAAGCAGTGAAAATTTGTGTTTTTCCCCAGACTTACAACATAACCAAAACAACTATACCAAACTAGTAAGGTGTCGCTTTCAAGAGCTGTCAGCTTACATCTATTATTGACGTCACGTTTTCAGCACAAATCTTCAATTTTGTTAATGAACTCTAAGCGATTGAATCATGTGTTTGAAGCCAAATTTCAGCTCTGTGTAGATCTTTAAAAATTGTTGAGACCATTCCAAGCTTAATTCTTTCATGCATCTCTGGTTTAGTCAAGCTCAACCATTTTGAGGAGGTTCTGCTAACATTTTCAGCACTCAATTTAATATCAGAGAGTCGTCTTACCATGTAAATATGAATTTTGAGACGTTTAACAGAAGCATCGGCTTTTGTTGTTCTTTCGGCGATATGCATGCATCAGCATATGCGGGAGTGTGCAAGTATGTGCAGGAGTGAGTGGGAGTGGCTGGGAGTGAGTGGGAGTGGCTGGGAGTGTTGGTGAAAATCAACAGGAGAAAAAAGAAAAATCCAGAAAACTATTCAACCCTACATGAATCCGTATTGAAATGTAAACACTGGATGCAAATGCAGAAGTCACAATGCTCGGGAGAGAGAAATATTTTAGAACAGTCACCTTTCAGAGTTGATGAGTAGATAATCACTGTGACAGCTGTCACTGCTGCTGCTGCCAACTTGGAATGATTGAAACTCTACTCTAGCTATCCGGCCTGATGAGGGTACATCAATCTATGGACACCAATATTTCAGATGTTAGAGGAATTTTTGAGCCGGTTTGTGACAAATTTTTTTCATCATCAGAGAGGAATACATAGCTTCATTACTTATATTTGTTTATCAAACTACTAAAGCCATCAATATTACTGAAAACGTAGTCATTGCGTTCTTCCTGTGTTGGTTTGAAGTACGTATGAGTTGGTTCAAGTAATGCAGTGAAGTAACAGTGCAGAAATTATGTGTATGGAGGAAATAATGACTGTTTAAATGGACCATAGTAGAAAAAATATATCTCCATAGATAGAGCCACATCCTTTAAGCCCAAATATTTTTACGCCATTGCTCAAATCAGCAGTATTTTTAATAATACCGCTTAGAGTTTGTAGCAATTTCCTTCAAGCTTGTATCTGGCATGAACAACTGACTAAAATATAGTTTTTTACTTTAATAACGTTTTCTTAGACTCTGTATCATAGCGATTATTGCGTGGTCACTAAAATATTTGGGTTTACAGCAATAAAACAATTATTTAACTTTTTCCACTTGAGTACGCTTGATTTGGAAACAGATTCCATCCCTCTCGCGGTAATCCCTGATTATTGGTAACTCACAGAGCAAGTGATGTTCTTCGGATACGGCAGCGGGTAGTTGGGACTATAAATGGCGCCCGGAATCTGTTCGTTACCCTCTGGATTGCAGATATCAGAACCTGAGGGATAGAATCATACAAATATCGCCGTCAGAATGAATCCTTGCATTCAAGTGTAAATGGAAAAATACCAGTGACAGTTGCTAAAAGTTAAAAATGAAGAAAGTATCTGAAAAATTTTCAGAAGAAAGACATAGGCTGTCCTAATGTCGCAACTCCACTGGTGCCTAGGAATCTCGGCACCTTTTACTTTTATGTTGGTATGCATTGCGAATAATGATATCTGTGTTCTTTCTGCACTTAAAACAGTGCGCCGGTTTTCGTCTGCACAAAATGCGGACAGAAACTACCGGCATAAAATTAAAAAATTCTGCAATTTCCAAGATCGTAAATATGTTCTAACAAGTGAGATTCTTTATACTTATTCCATTGAACAAAAAATACTCAGTTGTGCACTAAAAATGTAGCGGTTGCTTCTTATGAAAAATAATATTGTTCATAAGAAACAACAGCTACATTAGAAAACATTATGTATCCAAAACACAGGTAGTACTGAGCACTGTTTATCTTCTACACATATCTGAAGAGCCAGTGAACTTGATTGGGAAACACCCCTGTGAATTCATAAAACGTGGCATCCATCAAGTGAAGACTTATGATGTGCAGATGCAGAATTGATATGTATTAGAGACGAGACATTCCATCAAGTATTGATGAGAGGGAAAGCAAAAGTGTTGGTCGCAGCCTGTCAAATATGGAATGAATTTTAGTTATCAATGGAGAGCCAACACAAAAGGAGCTATTGCACATGGTACATTGTTTTCCATTCGTTATAGTGTCATTACATGAACAAATATTTCAAAAATCAAGCTCACGCGCGGAGAACCTGATCAATTAATTGATAATTGGCTGGTTAGATGGAGTAAGAAATGATGGTCTGAGCAGCTAGAAGTCCAGTAACAACAATGAATACTGTAGAACCAGATTTGATAGCGATAGAAATGTTACTGTTTGCTTCAAAATCATCAAGAAATAAAAGTTAGAGCGATCTAACGATAGCGATCCCATAAATGGGGAGACAACCCCTATATAAGGTATATAAGTCTATATCAAATTCCAACAATAGCGATCGCTTTTCGTTGCTATTTTTGCAGCCGTTAGACGATAGGGATCAAACACGGTTCCACAGTAATATACTATTTCAATCAGTTACAACTTTATTACATGAATGCATATATTGGGAAGCTATGATAAATATGGTGTCTGGCGGATGTGATGGAAAGAAACATGATCCGAGCAGGTGGAAAGCCAATAACAAGAAACCCTTGCCTTACCTCCGCTTCTCAAGATGACATAGAAGCCTCTTCCTGTCATTGAGCCATCAGATGAGAATGCCAGTGTGATGGAGTTTCGGTTCCTCACATCTATGTATGTGCTCTTTGGGTCATTGCCTGTGAACCTGGAGGTGTAAAAGTCGATAGTACTGTGAACTCACACCTAACTGCAAACGTTAGGCTGGGTCACACAGCAGTAGTGTTCACACTAGCTGATGCCACCAGCTCTAACTTGGAAAAGAACTGGCTGTAAAAATTTGGAATGCCAATCAGCGATTTTGTTGGAATTTTATGCGGCACTAATGCAGTCCTGTATAAAAGCTAAGGATGATATTTTCCATGAAATCGGTAGCCAATCAAATAGCATTTCGATGAAAAGTGTCTTTTGAAATCTGCAGATTTTCGAATTAGTGTGCGGCGGAAAAAGTTGTTGTCCAGGAGATAGAAATAGAAAGGAATGTGTTGTCTGTGACTGACAGAAGAAAATGCCGGTAGTGTGGGCCAGCCTTATTACTAATGAACTCTGATAGATCAGCACTGAACAGATAGAACAGCACTGCAACTGCAGCCTGCTGAACTCTAACATCAGAAGTTGTAAATATTTACCACAGACATACAAGTGAGTGGCAATGTTCCAAAACCTTCATCATCCAGGCGAGCTCAGCCTCACCTCTAGTCATCGTATTGTATACATAATGCCTTTATAAGGTAGGCTAGATTTGATATGTGCTGTACTACTACATGCCTATTTTCTCAGCAACTTCAACACAGATGTGCAAGTTTGGCTTGAGTGTTAACGGAATGAACTCAAAATAAACCATCGGAGCCTAAAATTTAAATAGGAATAATCCATTGCTAGTAGTGAGGAAACCAATTGTAAATAAGTAGAGCAAAATAAGGCTTTTTTCATTCTCCTGTCGATATTCACGCATCAGCACATGTGAGAGTGTGCTTCTGAATGGAAGGAGCATACTGCATGATGTTGATTCAAAGTGATCAAATAAAGAAGACAGCTGGATTATAAACTTTCTCTGTTCAACTATTAGCATGACTGAGGGAAGCCACTTCACAAGCCGAAAATGAGGAAACTAATTTAGGAAAACCTAGGATAAAGCTGAACTCAATCTGACCTAGCTTTATTCACCACCCGGACGTACTCCACAAAGGAATGATCAAAAGGGGAGCCTGGCAGTAATGAGAAATTTGCCTCTACAAAGTTTACTCAGTCACACCAAATCAGCTCCCATCATAAGACTTGAAAAAAGAATGAAAAGTGAAAAATTAAGTGCATTTGTATCTGAGGTACACATAATGGAACATACTTCTTTCCATCGATAGTCAGAAAGTCGCAGCAGATCTCCATGTTGAGACTCACGATGTTCACTTCCACCACCGCAGCATTTCCAATGTTTAACACAACCTGCTTGAGATGGGTCAGGGTTATCAGGACTCGAATAAACAACAGACCAAACGAAGAGAGGACAGTGCATAAGGGAATGCAGAGTCTCATTACAAAATGGCTGGCAGTGCGAGGGGAGTTTGGTGCGGCAGACCCAGCAGCTGAAGATAAGCAACATGGATAATAATGGTTAACATCATACACCATCAAATTTACAAAGCAGTTTGAATATGACGGACTCTACTACAAGCCGAGCCTATTCAGTTAGCCCCATGAGAATGATTCCGCATCATCTCCAAGGTCACAAGGTCACACATAAGCCAATCCATTGGTTTCTTTATACAATAGGAGCTCAAATAACACATAACAAAGAAATCATACTTTCATTTCAATACTATTCACTATTCATCGACATTACGAAACCAATAATACACGGCAACTAGCATAAGCATTTTACTGGCAGGAAATTTAAATGGAGTCATGTTCTCCACATCGTAATCACAACAGTATGAAGTAATTATGTAGTGATGCTGAGGCACTTAGTTCACTCAATTTACTGGCACATGAATTTGGAATGGGTAGAAACCCTCTCCATGACATCTGATCAACTGTATGAATAGGACCATATCAGTAGAGTGGCCCTCTCCTCTCCCCGTGTGCACACATAGAGGTAGCAGGAATACGCAACAGACAAATCAATATATTGAATGACGCTGTGAATTGATCAAAATACTTTCAAAGTATTGCGCAACATCAAACACAAATGATGGGTACAAGTATCTTGGGAAAGTCCAATTTTGTCATATTTTTTACAGAAAGTACAATTAGGTAAGTAGATAGCCAGCGTTACCTGACAATTTCGGTTGTTACCATAGCTACTGGGGTAGCTCGGACTGGTCACGTTGGCAGGTAGTGACAGTCGGTTGACGTTACATATGCTCACACTGCTGCCACCTGCAGGGAGATAAGGAGTCAACTGTATTCCAGCCAGAGTTGTTAACCTAGTGGTAGCTTGAATGTAAATTGAAGGAAAGACTCTCATATTTCTGAGATGACGAGCCTATCCTAATTGTAATGACAGAGCAGAGGTTTCTACTTATCTGCCCATTTAATGACACACCGTGCTTTACCAACTTAACGCCCAAGACACTTATCATCTTTTCAGTTTTTGTCATTTTCCTGTCAATTTTCGCGCATGCTCCCACAGATGTGGGCACTCCCTCCCGCCCACTCCTGCACAATCTCACTCACACGTGCACACTCCAGCACAATCTCACTCACGCGCTCTCACCCTCTCGCACATGTTGATGCAGGCATATCAATGGGAAAATGACAGAAGTCTCCTTTTTTTGTTCCCAGTTTATAATATTAACTGCTGTATTTTGATTCCTATATCAAAGGGCATAGTTGAGGGGATTGTAGGCAATGAACGTCCCTTGGGTCGATAGTTGAGAGGGTGTCAAATCGTCAAAAAACAGCCGGTAAACCCATTGTGGAAAACTCATACAGCCTGTTAATGAGCCATCAAATAGATTCCACCAAAATGGTTATGGTAATTAAAGCACTACTGGAGATATGATAATCTCACACCCTTGCCAAAAGATATGCACAGGTTCCAGACTCATCACAGAGTATTGGAGACAGCAGCAAGCACACTAGTATCCAGTCAGCTTAAACCGCCACCATCTTGTCCTCTTCAGCGTTGATACAGATCCAAACTGTCAGTGTTAAACTAGCGTGGGCCCTGAATAGGTGTTAGAGGCTGCATCACCACTTCAGTACTGACTAGAGCCACCTGCTAGAGAGTGCAGCTGCTCGACCTCATAGCCAATCACATGACGTCTGTGAGAGTGACAACCAATCACAGCATCAGGTATAGAGTAATAACTATTCACAGCACGGTAATGGCAGCCAACTTGAATTCTGAGACCATAGCATTATTTACTATCCATCCATTTAGGGATGACAGATGAGCACATGAATTTGGCACAGCTAGTGCAGAGGATGCGGGTTTTCTCTCATATATGTAAAGTCAGCATTAATTCTTCTCATGTTGCTTATTGCTCTATGTGGGCACAATATCACAAGTCTACATCACATACATGTACAAGCTTGCATGTTAAGTAACGAGCTAGCCCTGTGAAGACTTATCTCCTCCGGTCACAGCGCATGCATCAGCTGTTGAATTCAATCAACATTGATTGCAGCTAGATGAAGTGATGCACGGTTTCGATGAGGCTCACCGAATAGCAAGATCCATTTAGCAGCAGCTATGGGGAGATCATACGATAACCATAGACAATAGTAGATCAAGAGGGTCGATCGACTCCTAGGTTTTAAAATTCACATACATACAGCCACAAACACTAGACACCATTTTTCTTACACACAGCTTAGGTCCATCAGTGTCAGGTATTCTAATCTCAGTTCAATAGTGTGTCTCCATCCGTTGACAGCCAATCACAGTGCAGGATTCATCAGGATCATGTAAAGTTTGACTGCCGTGGCACATGTGGAAGTAATCAACAGGGGGAAGTCCCAACGCTATCTTTGATAAAGACTGATATTCCCCTTGAGTATTCACTAGTGGCCATAAACAGTGAGTGTCAGATCAATCAGTGATCAGAAGATCAGGTAGTGAGAGAGCCATAGAAACAAAGTAGAGGTACTGGTCAAGGGAGGGAGAGTGAGGAATAGAGAGAGGCAGGCAGGGCAGAAGGGAGGGAGAGGTTAATGGTGAGAGAGGGAGAAGTGAATTATGAGAGGTGCTTTACTGTTGCTCTCTGCGCATGTGTCAGATAGTACTTCACAGATTTGATTTGTTTCAATCTTCAAAAACAAAGCCGTAAAACCTTGTTTCTCCAACATGTGCAGAGAGAGAGAGAGTGAGTGCTGGTTCCAGCGCTAGCCAAGACGCTGTTTAATGAACCTTTTGCTGGAGTTATATATCACTCAGAAAATGCTACATAGCTGATAGCAACCAAACATAAACAGAGAAAAGCTAAAAAAGGGAAGCCTCAAACTTGAATGAAAGACAAAGGAAAGCTCTCTAAAAAAAGGAAGGGTAGCTGATAGCAGCCACTAAATCAAGTAAAAAAAATAAGGGGATGAGTTAAACCAGTGATAGCAGGGAAACTTACCTGCGTTAACACATGGAGAGGTGAATGGTGAGAGAGGGAGAAGTGAATGGTGAGAGAGAGAGGTGAATCAAGGAGGGGGAAGGTAGAGATTAATGGAGAGGGAAGAAGAGGTGGAGGTTAATGGAGAGGTAGAGGTGAAGGACCAAATTTTGCCTTTTTATATTATATGTAGCATGTTATCACATCAGGGCCTCATACTAAAATTGTTTAAGCATGCCCACCATACAGCGTCTAATCACCCATGCGCGGCATGACAACGTTTTTCGTTATTAGGAATTACAAACTGCATTTTTCTACTAGCGTCATATGTGAAACTTCTCAGCAGCGTATCAAATAGCTCGACGGGAACAGCGAACAGAACTTTTACCATATGCTCACTATATTTGTCACCGGAATAGCGCTAAGTTTTCCAGTTCTGTATCAAAATTCCGAACTCCTCAGGATGATGGGTGACTTTACGATGAAAGCATGAGCCGACCACCTGACGAGGGTATGCTGCACACTGTGCACGGTATACTGCAAAAGCAGTCCCAATAGGAACAACGATAGAAGTCCAGCCAAATCCTTTATCTTCTTTAGTCTCGCAACAAGTTTTTGGAGCCACTGGACGATATCGCCTGATGTATCATTGTCTTTGTAGTGTTGTATTACATTAGACACTTTCCCCTTTGTATCTGCTATACTGCCAAAATGGCGCCTAGTTTATCAACTCCTTCACCGCGCAGGGTTCTGGTTATCCATGATAAGAAAGCGCTACCATTCTTCATGTCTTGCTTTAGCATAATATACCGCATTGAATGCTGCAGGTCACTGATCCAAGTGCAATGGTTTTGCAACTTCACTGCAGCTGATAACTGGTTTCCTCTGTTGGTCAACAGCATTGATCAGCAGAACATATAAAACTCAACCAGGAAATAAGTCGATATGAATTCAAGACATATTGTGAACAGTTCCTGCTAAGATCGCGCACTGCACTCCAAACTGGATTTTGTAAATTGAATATTGTGAGAGAAGTTTTTGAGGCGTTTGTTGAAAACTAAATCATGTGCATTTATACTGCTTCACAAATACCCTGGTTGCAACTTTACTTACAGATGAATAGTTGGTATGGGGCTTATGTGAAGACGTCATACACGCATGAAGCAGAAACATGCACACAATGTATGATGCGATGAGAGCCAGTATTTGCAGCGCACACAGACAACTACCTGAGCTCCATCTGAGCCGCTTGCAACAGTTCCACCATGATGATTTGGGTTGTAGCTAGCGACTGGCTATTTGAGCGCTTCGGTCTGGCCTAATCAAATGAGATGTAAATTTGCAAACCAGAAGGTTGATCAAACTATAGAGTTGATGATGTCACTTTGGAGAAGGGTTCTTATCATAGATTCATCAACCTGATAATCAACAGACAGAGGTGCTGGGAACTTCCTAGCTGAAGAGGACTGTCGACTAGACTGCTTTAGCTACTTCCTCTAATAACTACAAGTATGTTCATTTGTACGTGACTGACAAACTAATCTAGTACTGCTGAGCTACTATGAAGCCAGAAACCATGACCACTGCAAACTACTGACCCATTTTGTCACTAAAGAGCAGGATAGCAGCTATCAGTGGTTCATCTATGAGTGGTGTCCGTCTGGTGTGTATCTGGCGTGCGACAGTTCGATTTGACAGTTATTGGTGATGTACAAGCTGTCTCGGATTTTGTCATTCTCACTTAACTATGTGCACATCAGCACCTGGGAGAGTGAGTATGACCTGGAATGTGCAGGAATGAGCAGGCATTTGCGCAGAAGTGCACACGAATGTGCGTGGGAGTGCTTTGTAGTGCGCGGGAGTGCATGAGAGTGTGCGCGCACATGTGCAGGAGTGTACACGAAAATCGGCAGGAGAATGACAAAACAGCTGTCTCAGCATAGCACCAGTGCATAATACCGGTGCGCCTGCTGATAGAAAAGAGTGAAAAATTTCCACAATGCGATGGAAATACATGTAAAACCACAGTTGAAATATTTGACGATTAAAAATCTGGCATTTTTTTACTCTTTCATCGGTAGGCGCACCAGAATCATGCGCCAGTGTTAAGCCGGCATTTGTCTGCACTTATTATGCTTTCGCCGCACTTTCGTCTGCTTTAGTACCGTGGCTCAAAGCGGCCACCTCTATTTTCAAACACCACCAGCGCAGTATCGCCGAGTTCGCCTTAATAACATCATAAAGCATTAAGCAAAATACTAAGAAATAGCGGCTTGCTGCTCAGCTCTATTACCACGGTAGTTCCGTGGCTTTCCTGCTCTTTATTTTTCCATTCATAAGC
>ERZ1740065.3175-NODE-3175-length-10288-cov-11.971367_pt1 | contig 10288 bp, 7 predicted proteins | sample MGYA00581738_ERZ1740065 | MGnify/ENA primary metagenome ERZ1740065 (study PRJEB43018, sample SAMN04849749) | marine metagenome | isolation source: floating plastic debris | place: Pacific Ocean | collected 2008-09-01 | study: EMG produced TPA metagenomics...
TTTCTCTTTCTTTCTTCTCTTTTTTCTTGTGTGTGTGGTTTTCCGTTTGTGTTTGCTTTAGAGGGGGAGGGTCACAACTCGTACAGTCAACACTCAAAGATTTGCTCATTGAAGCGTTAGAGGCTAGAGGTTAGAGGTTGGAGAAATGAGTATAAGATAATTTGGGAGATTTATGACTACGAGGAAACTGACTTCACGAAATTGTGTGATTGTGATATGGTTCATTAGATCTTGGCTGTCAACTTTTGATACCATTTGTGACAATTTAAACCCCCAAGCCACGACTGCAATTTTTTCTGTATATGGAAGTGTTCCTGGTACATGCGTGAATCATTACGAATACAGACTCATAGCCAAAAACGGTGGGCCAAATGCTTCTCTCGAAGGTTACAACTCTAGAAATTACAGCCAGAGATCAGCTATAGGCTCAGCGCAGTACTTACTGGGAGGGGGTGCCGTGGTGGCCACTCGCTTACCCAGGCCAGCCTTTCCTGCCATACGAACAAACTCCTCCGGCAACCTGTAGATGGCTTTCTTCATGAACGTGAAGTTGTCCCCTGATAGATCTGGTATGTTGTACTCATCCACTGCGGAGAGACAAGAAACCGACACACATATTACAGATAACAGCGACGGGAGAGGAAGCACAGAGATGGGAGAAAATATTGTACTTACAAAATTCCTGAACTTTCACAGCTGACCTCTGAAATAGAGAGAGTGAAAGGCTAAAGGTCATGGAACTTGGAGTGAGTGCTGTCCAACACTGAGTTATAATAAACTGTTTACAACAAGGCTCTATTTATAGCATGCACGATAATTTCCTCAGGGCTACTATCGCAAAACATGCTACAGTAATTTGGATTTATCTCCTCTCTGTTTTTTTGTTGTTTCAACTTTTGTTTTTCTAACAGTCAAAATCGGTATAGTTTAAGCTGCAATAAAAGTAAATTAGTAGCATTTGAACAGCATGCATTATAAATAATATAATAATATAAGATAATGGGCGTGTTCGGAGTGCAAACGCGTTCACCGTATTTACTCACGGCCGTTTAAAAAGCAATTAATTTAATCAAAATATTCGGCTATTCTCAACTCCTGCACCAACTGCGACCACAGCGATTACTCAAAGCTGTGAAAGCGATCAAGGATGTGGTAAAGCGCTAGCATTTAATTTCCCAGCCGGTCAACCCAGCCGATGTTTTCTGATTGCGTGCAGTCAGTCAGGATCCTTCTATATACAGTCCAGGATCTCCAACGTTATCTGATACAAGATTGGTTCATACCGAGGAAGGTAAGGATCGGATAAGTTTTTGTTGTTTATGATTTTTATCAAAGTTTTCGTGAGGAATATATATCGGTCGACCTCAGAATAATGGGATAAATAAGAAACGAGAAAACTAACAGGAGAAACACTGCATCTCTCTCGGCACTTGCGTGCTTGTGATTACGGACAAGCCATGCGTTATTATAGTCTATTCGTCATTGTTTTTTTCTTACATTTACTCCCTAACTACTAGATACATCATTAATTATATCTGCCAAACTGATTGTGAATAATATTCTCTCACTGTGTGGTAGAACAAGACCCTGTAGAGCTACAACACTTTTTTTGACCAATCACGTATCAGATAACATCAAAAATCTTGGACTGTATATAGAAAAATCAAGTCAGGGATGCCTTTGGAGTTGAACATTTAGCCATTTAAATGCGTTTGCGCACCGAACACGCCTAATACATTATAATAAAAGATAATATATATGATATATAATACAATAAATTATAATATATAATACAATAAATTATAATATATAATACAATAAATTATAATCAGCCGCCAATAATAGATAAGAAATGCTAATGGTAATTATTGTCTACAGATTTTTTTCCTTTTCCAAAATGGTAGACAGAATGTGCCAACAGATGCCAGACTACTACAGTCATTTGGTTCCTGATAGACTGGGATAGATGAGATTCCACACCATAGGCACATATCACACAGTCAAGGAACAAGGCAGTCTAGCTGCGTCCGATCTCGGGGCTGTTTGTGTAATTTTGACAGAAGGAGACAACTCCAATGTGGAGTAGATGTTCCGTTATGGAAGTAAATTTGTGGATAGATTTGATGAGGGGAAATAAACAGATAAATATAGATTAATAATCGAACAACTAGCCAATCAGAGGGCCTGTTTCTTCCCTGAACTTGTCAATACCGGAAAACTCAAAGCTAGTATCGTTTCTTGAGCAGAAATCAAGTCAAGTCAAGTCAAGTCAAATCAAGTCAAGTCAAAATCAAATAGTTAGAGCATGCATCCAGATAGCATAAGTACTGATATATTAGACTGAGTACCAGTTTCACTAAGCCGTGGTCTGCCGGAGCGTAGTAGTAGGCGTCCGCATGCACGATCTTCTTATCGTCTTCAGTGGCCTGAGCATTACGGATCACGAGCTCTCGCATCCAGCCTGACAAATAAGGGTAGGATAACTCCGGGTATTCCCATGAGAAAACAACGGAATACGGATCCCAGCGCAGAGTTTATCTACTAACTGTAGGACAGGAATTGATAGCAATATAAATGCTAGCGCTTTCCTCAAAGTCATCAAGAAATAAAAATGATGGCAATCTAACAATAGCGATCCTAAAAACGGCAGGTTAACTTCTGTATGAGTTCCAATAGGCAGAATCACTACATCGTGATCTAACAATAGCCATGATTTCTATTTTTAGTTGCTATTTTCGTTGCGATTAGACCGTCCCTACAGTATCTCTAAGGTTTTGTAGCCTCCAACCTAAACATAAGATGACTTGTGAGACATTATTCGTACTGTAGATGGCGCTTCGATGGTAGCAGGATTAGGCAGGATTAGGCGGACAAGCCTTGTATCAAACTGAAGTTTCAACTGCTGTATTGAACACTATAGAACATAGGACTGGGAAACAGTCCATCAGCTGACTGTAAACTGATAAACGGTCACTGATAAAGCAGAGTATCTCCACTAGCTCAGTACAAGCAAGTACGTTGTCTCTCACTGAGTGAGAGACTTTTCTAAAACTGTCCCAGTGGCTATCATTACTATATTACTGTGATACAGTGCTGACACGGCGGTCTCACATTGGTAACAAAACCTATTGATTCGCCTGCACCGTGAGCCTGTGTAGACTGACCTCTCAGTATCAGATGTTGCTGTAAAAACAGTGCGAGACAGATAAGTGACCTTCACCTCGATGCTAGGTAGATTGCCTGCAGTAGTGTTTACAACTACTGCGGGCTTTTGTGGTTTTATTTGAAGGATTTGTGGTCAGTCGCCGGCTGCCCGCTACCATGAGGAACATCCAGACCTTCAGCACTCCCTCGATGCTCATTGGCTGAATGGAAACCGGGTCAACTATACAAATCGCGGCCTCTGAGCAAGTACAAAAACTTCAACTTCCTGCCGAGGCTTTCATAGCCCACGGCTGAGTGGAAGCTACTGCCCTACCTGCTCAACTCCAGGCTCTAAGGCTACGGAGTCAATGCGATTGTTCTTCATTCTGCTCAGACTGATGACTGCTGATGACTGCATACAAGCAGCTCTACTACCAATAGTTATAGCTGCTACAACTGCTACAGCGCACTCTCCTAGGGAAGTTACACAGAACTGTAACTAGAATTGAGCTGTTACCCATTGCTACATTTGACATATATCCCATGATAAACTCGGGTTTCATTTCACTGCACTGAATCAGCTAAGCTGATACATGGCAGCAATTTCACGCGGTAGACTCAAACTCAAACAGATACCAGGTAAAAGTGGAACGAGACAGTTTGACAGATGTATGCAGGTGCTCTGCCTGAGCCTGAGCTAATTGTAAACCAAGTGTGGGACAGCTCACTTACCTGTCTTGAATGGTTGCAGAAGCTTGGCTGGTGGATTGTCGTAGACCATGCTGCTGTGGAGGTCTTCATGTTTTACTGTAACACAAACCCGTTCACAGTAAGATGAAAGAAAGTATCAAATGGAGCTGAGGCAAGGAGTAGTGAGCAGGCCACGGGAGTTGGCAGTAGAATGAGCTGTGACCGTATGACAGTAGACTGGAGGGTGTGATCGTACACCAGGAGGGTGTTTCAGTTACACTGGTGTCTGGTAATATAACCTAGAAATTATACTACTGGGCTGTTTTTCTCAGCGCCTCCGTAGCGATAGGAAGTGGGTCACCAAACTCTCTCCTACTGCTATCTACACACTCGCCATCTTGTCATGAGACTGCTCTCGGATGTTGGAGGAAGAGGAGACGTACGCGTAGCTTTGTTTGCCCATCCAGAGTTGACTAGAGGCCGGGGTCGTGGTTTGAAGCTGTCAGTGTTCGTACGAGATGATGATTTGTCTGGAGCCCATTCCATGTCGTCATCCATCTCGGCCTGTGATTGGTCGGTGTACACATCTGCCCAGGATGGCCGCTTCACCACTCGACCTGTCGGTAAAACACGGTATTCAGTGTAATTCACATGTCTCTGATGTTTACACTGGTATGAATGGATGTAACCCTGAAGCCAGGCTAACGTACACATGTACATTTCTACTGCCAGCAAAGTGCCGTTTATCCCACGTGGCAGTGACGTAGATGTAACTGCGTGAGCTATCGCAGCAGTAATAAACTGTAGTTGAGTAGCAGAAAAGTTCAGCAAGCCAAACCTTTCTGCGATAGCTTACGATAGCACTGCCATCACGTGAAAGCATTCACATTCACACGAAACCTAGCTAGCTTGATCACACAACTCACGCTCACTCGCGTGAAGGATTCGTGAGATGTATGCAACCAGGTCTGATATACAGCAGCCAATCACCATCTAGGCTTGCTGATTGACAGCCAAGCCAATGGGAAAGAGGGCTGCGCCTATTGAATGACAGGGTGCTATATACATCGAGGACGAGAAAAGTACAGTGCCCGCTGCATTGCTCAGTAAAAAGCAAACGATATAGCAGCGCTCATCAACCCTAGAGGGGCCCCAGCGGAGATTTGAATGGACTACCATCCAATCAGAGACCATAAAACAGGCAACGGTCCGCTAACTCCGTGACAAGCTGCAATCCTGTCATGACAACATGGATACAAGGCCTTGACAATAGTCTACCGAGCAGATAGCTGCAGATTTTACTATCAGTATTACAATACTTGACGTGACGGCTCACCTTTACTACTGATCCTGACTGGAAATAACTCCTCCTCGCCTTCCTCATTGATGTCAATCTCAAGGTCGTTGGGGACGTCGGTAGGATTAACCACTTCACAGTCCTTCAGCATCTCATCAATGTCTATGAGGAAGTCAGGATAATGGCGTTGTACAATTTTAAACAGTACAGTGCATATTTGCGAGAGAACAAAGCGGAAGTAGAACGAAGAGGTGGAGTGGGAAAATAAGAGGTGGAAGGAGAAAGAAGAGATTGAAGGAAGAACAAACCTAGGATTAGGATGGGAGACAAGGAGAAGAGGGATGATATTGGTAGGAGCGAAGTAGAGGGAAGAGTATGGAGAGGGCATGGAGTGGTAGCAGAAGAGGCAAGACGAGGGAAAGGAGTGGTAAGAATATGTAATGGTGGGAAGGAAACAATACTGAAAAAGAAAGAGTGGAACTGTAGGGAAAGAGTTATCAATTTACCGGGGACGGTGATGCTGGAATCTTCTCGGAATGCTGGCGTCTGCTGCACCATATCCTCAGGACCTCCGGCCTGTCGAGGTAATGGTATGGCCTGCTTCCGTCTTGACTTGGCCGGCTCGGGGGACGGTACGCACTTACGCAGAGGGGGCGGAGTGATTGATGACTCGTTCGAACTGGCGGTACCGACGGAGAGAGCTGGCGATACTGACTGCTGAGGTTCGGAACTCTTGGCTTTTATTTTATCGAGCAGGTAATCAAGCTGGCTGGACGATTTCTTAGATAGCTGAGGCATATCTTCTGGCGCGGATAAGCTTTCATCACTGGTCGGATAAGCGTCAAAACTTTCGTGGGCGGCCATATTGGTGAGGTTACTCATCGGCATGGAGTTATTGTCTATGATGTCATATCCTTCCTCTCCACCGTCTCGATTCGCTCCACTGGATGGGACAAATGGCATTCTTTTGAGAGGCGGTGGCGCCCAAGAGGCAAAGTCGCTGGCGCCATCGGCACCAATCACAGGTCTCGATGTCGATTCACTTGTGTTAGCAAAGGCCATTGTCAGCTCTCTGAAAATGAGAGATGAAATAATAGCTACCAGCAAAAGACAAGTATTTCAACATAAATATGTTATCGCCATGAACACTCAGTTCGCGATGAGTGGGCATCACAACAATGGTGGTTCGTATTGGATATAACAGAACTAGGTAGCTCTTCAGGAGCTCAATGATCCTCCTTATGATGTTGCAATGATTACTAAGGGTATATATGAGATTTCATAGGCGGTGGTTGGCAGCATCACACGGGCAGCGCTGTAATGCGGAGCGCGCGTCAGAGAACCCTACATGCAATGCACACGTAAACTGGGGTAATATAGTCCAAAACTCACCTTAAAAGAGATAGTATAGTCAAAATGTCGCTCAGATGACAAGAAACGACGTAAGCTCGTCCAACATGGCCGACGGAACTGAATTCCTACGTCCTCTGAACGTGATTGGTTGACAAGCTGACCTATAAAGTAAATCCCTACGAGCTAAGGAAATCCATAATAACAATTGGGATATCAGCAATAATTCTGAGAATATTCAACGAACTTGGCGACAATCGATAGATATCAGCATGAAAAAGAAATACAACCGGACAAGTCTCTGGATTTCACCTTGAAAAGTTCAAAAGGTGGTCATTCGAGTCACGCGGTAGTTCACATTGTACGTTACCCGAATAAATAAGCGGCTGTTGTTTGTCTATGCAGCTGATCACGCTCTTTTCTACTTCTCATCAATCTATCAAGGTAGGACCCGAATACTTCACCGATGGAGACGAATAATCCACCTTGTGAACTGGATTATATGCGTGTGGGTTCACTAAGCCCATTGAACTGACGAGCGTAGCTCCAAAATGGTCGTACCAGATTTTCTACTCCTAGACATCGAGCTCGCAGATGTGTTAGTGATTTCAATACGATCCGTCGACGATACTTGCTCGACGTCAATGCGACGATCAACCGGGAAAATTACATAGAAAGGATAACTCCATAGGCCGGGGTTACGGTCAGCCTCGGTATACTGAAGACCATTTTATTACTCTTCTCACTCACCGACGAGAAGTCAGACGACATTGGCTTTACCATCTCAAATGATTGAGAATCAGTTTTCAATGTTTGCAAGTGTTTCACAGTTTAATTAATTCTCTGCACACCGATGCTAATAAATAACTACATTTCTGACACTAAATATTTGTACGTCCTATTTTTGTTGTGTAGCCGAAATTTTCCAAGTAAATTCATTGACCCATGTGCTCACTCGGCAGCCACACTTACACTTGAAAAGTCTCCACTGCTGGTTGCAGTGATGAATAAATTGCAACCATTAGTTTGGTTGGATGTTGTAGTTGTAAATTTCAAAACTATGCTCGTATTCGGATGATACTGTATTGATAAGGTACAATGATGTGCGATTACAGTAGTAGTATAAAGAGTACTGCACATAGCAGCTGTATGCTAGCTAATATTCTGTTCATGCGCCTCCAGCTGTTGGAACTAGTGTTTCACTCTCAACTGGGAATTCAATTAACAAGAGAAGACAACTCCTATAATTTATATTTTTCAACCCAAGCCATATGATTAAACAGCTTTATGACCTTCCCTCAGCTGACTCTATATAAATGCATATAAGTTGGATATGATAGAACTGGAAGAGACAGATATTGAATATTAAGCAAGGTAACCTGTAAGGGGGGAGGTTGTTGTTTTGTTATAGTGGGACAATGGTATCCATTGACATCGGTTCTTGAGTGCTGTCTTCTCAGTATATTTTGATGCACTGCTCTACCTTATGATGCTATTTCTGTGCTACATTTCTGTTTCAGAGAAGTAGTTGGTAGCCAGACAAGTGAGAGCTGAGATGAATACCATATACACAGGCTGGCAGTCCGCTGTACACATTCTGAACTCTGGCAGGTATATGGACATCTGCTTCTTTGTCATTTACAATCAATTTTTGTGCTGCTAAGGTAGTGCTCACCTCCTGCCTGACAGGCTCCATAGTCGAATGCCATGAACCAGAGAAGCCATGAAAAGACGACTCCTAACTAAACTTTCAGATATGATTTTCCTTGTCTCCTAATATAATCAGATGATTTTCCATGTACACTATTTCTGGTTCAGCGCAATAAGCCATCAAATGCAACTCCTTAATATTTTGCACTTTTGTGTGCCTGTTGACATGTGCTATATACAACCACTTTTAGCAAAAGTTTTGATATTTAGGGGAGCGTAGTTTTCCCTCCAAAACTGGGGCTGAATTTTATTGGATTCAGTTTTTGCAAATGTTGTAAATGAAATAAAAATTATATTATCAATATTAATGCAATATAATGATGATAATAATCTGAGAATTCTCTTTCCCTATCATCCTTGCGCATCATCCTTGCGCATCATCCTTGCACATTATCCTTGCGCATCATCCTTGCGCATCATCCTTGCACATTATCCTTGCGCATCATCCTTGCGTCTTCTTCATCTCCCATTCTACCTTGATCTGTTTCATTGTTTCTTCCTTCACTGCTTCACGGTCATGTTGCTGGCAACTCTCTCCGCGATCTTCCTTGCAACTACTGATGCACACAGACGAATGTCCATGTGATTGCGCAATGACACATTTTGAAGGAATTGAAACATCCCTACCTTCAGTTATCTCCAGTTACATCGCCACACTCATCTACTCATGGCATGTAGATTAGATAATGTATTAGTGACTCTAGTATTTCTCACACTCAGAGATGGGGGAGTGTTGGCCTCATATCGATCGAAACCATGAGACTGTTGGATGGAGTTCTGACGGTCTCAACCTGAGAGAGAAATAAATCCTTACTCAAACAGGTATAATCGTGTGAGTCTTGAAATGTGAGCACCCCCTCCTGCTTTCCCAAGCTCTTTTCCTCACTCCCTCCTCTCTGTGCCCCTCTCCCTCTCTCCTCTCTGTGCCCCTCTTGTTCTCTCCCTCGATTTCTCCCATTCTCATACTGGACACGCTCACATTCCTGTAGTAGCCTACCAACCTCCCATATAGCTTGAAACAGTGAGTTTTATTCTTGTGTTAAACTGACTCAAGGAAATGGCTATCGACTCGACTACACAGCGTTACCTTTGATCCAACTTTGATGTATTACTGCTCTGCTGGAGGCTGAGTAGGGGAATGGCGTGTACTCTATAGGCAAAAGTAGATGTGAGGAAAATAAATACAGAAATTCTTGTCGATAAATAAATGCGATCTTGCACTGACCTAAATCAGTTGCACACATTCTGACAAGTTAAATGAACTATAGAACAAACGCAGCACAAGCTGTTTCATTAATGGGATTGAATGCTCAATAGCCATTATCTTTGTGTATACAGTAGGCGTGTGAGCATAGCCTCTGGTAGTGGAGTGTGAGTTATGTAATAGGTGGAAGATAAGTTGCCTTACCACAATTATCTTACATATAATTGGCCTAAAATAATTATGTTGCCACCACACTTAACCCTTTAGTGGATAGTATGTATGTGTCAAAACTCACACCACCTAATATGAATCATTGTCACATGGTTGAGAAACAAAACTGCATGATTGTTGACTGATGTTTCTATCCTTGACCTGAGTATAATGACTGGTTGTGTTTGTCTTAAGCCTTCTTGACTGCTGCCCCACTTTCCGCTCTACATCCCACTATAGCCTTGCCAAGTAATTGGCACTGAGATAGTAATCATTGTGTACTCAACACTGCTAAGTATATTGACTTGTCAATAGCCATAGGTGTGGATGGATTGTAATGGGCCTACTGCTTAGGTTGAGAAGCGTAAGAGAAGGAACCCCTTGGAATCGAGTCAATCCACCACTGGGAGAATGGGCTTCACACGCATTGGGTGCTGCTATTTAATGTTATCTGACCACAGCTGTCTTTCTGGTAGGTTGCTTGCTATACATACTTGATCTATTTCTTTTCACCGTTAATTCTGCACACTGGAGCAGGTCTTGCCTTCAACATGTGTCAATCTGGGTTTAAATTTTTAGTTGCCATTTTATTACACGTTATTATTTATTTTTTGTTGTTTATTGTTTGTTTTTGTTGTTTATTGTTTATTTTTTGTTGTTTATTGTTTATTTTTTGTTGTTTA
>ERZ1740065.3176-NODE-3176-length-10286-cov-12.551559_pt1 | contig 10286 bp, 8 predicted proteins | sample MGYA00581738_ERZ1740065 | MGnify/ENA primary metagenome ERZ1740065 (study PRJEB43018, sample SAMN04849749) | marine metagenome | isolation source: floating plastic debris | place: Pacific Ocean | collected 2008-09-01 | study: EMG produced TPA metagenomics...
GTGTACCGAAAATACGAATTTTGCTGACTTACGACAGTTTGGCCCTGAACCCACGGTATGCAGTGGGTCACTATTACTGTCATCACTGCGAGGTCACTAAAATTTTTATGTATTCAGTAGATAGACTAGGGACCAGGCACCAAATCGTCAAATAGTTACCTTGAAGGGTGAGATCTTCTCTTCGAGAGCCTCATAGAGCGACTTCCATTTCTCTGCCTCAGCCGCTGCCTCATCCCTCTCCCTACCGATGGCAGCGACACTCTGCTCCAGCTGCTGACATTGTCTGAAGAACAGAACTGTGTGTAGATGCTGCATATACTCGTATAATGTATGTACGATGATTGAACAAGCTAACAGTTTGTGGTGTTATTAGGTTGCAAACAGAACAGTAGAGATGAAGTTCTCGTAGGACGAAGGGTAGCGAACTGATCATGCTCTCTGCTAGGTGTGAGTAATAAACAGCTAGACAGATACGAGGGGGTTAGGTGTACATAGTAAAGTATTTGTGGCAGTGGACAAGATCAGCTGAGTTCAGCTCCAGACGCATGGGGATATTCCAGGCAATGGGCAATAGGGCAACAACGAGTGACTACAAGTCACGTCACACTTGACTACAAGTCACGTCACACTTGAGTCTACGATGTCACACTTTGAGCTATGGTGAGGTGTACTGCATGTTGAACTTTGACCACCGATAATTGCATTCTATAGCCTCTGTAGTATGAATTTACAAATGTTGGTTGTACTAAACAAATGCATGGTGGAAATAACATAGCGATAGCTGCGCATTATGGGAAAACTGACTCTTTTAATCGATAGCAGCGTAGCTCTCGAGTTGGTGATGTCACGTTAACTGTACGTATCTGGAGGCAAGTGTACAGACATGTAAGTAAGCGGGTAAGTGATGAATACTACCAGCTATACTGTACCATACTATACTGGTAGTGAATGAGGGCACTTGCACTCACCTGCTGTATGACTCATTGGCAGCGAGCCGCGTCTGCAGATCAACAATCTTGTCAGAGTACTGCTCTCTCATTGCCTCCAGAGCTACGACCTCCCGGTCAAGCTCAGATACGAGGTCAGCATTCCTCGCCTCCTCATCGGCGAGCCGAGAGAGAGCCCGATCTTTCTCCGCCTTCAGAGCTTCCAGTTGACTGTCATGCTGCGCCTTCAAACTAGAGACCAATCGGGTCGGAGAGGAGATCATACAGCAGATCGACTGTAAATCGGCCAATTAGTACAAATCAAACTTACCTCTGCTAACCTTAATCAGCATTCGCAAAAAAGTTTCACAAAAAAATTCCATGTTTCTTTTCAACGCTGATTCAGAAAGAACTTCGATTGGATTAGAAATCAAAATTGGACTTTTATGTATAAAACATTATGATTAATGTATTATTATGTATAATTAATGTATACATGTTAATTATAGCCGTGTTTTGAGTATAGCGAAATAGTGATTTCATGAGTTCTGCAGCAATAGGACAGCAAAGTGTCACATGATTTGTTGTCACACTGATAATATGGTCGCTATATAATCCTGTACCAGTACCTAGTATAAGAGGAAATCCCTACGCCTGTTGCTCTGGCTCAGACGCAGCGCACCTAAAGATTAGTATTCATCCACACAAACAATCGGCCCTTACTTGTGCTTCACCTAGTACACCATGCATATTGATACAGAGAGTCAGGATATGATGCCTCCGCTACAATTTCAACTGCCAGTTATTTACCAGCGACCAGAAAACGTTAAGTTTAATGTGATCAATATAGAGGTTCTGAGACTTTCGTTATATTTTGGACGCTTAATAATTATTACGTATAAAATGTGTGAGAAAATATCCCTCAGTTTGCGGTATTAACTCGGCAGGAATGGGGTGGGGTAACTGCGTACTGTAAAACTCGGGCAAAGGTTTTACCAAAGTTTGCCAAGATGGAGTAAATATTAGCCGGGCCAGAAGTAAAGATTACAGCAGCTGTCGGAGCAGCAATAAATACAGAACAACATATTCAATATACTCGTGGTAGTTCTAGTTATCGTGCTTATAATGAGCTGCTCAGCAAATGCTATCAAAACGGCAGTTTTAGTCATAGGGAGTTGTCTTCTCCTGTTTGCCATACTAGTGTGTCGGCTGTAGTCATCACTCTACAGCTCGTAGGCTCATAGACTATATTTCACCTGCCAACCGCTATTGTTTTCCATCATTCCAAACCGTTCTAGTTTAGATCCCAATATTTGCCACGAGTACAGTAAGTTAGTAAGTTGGTAAGTTAGTAAGTTAGTAAGTCAGTGGCAGCATTACCTTTCTACTGTAGCCTCCAGGTCAGCGATCTGAAGCCTGAGATCCTTACACGTGTCCACTTTAGATGCGAGTAAGTTGTTCCGATCGATTAGTTCTTCTAACTTTGCTTCCTTTCTGTCAAAAAGAATACCAATGTGGGCCACTGACCGATCATAACCATCCACTTTCATTATCACTAGACCTTTTATGATGACCACTATTTTACGACAATCAGGAGCCAATTTTTTATCATAGTAATGGTAGTCAGTGAATTGAACCATGATAGCACAACTCCAATTATACAACAAAGTCAGATACATGAATACATACTAGTGCTGGTGCTAGTGAATATTTGCACACTGAAGAACTATCATCCCGTGATATATATTCCTGTTGTCAGCTACCATTCAATTTTAGTGATATAATAGTATATGTAAATTTGTCTACCAATAGTTCTCTTTCTAGGAAATACTGTAGAACTGGATTTGATAGCGCCGTCTAACTGCAGCAAGAATAGCGACAGAAAATCATCGCCACCATTGGACTACACTACAGAAACTAGGCCCATTATCCCTTACATAGGAGTTGTCTTCTCATTTGTGGGATCGCTATCATTTTTTATTTCTTGATGGGTTTGAAGGAAACGCTAACATTTCTGTCGCTGTCCAATCCGGTTCTACAGTAGACTTTTATCACAAATAAATAAATGACGAGGCGCATCGATGAAATATAAAATAAAATAAAATTAAATTAAACTAAATCAAAACTCAATAATTCCAGAGTAGAATCAGCTTACTGGCGTACGGAGAGGGACAACTCCCGATTGCTTTGGATGAGCGCCTCTAACTGCTCGAGTTTGCCATCTCTCATACTAAGCTGCTGTTCAAGACTCTGACAGGTTGCCTCGCTTCTGTTAATTGACTCCTGTAAGCCATCGATTTCTTCATCTCGGTCAGCTATCCCAGTGTCTAGTTCAGCAACCCGTCTCTTGAGCTCGTCGATAAGCGACGTCTGCTCTAGAATCTGCAACAGAAATCGACCATCAACCGAGATCAGCCCGAGTGCACCGAGACTTCCACTAATAACACCTAGAAATGGGTGTAAACTTTTCTCTAAAACGTTAAAACGTGAAGACTCCGTGTTATTTGCAATTATTTTCATAATCATCAGAATATATGCAAAAAATATACTATAGTATATTATTTCATGAGGAAGATAGATTACCTGTAGATGGAGCACTGTAGCAGTAGTTTCAGCGCGTTATATATTCTAAACCCCAAGCTTAGACGCTGCGTCTACTTTACCTGGGGTTAGACGCTGCATATTATGAGTGCGGGGAATTTTTTATTTTGGAGTTGCCTTTCTCTTGAACCTTTCTGTTTGAGGAAACGTCACCTACCAGGTTATCTGATGAATTTTTCATTCCCTGGAGCTGGTGGTTGTCCTGTACCAGCCTATCGATATTAGCCTGCAGGTGATCCAGCTGTTCTCTGAGGCAGCGAATCGTCTCGCTCTTGTGTTCCAGTGATTCCTGGGAACAGATGATTGGCATACAATGACCCCTACAACATCTCCACACTAATCCTGCAGTTATCTCCAAAATTATCTCCACAATTATTTCATATATCCCAACTTAGTCATAGACCTCATAGTGCAGTAGCATTCAAAGGAAAGCAGATAGATGATGGGGAAACACAGACTTTCAGAAAGAAAGAGGTAACTTTTAAACTGAAAAATTTACCTCCGAAGATTTTCGCAGCTCCTTCTCCTCGGACAGTCTCTTACCGAGATTCTCTGAGATTTCCTGCTGTTCCACCATCTTCGATTCCAGCTTATCGATTCTCTCCACACACCAAGCTGAAAATTCAGCCAATGGTATTTCATCACAGACTATGCACAACAAACGTGAACAGAATGAGACATCATGGTGTGTAAGACTAGAAATACAATGAAATAAATGTGATGCCCCGAGTCAGAAACATATGGCAGGAGTCACATATGTAAGTGATTTAGCTTGATCAAGGCTACACGCCAGTTAAGTAGTTACAGATATGCACTGCAATGTTATAAGATAGGGTCATCTCTGAAACATGTCAGCAATGAAAATTCTGCTCAAGCTTAATATGAACAATTGCTACTTCGCATTTTCAGAAGCGATTCATAAGCAGAAGAGATAATATGTTTTTTTTCATTCTCCTGTTGATTATCGCGCTCACTCCCGCATGTGCTGATGCAGGAATATCTATGGGAGAATGACAAAAGCTGAAAATGTTATTGGGTTACAGAAATTATCAGGCTAGATAGATAGGAAATTAAAACTTGACAACTAAAACTATGCATGCAAGAAGTAAAGTTCACACATCATGCATACATAGAGATTTTAGCAACCTCACAATAGTAGCTAAAATAGCGACTCAAAGAAAAATTTTGAAAGGATTCCTGATAATTTGAGGAAAACTTTATAGTATTTTTTCTGTTGTATACAGTCGTAAGCATATAACGATGTATGAGATGTAATGAATACAGAGCCAAGCCGCATACCGCGCTCTTCACTCGTCTCTTTCAGTCGGTTCTCATATGACTCTCTCATCTCCTGCAACTCAGCGTGCTTCTTCAGTAACTCCTCCTTAGCGTCAATTTTAAACTGTTTTTCATCCGCCAATTCAGCCTCAGCTTTTGACAAGTTAGAGGACACTGTCTCGAGAGTAGATGCCCGAACTGATAGCTCAGCACTGAGTTTGCCTGCAAATAAACTGCCTGAACAGTGGCTACTCATTGACAGTTTTCTGGAATTTTCTAGAATCCATTCTGCCATTGCAAACATGTAGAAACATGAAGTTAAGTCCTACAGACAATTACTGCAAACTGGAAAATGATTGCGAGAAAAAACAAATGCGCCAATTGCAATTTGCTACAATCGAAAAAAATACCTTCACAATATTTTTCATGGGACCGAACAGACCTCGATATTAGATTAGCAGCCATTGCTGGTTTTATGGTTATTTGATGGTTAGTGAGTGGCGGTGAATCATAGTTATCAGACCTCGAGAGTAGTGCCGATAATTCAAGTATCGAGAGTATCGCCATACTAGCTGTTTTCGATATTCGATACCTGGGCTTTCGATTCTTTCGGTTTCGATACCAGCTGTGCGATACTGTCAATACTTGCTGGAGATGCAATCATTTTGATACTCGCTGACCACAAATATTCCCATCTGCCCTAGAAATGGCTCTGCATGCTAGCGAGAATCGGCAGTATCGAATTGATTTAGCAGGTATCGAAGCTCCATGGTATCGAGTATCGAAAGTATCGGATATCTGCGCTTCAGTATCGATATCGTTTCTGCTCCTAGTATCAGTCAAGCACTAGCAGATAGTATGAATTCTGAGTCGAAGACAGCTGCACGTTTGCACCCACTGAGTCAACAGTCAGTAGTTAACACGAGTTAATGGGATTCAATGTTTATTTTACAGCGCAAATAATTTACGATTAGTAAAGTTCAGTGAAAATCTCAATTATTTTTATTCATAATAATTTTCCAGTCTACAGCATTTACTAGTACTAGTCAGACCTTGTGTACTAAGAATTTGTGTAATAGTGATGATTTTGTACCGAAGAGTTATCTTCCCATGATACATTTTTTATAGCTGGCAACCATTCCACATTGGCTATGTACTGGCAGAATGGATTTGAATTATTGTACTGAAAATTCCTTTATGACACGTCAAACAGCATTAAATTTAATGAATTATGAGAAATATAACCCATGTTAAATGAAAGCGATTGGCTCACTATAACTTGTATGATAGATCAAAGAATTCTGGTCAGAGTTTCTATAGAGGATTGGTTAGTTTCACACCGAGTAATCATATGAGAGAATTCACGCTGTCAGCTCGGTACCCACTGATATAACCATGCTGTCAGCTCGGTACCCACTGATAGAACCACGCTGTCAGCTCGGTACCCACTGATAGAACCACGCTGTCAGTAAGAGAACTCAGGTTTACTTAGTGTTTTCCTCAGTGTGTTATATAAATTAATAATCCTGCAGGTGAAGACGACTCCTCATTCAGAATGGTAGGCTGCTAATGGTCTACCTACCTCGCTCATTGAGAAGGGAATCCACCCGCGCCTGCAGTGTCTCTCTTTCTTCGTTAGACTGATCCAGCAAACACTTCACTCGACCCAGTTCCTCCTGTTAACGGAACGCGCCTCAGATACTAGGGAGTATGTGAGACTGTTTGGCAGAATATCTACTCATATGAGACTTATCTGTCCAACTGTGTGACGCCCTTATATACTATGCATGTACTGCCTCAACTACACAAGGCGCCTGTCCAGTAATCCAAGGCATATAATTCCTTTCCCTGGTTGATCAGAAATTCCACAACTTGATTCGTCTTACTAATTGTAAGCCTACTTACAACCTACTTGTGTTCACATCATTCTTCCTTAGGTAATTTAGATATAAAGGGAAATACAGCTGCTGTAGAAACTAAGATTTATAGTGGATAATGGATAACGAATCAAGTAAGTAGGTAGCGAAAGCAGCAACCCAGTTATAATCACCTCAGCTTCTACAGCTCTATCCTCCATCTCTTTCGTGCAGTTAGAATTTGTCTCTGCTGAAACGACATCGCCAGTCAAATCAGTCTGTGTTGATGAAAGCTTCCGCCATGACTTTTTCTTTTTCCCTGTAGGAGTCTGTTAGTGGATGAAATGGTTACATTTCACATTGACATGCATTAAATCATGCTGGACGTGATTAGCATGACATTCAGCTTACTGGTTTAGGCTTAGGAGCAGGTAGCTTGAATTCTGAGCTCTCCGTGTCTAAAACAGAGCAAATGAAACTCAACTGCAGTCAGTCTACGTAAGAAAGGGCATCAGAAATCACCAATACCAACAAACTAGCAGAACCATCGATCAAGCACTAATCTGAGCCATATATGATGATAATTTGGTAGTTTGGGCTAGAGTGTAAGCTATCTCACCAGAGGAGTCAGAGAACCGTTGTGTTTTACCAAACGGTAACTGTACGCTCGTACTATCATCCTTGGGTTCGTATGAACCAGGGCCAGGAGTGGCATCTAAATAAAAAGATGAGTAATCAAGATATTTACAGTACATGAATTCATGTACCACAACATGAATGAGCTACATAAGGCTACATAAAACGAAGGAATCCGATGACCGATTTCGTCATGAATATCAGCTTACTTTTAGAATCGTCTTGAAACCTTTTCGCCCTTGAAAACATTTATGTAGCTGCTCTTTGGCTGATTTTGGATCAGCTTCAATATATCCCTCCAGAAAAAAGTCGCAACAGAGCTTTTTCTACTCCACAATCCTCTTCATTTCTAAAAAGCTACATGCCAACCATATCGTACTAATAGATTCAAATTGTCCTTCAGGAAATTAGAAAGAGGCGGCAACTCTATAGCTCGAGTAATTAAGATAGTTTGTTACGATACGGGTGACATGAAAGCCGTTATACGGCTTTGGGTGACATCCTCAAAATTTTAAGATTCTGCTCTATAGTTTTAGTCCTTGAACTGTTATCTCCGTAATTAAATCATCGTTGCGCGGGTGTAACGACCAATCAGCAGTTACCTGCGATCATGGTCAGTTTTCAACGAGAAGTTTGAGCTCTCTACTGTGGTGACCGATGGATAATATGAGACTGTATAAGAATAATCCATGGATAATTCTCTTGTTTATTGGAAGGTGAGGGAATGAAATTCAAATCGATGCAATTACTCCCCTGTTCTCATATTACGTTGCATTCTTCACTGACGAACCGGCACGTGTCCTGCAAAGTGTATGACATTACGAATTTGCATTGCAGGGATAGCTCGTAGCCTTCGGGTCGAAAGAAGATAGAGAAGTGAATATCGATGTATATTGTATTCTAAACACAATGTAGATCTCAGTCCAATTTCGGAAAAGTAACTAGTGAGCATCAAAGGACATTGTCAGATTCAAATACAGCTTTGTGTGGAGTTGTCCTCTTCTTCTTACAGCGTGCCACGAGTCTCTTAGACCAGGTCAGGAAGTGAATGAATAAGAGAAAACAACAAATCAGATAGGAGGTACAATTTCAACTTCTTCAGACTCTATTTAAATCGCAGCGCTATAAACTTACTTAGAACTGGGTTTTCGACTTACTTTAGATCAACAATTTATGGCGAATACCATCTCTATTGCCCGCTAATGTTTATGCTTTGTGTAAGCACATTTCCAATCATGGTATCATAGTTAATCTACCATCCACACCTCTCTCGAATCTCAATTATCCGCAGGTAGAAATGAGTCTGTGTGCACCAAATAAGCAATCGTTTGATCTGAACTACCTGCTCTGATGATATCCCCTCTTCTTGACTACAAGTAAGGTGGGGTAATATGAAGAACCATTTACTGTAGACACACTTCTTATTGCAACCTAAACTAACAACATTGAGTGATGGGGAAAGCTAGCGGTTGTAAAAGTATCAAAAGTGAATGAGCGGTGCAAGAGAAGACGAATCCAAATTACTGCTGAAATGTTTTGGTTATGAGCACTGTGAATAGAATTTTGTTATTAAATGGAACATCTGGTCTAGTTACAGTATAGAATAGGTTTTCCTGTATGCTGCAAGAATGGTTTCACTTGCTCTAACAATACCAACAATTTCAACTTTTTCCAATAAAATTCAAATGTTTTTACTGGTTTACAACTAGAGTAATAATAGTGAATCTGTTATAAAATGTATAATAATGATAATAATAATAATAGTAATAATAATAATTACATCGTAAATAGTCCTGAGCATCAGATGAAACTTCTCGCTGACTCAACCAGTGAGATTTCTTTGTTACTGTAAAAATGGAAACATTAGCGGTCAAAATATTTAGCCTTTTCCCAAAACTAGTATGACAGTGAGAAGAGATATTAGTGTTTGTGGATGGAGTCCATTTAAAAAATAGAGTAGAAATACCTCCCACCAAAGACATCTGCATCTGTGAAGTTATAAATGCTCCTACAACTGCTATCATTGTAGGGCTTGTGTCAATAATGAGATGACAACTCCAAAAATTCTCATGATGCACTGACTCTGACCAAAAACTTAGCTGGATTTATCTTTAGCAACTTCCTGCCAATTGCTGTATTCAATAAATATTTTCCCACGCATTTCCAACTGTACAGTAGTACGTCTGGAAGCTCTAAATGAATAGGGGCTGGAAGAATGTGGAATGATGCTCCCTAACTGCCATCCTGTGAAACTGCAACTGTGCGTGACACCCAGAGTTGATGAGGGGGTTTTTAGCAAGCCTCCATGCAGATGGTTGGTGAATTCATGCACGCAGGCATGCCTGTGTCTATCACACTGATAGCCCTCCCGTTTCCAGAGAGAACCCTTGCGTGGTGGCGCCCTACACATGGCATGGATTAAACGTGAAAACCACTTGTTGTAGATATTTTTTGTGTCTAATTCTGTGACACACTAAAAACTGTGTTCTGTCAGCACTAGATTATTTAATATTACGTGATGAGAGTTGTAGGGAAGCCTATTGTTTGGAATAGTCTGATCCTTGTGCTCTATACGATCGGATATGGAGTTCCTCCCTCTGGTTGTGGCGGTGGAATCAGGTCTGGTAGAACTGTAACCAACTTAATCTGCCAGCTATCGTGACTTGAGTCATGATTAATTTCTGGCAAGGTTCCAAAAATCTACAATCTGTTCAGCATTATATTCGCTATTTTAACCTATCAGAGGCCGAGTGGTATTCATGTTCTTTGGCAAACTGATTTTCTAAACATGGTGACCCACGACGTCAGATTGTTTTATTGAGCCTAGAGGAAGGGAGGGGGAGGGGATATGGGGGAAAGAAGGGCGGAAAGAAACTGAGGAAGTGGAGAGAGGGAGGAGTGGTGACTGGGGTTGGGAAAGAGATGAAAGAGATTGAGGGAGGGAGAGAGGGGAGAGGGGGGGGGAGAGGGGGATGGGGGGGGGGGGGGG
>ERZ1740065.3177-NODE-3177-length-10279-cov-4.611502_pt1 | contig 10279 bp, 17 predicted proteins | sample MGYA00581738_ERZ1740065 | MGnify/ENA primary metagenome ERZ1740065 (study PRJEB43018, sample SAMN04849749) | marine metagenome | isolation source: floating plastic debris | place: Pacific Ocean | collected 2008-09-01 | study: EMG produced TPA metagenomics...
TACCTAAATACATAGAACAGGTTACAAAGTTTGCTCCTTACTTTATAACAGAAAATGGAAAAGAAGTCATTCCAGAAAAAGAAGAGTTATACTATACAAAGGTTTTACCTTTCAGGTCAGAAAAAATACAAAAGTATGAAAGATTTTATACATTTGAGTTAAAATTTATAAAGTTGTATCTAGCTAACCCCAAGAGCTATAGATTAGTTTCCAAATACGATGTAGCATCTACAGGCTTGTTTTTTAGAAAATATGTAGGAAAAGGTGATTTATCTAATGACTTAATTTTACCTGAAGAAGAATCGTAACATATGCCTAACAGTGATGAAATATGGGAAGAACTAGAATTGAGATTATCAAAAATTAACCCTCCTAACGAAATGAAAGAAAGAGAGTTATTTATAGACTCTAAATCAAATCCTATGTTCAAAAAGAAGAAAAAGAAGAAAAAGAAGAAAAAGAAAACGACTAAAGTTCATGTACTTGACCTTCCAGAGGAACTTCAAGAAACTGTTGAAGGTTGGCAAGAATATGGAGAAGTTAATGGAGTTAAAGTAAACGTTAGCTTCGTTCAGACGTAAAAGTAGTATACGATGAAGTACGAACTACTTATCCCTCCTAAAGATGGTATAGTGGAGCTAAACAGCGAAACAGGAGATTATACTTATACTCCGATATCTAATTCAACCATAGAAGATGAATTCTATGTAATTGATAACGGCATAGTAAAGAAAGTTAATCTTTTTCTATCTCCATCTAAAGGGTTTTTAATGGATTGTGATTTTGAGTTTAGAAAGACAATACGTTTTATCTTCTCAAAGATAGCATCTTTTTTCAAGAGAATTTTCACTTCTAAGTCAAAACAGGCTTAGATTCTTATTTGTTTTTCATATGAAGAAGCTTATAGCTACTATCTCAACAGCAGTTGTTTTTTTAAGCAGCTCTGTACTACTTGCTAATGACGCTCGTAGAATTCCTCTAACAAATTCAGTAGATTTTGACTGGGGAATTTTTTGGGACGTAATTACTAACGTTCCTCTGTTTATTGTCTAAGTTTAGCCGATAAATTGTTATTTAAAATCATTGAGAGGGGGTTATGAAAATAATCCTCTTTTTTTTGAAATAAATTTGCATATAAAAGAAACTAAATGCATATTGCATACGTCTTAGAGAGACATCGTTATTTGAATAAAGAAGTACCAACCTTGTAAGTAAACAATCTGGTTAGTAGCACGTTCGAATCGTGCGTACCTACGGCAGGTTCCAAAGACGGAAAAGGGCGGCAGCCGCTAGATGGTTCGAATCCATCTGCTTACTTAAGTTTGATATTATAAAGCTGTTATAGATTAAGTACAACATATGGAGAATCAAAATTTAGAGCAAACACCAAGATTTTTTGTTGATTTGAGAAGTGGATGTGGTGCAGTTAGAGATAGGTTTCACCCAGATTATGACCCTGACTATCAAGGCTTGCATTATGATACGTGTGATGTTGTAGAGTACAGACACGGTTTCCAGAATAGTGAAACTAAAAGTTGGGATATGAAACAGGAAGATATTGATTTTTTGAATGAATATTGTAGTTCTTTAAATAATTTAGAACAAGATAATACAACGGGAATACTTTAGCCCATACAGGAGTAGTTACCTGAGATAATACTTATCAAGAAAAAGGTAAAGGAGTGGTACGCAGCAGGAAAAGCGGATGGCCCAACGTTCATTGATTGCAGGTTCGAGTCCTGCCCTTCTCCACAAAATAAAAAAATATTTGCATTTGAATAAATTGTTTATTTACTTGGAAGTGTTATGGAAAGATAGCTTAAATGGTAAAGCAAATTCTGACAAGCCGCTTACAGATAACCTAGGATAGTATCTGAGAAGAAAAGGCGAGAATCATATGGTGTCTCGAAAATACCTCTTTCCACTGATTTCCAATTATTGGTGGTATGCTGAAAGTCAAATTGCAAAGTAGGCATATCACTTTTTAGAGTTCTTTGACGTATTGAGAAAGTTGACATATTTTTATACAAAAAATATGGGGCATACAAGGTATCGACTGGTATCGTAGATTCTAGAGGCGATTAGTGTCATGACATTTAGACACTTAAATCCCTGAATGTTGCCATTTTTTAAACGGAGACGTTTTTCAAACTGTAGATGGGTCAGTAGCTGACTTCTCTACTCAGAATTTCATCAATACTCCTTCACAGGAATTTGTTGTAGCCTAACTTAGGCGTTAATTTAACCTAGCTAAGGTGTAAAATTAGCCCTTACTTGTTATAGGTTAATAACTTGAGGTGTCTGTTCCGCGTATAACAGACTATAATCGTGAAAACCTTTATATTTGAAAGTATTCAGGACTTGGGTTCAATTCCCAAATGCTCCACCATAATGACAATTTTATGTCAAAACGTATCATGATTCCTTTTATCAGAGGTGAGGTAGCTCCTTATGTGTGATAACGCTATTGAAGATGGCAGTCTTGTAGTGAAAAAAGGGTGAGAAAGGAGTGTTCTTGTAGCTCAGCGCACAGAGCGTTAGCCATTCATGGTTAAAGGTCGCAGGTTGGAATCCTGTCAAGTTCAAAAACTTCTTTCAAGAAATTTTGTCCCATTCTTTAGCAGTAATGTACAGTATTGTTAGAGGTTCTATATTCGACGGGATATAGTTCAGGACAGATTTAGATTACTTTATGTGTATCGTCTAGTATTCCTAGGATACTGAGAATTTGCTCAGAGACGGAGAGTATGAAATCCTCCTGCACATAAAACGGTCTAAATCAAAGAGTATGTATAATTCTAATTCAACTTTCGACTAATCAAATGAACTTTTTATCATCATTAACAAAACGACACAAAATCTGGATTGCAGGTATTTTAGTAGGTATTTTCTTGATTCCTTGGGGGGGAAATAAACTCTTCGAAGCAAATGAATCAGGGTATACTCTTGTAGTTCAGTACATCACAGGTGATGTTGTAGTATATGCAAAACCTGGGGTTAAGCCTCAGCTTTTCGGAAAAACCGAAAAATATAAGAAAGAACATGATTATGAGTTCCGCAAGAATATCCGCTTTAATGACGGAGGTACAGGAACAATTATCGGCTCCTTTAGATACTCTCTACCTGAAGATGAAAATATGGTCGAAATCATCCATGCTGTTTATCCAAGTCAGACTGCTCTTGAGCGTTCTCTTATTGGAAAAACAGTTGACAATGCGATTTATGCAACAGGTCCATTAGTTTCTTCTACAGAATCTTATGCTGAAAAGCGTAACGACTTAAGAATTTATATTGAGGACCAAGCTAAGAATGGGATTTACCGTGTGGTAACTAAATCTATTACAGAGTTAGATGCCCTTACTGGTAAAGATAGAGTTGCAAAACAAGCAAAAATCATGGAGAAAGATGGTGTATATGTCAGAGCAGATGAGTCGCCTATCTCACAATTCGGGATAAACCTTTATAAACTGTCAATAGACTCTATAAGGTATGATTCCGAAATTGAAAGACAGATTTCCTTGCAAAGAGATGCCTTACTTCAAATTCAGACTGCTATAGCTAATGCTAAGGCTGCTGAACAAGATGCTTTAAAGGCTGAAGCACAAGGAAGGAAAGAGGTAGCCGAAATAGAGGCAAAGAAAGCTGTGGAATATGCTCAGAAGATTCAGGAGCTAAGAATAGATTCAGCTAAGGCTGCTAAGAATAGAGAGATATCATTAATTGAATCTCAGACTGTTCGTACAGAGGCAGATGCTGAATACTACAAAAACCAGAAGTTAGTTTCTGCTGGATTAACTCCACAGGAAAGAGCTTTATGGGAATATAAATCTGATTCTATTTGGGCCGAGAACATAGGAGATATAAAACTACCCTCTAACTATATTCAGTCAGACGGGAAAGGTGGAGCCTCCTTACTAGAACAGCTCACAGTACTTCAAATGCTTAAAGACAACAAGAAGTAACCATTTGGTTAGAGAATTTGCAGCCTTGGGGGATTTTTTCTCTCAAGGCTTTTTTTATTGAAATCTTTTCTCTACATTTGACTTATGATTGACTATAGAGAAGAAATTAAATCGCCAGTAGCTGAGCTACCACCAATGGATGAACTCAAATCAAAAAATGGGTTCATTATGTGCCACATAGCCTACGAATATACTATACCCAGTAATGGTATTACAACTTTTCAACCTATGGCAAAACCTCTTTTCGGAAATGAAGCTTCTGTCGAGGAACTAGTAGAAGCTGCAAAGATGGTTTTAGGAGAAGATTTTACTTGGAAAAGGAGAGATTTGTATTTTGATGGAGATGAACATCCCGTCAGAACTTATGCAGTTACTCTACCTGAGAAAAAAAAGTTTGATGGGGAGATTTGTGATTGCCAGACAACCTATGAAATTAAAGTCTGGCTAGATTAATTCAAACAAATTTCATGAAATTAAAAGGAGGTTACTTGCGTAGCTTCCTTTTTTTCGTATATTGAGTTATGAAACTAACACTAATAGCATTATTGACTGTCTGGATAAATGTTATTCCAGATATAAGAAATAAGACAGAACACGATTTGAAATCTGTGGCTAATGTCTATGTACATGTGTGTAGTTACAATCAGGACGGTGAAGCTAAATATGATTACGTTCGTTCTATAAATACCTTATGGGTCAGATATACAAACCCAAAAACAAGAGCACATACATACAATTCGTGCTCTACAGCTAGAAGAAAAATAAAAGGAGTTTGGAGGAATGTGATTACAGGATATAGACAGATATAAAAAAAAGTTCCCAAATTGGGAACTTTATGCTTTAAGCTAAAATAAGACGTTTTAGGAGACTTATTTTATTTTTAGTATTTTGGGTTCTAATTCCTTTTTGTAAGGCACTGTGAATACCAGAAGACCGTCAGAGAGGCTTAAATCTTCGTCTGTTAATCTAGAAGCGTCGAATTGCTCATCTACTGGTATTTCTAAATCCATATGTAGATTAAAAGTTGCTTCTGTTACTGAATTTTTACATTTCAACTCCCCTTTTATAGATATTGTGTTTTGCTGAGTTGTTATTTGTAAGTCTTCAGCAGAAAATCCTGCTACTTTAGCTACAACTAAAAGCCCTTTGGCTTCTCCTTTTGTGTCGTACATTTTTGTTTTTGGTTCTGGTTGTTCCATTTCGAATTCTGTTATAATGTTTGAATCTTCGGTTGTTACGTTTAGATAAGGATTCCCGTCAATGTAAGTAATTGGAGTCCCTGTTTGAGGAATGGGTGGTGGAACTATACCCCACCAAGCATTGCCTGTATATGCATAATCTAAACTACCGCTTGTTTCAGTTGTTACCATAGCTTAATCTACGGGCTTAAAAAATTATGGTTATGACAATCTGACATAAAATACTGACAATCTGACTTTTAGTTGTAATTTCTTCAAACAAGTAGTACTTTTGTGATATGCATATACTACCAAAAGAATTTCCTCAGCTTACTTCTAGGTTACCTAAGATTTGGGTAGACTCTTACTATGAAGAGAAAGTAGAAGACGTGTATGATGAAAATTGTATGGGGCATTTTATTTTTGCTACCTATACTTCTGTAGCAAATATGTTATCAAAGTATGGAGCAGCAGAGCTATTGAAAAAATTCCCAACCTACCAATGGGGAGCTAAGGTTGAAACCATCAATACTTCCGTACTTCAGGATTTGCCTTTCTCTATAATTACAACAAACTACCATGACAATCTTTTTTTCCTCAAAAAAGAAGAAAGACTAGGTTTTTTGAGGTACTACGACAATATGTTGAAAAGTGGTAATGAACTAGAGTTACCTACTATGGATACTATAGCAAAGTACATGACTAGTATCATAGTTACAGACAAATCCATTAGCGAAGCTCAGAAATCACTTTGTTTGAAATTTAATGAAATGTTCACTGTTCCTGAAAAGCTAGGCTTATATAGAACATATGACTATGACCAGATTATAGAGAAAGACGGACTTGGCTCTTCTGAGTTCATTAAATTTGAAATAAGATTAAAGACAGATATTTTAGTTTTGAAAGCAATTAGGAAGCTGGATATAGCACTAGAGAGTGGAGAGCTTTCAAAACTGCTAAGTAGAATGGGAATCAGTTTAGACAGTGATTCTCTTAAGTTACCTTTTATAGACACATGGACTTTTTAAAGACAATAGCCGAAAATAGCGACATTTGGGCTGAGGAATTAGAAGAACGTATAGTTCTTTTGTATGAAGTTGAATTTTATGACTTTAAGTTTCATCCTTTCTCTTATGTTTTCTCAGATATTTATAGAAGTCATGTTGAAGCTATAATGCATGAAGATGAGAATTTGAGTGATTTACCTCAAGAACTTGACCATCTTTATGCTCTTCATAACTATCAGTTTTACCCTACACATCTTATTGTAAAGGATTATGATGAAGAAGACATAGTGATAGATTACAAGTACTTTTACTGTAGCTTAAAAGAAGCTAAAAAACTTCTTAAGTTGGAATGTGAAGAGCTATACGAGAGTTATCAAAAAAGAAGAGATAAACGGGCAAAAGAGGAGGAAAATGATGACTACTTAAAGTATTTAGAACTTAAAGCAAGATTTGAAGATGCCTGAATTAACTGACGAACAAATAGAACACTACTTCCTTACTATAGGACAATTAGAAGCGGAAATATTAAACAGAATTGATGAATTTTCCTTTGAAGTTAATGCTGTAGATGGATATAACTACTTTGGAATGGCTTTCTCTAAAAACTACCGAGAAGCGTATCTCTTGGGTAATGAAAAAACAAAATTCAATATTCCTTTTTATCTTGATTTACCTGACTTTAGTTTTTACCATAATTTTTTACAATTTTTAACTATTGAAGGGTATACTGTAAAAATTCCGTATAATATCTTCTATTTATCATTAGAAGATGCTAGAAAAAAGTGTATAGAATATGCTGCGGAAAACTTTAAACTTACTCAAGAAAAAAGGAAAGAGTTAGAAAAGTATGAAAGTGATAGATACAAGTTGTACCTAGAATTAAAAAGAGAATTTGAAAATGAGTAAAGTAATGTATCAACTAACACTAAAAACCTCTTTTGAAGATGGTCTAGTAAATATAGCATATAATCCTGATATATTCACTCAGCAAGAAGCTAAGGGCTGTTTAAAGTGTTTAGTAGGTCTAGACCCTTTTGATGAGGATACTGATTATATCATAGAGTTATTCAAAGAAATTGCTTTATATGCTTGGTATGAAGCAGGATTTAAAGATGTTACTGAAACTTGGGTAGAGTACTATATTTCTAAGCTAGATTGTTTTCCTGTGTTTGGTGATAAAACGTCTTTAGAGTGTTTTAGGTTTGATAATGCAGAAGAGTGGAATGATTATGAAAGAGAAGATGTAGATGTAAAAATTTATACAGGAGATTTTGCTAATGTACACACATGGAAGGAAATAAGACAGTAATCGTAGTATCTGGTCGACGGGCTTTACAAGATTACGAGTTAGTTTGTAAAGAAATGGATAAGTTTTTAGAACAGATAGGAGCTGAAAAATACCTTATAGTTGAAGGAGGTGCTGATGGAGCTGACAGGTTGTGTTCAGACTATGCCAAAGAACGAGGAATAGATACTGTAAGAGAGAAAGCAGAGTGGTTTGATTTTACTCCTCCTTTTTTAAAACGAAAGAATAGGTACGGCAAAGAATACAATGCACTTGCTGGGCTTAAGAGAAACTCTTCTATGTTAGAGAAAGCTGATTATGTGATAGCTTTCTGGGACGGAGTAGAAGAGAAAGGGACTTGGGATATGATTAAAAAAGCTCGTAAAGAGGCTAAAGATAGAAACCTTAATGTTTCGGACTTTCTGAAAATTGTAAGGTTCTGATGTTCAACTATTTATCTTAAATTATGCTTATTTTAGTAGAAAGCACTCAAAAGGACGTAATGTTCTTACACACTGATGACCCATTTACTATTGACAAGTCAGCAGAATGGGGAGAAGGTAACATTCAGGAATTTCCTGACGGAGGATTTGTAAAAGCTTCCTCACAGACTCAATTTTCTCATGGAGTACAACCTAGAGAGGACACCGTATTCGCTCCTCTAGGCTGGATTCAAGGCTCTGAAGCAGGTCAATACTCAAGAGCTCCAATTGCAGTAAACTTAGCTAAATTGCTAAATGAAGGAGATGAGGTAGAGCTACACACTAAAGACGGAGTTATGGATTATGTAGTAAAAGAACCTTCTTTTTATTGTTACAATGTAGATGCTGACGGAGTTGTTGATTTTTCTGATGTCTGGGTACAATCTATAAGAAACCTAGAAAAGAACTATTCGTTTGTATACTTAGGATGAAAATAATTTCTAAGTATAAAGATTACTATGACTATCTAGGAGGAGTATATGGGGTTGACCCAAAGCTCATCCTAGATAGGCGTTCTTTTGATGAGTATATCATCAATGAAAACACTGTTAAGAAAGATTATCCAATAAGAGTTAGCTTATCTATTTCCGATATTCGTTATGATGGAGTTGCTGAGAATAGAGATGGCAATATTTTCTATCATTTTGGAGATAGCAGAGACCAATTTGGCGTAGACAAAAAGCTATCCTACTGGCAGCTTAAAGATGGGTGCGAAAAAGATAGTATATATCTTCCACAATCAAAGAAGCAGTGGAGTTGGTATGAGGTAAAAAGGTATCCCAAGCCTACTGACATCAATCAAAAAGAGAATTGCCCTATAGTTCTCACGTTAGGTTACTATTCGTGGAGAGATGAAACACATTACAAATTCCCTACCTTATCTGAGCTTAAAATAGCGTCAATCCTACCTCCTGAAGATATCTGGATACATCTTTCAAATTGGTTAGCTAAGAGAAATGAAAAAGTAATTGAGGATAAACTAACTGATATTCAGAAGATTGAGACTAAAGGATTTGACAAAAAGAAATCTTTTAGGAAAATGGATAGAAATAAATAACCATTTATAAAATAGTTTCGTATGGGGAACTATGACGTATTCAGAATTTGAAAAACGAAGTTTAGCCAAAATCATTACAAAGGCTGTGTTTCCTCATAGAAACGAGATTACTCATGTATATAGTACAAAAAGGTTTATAGCCTATACAATATGATTAAATATATAGATAACGCATCATTTCCCTGTAGAAAATTTACGACTGATTTAGCTGTAACCAGTTTAATTGAATTTTATGAGGCAATAGAAAAAGAAAAAGAATCTTCTTTAATGCAAGAAAATATGGGAGCCGTAATTTGTGCTGAAAATGTTGTAAATAGTCTCAGAAGGACTATTAAAAGAACAGATACCGATTTTGTAAACTTTGCTAAAAACGATTTTGGAACAGCTACTTATCTACAGGATATTTATTTTGATGTTATAATAGAATACCGAAATCTCCCTCATGATACTCTTATCTTTGCCAATACTGAGGGGTTGACTGCGCTTGCTATCATAGATTATCTATCAGAAGATGACATTAAAATAATGAATGAAAAGTATAGAGCAACTTGGGCAGATAAATACCCTCACCTTAGAGAGAATCACTTTAAAAATGTAGAAGACCATTTTCTGTTTTATACACAGACTACTTATTAATTATGATTACTGAAATAATAAAACTTGAAAAAGCACATGACCAAGTAAACTTTTTCAATGTTATTGATTATTTGGACGCACTATATACAGACGTATCTGCTCACAATGAAAATTCTATTAAAAAAGAAAATAAAGGAGTTCTTTTTTGCTCTAGAAATATAATTTCAGCAATTAGTGAATTATTTAGAACTAGATGGGAGTGCGTTGGTCATTTAGCCAACACTGAACTTGGCAGAGCATTTTACTTTACAGGCTACTTTTTTGATTATCTTGTAGAGTTTCCAGCTTTACCTAAAAATAGTTCAATTTACTGTAACTCTCTTAGTTTAAAATACTTGGATAATGTTAAGTATCTTTCGCAAGACAGTATCAGAATTATGTCTGGGTACTATGAAATAGTATGGGAAGATATAGAATCAAGATTTAATGTAGACGTTAACAGTCTTAATCCCGACGACTCTTTTATTTACTATACATAAAACTAGGTAGTACGATATTTCGTATTACCTTATATGGAAACCCCAATAAAACTATTCGGTTTAACTATAGGAAAGAGGAAAGTAATTGAATCTGACTTTGTTAAATCTGAGATAATCATCAAGAGAAAGTTATTTGGGTTTATATCTTGGTCTACAAGGGTAAGTGCAAAGAACTTAGAGGTTATAGTTGATG
>ERZ1740065.3178-NODE-3178-length-10278-cov-16.822753_pt1 | contig 10278 bp, 7 predicted proteins | sample MGYA00581738_ERZ1740065 | MGnify/ENA primary metagenome ERZ1740065 (study PRJEB43018, sample SAMN04849749) | marine metagenome | isolation source: floating plastic debris | place: Pacific Ocean | collected 2008-09-01 | study: EMG produced TPA metagenomics...
AGCCAATCACGCAGTTGAGTTGATCGTGGTTGCGATGTCATGGACCTCAGCAATGTTAATCTATTAGTTAATGGGAATTTTTTTCATTATACTAATAGGCTGTCAACATTAAAGCTTTGGCTAAATGTGCCCCACGACCAGCTAGCTAAATTTTCCTGGATTTGTACGATACCCTGATAGATTTTCCTATGGGTTTACGTCTGTTGTATTCGTATCTTGTCTGAGACTAGGGAGTGATGGCAGCTGAGTTGTACCCATGATACCTACGGCAAAAATACCTAAAGCCGTCAGACAATACAGTAGGGTCATGCCAGCGCCGGGGTTGAAAACAGAGTCAATGTTGATCAACTGGGCGACTGGTTCAAACACATAGTCTGCCAGCGGTCCAGCCACCAGGCTAGCCAAGGCTCCGACGCTCAAGCCGATTAGGTGATCTGCCGCAAAGGCACGTCCCTGAATGTGGACAGGCACGATAGCATACCAGCAGGCTGTGTAGGTGCTAAAAATCATCGGTTCGCTGATGGACGCACCCAGACGGGCACTGGTCCAAACAACTGACCCCTGGCCGAGACCAAAGATAAGTTTGCCAAAACCAACGCTGAGCATACCGACAAGCAAGCTCTGTTTAGGGTCACGAAAACCGCCCGTGGCGGTCAAAATAGCGCCGCCTATGAGACCGCCAACTCCTGTGGTGGCTACCAATGTACCTAACAACTGGGTATTGCTACCGGTACGGGCCAAAATCATTGGCTGATAGATGGTTTCTGTAATTTGATCTAGAAAAACAAAACAGGAGAAAACAATCATCATGGCCCGCAGCTGTAGGTGATTGAAAATGTAGCGAAAGCCAAAGGTAATGGTTTGCCATAGAGATGTGTCGGCGTCTGTTGTTTTGCTTACTGCGTCGGCAGGGTTGTTGTTGGGAATGGAGATTAGCAGCAGGGTGAGTACTGCGATCGCAAATGTCCCCATATCAATCGCTGTAATCCCAAATAACCCAATCAGTGGATACAGCACACCAGCTAGAGCCGGTGCAAAAATACTGGTACTATAGCCCCCCATAGCCCCCAGGCCAGTGGCTTGCACATGGTGTTCCGGGGGGACCAGCATCGGTATAATTGTAGTGTAAGTGAGAGATTGAATATGGCCAAACGAGCCAATAACAGCGGCAATCACATACAATTGCCACACCTCTAGCGTTTGGGTAATGGCAAGAATGCCAACGGAAATGGTGCAGCAGGCGGAGCCGGTATCGCTGAGAACTAGCAATGTCTTGCGAGAGACGCGGTCGATAAGGAGACCAGAGAACAGTGCGATCGCAATTTGCGGCAGCTGATAAAAAAATAAAATTAAAGCTACGGCTGTTGCCGACTCAGTTTGCTGCCACACCCAAAGCGTTAGTGCAAAGTAGGTCATGTGACTACCAACAGAAGAGGCAATCTGCCCTAGCCAGAGAAGAATAAACGTACGCACCAGACGGATTTAGAACAGGGGCAAAGCCATGGTACTGATTAAATGAATTTGTTTTCTTCGTCAGCCGGAGTTTTTTCTTTGTAGGATGGACTTTTCGATTACTTAGAAAGATAAACAGTAAATGTCGCGAATAGACTTGATGGATAACCGAACCGATTGCTCCCGTTTAAGGGTGAAGCCGTCGGCTGCTTAATTCAATGTGTGGGTCTTGATAGAGAGTTTGATTTTGCGATCGCAAATCATGGAACTTGTAGAAGTTGAAAACTTAGAAGTAGACTCGGTAGCTATGTGCGCCAGACTGTATTTTCAAAACTGAAAAACAAAAAAAGAGCCTAAGAACATAGGCTCTGTATGAGGATCTGGCTAGCAGTGGCGAAAAGCCTGTTTAAGCAATTTAGGCTTTCGTGGCCTCTGCCTGATGAGACCTTTGCCGACGCTTCAAACCAGCGACTAGTGTGCCGATACCAAGCAAGCCCAAGACAGAAGTAGGCTCCGGTACAGCTGTAACCCGAGCAAACTGTCCAGTTTCATTCAAAGGTACAGCTGTCTGACCATTAGGCGGCAGATAAGCAGCCCCGACCCGACTTGTGTCAACCAGCTCCTGTGTAGTTCTAGTAGGAAAAGACACGTCCTCGTGGGGAGAAAACCCTGCGGGTATTCCAAATGTGTCTGCCCAGTCATCGATGTGTAGGTGAGGCGTACTGCTGCGCGGTGGCTTTGACCAAAAACTCAAGCCACTGGCAAGCGCCGGATCGTTCCCACTTTCGCGATCAAAGTTAGGCGCACCCAGGTTAAGACCGGTGGGCTCGTTGTAGCTGCCGGCTTGGAGAATCTCTTGAGTGCTGGTATCAAAATTAAAGTTGACTCCAGGGTCGAGGTGATTGTCAGTGTAGGTCTCCAGCAGAGTTCCATCCGGGGCAAAGAAGGAAATATTGAGGAAATCTAAATCATCGGTTCTGACAATTCCACCTGTGTAACTTTGGATCTCGTCATAGCCAAATGAACCTGATACTCCAAACCCGGCGATTTGCCCGGTCCAGTCAAAATTAAACTCGATCGCCTCGGCGCGGGCGGGAATCGCTAGACTTAGCGCTAAACCAATAAAAAGACCTTTCTTTAACGTGGGGAGCATCAATCCAAAATCTCCAAAAGACGAAATTGTAAAGGGCTGACAAGACTGACACGCTGCCATAAACAGGGCTACCTCCATACGAAAGCCGTGCCAATCTCGTTACACATAAATAGTCTGTAATAATTCCTATTAGGAAGTATCAATTTTCCTACCTGTAAATTTAGGTAAGGTATCCCCTGAAGCAGGCTTACAAAGTAATCAGATCTGTATATTCTTCACAGCTAATATATGATCCTTTTTAAGCTATTGCAAATATTTTTCAATAGCTAACAGTGAAAAAGTCGCTCTTATACAGGCTACCTGCTCTCGGGTTCGCTGAGGGAAACAGAGAGCAGGTAGCCACAGAGATGAGTGTGCAGAGTACCTGTTTTGTTCAATATTGTGTCCGCGTCTCCGCTAGTTTGGCGTGAGTAGTTGTTCTTTGAGTTCTTCGAGGTAAAGCTCGGTGCCGATGGGGCCGGGTAAACCTAAGCACAGATAAGCCGGGATGAAATAGACTCGTCCGGCTTTACTGGCGTCGAGGGACTGTGCGATCGCATTCTTTTCCCATGCTTGTTTCAACGTCTGGGTTTGCTGCTGATCAAAGGCGGTCATCTCGGTCAGACCAGACGTGTCCCATTGATAGCCAAACAGCAGGATTGAATCAGCCTCATCCAGCTCCGGCAATGCTTCTATAGATATTTCAACCACCGAGGTGGGTTCATCGGCTGCAACACCTTCCAGATAGACGGGTTGAAACCCCAGATCTTGCACCAAAGCGCCACAGCGACTGTTCGTATGGCTAATTGTGTTGAATGCCTGCATATTCCCAGAGGTGAGCATAAGTACTTGAGGATGATTTTTGATCACCGGGGCAAACTGAGCTTTGGCCTGCTCAATGCGGGCGTTGGTTTCAGCTAGAAGCACTTCGGCGAGATCGCTGCGCCCCAAGGCTTGACCAACGGCATTCAGATTACTGTTGCCGCCTACGATATTAAAGCTGAGTGTGGGGGCAATGGTCGTTAGTTGCTCGTACTGAGCTGCCTCTAAGCCAGGGGCCAAAATTAGATCTGGTTGGGTTTTGACAATGGCTTCGATGGATGGTTGATAGGCTAACCCGACATTGACCGGTTGAGTGGTTACCCGACTACCTAGATAGGGGATTTGTTGGCTAGGATTGTCGTAATCACCCTGATGAAAAGCAATGTGATCGCCATAGCCAGCGGGCTGTGCCCCCAGTGCTAACACCTGTTCTAATAAATAGGGACCCAGCACTACAATAGTTTCAGGCTGTCCGCAAATCTCAGTGTCGCCCATCTCATGCTGAACGGTGCGACAATCTGTCAATTCAGCAGATGAGACTTCTCCAGACTTGGCATCTGGCTCCTGAGTAGTACCCTGACAGCTAATAGTCCACCAGGCCAAGGATATTACTAATAACCGTCTACTCCATGCAAAAAATCTCACACGCGTTTATTCCCTAACGTCTAGTGATTAGGATGGCATCATGACCCAGTAAATACTGTTAGCTCATTAAAACGTTACTGACACTGAACCTACGATGGTAAATGGAGCCCCCGGCTCCAAACCTGATGTACGGCTGTTGTTGCTAGCGGCAATATAGTCAACATCAAACAAGTTTTTTGCATTCAGGGCAAATCGCCAGTTGTCACGGCGATAGAAAACTCCAGCATTGGTGAGAAAATAGTCATCTAATACAAAACTGTTATCTAAATCCCCATCGCGTTCTCCGACAAAGTTAAAGCCTGCCCCAAAGCCTAAGCCTTGCAGCTCACCTGATGTAATTTCATAGGTGGTCCACAGGCTGGCACTGTGCTCAGGGGCATTGAACAGACCATTGCCATCAGGAATAACGTTGTCTTCTGTGACTCTTGCATCCGTGTAGGCATAGGACGCGATGATGTTCCAGCCCGGCATAATCTCGCCTACAATATCTAGCTCCACCCCTTGACTGCGCTGCTTACCCGTTGCTACTGATGAAAATGGATCTAAGGGATCGGGAGTGGCAACATTTTGGCGAGTAATGTCAAAATACGCCAGTGTGGCCAATAAGTCCCCTTCTAATAATTCAGCTTTAATACCGATTTCAAAGCCTTCACCTTCCTCAGGTTCGAGGGGATCCCCAGCGGCGGTGGTGCCAGGATTGGGGGTAAAGGATTGAGAATAGCTGGCAAACAGCGACAAAAAGTCTACTGGCTGATAGACAATCCCCACTCTAGGGGTCCAGGCATCATCATTTTGGGTTGTTTCAGAACCAATGGGGTTTAAATCAGTTGGGTTATTGGTGGTTTCTTGCTCTACGGTGTCGTATCGTATCCCTGCCAACAAAATTAAATTATCCGTAATGTCGATTTGGTCCTGCAGATATATACCCAACCGATCAGTTTGGATGTCATTATCTGCAAATAGCGGCAAATTATCCTCATCGATTGTTACCAAGCCATAGACCGGATTAAAGATATCGAGAAACGAGGGGGTAAAGAAGTCAAACCCTGTGACCTCGCTATCCTCAGTGCGGTTCAAGTCTACCCCTGCGAGCAGGGTATGGCCAACGGAGCCGGTGGCAAACTCACCGACGATATTAGTTTGTAATGAGAAATTCTCGGTATCTAATTCTTGTTGTGATGGAAACCGGGTGACAAAGCCTGTTGTTTCATCAAAATCAAGGGGTAGCGCACTGACATTTTGCAAATCTCGATTGGAATATTCAAAGGCGTTGCGAATGTGCCATTGCTCGTTAAAGTCATGTTTCAAGTCATATCCGATGCGAAATAATTCACTATCGGTAAAGTTATCAGGTTCAGAAATGATGCGGTCAAAGGGGACATCTACTACGCCATCACCGAAGGCAACCAGCCCTGTTTCAAAGGGTTGCTGGTCGTTTAGGTATTCGGCATTGATGGTGAGATTGGTGCGCTCGCTAATCTGCCAGGCCAATACAGGCGCGACAAAGGTTTGTTCAATGTCTTGATCAAAGTCAGTAAACCCATCATCGTGAAAGTATGAGGCATTCAGGCGATAAAGCAATCGCTGATCGGGGGTGATAGGACCCGAGAGGTCGACCTGAGGCTGAAATACTCCCCGATTGCCCACCCGTGCCGCAAGTTCATAGGTAGGCTCGGACAAAGGCTGCTCAGTTACCAAATTAATCAGCCCCCCTGGCTGAACTTCCCCGTAGAGAATAGACGCTGGTCCTTTGAGGACTTCTACTCTCTCTAGATTTGTGATGGTCGGACTGACGCCTGTAAACCCCCCAAAATCCCTAAACCCATTTCGGAGTGTTGGTGCATCAAACCCGCGAATATTAAAGTTAAGGCTGGTATTTACAAAGGTGCCGCCAAAGGTCACTCCGCTAACATTGCTCAGTGCTTCATCTAGACGAGTGACTTGCTGGTCTTCTAATACTTGTTGGGGAATCACCTGAATCGAGGCAGGGATATCTAAGACTGGCGTATCGGTGCGCGTGGCAGTACTGGCATTGGGAACACGGTAGTCGTCCTCATTCTCACCCGTCACCACAAGACGTAATGCATTGTCCTCACCGTTAGCTTCAGCAACAAAACCACTCTCTGGTGTGATGGTTAAGGCTAGGCCAGTCGTGTTGGGGCTGGGTGTAATTGAGGGAGCCGTTTCTTGACCCGTAATATCTATCCGGACGCGGTTGTTTATCTGGGTGACCGTAATGTTGGTGATGTCTGCGGCGGGGTCGGTAACAGAAAATATATCTGCGGTTGTCAGGGCCAAAACGGCGTCAATCTCCACTGTTAGCGTATTGCCAGAGATCGATGTCGTGGGTGGGGCTAAATCACCAGATGTTTCTAGCCATAGTTCAACAGTGCCGTCTGTCGAACGAAGTTGAATATCGGTAATGGCTGTGGGCTCGGTTTGAGCCAGTAAGCTATCTTTTTGGGGTGAGGGCAAGCTGGCCTGCGCCGATTCCCCAGCTGTCATGAATAATAAAGCCACCAGCGGTGCAACCGCCCCAACACGCATCCACACGTTAGACATCCTGTTACCCTCGCACAGTGAAAAACCACTGGAAACATTCTTGACTAATGCTGAATTAACTATTTAATCAAGAATAGTTCCCAAGAAACTGGAATTGATAATACGGGATGTTCTTATTGATTTTCTTTGTGGGACGAACTTTTTTCTTAGCGAAACGGACTTTTTGTTGGTGGAATGATAATGGTCTAGCCTCGACGGCCTAACTGATACGCTTTGGGGCTGACCGCAAACTTACGTCGAAATGCGGTACTAAAGGCTTCAGGGCTTTTATACCCCACCGCTGCGGCCACACCGGCAATGGTCAAACTAGGGTTGTCCTGTAACAATGTTTGAGCCTGGTGCATGCGATAGTCTTGCAGATAGCCAAAAACAGTTGTCCCAAACAGCTGTCGAAATCCGTGCTTGAGTTTGCGTTCGTTAAGACCGACCTGTCTGGCTAATGTTTTTAGAGAAGGGGGATCTGTTGCCTGTTGAATCAGGCTGGCTTGGGCCTGGTACAGCTGTTCAATATCCTGAGAGCATAGCTTGACCGGGGTGGGTGTTTTTTGTTCATTAGTCCAGGCAGATAGCTGTAAGGTGAGCAGCTCTAAGACTTTACTCTCTAGGTAAAGCTGTTGCATGAGGCCATCATGGGGACAGCCCAAGATTTGCTGCACTAGCTGCCACATAGCGGGTGTTATATGGCCTAAGGGTTGATGAAAGCGCTGATGGGCATCGCCTTGCAGGAGTTTTTGTAACGGTGGCGGTAATGCGGAGTGACTGCCATGTAGGGAATTTAGGTAGGTGGCATCGGCAGATACTGTGACGATGTGAATGAGCTGATGGGCAGGCCAGTGCTCAATTTCGGTATGGTTCGGCAAATGATACAAATAGTGGTGACCGACGGTTTCCTGGTAGTCGTTGTCAATGTCTGAGGCATCCAGCGTCTGCACCCGTGACGCACCCGCTAGGTAAAACTTTGACGTGAGTGGAAAACTTGCTTCATGCTGACGTCGCTGTCGCAGGGGCTGCTTGAGGGTGGCTTTGCGAATTTCGAGATTTAGCCCATGGCGCAGTGTAAAGTTACGATCGCCACCACTCCCTAAACATTGAGGCAAGTTGAGCTGGGTACCTAACGCTGTTGGCTGATAGACTGGTTCGCCTCGCCGTTGGGCCTGTGCCGTCAGCTCTTCTAGTTCCAGGTCAGTCAGCTCAATTGCCATGTTTAGCCTCAGATTAATGAGATCTATTTCCATTAATACTAAGGTATTTTCTCTGAGTATGGATCGATAGCCGCCGCTCAGCTGTAATCGCGCAACATTTTTTTGATCTCAAGCGTATGCATTTCTTCTTGCCCAATCTTGGTGCGGGTATATTCTTCTAAATAAATGCTGGCGTCTTGAACCACATCAAGTAGTTTTTTGTACATATTTAATGCTTTTTGTTCGTGGTTCAGACTTTCTGACAGCAGGTCTTTGACTGAGTGGCGATTGTTTTCCTCAATAGTTGAGATCCGCTGGCTAGGATGGCCTTCTAATCCAGTAATAATCTCGCCAGCTTCTTGGGCATGGAGTAAAGACTCATTGGCTTGAGCCTTAAAAAAGTCCACAATCGGAATACGATTAGGCCCGGTCACCATTAACGAGCAGTGGGTGTAGCGCACCACACCTGCCAGCTCAAATTCCATAATTTGATTGAGTAACTCAATGGTATTGACAGTATTAAGATCTTTCATGCAGTTATGTTGAGAATCAACGAGTTATGATTATAAGCGGAGGATAGATGTAGTGGATGAATAATGTATCTGTCAGGCTAGTTCGGATAAAGGAGAAACATTGGTGCTGCCTACATTTCCGAGGCCTTGTCTTATCGTCGGAGTAGAGTCTCATGTTGCAGAGCCAATCCAATGATAGTTAGACAGTTAATAGTCAGTTTTACTAGCAAAATCAGTCAGTCAGCTGACCCAGCCTAACGCTTTGACAGTAGGCGTCAGCCCGCGTGATTGATTGTTCATAGAAGATGCTTTTATCAGATAGTGGCCAATAGACCAAACAGTAAAAACAGTCCTCCTCCCAGGGCGGTCAGGGTACGTTCCGACACCCGGCCACAGAGCCAACGACCACAGTTAGTGGCAATGACTGCGCAGATAGCGTGACCTAAGACAGCACCGCTGATTACCCCCAAGGGTGGATGTGCAGCTGATAGAGCAATCGTTGCAATTTGGGTGCGATCGCCCCACTCCGCTACGAAGACTAGCCCAAAGGCTTCGGTCATAATTGCCAAGGGAGTCTCTTTCGCTTTTCTCTTGCTTTTCTCTGCTCTATTGACTGCTTCAGCGGCATCTTTCTCTTCGTCTCCTGTTGTCGTCATTTGACTCGCCTGATACAGCAGCCGAATACCAAAAACAATAAACAAACAAACCTCAGCCCATTTCACTATCAAGGGAGGTAACAGTGTCGCTGCTTGCCCCACTAAAACCGATAGCACTGTCATCAAACCTAAGGCACCAACTGCCCCCGCAAATACCCAGCGACGGCGATGGCGCATAGCCAAAATGGCAGCGATAAAAAAGGTCTTATCACCTAGCTCGGAGATCGTAATCAATAATAAACTGGCGGTAAAAGCAGCTAACATGCTCTCAAATTCTTCAGATTGCGACGGTTTCTGACGCGAATTTGATGAGGCACAAGACTCCACCAAACCTGCGTCAGCAGATTTAGTGAAGGTCTCGCTGATGAATAGTGATCCAATAGGCAAACACTATGCCATCCTCTGAACCAGGCTCATCACCAGCATGTTGATTCAGAGGGGGCGGCTAGGCCGATAGCTACTCCCCTTCGCACTGGATTATACGATAGATAGGGGCTTTATGATTTTGGCTTGCATAATTTCCTATAAATATAGACATATAAATGAAAACCATTAGCATTATGTCAGCAGGACATGGCCGACCTCGCCCTCACATTTTCCACCAGCAACCTTAGTGAAATGTTTGCCGAGGCGCAGCAGCAAACCGGTGCTGCCTGCCAGTCTGACCCGATGGAATCGGTCTATACCCTAGAGAACCCTTTGGTCATTTGACCTATCGCTGTATTCATTTGCGCGAGGGATTGGTTATCGTGGCGTGTTTGCGCTCAGTGGTGCTTTAGGGTTGGCGTGCCTAGTGTTAATCGCCAAGGGATTAAAGCTGTCGATTCTTGCTGTCTCTAAAGATCAACAGAGAGAACCTCAAGTGAGAAATAGTGTCTGAGGCTCTCGTTGATTTCTGAATGCACGGTTAGCTTATGGCTGAAACCTCTAGTTCACCGTTATGAAGAAAGCATGCTTTGTTAAAGAGCTTAAGATCCAGTGGATTTGGCAATCGGACATGATTAAGACTTGGACAACGTTCAATGGATGGATCAAAAGAGCGATCAATTTGCGAGATGAATACCAATACTAAGCCGCGTTCATTCGCAAATGTCTTCAACGCACTCACTTGAGCCACGAGTTCAGGATTTTCTCGTTTTTGATCTAACAGCTGTAAGTAATCAATGACGACCACTGTTCCCGGTGGTACAGTCGTGAGTCTGGCCATAATGTACTCAGCGCTAATGCTATCAGATGCATCAAACTCGAAAGCATTACGAAAGACGGCTGGATCTTCTCCAATTGTTTTGAATAAATTGAGGATGTCAGTCACGCTG
>ERZ1740065.3179-NODE-3179-length-10277-cov-3.443455_pt1 | contig 10277 bp, 12 predicted proteins | sample MGYA00581738_ERZ1740065 | MGnify/ENA primary metagenome ERZ1740065 (study PRJEB43018, sample SAMN04849749) | marine metagenome | isolation source: floating plastic debris | place: Pacific Ocean | collected 2008-09-01 | study: EMG produced TPA metagenomics...
GTTCGTCCCGCTTTTTGCTCCCTCCCCCTCCCCCATCTTTTTTTAAAATTTCCCCGGGGGTTGGGGGGGCCCCCCCCCCCCATCACGTCTTAGGCTTTCAGCGACAGCGTCCGCTCACGCAGCCAGTCCATGAAGCCGCGCGGAGTGCCGGACCAGGCTTCAATCTCATCGGCCGTAATCGGCGTGCCAACGATCGGGCGCTGCGGCTTGTTAAGCGCATGGACAACTTCGCGAAGCAACAACCCTTGGCGCACAGTGGGCGAGATGCGGTTGGCGATCTGATACCAGCGTGAGTTCTGTCCAGAAAACCGGATCGGCACCACGGTGGCCCCGGACCGTTGGATCATCTTCGCGGTGAACGGGTTCCACTCGGCCTCAACCGCGGGGCCAAACAGCGTCTCGGATGAGGCCACCACGCCCGAAGGGAACAGGCCAACAACGCCACCATCGGCCAGATGCGCCCTCGCACGCTAGCGCATCTCCAGGTTCATGCGCCCCGCCTCGTCAACATGCGGGAAGGCCACGGGGATCATGAAACGGCAGATCTCCTCAACACCGGTCAGAAGCGACCGCGTCAGGATCTTGTAATCCTCACGCACCCGGCCCACGAGTTCGGCCAGCACCATGCCGTCGATCAACCCATGCGGGTGGTTGGCCACGATGATCACAGGGCCCTCGGTCGGGATGCGCCGGATCTCTTCATCCGGGGTCAACAGGTCGATCCCCATGATCTTGAGCGCCGGGGCCCAGAACCCCTGCCCCTCCACCACGCCCTGACGCTCGAAATTGCGGATCAGGCGCAGCAGACGCAGCTTACCCGTCAGCCATTCCAGCACGCGGATGGTGTTGGCCTGCCACGGGTTGTGAAAGGTATTGGCGTAGGACAGCTTGCGCTTGTCATACGGGACATAGTCTGAGCGACCATGCAGTGTCGGTGTCTCTGTATAGCTGTCGACCAAACCCGTTTGTCCCACGTCTTTTGGCGTCATAGCGGCTAGTAGTCTTCACCAAATCGGTTTGCAATGAGCGATTCAAGCGCATCCGCCAATTCCGCTGCCTGCGCGCCCGAAGTTTCCACGTTGATTGACGTGCCCTTCGCGGCCGCCAGCATCAGCAAGCCCATGATGCTGTCGCCCGCAACGGCCTGCCCATCCTTTGAGACCTCTGCCGTGGCATCGTGCCCTTCAACCACTTCCACCAGCTTGGCGGACGCACGCGCATGCAGACCCTTTTCATTCACGATCTGGATGGTGCGGTGCACGGTTTCGGTCATTTGTGCTTTATTCCACAGTTGCATCGAAACTGTCGATGTATTTCCGCCCGGCCGTCAGCGCGGCGTTGACCGCGACAGCCACAGGTTTTCCACGCGACTTGGCCAATTTGATCAGCATCGGCAGGTTGGCGCCGTAGAGGATCTGCCGGTTCGCGGGGCTGCAGGCCAAGAGCGACAGGTTTGATGGCGAGCCCCCGAACATATCGGTCACGACCACGACACCACTGCCGGTATCGACCCGATCGGCAGCGGCGCAGATCTCGGCCTCTTTGGCAGAGCGGTCGTCGTCTGGGCCAATGGAAATCGCCTCAATGGCGGTTTGCGGACCCACAACATGTTCCACGGCGGCCAGATACTCTCTGGCCAACCCACCATGGGCCACGATGACAATACCAATCACACTTACGTCCCTAGCGTCTTTGCAGCGCCCCGTCCGCGCCGCTCGAGCTCTCGATGGCGAATTGACACCTGCCACCCGGCCTCTGCAAGCCTCTTTGTCAGTTTTTCCGCAACGGCAACCGAACGGTGTTGCCCCCCGGTGCATCCAAGGCCGATGGAGAGGTAGGTTTTGCCCTCGGCGGCGTAGGCCGGCAAAAGCGACAGTAGCAGCGCGGTCAAGCGATCAAAGAACGCCGCGAATGCGGGATCCTTCGCGACGAAGTCCGCGACCGCTGCATCCCGCCCATCCAGCGGTCTGAGGCACGCCTCCCAATGCGGATTGGCCAGAAAGCGCACGTCCAGCGCTATGTCGAGGTCTTGGGGCAAACCACGTTTGTACGAAAACGACTGCACGGTGACGGCCAGCGCCTCGCCGGTTTTTTCGCCAAACCATTGGGTCAGGGCCGCCCGCAAGTCGTGCGGGGTCATCTCGGATGTGTCGATCAGGATGTCGGCCCGTTCGCGCACCGGCGCCAAGAGCGGCAGCTCGCGTTCCACGGCCTCGGCCGGGGCATCGTCCTGGGCAAAGGGATGCCGGCGGCGTGTCTCTGAGAACCGCCGCAGCAGGACTTCCGCCCGGCAATCGAGGTACAGCAACCGCCCGGTATAGGCCGCCTGCCCCGCCAGATCATCCGCGGCTTCGAGCAACGCAGGAACCGAGAAATCCCTGTTGCGGGTGTCGATGCCAAGCGCAAGCGGGCGTTCCAGGGGGCGCCCGTCCAGAAGCCGCGGCAACAGCGTCAAAGGCAGGTTGTCGATGGCTTCAAAGCCCAGATCCTCCAGCGCGTTGATCGCAGTCGATCGGCCCGCACCGGAGGGCCCTGTGACCAGGGTGATCTGTTGCCGGGGTTCGGTGGCTGCGCCTTGCGTCATACTGGGCTCCGTCCCCCGTCTAGATATAGCAACAGCGCCGGGGCGAAATGGGCCGTCGCAACCTTGTGAAAGCAGGGGATTTGACAACCCAACAACTCATAGCTGCGCAGGGGCGGCAAGCGCTCGGTCTCGGTCTGCGACAAATCGACAATTCCGACAACCGGTGCAGCGGGCGCGGGTGCGGTCTGCAACAGCCCAACGCCGCGTGCCTCGATACGCCCGCTCAGATCCGGGGGACACTGGGCTAGCGGCGGGCCGTCTGGCGTTTGGGTGACGATGGTTCGGTCATCGGCAATAAGCCCCGCGCCCATTGCCATAAGTTGCAGTGCCAAGGCGGACTTGCCACTGCCCGATGGCCCCATGATCACAAGGGCGCGGTTGGATCGCGCAACGGTGGTCGCGTGCAGTATACAGCCGTCTGTGCCCGAGGCGGGAGAGGCCGCGGGCATTGAACCGGCTAGACCGGCAGGCCGACGACGAAGCGGGCGCCCAGCGGCTCGGACATCGCGTCAGCATCGGTGGGCCGGATGTTTTCGGCCCAGATCACCCCGCCATGCGCCTCGACAATCTGTTTCGAGATCGCCAGGCCAAGCCCCGAGTTGTTCCCGAAGTGCCCGGCGGGGCGTTCGCTGTAGAACCGGTTGAACACCTTGGTCAACGCGGCCTCGGGGATACCAGGGCCCGTGTCTTCCACGACCACGAGCACCCGGTTCTCGCGCTTGCGCACCCAGACCCGGATGGCATCGCCATCTTCGCAGAACGAGATGGCGTTGGTGATCAGGTTCACAAAGACCTGCGCGAGGCGGGACTCCAGCCCTTCAAGAATGATCGGATCCTTCGGCAGATCGGTAATGAACTCGATCCCCTTGTCATGCGCCTCGTTAGCGAGGTGATCGGCCAGGCCGCGCACCATTTTGAGCAAGTTGAAGGTTTCCTCGTCTTCCTTGACGAGCTCGCTGTCGAGCCGCGATGCGTTCGAGATGTCCGAAACAAGGCGGTCCAGCCGCCGCACGTCGTGTTCGATCACGTCCAACAGCTTGTCGCGCTGCTCATCCTTCTTCACCAGACGCAACGTCCCGATGGCCGAGCGCAGGGAGGCCAGCGGGTTCTTGATCTCATGGGCGACATCGGCAGCGAACTGTTCGTTGCCGTCGATCCTGTCGTAAAGCGCAGCCACCATCGAACGCAGCGCCCCGGACAAACGCCCAATCTCGTCGGGACGGGCGGTTAGATCGGGGATCCGAACCCGCCCCGGCGATATCCGGCGCGAGTTCTTGTCCTGTCCGATTTCGGCCGCGGCGGCGAGGTCAGAGAGCGGGTTTGCGATGGTCGAGGCAAGAACGAGGCTCAGCCCGACTGAGACCAGGATGGCGATCACGAACATCTGCAAGACCTGCTCACGCTCGTTTCGGACAAGCTTGTCAATCTCGCCCGCCTCGCTTGTCAGCGCAACCACCCCAACGGCCTGCCCGTTCACGATGATCGGCGTCGCAACGGAAAAGATCGTATTGCCGTTCGTATCGACGCCCGTGCGCACCTTGGTCACACCCGTCAGTGCCTCTTGCACCAACGCGCGTGCCTGATCCTCAGCCGCGACCACGGGGGCCGCGTTTTCAACCGGCGCAATGACGCTCGACATGCCGTTCCACGCCCGGTTCAGAACGTCCGTGATCAGCGTGGTCCGCGTATCGGGTTGCAGCCCGGCAACAGGCGGAACCTCTGTACGCTCCATCCCGACCGTTGTCGCCACCACAGCGCCATCCGTGGCGAAGACGAACACATCGGCGGGGCTTGTCAGGTCAAGCGCGGCAAGCGTGTCGCGCGCATCAAACTGTGGCGCGCCAACCTGCGCAGCGGAGAGCCGCAGGTTGGCCTCAAAGACCTCGGAAATCAGCTCGGCTTCCGTGACCAGACCACGCTCACGCTGAAACACCAGGCTGTCGCGGAACGGGTTCAACATCAAAACGCCCGCGACCAGAACAAGGATCGCGAGCAGATTGAATGTTATGATTTTCCGCGCAAGCGGAGACCGGTTGATCGAGACCAGGCCACGCTGTTCGCGTTTGGCCCGAAGCTCGCTCTCAACCTTTGCGTCCGGTCCGACCCAATCCTCGCCTAAGACAACTTCTGCCTGTTTGACGGGTTTGGAGCCCACCACGTCTATCCCCGACGCATTGTTCATTTACTCTTCGTTGTATCGATACCCGATGCCGTAGAGCGTTTCGATTGCCGTGAATTCCGGATCCACCATGCGCATCTTCTTGCGCAGCCGCTTGATGTGGCTGTCGATGGTGCGGTCATCCACATAGACCTGATCGTCATAGGCCACGTCCATCAGCTGATCGCGGCTTTTCACAAAGCCGGGCCGCTGGGCCAGCGCCTGGAGCAGCAGGAATTCGGTCACGGTCAGCGACACATCCTGGCCCTTCCAGGTTACAGCGTGGCGCAGCGGATCCATGGTCAGCTCGCCGCGGGTCAACGTCTGCCCCACTTCGCCCTCACCCAGGCTGTCCGCCTCCATCACTTCCTGACGGCGCAGCAAAGCGCGGATCCGTTCCACCAGCAGACGCTGCGAGAACGGCTTCTTAACATAGTCATCCGCCCCCATGCGCAGACCGAGCACTTCGTCGATCTCGTCATCCTTGGAGGGCAGGAAGATTACTGGCATCGCGGTTTTCTGGCGGACCCGTTGCAACAGGTCCATGCCATCCATCCGCGGCATCTTGATATCGAACACGGCCATGTCGGGCAGTTTCTTGTTGAACGCATCCAATGCGGCCTGGCCATCATTATACGTCTCAACTTCGAAGCCTTCGGCCTCAAGTGTCATGGACACGGACGTCAGGATGTTCCTGTCGTCGTCCACCAAAGCGATCCTCGACATAATGAGGTTCCTTGTCCTGCTCTGCTTGCCTTTGGTTTTTTCCGGACCCAAGCCCATTAGGCGCACAGAATCAACATGTAAGTGCGAATCACTGCGTTCCGCACAGTTCGTGTGTCACAACGACACGTAATGAGTGGCTAAACTGCGGCAGCGCGGTGTCATGATTGAGCTAACCCCGACATGATTGCGCTAACCGGGGCATGGTTGCGCTAACGTATTGATAAATCCCGGTTCCCCGAACACTGACCCATGGTAAAGTGACTGCCTCGGCAACGGGGCAGCCGAGAGTTTGTGTGGGTTTTTAGCAATGGCCACGTCGGCCAGGGAGCAAAAAAATGGAAATCGGACGGGTTAACCCGGAAATGCGCCTTGAAGACCAAGGCATTACCGGCCTTGGCACGATACACTACAACCTGCTTGAACCGGCGCTGATCGAAGAAGCGCTGCGTCGGGACGAGGGTAAACTCGGCCGTGGCGGCGCGTTTCTCGTGACCACCGGCAAGTTCACCGGACGGTCCCCCAAGGACAAGCACGTGGTAAAGACGCCGGATATCGAAGATCGTATCTGGTGGGAAAACAATGCCGCAATGTCGCCCGAGGGCTTCGACGCGCTCTACGCTGATATGCGCGCGCACATGGCCGGACGGGACTATTTCGTGCAGGATTTGTACGGCGGTGCCGACCCCACACACCAGATCGACGTGCGCGTCGTGACCGAGCTTGCCTGGCACGGATTGTTCATCCGCCATTTGCTGCGCCGCCCTGACCGCGACGATCTTGATCGGTTCACGCCCGACTTCACGATCATCAATTCGCCATCCTTCAAAGCCGACCCGGAACGCCATGGCTGCCGCTCGGACACCGTGATCGCGATCAACTTTTCCAAGAAGCTGATCCTGATCGGCGGCACCGAATATGCCGGCGAGAACAAGAAATCCGTGTTCACCCTGCTCAACTACCTGCTGCCCGACCTTGGCGTGATGCCGATGCACTGTTCGGCCAACCACGCCCACGGCAACCCGGTGGACAACGCCGTGATCATTGGCCTGTCGGGCACGGGCAAGACCACGCTCAGCGCCGAGAACATGGTGCACGACCCCGACACCAAGGAACTGGACTTCGAGGATGACAGCCTGACGGCCAACATGCGCTGCGCCTACCCGCTTCACTACATCTCGAACGCGTCCACTTCGGCCCTTGGCGGCCACCCCAAGAACATCATCATGCTGACCTGCGATGCCTTCGGCGTACTTCCGCCGATTGCACGCCTCACACCGGCCCAGGCCATGTATCACTTCCTGTCGGGCTTCACCGCCAAGGTGGCGGGGACAGAGCGGGGCGTGACCGAACCGCAGCCCACATTCTCCACCTGTTTCGGCGCGCCCTTCATGCCGCGGCGGCCCGAGGTCTATGGCAAGCTGCTGCAGGACAAGATCGCCAAACATGGTGCGACCTGCTGGCTGGTGACCACCGGCTGGCCCGGTGGCGCCGATGGCACCGGCTCGAGCATGCCGATCCGCGCGACACGGGCGCTGCTGACAGCGGCGCTGGATGGCTCGCTTGCGGCGGGTGACTTCCGCAAGGATGCGCATTTCGGCTTTGACGTGCCGGTGTCTGTTCCGGGCGTGGCCGACATCCTGCTGGACCCCCGCCGGACCTGGGACGATGGCGCCGCCTACGACGTGCAGGCGGCCAAGCTGGTCGACATGTTCTCCGCCAATTTCGAGCAGTACCTGCCCTATATCGACGAAGACGTGCGCGCCGCCGCCATCGGCTAGGGTTACGCTGCCCGAGCGGCGTGCCGTTGTTCCGTCTTTTCGACCTTGATCGGCATGTGCAGCAGAAAGTCGACATCCTCGCGGTGAAGGTAGGCCATGACCGTCTCAAAGGCGGGCCGCCCATCGCGGGGATACCAGTGCAAAGCACCAGGATCCGTGTGCATCCAGCCGGTGCGCGCCGCCAGCCCCTTGTAGTGCACCTGGTTCAGCATGAAGGCAAAGATATGGTCGGGGTCCCAATGCTGGGTCGCCATCCAGAACCCGTAGCGGCACAGCACCGTCGACAGCCCGCTGCCGCGATAGGCCCCGTCCGCATCCGCAATCCAGAACTCGCCATGATAGGCCATACGCCCCGTCATCCGCTGTGCCCCCGGCCCCGCCTGATAGCACGACTGTTCCAGGTCTAGCGCAATGGACGGCGGCGGAAAGTCGGTGATATTCGCGTTGAGATAGCTGGCCAGCGTGCTTCACGTCACATCCAGCAAGCGCAACGCCTGCGAATGGACCACCCGTCCGGCACCGTCAATTGCCACAATCCAGAACGCCGAACCGTCCGAAAAATCGTTCAGATCGGCATCAAATGGCACGCCCACACTATGGTCCGGACGCGCCTCGCGCAAAATGGCGCGGTACTGTTCAAAATCATAGCCCACCCGTAGGGTCAGGTCGTGAGATGCGAACAAACGCAAGCTCGAGGCAACAAAGCGTTCCCCCATCCGCATATTCTGAAAAGTCACCCGACTCTCTCCTTCTCGCAAAAGATGAAAACACCTTAGCCGAGAAAGTCGGAAAACACTAAAAGTGGTTAAGGCCCCTCAAAATCCACGACAACATCGTGCGACATTTCCACGAGAGAGGACTGATCGAGGCCCGCAACCCGGATCGTATCGGGCCGATCCCCGAGCACCATCAGGGCGAAACTGCCCTCGGGCATATGGCCCCCCCACCGCAGCCGCTCGAACACGTGATGCGCGGGAATTCCGCCCACCGTACGGGGGATGCGCGTGACGACCTGATCAAGGCGCATGCTGCAGGTGGTCTGCACCTCGCGCAGCGGCACATCCATCACCCGCGCCAGTTCGGGGCCGAACGGAAACTGGTCCAGCGACCGCCCGACGCTGCTGCGGGCCGCCGCCCAGCCCCACCATTTGGAATAGAACGATCGCTCACCCACTTCGGTGCACAGCCACCCCGCAGAGGTGTCGCGATAGACCAGCGCATAGGGCCGCACCGGCAAAATCTTTTCGCTTTCACGCCCGCCCTCGGCGGCGGCCCAGCACTGGATGGCGGCGCGGAACAGGCCCGACGGATTGGACCACGCAACGCTGATCGGCTGTTGCTGCTGATGATAGTACCAGCCGGTTTCGTCGACATAGGACATGCCCATCAGGCCGTCGACATCCTTGATCTGGCCCCGCAGCCACAGCCGCCCGTGACCCAACAGCGATTCGGCCGCCGGCAACGCCGCCTGTCCTGCCTCGGTCAGCTCGTACCGGCGGTTGATCACATCAAACAGGGTCTCGCCCCGCATCTCTTCCAAAAGGGCAATATGGCGGCGCACCGTCTGTCGCGTGCTGTTCAGCTCGGACACCGCGTGCGACAGGTTCAACGTCTTGGCCAGTGTCGTGAAGGAGCGCAGCATCTCGAACAGCAGCGGCTGGTTGACTTCCTTCAGCTGTTTCACTGGTGCATTCACTAAGGTTGCCTCTCAATGTATTATGAGTAACACCTTAACGTTAAGAGTTTCACACATCAATGCTACATTGGCGTGTATTTGCGTTGCACATCTATTCAATTGAAACACAACTCCTGATTTCGGACACCACTGGGACGGAAACAACGGGAGTAATGGTACAATGTCACATCCAGTGGATGTCCATGTGGGGAAACGACTCAAGCAAATTCGGACACTGCGGAGAATGTCGCAGACCGATGTCGCCAAACGCCTGAACTTGTCCTTTCAGCAAATTCAGAAATATGAAATCGGCTCGAACCGCATCGCGGCAAGCCGTCTGTTCGAACTGTCGCGCATTCTGGACGTGCCGACGGCTTATTTCTTCGAAGGCATGGCCGAGGTGGAAAGCCTGCCGCGCCGTGACAATGGCCTTGATATCGTGAATGCACTGGCCGCCATCGAAGATGAAAAGATCAAGTCCCGCATCGTCACGTTCATCGAAGACGTCTCGGGCCTGACGGTGTCGCGGCGCGCGTCCTGAGGGACGTCAAACCGCCGACCGGACGCGTTCGGCCAGGCTCAGCCCGGCCAGCAGCACCACCAGACCAGAACGGTCGCGCGTCTGTCTCCGCCCCTTTCGACCTGATGCTTTCTGGCAGAATTTATTAACGAGTACCAAAAGCCTGCGCCCCCTGGGTCGCAGGCTTTGTTATGTCTGGCGCGGCGGCCAGCGAATCCCCCGGCGGCACGGCCCTGACCGCGCGATGCACCGTTCCGGCAGACGCCACAATCCGCTAAACTGGCCGGGATCGTTGCCACCGCAGCCGTACCTGACGCCACGTCATCTCCGGGCTAGCGCTGCACTGCAAAAGATCAAGACGCAACTTATGAACAAATCGCGGACGCCAAACGAATAATTGTTGCGCTGCACCTGCATAATGACTAGGGAGGTGCGACGCGAAAAAGAGGATGTAGCAATGGCACATGATGGACAGGATATGGGGACGCTGGCCCCGGTACTGCTGGACAACCTGCTGGACCTGACAGGCGCGGCCATTGCCCCGCTCGAAGCCCTGCTGGACACCGCCCGCGACCGGGTCAAAACCCTCGTGAGCGCCGATGGCCGCGTCTCCTCCGCGCTGGTCGAACAGCACCAGACCGCCGCCCACGGGCTGGCGTGGCTCGCCACCTATGTCGAGGCCCTGCGCCAGATGCAGAAATGGGCTGAGGCGCTGTCGGAACAGTCCAAATTCGGCGAGGTCGAAGCGTTGATCCACCAGATCGCCTTTGGCGAATACCTCTGGCAGGTCTATGGCGGCATCCAGGTGAACCAGGGCGAAATCCTCCGCCTGCAGG
>ERZ1740065.3180-NODE-3180-length-10276-cov-11.626945_pt1 | contig 10276 bp, 4 predicted proteins | sample MGYA00581738_ERZ1740065 | MGnify/ENA primary metagenome ERZ1740065 (study PRJEB43018, sample SAMN04849749) | marine metagenome | isolation source: floating plastic debris | place: Pacific Ocean | collected 2008-09-01 | study: EMG produced TPA metagenomics...
CCCCCTCCCCCCCCTCCCCCTCACCCTCCCTCCCCCTCTCCCTCCCCCTCTCTCCCTCTCTCTCTCTCTCTCTCTCTCTCTCTCTCTCTCTCCCCCTCTCTCCCTCTCTCTCTCTCTCTCTCTCTCTCTCTCTCTCTCCCTCCCTCCCCTCCGTCTCCCTCTCTCTTCAACCCATAGGAGCGGTAGACGAAAATATCAACATTAGTATCAGAATTACAGTATTTCTATGAGTATAACAGTATCAACACAACAATTGAGGCGATCGAGCTGAGATTGGCGGAGTACCGATTATCGGCTCCGGTACAACAAGTCCTTGCGACAAACCCCTTGATGAGATTTCTATTGAAACCGTGACTGCTGCGAGTTTGCACTGCTCTCAGGTGATGCCTCACACGTCACACAATTGCCATATGAGTTTGATATTTAAAAGTTTATATCGTGTTCTAACTCGAGCAAGTTTTGCTAATAACGTATCGTCTAGCCATGACATTTAGATGTATATGCGTCCAAATTAGACATTCCCAGCACAGCACTCTGTCTGTCTTTTTCTGCTGCCCTACTGTGATGCACCTGAATACAGCAGCAGCGGCAGGGGAACGACAGTGTTTTGAAGTCTTAGCTTGCGGTTGATTTGTCGTATCAGCGTGTCCTGTGTATCGCGCTGCGTTTCTCTTTTGATTGAAAATCAACTCCAGATATCTGCTGCAAGTGCAAGTATCTTAGCCGCGTGTATCGCAGCTCCACTATTAACCAAACAGCCCGCCCATTGATATGGCTGCAGTTACTCCGCATGCCACGACTAGTCATAGTAAAAAGAGCACTTGACAATCACTTGTCGCTCGTACGAATTCAAACGTGCAGGAAATGCTGTTGACTGATTTTTACTCAGTGAATGAAACATTCCTTTGAATGAACTAGACCACCCTGAAACAGATGTATCTGCCACTCGAGCCAGCCAGCCGTTATCGTCATGGTACCCAGTTCTAGTGTCTAGCAGTGTTTCCCTGTTTTGCTGGAAAGTAGCAGCGATGCCACTCCAGTCTAATGTAGTGCTGCAGCTTTCGGGCTCGTAGGGTAGGCTCGAGGGCCAGATTAAAATATCTCTAAGGGCACTCTACTAAGATTCCGTATACAATGAGAGCACTTGCCGTGCACCTGATTTATCTTGTAGAAGCTTTCAACGATTATTATGTAAATCTGCCAATATTGTGCAACTTTGGGTCTGGCCCACGGTAGTAGTTGGAATGACAGCTATGAGTGAACTAGTAAGGAATGGGTGTACAGACTTGTGTGTGTGTGAGTTTGAGGAGTGTCACATCTGCTCAGATCTTTAGAAGCGATATCTGGGTGATTTCCTCCCTCATTCAGTTTTGATAAAACTATGCCAAATACCCCGGCCATCAATACGATCTCGTCTCAAGATTCCTTCGCGAACAGAAAACGTAATTTCCCTTCGCCTGTGGCCATACCATTGGAATGATGTGTTTTTTGAGAAATCGTCTCCACTTACCGAGTGGAGATAAGTATTTTAGGGAAAATCAATTAAGTTTCGTCTTGCATCTTTTTGAATTTTCACTGATCGTCTGGCGATCTAAATGAGTTTGCTATTCAACGGGTTGATGAGTGTTATGATGATGGTTGAGATACCGGCTCTGTATCAAACGCCACACACACTCCGATACGTCACCATCAATAGCACATTCATTCCTAGATGGTTTTGTCAATGGCAACACACCTCTCAGGCCTGAGAAGATACCGATCACTCAGCAGATGGGTCTCCTAGGGCCAGCTATGGCTGGTCGTTGATAGCAATCAAACAGTACATGTTTTTCGACTGCTCAAAGTCACAAGTCCGCCAAATGATGTTGACAATTTCCTCCTCGTTATCCCATGTATCATCTACTGGTCTCAATTACGGATTAAATCAAACTGATGACTCATCCGCCTCTTAGTGCGTAGCATCCTTGACATCACTGTGAAATGTGACATTAGATGATAGACTATCTCTGTTTCTAGGTCGCTGTGACCCATCTCAATGCTTGAACGGCGGCAGCTGTGCCAGTGATTACGCTAAAAACTGCGTCTGCTCACCAGGCTTCGAAGGTCCCAACTGCCAATACGGTAATATATTCTCCTGACCATTTGAATTATGGAGTTGTGTTTCCCTGATCTATTGTGATTATCCACCTCTTACCCTCTATCTGTGAAATGCTGATAGCGAGTGATTATATATTCATTTGTATCTCATCTTAGTACAATGTTAAGTGTTTCTGTGAAGTAAAGATTGATTTATTTGACTGGCCAGTTGAACTTTTTCCGAATTTCCTTGATTGTCGCGTCCTTTCCTCCGTCTCATCCTTCTGTTTCACCCTTTCAATGCTAGACATGAACGAATGCAGTCAGAGAAATGGCGGCTGCTCCCATCAGTGTTGTAATATGATTGGGTCGTTTGTCTGTAAGTGCCCCACCGGCATGGCCTTGTCACCGGACAGACGCACATGTACAGGTAAGTCTCACCATCAACTGACAACCATCTGTTAAATGCAATCAAATGCTACCAATAAAACAACATTCCAATTTTAATTTATACCATCACAAACTTCCAACGCATGATGTCACCTCTGTACTACACGATCCTACCTGTCCGTTTCACATGTTTTCTTTAATACGGTGATAATTTGTTTTAATGATTTGTTATTTAAGACATAGACGAATGCTCATTGGGTACTTCGTACTGCCAGCATCAATGCGAGAACACATACGGAGGATTCAAATGTCTATGCCCCCAAGGACAGACTCTACACACAGATGGCAGATCATGTATCAGTAAGTTTAGCAGACGTTTTGTGAAACTCCACACCCCAAATACGGGCGAGATGCTTGTGCTGACAAGAGTGCAAGCTTTGGTGTCACTGATAATGCTCTCAAGCGTATCAGATTATCATGAGACAGGATGGTCAGCATTGGCCAATCCTGTGAGAGATGACCTGATTGAGAGCTGCTGTTTATCACTCAGGAATGACATCACACTTGTATCACTTGTATCACCTACATGCTATACGGACTCAAGCAATAGCCTTGGCTTGTAACTATGAAAATACTGGAGATTCTGTTTTTCTGAACTTTGAGAAGCCATAGCTCAAAACCCCTACCCCCTACAGCTAGGATTATGTCATATTTGAGCTCAGCTCAGCGAGATCTGACTGGTGAGTCACAGGAGAACATTAGAAAACCATTGATAGCAATTTCGACCCTAAATTCTGGCACCTAAAATACGGTAGTCTCCCGGGAAATACGGGAGACTTGACAGGTATGCCTCCCTCCTCTTTTCTCTAGGAGTAGAAAAGATCTGATTACTATTAGAATCTGTTTATGCAATAATTCTTCATATCACTAATGTGTAGAAATGGTCGCCATGGTAACAATGTTATGATGATCTTAGGAATGAGCGGATGCAGTGTTGACAACGGTGGATGCAGCCATACATGCGTCAACTCCTACAATGGCAACTACTACTGTAGATGCCCTACCGGCTACAAACTCAAGTCCGATGGTAAAACATGCGCAGGTAAAGACAACTCCATAAAAGTGTGTTGCCACTGGGGCTCAAAGTGCCGATCTCCCGCTTGCAAGTCAAGGGTGCTAGTGGTGCTACACCACGGCAACTTACATTTCACCCCACGTTCCTCATAGTGTCCTATCTCGTATCGCTCTATCTGTTGGAAATCCCTAAAAGACGAAGTTCAATAGTGATTTTGTTGAAGATCTTTAAAGATGGAGCTGAAAATTGAAACCGCCATAATGAAATAATTTGCCTTAGTTCAGATAGCTCTTACACCATTCCGTTAGGGAATTCAGAGTTATGTTCTCTTTATCTTTAGAGCTCGATCCGTGCAAAGTGAACAACGCTGGATGCTCGCAGATGTGTATCAATGATAACGGCAGATCAGAGTGCCAGTGTTACCCCGGATACTCATTGGCCGATGATCAGAGGCGCTGTAATGGTAAGCGTTATCCCACTCCTTCCCAACGTACTCTACTATAACACTTCGTACTCTACTATAACACTTCGTACTTTACTATAACACTTCGGTACAAGACTAATGTGCTGAAATATGGTTGACTTTTCCGAAAGCATGTATTACCTTTTTCGCTTCTGTTTTTTTTCTTTTTAGTTTTTGAATATCAATCATTCATAGATGTTGTTTATTAGTGTCTTGAAGCTCCTATTGGTTGGACGTGGGTAGGCGTGGTCTAGGTGTGGGTAGGCGTGGTCTAGGCGTGGGTAGGCGTGGTCTAGAGATGTACACCTAGTCTGCGCCCACTCAAAAGTTGACAGTTGACTAGTGTTTTTTCTGTCTAGTAGATCGCATTTCTATTTTCTTTAATCCGATCCTAATATAAGCTTCATTGTAATTGAATACTTACAGGTAAGTACCATTTCTTTGGCTGCTGTTAATGGCCAAAGCTTCCAGCTGAAGTTCCATCAGCTCTGACTGCTATCGACACTCATGCAAAGTTATTTCTGCGTTTTAGATATTGACGAGTGCAGCATAAACAATGGCGGATGCTCGCACGTCTGTATCAACACTCAGGGCTCGTACGCTTGCACGTGTAACCCCGGTTACCAGCTGGGCAGCGACGGCAAGCAGTGCTACTGTAAGTTACACTGCTGGTGGGCTCACTCTACTTACCTCTTGTAGTGCCTGATTGCATTACTTACCGCCGTTAAAATATCCTTCCGATCCTGGCGTTATGTACCCCATCCCCCATCTGTTCCCCCAATCATGTAAGACAGCGCCACCTAAGATGATATTCTTGCTTGTAAAGTGTATTCCATCTAATCAAAAACCTAAATATTTCTAAACACACGTCAAGTTACTGGATTTCAGGATTCTGATTGTAAGTTGTCTCCTCCAGCGCTTGTCACAGTCGACGTTTGGATATGGAAGGATGACATACAAAACATGGTCCATTTTCAATATAACAATGACCGTGCACTTCAGTGTCCCAACCCTCGGACAGTCATCACAGATGAGAGCGATGGCGTTAAGCCACACCCCGGTATTCCCATACACTGAGCACACACATGATAAGACAACTCTCGGCCCCGCACATATAATCTCGCTTGCTTTCAAGCTTCTACTGTGTAACGACACTCTTCTGTTTTCAGCGGCGCCTGTTATTATTTCCGGTAATTCTAGGCTCGGTTATAATTTCTTCCATTCACATCAGCTACTTTGCTAATTATTGGAGTTGCTTCCACTACGCAGTAGGCACTATGCCAGAAACGCTTCACTCACCGCGCGGACAGTTTGTCTTACGCCATATTGTCGGTAGAGAGAGACGAGATCAACTTGATGTAGTATGAATACGCACAGTATTTAGATTAGTGACCTAATGCATGCGTCAGCAGCCAGATAGTCCTAGCTAGACTCTTCTCATTCTTCTCTTCTCTTCATAGACATAAACATGACCTTGATAGACAGTTGCCAATCAAACAATGGAGGATGTGAACATAACTGCCGCCATTCGCCTGGTGGTGCCATCTGCTCTTGTCGATCTGGCTATGCTCTACAGGCTGATGGAAGGTCATGCGAAGGTAATCTGATTTCGGCTGCATCTGATTGGTTATATATGACCTCTGCTGCATCTGATTGGTTTCATATATGATGTATGCTGCATCTGATTGGTTTCATATATGATGTATGCTGCATCTGATTGGTCAAATACAGCGTCTGCTGAATTTCATCTATTCCTATTCATATCATGTTGTCTCCTGCAGACGTTGACGAATGTGAGACTGGCGAAGCTTGTTGCCGACAAACGTGTTATAATACACCTGGCAGCTACTCTTGTGGCTGTAAGGCAGGATTCATCCTCTCAGACAACCGCTGCGACTGTAATGACGTCGACGAATGTCTGAACAGAAATGGCGGCTGCTCGCAGCGCTGCATTAATTCTGTGGGAAGTTTTGAATGCGTCTGCTATACCAACTATCGGCTCGCTGATGATGGCATGAGCTGCGAAGGTATGGAAGCTAGACCCCCTTGATTGATGTCTGTTGTAAAATCTTTGACAGTCTCTGAAATTTTAAGATACATGATTCGAAATTTGAATTACTTGCTTTTTATGTCCAGTAAAAAGCCTGCTACATACGTCTGCAACTCCTTCATGTAATTTAGTTTTTCGACGATGTTTTATATTTTTCGTTTCTAAAACTTGGAGTGTCTAGTCTAGTGTGTCAGCACTGGAGTTAGATATATTTGTGTACATAGCATTAACGTAGTTTAGCTAGCTGTGTGCTGTGACGTAGGTGCAACGTGACGCTCTGACGTAGGTGTGACGTGACGCTGTTATGTAGGCATCTGGCTTCTGCAACTAAAGTTTCTGTTTTTCCCATGTAGTTGCTTTAGCTAGTCTGTTTATTTGTAGCCGTTTCCAATGGTAACGGTGGCCAGGGTGACTCACCGGTCACCGACGAGCCCGGTAACGGCAAACTGGTCATAGCACCCTCTGTCTTGCCAGTGATCATTCCTGATGAGGAGAAGGTCGATGAGTTTAACAAAGGAATGGAAAGATTAGGTATGACGCTGACTCTATGGGCAGACGACTCCCACTTTTAGTCTCACAGTGACAGAAACTAGGGTGTCTTGAATTGAGTAGCTGTTGGTTGTTTGCCTCAGACACCAGCACACTAGATAACGTGCATGGTAAGGGACGTACTAGTACCCCTCCACCACACACACAAGGTAAACGCATATCTGTCTGCCAAGTACCCATAATGCTTCACTGACGAGTAGCTTCCTTTCACACTGTTTATGTTACTTGGCACTTTAGCTTTGAGGCTCTATTTCCCATCTTTTCACGCTTTTGGAACTGTTCTGTAAACAGCTATATCTGGCTCAGTATTGTGTGACCTCATTTCCTTGTTCTCTAGCCTTTTTATGAAAGATTATACTCCTAGTCAGGAGCTCTGGCTTTTGAAGACTGTTTCGTTTACTGCTTTCAGTGTTACGTCTTTTTCAAACGCTGTGAATCCTTGTGATTTTGGAGCTCCGCACTTAGTCTTACCATCGACATCATCATCTAATTCACCATCATTCTCATAGTGATTTTGATAGAGCTTCGATAAACTCAAAGCATCTTTTATTGAAGAGAAAAAGACTAAAGGTAACAAACAGTTTTGAGTCTGTTACACGCGTATCTATTGTCGTCACAGCTTCTCTCTTGCTGCACTATACGCTGCTCACTGTAGCTATCACTTCTCTCACCCTGTTTCCTGTCACAAACACTTCAAAAACTTTATAGCCTCTAACCCATTGCTTCATAGTTCACACAAATTCACTGGTAGAGCATTGATGGTAGCTCACACAGCTTTCGGAGCAGGTGGTTGTAAGGTGTATGACTATCTGTTGTCACCCAATCTTTACTTACATGAGTTGTATTTGTATTATTGTTTATTGATCGGCGATTATTGGTTTTCAAGCGTGCTACCCTGGAACATTTGGTGAAGATTGTGAGTACACTTGCGATAATTGTCTACACGGCAGCAAATGCAGCGAAAGCTCGAAGGGCTGCGAGTGCAAGCCTGGTTGGATGGGTACCATTTGTGAGCTCGAGTGCGAAGAGGTAATGACAAATCTATGTTCCTTTACTTCTCGATCAGCTCCTCAACCAATCGCATTCATTAGGGAACGTACGGAGAAGGCTGCAACCAAATCTGCGACTGTTTGAATGGAGGGAGTTGTCACCACATTACCGGCGACTGTATGTGTCCTCCTGGAGTCAAAGGTTGGCAATGTGAAGACGGTTGCCCGCCTGGTTTCTACGGTTTGAGCTGCAACAACAGATGTCCGACGGCGTGTTCGAATGGCTACTGCGACAGGAACTACGGTTTCTGTCAGTGCCCACCCGGTTACTTTGGCCCCGCCTGCGACCAAAAGTGCCCTGCCGATTCGTGGGGACCCAACTGTGAGAACAAGTTAGTTACCTGCCAAGTTTCATTTATCTGCCAGTGCCACCTGAGAGCAGTGACTCGGAATGTGACTAGTTACCTCTACACGAGATATCCGACCCAACAAAGAGTTCAGCCATGATGCGTAGTCTAACACCAGCAACACCAGATCGTACTAGTGTCTATCAGAATGGTCAATATTCCATATGTCCCATCGAGCTCTGAAGACAGCGTCTCAAAACTTGGCAACTTATTTCACTCGCCTCTCTCTTGGGAAATAAGGAATATTAACTCATAATGATAATTAACAGTAATAATAATAAATGATAATTAACAGTAATTCACCAGATAGTAACGAAAACTCTAATAACAATGAACAGTGATAAATAAATTTGTTATATATATTTCCCAGTAATCCCCCCCTGGTAGACCCTGTACACTAGTAATGGTTCTATTGCCGGTAACCCATGATATTGGATGAGTGTTCTGCTTCTGTCGCAGGTGTGACTGCATTCAGAACTACGCCATTGGCTGTAACGCCACGACAGGAGAATGTCTCTGCAAGTCAGGCCTGCGAGGCGACTACTGCAACGAGCCGTGTGAGAAAGGGTCCTGGGGTCCCTCATGTGTCAACAGGTGCTCGTGTCAGTCAGGAATGACCTGCGACACGGTGACAGGCCGGTGTCATCGCGACTGCCCTACCGGCTACACAGGAGAGAAATGCGACCAACGTAAGTGCCCGCAGGTGTTTTTGGTGATGCAGAGTATCAGCTCAATTTATTCTGTCCATAATGAGCACCATGGTGGATTTTCGCACCTAATTTTAGTACAAAACTTAGCAAACCGCCGAAACCGAGAGATGATTAAATTGTACTCACATGCTAACTGACATTTATATATTATTATATTATTATATATTATTATATTATTATTATTATTATTACATATTATCATACCATCTACTAACTATGGAGAGTAATGCGATAAATCTCCCTTTAGCTCCTTTTAATAGTCCTCGATTCTGGATGAAGATATCAGGTGAGAGTCGTGTGCCCCTGAAAATCATGTATCTTCATCAGTGCCAGTATCATCATACCGTGACCGATGCCTGTATTTTATTATAAGTTTTAAGAATTATTGTTGTGATGTTTACTTGTATATTCAAAGATCTGGTCACTGTATCTCCTCACGTGATAGGATAACAAAACCTGTCTAATTTCCTTGCAGTTTGCCGCTGTAAGTTAGACGACCTCTGACCCTTATCAGTTCACCAAAATTAATCGTAATCAACTTAAGTTTGAGTTTATTTAATTTACCCGAACCTGAATACTTACCATCCGTGAAAATTCCTACAACCAAATATTTTGTAAAAACCTTACAGCCAAAAACCTCTATCCAATACCAGTTATACGGAACCACCACTCCACATGACCTTGGGATGACCTTACACTGCTTCTTCCAATCACAAGCTTGTTCTCTATTGAAGCCTGCCCAAGTGGTACATATGGACTCGGCTGTGAGAAGAAATGCGTCTGTTCCGGCAGCCCGTGTGACCCATCAACTGGTAAATGTATGTGTATGGCTGGCCGTACAGGAGAACAATGCGCCGACAGTAAGTCCTTCATTTCTATCATCATGCCTTTTTAGGTTGTCTAGATTCTGTGTCAGCCATTTTGTTTTGCCATTGACAGCATGCGCGGATGACAGATACGGAGTAGACTGTAAGGAACAGTGCGTCTGTCAGAACAGTGCCCTCTGTGACGACGTCTCTGGAGAGTGTCTGTGTACTGCTGGCTGGTTCGGCAAGGATTGTGGGAAACAGTGCCCTCCTAACAGGTCTGCCAGCAGTGAACTTTGAACTCTGAACTATTGCGACATAAATCAAACTACTCTGCTGCGTTACTAAGTTTTGTTTCAAGCTCATCTATAGGCTTATGATTTGTGCCTTTCTATGGAAGAAGTTGGTTCATGAAATACTCAAACCAAGGTCAAAAATATCTTGCTGCCGATACATAGAAACAGTTTTGTGGATAGAATTCATCAATGTAGCCCAATCAGATATAGTTTATCAGAGATACGGCTACTGTAGGCTTGACGTTGATAAAATTATTGGCGAGTGAAATATCAGCAAAACCCTGATCTCTCTGCCTCTGAGAAGTCAGCTAGGCATGGCACCTCAAATCAGCAATATTATTCCACATAGGCTAGTAGCATATCATGAACAAACTAGGAATGTATGAACCTCGGAAGGGGGGGGGGGGCGGGGGGGGCGAGGGAGGGAGGGAGGGGGGGGAGGAGAGAGAGGGGAGCAGCGCAGGG
>ERZ1740065.3181-NODE-3181-length-10275-cov-12.018982_pt1 | contig 10275 bp, 4 predicted proteins | sample MGYA00581738_ERZ1740065 | MGnify/ENA primary metagenome ERZ1740065 (study PRJEB43018, sample SAMN04849749) | marine metagenome | isolation source: floating plastic debris | place: Pacific Ocean | collected 2008-09-01 | study: EMG produced TPA metagenomics...
TTGTCATAAGAAACGTAAAGAAGAATGAATTTCTTTGTATCAATAACAAAGATATTTTGGGTTGCTACAAAAAGCAGAACACTAATGGCAACGAGAGCGCTATGCGGGACACTAGGACTACTAGAAACAAGTTGTACCGCTATGAGACCTGGATATAGTGGTAAGAAACTTAGGCCTGCAACGTACCGGTAGGAGGCCTGCAACGTACCGGTAGGAGGCCTGCAACGTACCGGTAGGAGGCCTGTAACGTACTGGGAGGAGGCCTGCAACGTACCGGTAGGAGGCCTGCTACGTACTGGTAGGAGGCCTGTAACGTACCGGTGGGAAACAGTATGAAACATAGAAACAGTAGTATGAAATATCATCTTACACTACAAATCTACTCTAGTCACAAGAGCAGAACAAGAAACTCAGCTGCCATGAAAGATTCTACTGTGAGAAAGGACACTTTTCTGGTAAATTTTGATGTATTCCAGGAGTCATTACTTCGATACGCCTAGCTAGCAAGCATTACTGGCATTTTTCACTCTTCCATCGGTAGGCGCACTGGTTTTGTAAATGCCGGTGTTAATATTAGCCTAAAGCAGGCTTAAGTACGGCAAAAGCATAATGAGTACGGACAAAAGCCAGCAAAGCATCGGCGTAACACTGGCGCATGATTTTGGCGTTCTGACCGATAGAGGAGTAAAAGAATGCCACTTTACTCTAGCCTTAGTACGCTTTACTCGATTGGGCTGCATTTGAAACTGAGCCCCTCATGACCGACTTGAATGCAGATAGAAGAGTAGCGGTGGAAAGCAATGGTGATTTTGCTAATCCAGGCTTTTCTCGGTTGAGCTTCGACAGACCTCATCAAATACATCGGCAGAGCTCTGCTGATGGGGTCATGGTTGTACAGCAGCGAAACAAACATCACGGTCTGTTCTGGTTATATGAGACATATGATCATCACCTGACATACGAGTTCATAAGCACTAAGATCAACGTGGCCGACATGACCACGTTGATTCATGATCTGACCCACTGTCGTAGCATGTAATCCTTAGACAGTCCCATTCCGTAGGCACAACACATGTAATGGGACTCACAGAACCCTTATTATCAGAAACTATACCTGCTATGCCAGCTCATCCCTCTTAGAACAGTGCCTTACTGACTGCCTCCAGCCAACTCACATGCGTGACATGACACTCAACCCCAGCTATGGAAGGATGGATGAAACAGTGATAATTCACTGTGGTTTGCGTTATAAAACTGCTGGATGAGTTTCATACTTGTTATGATGACATTCCATCTGATTGTATCTCAGAAACCTCTTACAATGAGACAACATTTGCAGATCTTTCTAATCTACGCTTCAATCAAGTTGCTAAGAAGCTCCATTCTAAATAACCGCGACAAAAATTAGAGAAATAGACAGACACAGCCAGATATAATGTGTAACGTTTTGACATTGTTTTGTAACAACCATCATAACCTTGAAGGCTTGACTCATCTAAACACGTGAGTAGCTTCACACGACAGCTTAACGTAACTGATGTAAAATCATCCGATGTTCAGCTACTCAGCAATTTCTTGGTTAAATCTTTGACTGCTGAATTTTTATATTTATAGAGCATTTAAATAACCAAAATGACATCGAAATATGCAAAACATGTTACTTGTGCAGCAGATGAAGAAATCAAGTAGTGGTAGTTGATCTTATCTCACGTCTGATGTGACCTATGAAAATATGTGAAAGTGGCTCTCCTCATATCGATTGTAGCCATTGGCTATACCAAATTTTGATCACGTGATCAAATTTGAGTTCACTTGCGGCTTTCCTGTAGCTTTATAGACTTCCGTACAGTTGTTAAAACCCGCGGCGAACATCGTCGCTTTCCTGCTGTGATACATTAACACATGATTGTGCTGCCGAGCCATATGTTGACGCAATGTTATGATGTGGCACTTTGTGGGCCAGTCAAGTTACTGCAGTCAAAGATCTTGATTAGTGTTCTTATTTGATTGTTAGAATATCAGCTTTTGATGGCAAAAAATAATCACATCTCCAATATCTTCTAGGCGTATTACAGTTTTAGAATTTAGAACATGCTCATTTTGACTAGTAGGTATCAACTACCTTTGCTGTAAAGAGAGGAAGACGGTTGCCAGAAGGTCACCTGAGGGCCAATTAGGGGTCATCTCAGGGTCACCTGAGGGCTACATGATGATTACCGGAAACAAAAAGCCAACAACTTTTTATCCATTGTCAAACCAAACACAGCTAAAAGACTTTAACTCATTTCAGCTCACACTGGCCAAAGAATACTGATCTGCTATGGCATCTATGGCTCATCATACAGTTTGCAGCACCTGTTTTCCAAATGAACTTTAGAGGAACAACATGCCGGTACTTTTCCGGTAGGTCTCCAACCCCCTCATCTGCTAGGTAGTTTGACTCCACAGCCTGTAGGTATCAAGTCAGCAGTACTAATTAATGCTATTGTGTCTAAAAAATCACATAACTTGTCTCAGATTGGCCCCGCATATATCTGATGGTTATACTTGTCCTTGAAGCAAAATAGAGTGACAGACAGCTAAGTATTGGATCAGTGCTGTGGCAAAACGACATGGCTGCAATGGTTGTGACTTGAGGTCGATAGATGGAATAGCTTACAAAGAGACAATTGACTAACTCAAAACCATCGAAGGTTGTGACTGGAGGCTTAAGGACATGAGCCATGTTTATATGATACTGCCATAAGCAAATAATCAGCGAAGACTGCATGACCCCAGACCATAGAGTCACATCCAGTCTGGATCTGAGACTTTCATACCTGACTAGAACTCCAGTACTTAGATTGTCATTATAGTTACTGACATGTAGTAAGACACCTCATTCCTACCTGTTTCTGACTGCGGCTACAATGGAGGAAAGAATTGATGGCTGCAGTGCCACACACTGTGGCCATTGCTTTGTTCGTTGAGTCTGCTCTCTGTGCTCTTAGCTCTGGAATTTGCAGGATTAGAAAGCACCATAGACACTAGGAATACATGCAAGGTAGAGAGAACAGAACTGATCCAGAGTAAAAAACTTTCGAACTCAATTTCAAGCCAGACTTGGGTGCAATCTGACTATGCTACATTCGAAATGTATCCTCCATCAGATAGAGCTTAAGAACTGAGAGAGAGAGAGAGAGAGAGAGAGAGGAAAGGGGGACTATCTATCAAGAGGTTAGCTATTTAGACTGGCCTTTCATACTGAGAGGAGACAAGCTTAGAACTCCACCTGCCTTCCCTTTTCCAATGTCAGGAGAAGCGGAGTTCTTCTACATTGCCGCTAGGTATGTACACCTTCCTTCTAACAGGAACTATATAAGCATGGATGATGTTATGACTGGTGTACCGACAAGGTTGTTCCTTGTCCAGCTGTATACATATATTCAGCATTAGAGGCGTTGAGGAAAGACTCGCCCTAGCTACACCTTTGCCATATTATTCATCTAATGTATGTCAAATATTCCCATGTTAAGCTACTTGGCAAATGTTGGTTGATTCTTTGAACACTGAATTTTTGTCTTTATATAGCCGAAACCTCACAGAAGTATGCAAAACATTTATTAAGAAGCGGATGAAGAAATTAAGTGGTGACAGTTGATTACATTTCACGTCTTATGTGTCCTATGAACATACATGAAAACAGCGTGAACATACGGCTTTCCCGTAGCTTACTAAGCGCCCTTGCTGTGATACACTAGACTGCTCAGCCCGGCCATATGCTTACACAAAGCTGTCACGGCACTTTGTGATCCATTCAAGTTACCGTAGTTAATATTTTGATTAGCTTTCTTCTTCGGTTGTTGGAGTATCAGTTCTTGATAGGAAAACATAAACAAGGCTCCACTATCTTCTAGTCATATTACAGTTTGACAAGTTTGCACAGTTTCATTTTGACCAAAACCTATCAACTACCTTCCTTGTAGAGAGAGAAAGAAGGTTATCTGAGGGCCACCTGAGGGTCATCTGCAGGTCACCTGAGAATTAACTGAAACAGAAAGCAACCAACTAATTATGCGTTGTCTAACCAAACATGGCTGAAAGATGTGAACTCATTTCAGCGAGTTTCGGTTTACGCTGACCGAACAATGCTGACCTGCTATGGCACCTATAGAACAGGTAGCTCATCATGCAGTTTTCAGCTTCTGCTTTCCAAGTGAAGCTTAAAAGAACGACATGCTGGTGCTTTTCTGGTACATATCTGGTAGGTCTCCATTTCCCTCGTCTGCTAGGCAGTTTGACTACACAGCCTGTAGGTGTCGTGTTAGCAGCACTAATTAATGCTATTGTGCCTCAAAATCATATAACTTGTCCTAGATTGACCCCACGTATATCAAATGGCTATAATGGTGTGAGTCATTCTAACCTACGTCTCGACACTGAAGGGTTATCTGTTGCGAGAATGAAGATTTGCATTGCAGCTATACTGATTATCGGTCTGATTGGACGTCTTTATGGTAAGCGGACACCCTGACCACCACCATCGCCGCCGCCGCCACACCTGGCTTTTCTTCTACTTCTCCTCCTCACTCTAGTGTAGTAGAATCAACTGCTGTAGACAAAACTTGGTGGATTTCATCTTTCACTGTCTCTTGCAGCGTTTTCAAGCTGTTTGTTACCACTGACATCAGGTACATATACTATCCATTCTCACTTCCCCTTCTTCGTCTTCCTCTTACTCTTTTCCACATCATTTCCTCTTCAACATGGGTGTTGGCTTTTTTCATTCTCCTGACGATACGCGTGCATGTGGCACATGCGGATGCATGCGGAAGTGTGCAAGCATCGACAGGAAAATGACCAAAACCAGCGTCTTTTCTATCCCTTTATCTTTTCTTGGCTCATTTCCAGCAAAATCATATGAGTGCAGTAATAGGAAACGCTAGCTTCTAACTGCCTTCATACTAATCATCTATACAAGTGGTATGAAACATTCGCAAAACTTGAGGCGAGTTGTTAATTTACTTCTAAACCGGTGTATCGATTGAGTATCAATTCATACTTGCATATTGTTGATGCTACAGAGGTTGAGCTGTTTTGATAGCCTTTCGCCATCATTAAATTATCGGGTTACAATGCGATTGGGTAGTTCTAGTAGTTAATACTTATTTTTCCTGCTACGACAAAGTTTCCTGCTCGTTTGTCCGAAACCGAAGACTTAACAGTATCTGCCACTCATGTAACTCACCATACCTAGACTCATTTATGATATAGTGTGTCATATGTTACTGCAATGTTATTTACCTGCTCTTAGGTTTATCCACATCTAATTTCCAGCTCAATTATGCGCGGGTGATAAAGACTGCCCGGCAGGCTTCTTCTGCGAGCTTGACTATTTCCAACGCTGCTTTCCGCTCAGTAAGTATTGCTGCCATCTTTCAAGGGTGTAAAGCTCAATGTGTTTAATTGAAATCAGGTTACTCTGCTATTTATGGTATTCAATAATCAGCACAACATTCTGGCAGGAGTCGGCCATGTTGACTTTTTACTGTTGTGTATCTTTCAGCTCACTGTGAGAGTAACTTGGATTGTTCTGGACAGTACGTATGTAACCCAGTAGATCAGCGCTGCTCACCACCTCGTAAGCATTTCGTGTCTATTACTATAAGCAGGGGGGGGGTTGGGCATACCTTTCAAGTCATCCCTGTTTCCCGGGAGACTCCAGTAGTTTAGATGTCCAAATTTAGGGTCAAAATTACTATTTTTGGTATGCAAATTTTTTCCTATGGCTCACCAGTTAGATCCTGCTGAGTTGAGCTCAAATATGACAGAATCCTAGCTGTAGGGAGTTGGGGTTTTGAGCTATAACTTCTCAAAATTCGGAAAAACCGAATCTCCAGTATTTCCAGCCCAACAGGTTGACAGGTATGGTGCTGGCATAGTCAATGGCTCTAAGACTTAGTAGAGTTCTAAGGGGAATGGGTTCTCTTATCTTTGCTATATTCGACAGCATTTGACGTAGTTCATTTTCATTCGGATGTTTGCGCTCCTCTTATTTGATCAACCGGAGGGTGAATGTTGCCTTCAGGTGACCTTGAGGGGTATTGGATAAACTTTTACTGAACCTAAAACTCTGATTCTGGGTGGTTATAGTTACATGCGCAATGATCTCTACAATAGCTTGAGACAAATTGCATGTAATTACTAGGGCGCTAGTGTTCTGAATTTTTCCACATGTTCAGAGCAAAATTTTAATAAAACCCTTATAGATTGAAATAACTCAGGAAATGGCTATTAGGAGGACCCTGTGGGTTTACATATACAAATGCTCATCGCTTCACTTATAGCTAAATGATAAAAGAACTGCTGGAGCACAAACAGCTGCTAACTAGCTCACACCACTCTGCCACAACCAAAATACTTTATATCTTAAAGTGTCACAACCAAAACGCTGAGAATCAGCGGTACTGACCCATTACTGACCCTATAATGACGATTGAAATGCTCCCGTCGGCACAGTGTCAAGTAGGTAAATCACAAACCAACCTGAGACGTAACTGGCCCTGTTCCGTAGCCACAACTTGCCTCAGTAGCATTGTGAATAAGCCTTGTCCCCGTTAGTCTTGCAGTACTTTCTGTTTGTAGCAACATGCCGCGTCACTCGGGACTGCCCAGCTGGCTACGGATGCCTCCAAAACAACTTCACCTGCGTCCCGAACGGTAAGCTGCCCATCTCTGGTTTATTAACCATGACAGGCCGACCAGTTAGTTAATGTATTATCGAGTTTGAACGGGTTAAAAAGGCTCAACGCTTAAATCAGAACATTAACTGCACGGACCACGAAAACCTACCTCGGTTGACCACATCTGGGAAATCACATGTTAGCGCATTACCGCATCAATTCTCGCTATCTTAGCCTGGGCGCGTAGACAGTAAACTCCGGGTCAATTCTCTGGTCCCCGTCGTATAGTAGCCAAATATTTCCATTAAATTGATTCTTTTTGAAACGACGTGTATAAATATGTTAAGGGTTTCTTCACTGCAACTCTGCTTAATAGTTCCGCTACAGGCTTCCTCTTCCTTCATATTGTGAGTCCGCTGTATTCTACAGACTTTTAAAGAATATATCTTGGATGAAAAGCCTGAACTAACCATACGACGATGCAACGCTCCCAATAGAAATAGAGTGTGAAGTTCTTAGTGTACCGTAGCTAAATACTACTAATAATAATCAATAATAACTAAACTAGCGTCAAAGGTTTTCACAGTCAAAGAGAAGATGGATTAAAGCTCCTTTGTACTCTTTTTCTTGATTGCAGCGGCTTGTCAGCAGTGGACAGATTGCCATCCTGGATACTGGTGTGACGCTGTGCACAGGCGTTGCATGCCTCGATGTAAGTGGTACTTACAGGACATCAATTGGAATAACTCGTGGTCAAATGTTCCGCAAAACCAACACTCATATGTACCCGTGAAGTCATAAACTTCACTATCCATGCAAACTATGCATGTGTGTGGCCACAAACTCTCCTGTTGCTTGGATGCTGACTTACAGATCATTTTCTCACAGATGTGTGCAAGTCTGATGACGACTGCCCCGCAGATCTGGAGTGTTACAATTACAACCCGATGTACTACCAGAGCTACTGTCGCCCCGTCAAACGTAAGCACTTGAAATAATCTACTTATGTTAATAAAGTCAATCTTCAATCGTAGTGTGACCTAGAAAATATTCGATACGTCACTGTACTGATTGAAATCTTTTGTTGATCCCCATCTCCAGCCCGAAAGGTTTTCGTTATTTTTTTAACCGACTCGTTCAGGTTGTTGCCATCATTCAAACTTTCAGATTGTTTCTGATGTAGTAGAAATGTAGAATGGCGCTGTAAAATTAGAAGTATTAGCTCTATAACCACCTAAAGGCGCTGGGCACCAACCCAAGGGTGATTTCTGGTAAAGTCATTAGCTGCCAAACAAGGGGCTGGCTCAACATAACGTGCTGTGAATGGACAGCTTTTCTAGCAAACTGAGCCCCAAAAAAGTCAATCAACTTTCTTATTACCCACGAAGCACTGATACCAACACAGTGCGCTAGTGTCTACTGGCAGCAGTTCAAATTTTATCCCGGTGAAAATGAAGAGCAGTTTATGAATATACATGATGTGAGACTGATTTGTAGACTTTTTCCTATGGCGTATGATATAGAGCTCTGTGACATAGAGCTCGTCCTCAGATACTCCAAGTTATGATCTCAATTCACATCTACATTATAAGTTTCTGCTGATCATGATGGTAGAGCTGATGAATGTTGCTGCTGATAGGATACAATAAAAAAATGGATCATTCCTAGGATTTGGAGTCTGGCTACGATTAGCTGTGTACTGATATCTGAGGAAGGAATAGGATGGGGAAGAAAAAGCTCTACCTATATAGATGGACACTGCAAGTTACAGGGGAGCAATCGGATGTGATATTGCATGTCATATAGATTTCTGACACGATAGCCAGGTGGAACGGTCGAATACAAAAGGGAAGTCATGCTTCCAAGTGTCTTCTACAAACTGTCAGAAACTGATTCCAACTCCAGCTGGTGTGCTATACATGAACCAAGGGTGGTGATGGAATTGGGGTCCACTAAGTTCCTTGGGCCAATTTTCAATGCATCCTAGGTGTTCCAGGTATCGATTAGATCGTACAGACATCAGCTTTCCGATTCTGTAAGAACGTATTTTGATTTCTAAGGACCACATGGTTTGTCTCATTCACGCGTTGCGTAATTAGGTGTACACTGTAAAAGTCATCACCTTGCTGACTCCTTCTCAGCTAGCTCCTAACTACTGCAATTAGCAAACTGTGCAGCTATAAGTTTCCAACTTGTCAATCATGGGCGTCAGCAACATGTATACTAGATCCAAGATGGGTGGACCTATGGAAATTATGGTTTTTACTCTAAAACTATTGGGGTAACTGACGGGTAACTCAACCAGAGTGCCCAACAGATGGTGGCCTACGACTGAGCCACGTTTTATGGCCCTCTGGTAATTGGCTCTCTGCATAATGGCCAAACAGTAGGAGCATGGTGCTTGCGACCAGTCAAGTTAAAATTGCCGCCATTTTGGCAGCTCAGCTAAAGTTGGCTGCTTTTCATGTGCGCCCAGGTGGTTAAAATTTTCTTAAAGTGAGCATAACAGCGAGAGCAAAAGGGAGCACTGTTAGCATTCGTAGATGGAGTACATTTCGACACTTAGTAGAAACACCTGCGATGGAAAGATCACATCCATGAAGTCACGAGCGTACCTACGATCATCAGAGAGCGTACTTGTGATGAGAGGATAACTCCAAAAATTTGTGATAGCGTGCGTGACAAGTCCAATCGGAATTCAACTGTATATGTTATTAGCAGCTTCTTTCAAATCGCTGCATTAGCTTACTCATGTTCCATGCTAAAGTTCTCACTCTTACTGTACTTCCCAAGAAGTTGGTTTCCGTATAGCGTGGTTCAGATGTTCCATCTAATGTTTCAGAGCACTAAGGAGACACCTGGTGATCCTGAGAGACCTGGAGGAGTTTGAGAAGAACTATTTGAAATCAACCATCCTACTAGACATGAACGATGTAATGAAATATAGTATGAATCCGCAGCCGTGGGTTCAAGTTTTATACGCACACAAGTGAAAGCTTGTCTTAATTTAACTGAAAACGTATTTCCTGCGGGTTGTTTCACACGTTGACACCATACGTGAAAAGTTGCAGGATCAGAAGTACTGCAGACTCAATTTATCTGAACTCTTCTGATTTCTTAGAACTTGGAGAACCGCAACACCTTACAGCTAAGATTTCGCCATATTTGAGCTTAGTTTGGCAAGATCCAAATAGGAAAACAATAGGAAACAAACGGGGGTAATTTTCACTCCAAAATATAACTGCGAAAACAGTTGAGGCTCCAGGCAAACACGGGATACTTGTCATGTGCTGGTAAATACATGCTGATATCTATCTAAGATGGCCGTGTAATCCATACCCGGTCGCTTTTCCGGCAAGAGAATGGAACAACTTATTAATTTGGTAATCTTTAGCGGCCCCATGGTAGTTTCCACAGCCTGACCACTCCCACATGGCATATGACAATGGTTGTGATTATCATGATCATCTGATCGTTGTGGTTGAGGCAGTTTCTAAAGCAGAGGGAGAGAAGGGGATGAGAGGGAGAGGGAGAGAGAGGGAGAGAAAGAGAGATAGAGAGAGAGAGAGAAAGAAAAAGAGAGAGAGAGAAGGAGAAAGAAAAAAAAAAAGAA
>ERZ1740065.3182-NODE-3182-length-10275-cov-11.576810_pt1 | contig 10275 bp, 9 predicted proteins | sample MGYA00581738_ERZ1740065 | MGnify/ENA primary metagenome ERZ1740065 (study PRJEB43018, sample SAMN04849749) | marine metagenome | isolation source: floating plastic debris | place: Pacific Ocean | collected 2008-09-01 | study: EMG produced TPA metagenomics...
CCCTCTCTCTCTTTTCCTCTCTCCCTCTCCCCCTCTCTCTCTCTCTCTCTCTCTCTCTCTGTGCCTCTCTCTCTCTCTCTCTGTCCCTCTCCCTCCCTCCCCCTCCCTCTCTCTCCCTCTCACTAGGGATAACGGCGTATTGCCTGCTGGCTACTATAGCATTAGATTCTCAAGTATTTGTTCAATTTGAAGCCTCGCAGTTGACTTATGCCTAACATACTCATTCAAGTCAATTGTAACTTCTGCAGTGCGCATTGAGCCTCCAGACAGCATGTTTACTATTCCGACAGCTAAGCTTGCTGCCAAAGATGACGACAGCAACAGCACGAGCCCTAAATCAGCTCCCACAGACGAGGGGTTTGGTACGTTTACTAAGACCACACCTCGAGACAAAGACTCGGACGACGATAGTTCCGCCCGTACAGACTGCGATGTGAACATGCTAGATGAAGTTTCCATCACAGAATGGTGAGTCCACTTCTGCGCAGCAGTAACCAATCACAGCCAGAGTACAGTATGTGTTACTCGCTGTGTTACTTTACCCAGGTGGGACAAGCTAGAGGTGCCAACGGAAGTGGCTACGTCAGAGACGTTTCAGAATCAAGATCTCTCGCCAAGCGTGTTTGATGAAAATGGCCGCTATGAGCTCGCAGAAGATGAGCTCATGTTTATGATTGACAGCATTGGTGAGTTATCTCCTCTCTTCTACTGGCGATGGGTTTGAATTCTCCGGGCCATTGTGATTATTGTTGAATCTCGGTCGGCGATACGTCTGTGTTTGATGTACAGCCATGTGTGTGCAGATATTTACAAAGATTTGTTTGAGTTCTCAGCCCTGTGTTTGCTCTTGTATCAATGCACGATCTGCCACCCAACGGCCAGCTCTTACCCTTCTATGTTAGATAAGAAGTATGATTTGTAAATGTTTTCTTTTCATGCCATCGGTAGCTTGGCTTGGTGTTGTGTTTGCGTGATCAGGATTCGTCACTTCACGTGTTTTTCTCAGGTTTGACGGGTCTCAAGGCCAGTTCAGGTTTGGCGTCGGCACAGCAGACAGAGGCGCGTCTGCTGCATCTGCTCAAGGAGAGAGACGACCTGGTGCTCTCCTATCACACGGCACTGAAAGAGCTGAGCAGGCTTACTGCAAAGATCAAAGATGAGAATCATCTACTGAGGAAACAGTTGAATATGACTGATTTGAGTCACAGCGAGATAGTCCTGGCGCTCGAGGAGCAGGCGTCTGCTGGCAGGCAGCTCGCTCTCAGCCTACAGGATGACCTTACAGACACTGAGATTAGCGTCGTAGCTAGACTGAGGGATGACAAACAGCTGCTACAGGACAGACTGGCTGCCTTGGAGCACCAGTACAACTGTGACGTGTCTAAGGTAGGTTGTGACGTCACGAATAGCTCGCCTGTTTCGAGGGTACATAGTATACATACTCAGATTCTCTTTGGCAGTGGAATGCAGAACTGGTAGTGCAGCAGTCGAGCCAAATCAAACAGGAAGAGCTGTTACGTCTGCGAGAGGAGAACAGTCAGCTGCAGCAGCAGACGTCTGAGATGAGGCAAATGTTTGACGTTACGATAAATCAAATGCAGAATGAGTGCATCAACTACCTAGCGACTATCAATGACTTGAAGGAGCAGATCGCCAACAGTAAGCCTCCGATCGACGAAGCTCACATCGAGGCTCTCACCACACACCAGGCAGAAATGGAAAAGCTGTACGAGTCCATGATAGCATCACTGGAAGAAGACAACTCCCAACTGCAGCGCACTCTCACTGACCTGCAGGGTGAGGTCGACAGACTGTCAAACAAGAACTCAAAGAAGCGCTCAGTGTCTGTCGAGACAGACAGCAGCAGACTGATGAATCAGCTCTCTGGGAATGATGACCCTCTACGGCTGCCCTCCAAATCGGTGTCTACCGACGCAGTGATCACAAGGAGCGTTGCCGTGGAAACCGATGAGGACAGCAGAATCAATGCTATGAAATCAAGCCTCAGCGCCCTAGAGCAACAACTGTCGAGTTCTGAGAGTGGAAAGCAGACGTTACAGCAGCAGACAGACGATTTGATGGCTGATAACAAGGCGCTACGTAACACCATCGATAATCTTCGGCTGCAGCTGCAAGGATCTCAACAGCAGCTCTCCAAGATGGAAGGCAATTACAAGCTGCTTTTGAGCAAAAACAGCGCGTTGGAAAAGAGTGTCTCAGATGGCAGGGAGGAGTTGTCCTCTCTTGTATCAAGTAGTGGCAGTACTCGACAGCAGTTCACTCAAGAGCTCAACGAGTCGCGGGACAGAGCATCGAATCTTACCTCGGAACTGCACCTTGTCCAACAACAGCTTGCGGAAGTAAGAGCGGAGAATGCTGTCCATGCGCGAAAGGAAGTGGAACTAAATGCAGACGTTACAAGGCTGACGTCTGAGCGCAGCAGTCTGCAGGCCAAAGTTAACTCACTCAACTCAGAGCTCATGCAGCAAAAGTCTGAGCTGATGTCGAAAACCGTGAAAAACAGGCAGATGGAAGTCGCGAATAGTAAACTAACAAGCCAACTGGAAGCATTCAAATCAGACAGCATGGACCTATACACGCAGCTGGAGTCGGCAAAACATGAGAAAGACAGCCTGACTGATCAGTTGAACTCGCTGCAAACCGAGCTGATGAGCAGTGTGAATGCCTGGCAGCAGAAGTTGGAGTCAAAGACAACTGAACAAGAACAGGTAGGTACTATTAGTTCGCTTACTGTATTCGTGTATCTAAGTAGGTCAGGCACCGGGTCTAAACCTCAGACAAATGAATGCACACTGGTTTCTTCAACATTGCGACAGTAATTGTAGCAGAATGCGGTATAAAAGATGTTATATCTCCGTGACACAGATGAATAATGAAGCTATGTTCATTGTGTCCTTCATTAGATTAAACGCCAGTACGATGAGATTCTGGCGGAGCGGAGGAGAGCATGCGAGAAATTGCAGTCGGATGTCGCGTCACTGTCAGCTCAGGTCAGCTGTCAGGAGGCGCAGCTAGCAGACGCGAAGGATCGGGCGCAGCAGGATCGTCTGCAGCTGAGCGATGTGCTGCGCACCGCTCGCCTTGATGCTAAGTCCGACGACGCCCTACAACAGCTAAACGAGCAACTCAAGTCTCTGAAACAGCAGGTGGGAATCCCGGGATACCCTGGTGCACTGCCTTGGTATGATTGGTTAGTTTGTGTCAAACTGAAGTTTTTTTTTCTAGGTCGCTGAGTTCCAGTTTACCACCACTCACTTCCGGTCGGAGAACAGCCAGCTGCAGCTGAGAGTGAATCAGCTGGAGGAGGTCAATAGGTCAATGGAGCAGAGGAACTCGGTGCTGCAGAACGTATGTTCGATATTGTCCCCTTCAACATCTTGTCCTTAATCCGCCCTTTTATACTTCTTCAATTGTAAATTTCACGATTAGCATATTCCATCATGCTAATTGCTAGTTGCTAGTGTTTTTAGCACTAGAGACTACATCAACTCGCATTCATCTCACTCATCAGTACTGTTGTTGTTTGTCTCGTTTCCGTAGGAACTGACAGCAGTGCAGGCCAACCTCAATGACAGCTTCGTCTCTCAGGATGAACAGCTGAGTGTACTGGACATGAGTATCTCAGAGCTGATGGAGGCAGACGACACGTCTGAACTCAAACATTATGTCAAGGCCGCCAAGAAGCAGCTGGAAGCGATGCAGGGCAGGCGTGCCAAGACCAACATAGGTGAGCTCAGTCAATTGCCAACTCTAAATAGGTTCAGAAACTGATTTATGCCTAATCTCGTTGGAGTTGCCCTCTCTTAATGGATCCTGACATCAGATCCTGTCCCTAAATGAGTGTGAGAACTGTTAGGGATGTTTGTCTCATTTATGTATCTAGTGTGTTGGGAGTTGTCCTCTCATGCGTCAGATGTTTTCTGCGGCTATGTCATCCTAGTCATGTGATTCCTGTTGGATTATTCTTCTCATCTGCTGCATTTTTAGAGTACAGTCGTAAGATATCCCAGATGGAGAAGTTGCTGAGGGAAAGGGATGGTGTTGCCACCGCCGCTCCGCCCACACTGGCAGTAGCTCCAGAATCTATAATAACCAGCTCATCGTCTGCTGCTGAAGTTAACATGGATAGAAAGCCTGAAATGGCTGGCCATGTGGAGTTATCTCCTCGTGCATATACCCCTCGCTCATTGTTTACTACTCAACCGTATGCAAAGACTGAGAGAGAGGCTCCACCTCCGTTGTCAGCGATGGCTTCCATGCCACGGTCTCTAACAGGTGGCCAGCTGTTAGATGACAATGCCGACGAATTGGCACTACGCGTACGATGTCTAACTGACGAAACCAGCCCACACTTGTCACAGCAGCTTGTAGGCCCAGGCATGCAACCACGTGTCCGGTCATCGTTATCCACCAGACCATCTTCCACCGACGGGAAGGAGCATGTGCACTTGAGTACTATAGAAAGTGAAAATGCCGCTCTGAGAGCGGAGCTTGACAAACTCAACCTCGACAGGAAGTTGATGTCTCAGGTGAGCAGTCCTCCTTTAAAGATTATTATTGTGATGTCATATGTCTCTATGATGTCATAGTATGCTAGAGTTCTTGAAAATATTAAAGCTAGGTGCTGTGTTATACCACATGTATGCTTCACTATAACTGGTTGTGATCACATACAGTGGCACTGTTTGTTATCTACAGCCTCTCTCTCATTGCAGCACATGCACGATCAGTCAGACAAGCATGACATGCTCAATGAAACGCTTGAAGAACTGGAGAGGTCATTGGAAGAGATCAGTGGCTCCAACAAGCTGCTCAGAGATACGTTACATCACAGTAACGACTTCATACAGACACACGTACTTCACTCGCCAATGGAAACTTATCCTGTACCGTCAAAGTCTTATACCCATCACAGGTAAGGCCTACCGAACGCCTTTGTGCACTTGTGTTGACGACAAGTGAGGGATTCGACTATTTTTCAGGACATCTTCACCGATCATGCCCGATGCTCGACAGTCACGCCTCTCCCCATTCCCCATCCAATCAGTGAGAGAGCCAACGTTGAGATCCTCCAGTGTACCTTTAAGTAGGTCAAGGCCATTTACCGAGACTCAGGCTAGTCACAATCAGCAGACGGGCTGGTCTGCTCATAGCAGCCGTCAGCTGACTTCGTCTGCTGAATTCAACAAGCTGCAGCAGACAAATGTGTGTGATTACGAAAGTCTGCTGCACTCAGATACCAACATCAAATCGCCAGCTCAACTCAGCACGTCTGCCCGGAAATCGACTGACCTGAATCACATGATCCAGCACTCCATTAGTCAGTTAAATCAGGTATAGGGCTACGCCCTCCTCATGATAACCTACCGCCCAACTACATATACACTCTCTCTCTCACACTCTAGTTCAGCTTGCTCCTTCCTTCTCTGTCACGCCCTACTCCTTCCCTCTCTTCCTTCCCTCTCTTCCTTTCCTATCTTTCCCTCCTTCTCCCTCTCCCTCTGTCAGTCCCTCTCCTTCTCCCTCTGTCAGTCCCTATCCCTCTCCCTCTTACACACACAATTTTTTTTACAGTTTCCTCATTTTTCAGGTCCAGAGTCTCAAACATGCGCCACCAGTGCTGTCAGATATGCTGTATCGTTCACCGTCATCAGTGTATGGCGGTCTGACGTCGACTCCACTACGATCATCTAGGGCACTATACGGCCGCGCTTCTCCGATCAAAACCAGTGGTAGGCTTACACAGCTCTCCCCTGGCCTCCACTCACACCTGACCTACTGCATATCAGATCCCCTCCCATCATCCCCTTCCCCTCCCCTCCTGCGGTCTGATGCATGCTCTTTTACAGAGCTTTGTTCGAAATTGGAGTTGTCTTCTTCCCCATTTGATCTAACCACTACTTTGGTGACCACATTCCATCAGAATATTAGCAAAGAGGCTAGGCTAATTGGGAAGACAACTCCACCTTTCTTCCAAAGCTTGGCGTCGATAGTCAAGTAGTAGGCATTAAATGTAGTGATACAGCCTAGCAGGTACTACTGCAATGTATTAGAATCACTGTGGATGTCTTTGTTTGTCTACCTGCACCGTTGTGTCCCGCCCGGTTGTATTCCAGCGCACGTTAGCTGTAGATGGTGTATTCTGTGTGTTTTTAGTATATCGCTAGCCACCGCAGGTAAAATACACATCAGTCTCGTGTGATATGATTTTTAGTCTGTCAATCGTTGATAAATATGTGCACCATTGCTCACACTTACATCTTTCCTCAAATCATGTATGACGTCAGCACCCTGCCTGCTGACACTGGTGTAATGCTGCTCTATCTCTGCTGTCCACTGTCACGTCACAGTCACACACTAACACTTGCTCACTTTGCGGCGTTTGACATAGCTGTAGATTCATTCAATCGTTGTGCTCTGCTGTTTATAAACTGGAGTTGTCTTTTTTTATTAATGGAGCACCGATGATATTGTTTTTATATATGTATGTAATTAATTTCTTGTTATTTGTTGTTGCAGATGATGGAACAGCTGTTGGATCAGCTGAACTGCGGGGAACGGTGCACAGGCTGCCTCAGTCTGACTCACTCAGCTCCAAACAGCTGTCACTTGAGCCTTATCTCAATCTACCTCAGCAAGCAGACGACTCCCCACATGTAGTAAACAATTCTAAGTACAAGAAAGTGACATTTACTGGGCACTACAATGACGGCGGCCCAGGTCCTGGGGAACCTAAAGCTACCCTCCCTGAACCTGACAGAACGCGACGATATTCATCAAGTACAGAGTCAACAGCGCAGAGCAGCGCCATCTAGTGGAGAGAATATTAATATATGTAATCACAGTTTTATACTAATATTTATGGCAGAAATATGTCTATTACTATCGCAGCCTTAATTCCGCATTTTGAGAGTTTGATAGAGAAGCATTGATACTTTCTCCTCTCTGACATTGAGTGAAAGCAACTGTCATCATGTGACCGGTATCATGTGACTAGCCATCCATAGGGCTCCTTCCAGGAGAAATAAACATCTGATTCAGTTATTGTATTTGCCGTCATGTGATTTAAGCCAAAGATCAGACTCTCTCCATCCCCACTAGCACTGTGTATCACTGTCCAATCTGGAACTCATCCCCCCCCCCCACTCTGACATCACCCCCTCCCCTACTCTGACATCACCCCTTCCCCTTCATTCTGAGGCCATCTTTAGTTTATATTCACAGTATTTTTCAAGAGTGCTAGTGATCTTTACTACAGGCAGCGCTTCTCAATCCGAAATCCTACCTGCCAGCCCCAACCCTCAACATGTAGCTAGGGAATGATGGTTGAAAGTTGAAAGGTCAAGAGCTGACCGCATCCTTTGTCCAGTCAGCTGCTTCTAATCAGCAGCAAAGATTCATCAAAGCCTGAGGATTTCAGCTCAATCGTGATGCAATGCAAGCACTCGTCAAGGGAGGTTGAATGAAGAACGGCGTCCTACCAGAACGCACAACAAGTTCCAAGATCAAACATGAAAACTTACTACCTCATATGCTGCCTCGTGGTGGCTGTTAGCGCAGGGTAAGTCAGCGGTATGTTATGCATACAGCAATCACCTGCTTCCATTTACTTATCACACATGTGTGTTAGCCATGTGTGTGACTGTGTCGAACCTAACCTCAAAGCGCCTTACCAGGTCAACGACAGGCAGCTTTCAGAGAGGATACATCAGCATTTCATTGCCATAACATCGACAGCCTGCTTTCTTGATTAATGAAAATATTATATATCTGCGTAAACACTGCCTCCTGTTATAGATGAGCCAAGTATTACCCGCTCAGGGAAAAGGGCGCTTGCTGCTACGTGTTTTCACCTGCTTTGTGATAGCAGACGTAAACCAACTGCAATCAGACTAGTATTAGAATAGGCTGGTCTGATTAATTAGATTAATGTTCACTGAGAACTTATAGCAGACTGCTGAAATAGTGAATACAAGGTTGCTTCTTTCTTTGTTTTGATAAAAATAGCTGGAGCTAGTGATCCCTTCACTGGCTATACTATTATAAATATTCCAAAACCAGCCAGCCCTGTAGCAGACCAGACCAGACTATGTCTGAGTTTTAACTTAAAATACCGACTCTGACAGGGGGCTTACAATGAGAACCCTACCATCACTGGAACTACTATTATTGGAACTCAACTATCATTCTGTCTCAGTCGTCTCCCTGATGAGAAAACCATCATATATTTTAGAAAATTAAGAGGCCCGAACATCTGCTACAACTCAAGACAAGGTCATCATTGCTGCCGTGGGTTTAGAGAAGTCAGCGGTTTCTGCGTCATCGAAAAGAGTTCACTACCAGGTGAGCATGGTATAACCATATTGGTGACACGTGCGGTTGAAAAATTTAGATGAAGACACACTAGTTCGATCGACTGATGGACTTTGACTAGATAATCTCATCGATGTTTTGACATTCCAATAAAACACTACTGTATGTATTAATCGATACCAAAACTGAATGTCAGGACGAGCGGGTGACCCCTCCCCCCTATTATTGAAACATAAGAGCTGAAGAATTCGAGCTAGGATTATTGTCCAGCATACTGCTATGTATCTGTCATAACTATGTTGATAAGATGCAGATGTTTTCAACTCTGTGATTCTATAAAAGGAATAGGGTGCTAGTTACTTCGATTGAATTTCACTGACTCATCTGTGCATGGTTACATTGTATTACATAACATGTGTAAACAACGTTATCTTCAGAGCAACAACAGGTGGATGTCAGCACAGATACTGAGAACACGTGTTGCAGTAGTGACTGTTCAGAGATTGATTTTATGTTCTGATTTTGGCTTCTTGTTAGGTTGGGACTCAACAAAACACAAAACTATCAAGTTTGCTCGAAGGCCTGAGGAGAGGAAGGTTGTCAGCCACACAGTGTTAGCCTTTGGCCGTCCCGGAGGTATCATGTATGCTAATGGCCGCCCACAGACAGAGATATCAGTCCAACAAGCACAGCGATATCATAATGGTACAACTTCAGCTTCGGCGTCTATGAATGAAGTCTTCACTTAGACTATACTCATTCCAATCTCAATTGAAGACGCTGCCAAACCGTTCGATGGTAAAGATTTCTACAAGCCTGTTGATATGGAACAAGTTAGGAAGCGACTTAGAGAGCAGCATGGGAAGACAACTCCTCATCAGCTGGTCACTTCTAAACCACAGTTGCGCTTTGAGACGCCACCGAGAAATTATGCTAGCAACAACCCATCTCAGCTAATCACGAACCCCTACAATCAAGTGAGTGTGTTTTGTGGAATCCCCCTGATCAACCAATCAGATGAGTGTGTTTCATGGAATTTCATGATCAGCCTTCTGTTATCAGCAAATCAGAAACCGAAGAAGTGTCATGTTATTTAAGGTGGCGATTGGAAAAGTTAACCATAATTTCTTCAAAGCTGTAAAACTGGCAAGTTATGGACCAGTTCATGATGTGCGTAGAGAGGAGCAATCAGATGTTGCCTCCTTCAACCAAAGACCTGCCATCTCCAGGCCAATACCATACCAAAGTAGAGAGGAGACGACTCCTCATACACAGAAGTATGGCTACATGAGAGTTGTCATCTAATGGCACTATATGTTTGAATCAAACATCTTTTATTACGCTCACTGCATTTTGATTGGTTGATAACAGAGGAAGTTAATGTGGAAAACTTACTTGTACATTTTCAGCGATCCAGAACAGAACAGGATTTATTTCAAGTCAGGGCCTGTAATTACGGATGAAGAAGGCCCAAAAGTTGATGAGCGCAATGCTGCACCAACGGAGAGTATAGTGTACTTCAGGTCTGCACCCCTAGTGAATGATGGTGAGACTGAGCCCAAAGCAGGGCAGAGCGTCAGCGGACCAACGGGAAACAGGATCTACTTCAAGCCCATGTCTCTGACAGACAACACTCCAGTAAATGTCGCTGATCGTAACTCAATGCCAATCTCAAGTAAGTAAACAGCTCCCCACAAGAATTATGCAGTGGTGAACATATGCCTGCTTTATAAGATTTAGGTACAGTCTTAGTAAGTAGTAGCAAAGAGTGAGAAGACAACTCCTCGGTCTACTATGCCTATTTTATAAGATTTAATGGGAGTCATCTTCTTCTCCATTTGGTTGAAAAGTGATTCAACGTTGTCTAGAACTCGAGACTGATAGATGCCTAGACCAAAAAGGGGAAGACAAATCTGATTTGAGTGAAATCCTTGCCCCCCC
>ERZ1740065.3183-NODE-3183-length-10274-cov-11.739505_pt1 | contig 10274 bp, 9 predicted proteins | sample MGYA00581738_ERZ1740065 | MGnify/ENA primary metagenome ERZ1740065 (study PRJEB43018, sample SAMN04849749) | marine metagenome | isolation source: floating plastic debris | place: Pacific Ocean | collected 2008-09-01 | study: EMG produced TPA metagenomics...
TTTTTTTTATTTTTTTGTTTCTTTTTACTCTTTTTTTTAATTTTTTGTTTATTTCTATATTGTTCGAGATAGTGTTTGATTTATTGAGTGTTGTTGAGAGAGGGAGGGAGAATATCTGAGTCCACCTCATTTTCTAGCAGCAGACCTCCTAGTCTGGTAGTCAGGACGCGTGGCAGCATTATATTCGTCCACCAGTAGCTGCACGACGTTACGCGCATCGTCAAACTCATCCAGATTGTCTTTGAACATAGACTCTTTTCGGAACTGGTCCAAAAAGGCACCACGCTTTCTCAACTTATCGTAGGAACTCAGTGTACGGGAGAAAAGCTGCAACAGGAAATGGGAGTGTGGTTACTTGTGCCTATGCTTGTGTACCAGAGCAAACAGGCCACATTTTTTGTGTTTGAAACTGGCACTAGTTCTACACACAGATATTGCTACAGAATTTCCAGTTTGCATCTATTTCAGCCCAGATATAATGCATTCAACGCTGAACTCACGGCGTTGATGCTGGTATGGTTGGCGAGCATGAGCCCGCTGACCCGGTGACTCGACTGTACGTAAGGAGACTTCCTGGATAGGGCCACCTGGATACTGGCGGGACCCCATGGAATGAATTGCGCTAGCTTCCTCTCCCGGATCCTCTGTAGGCTCTTGTGAACCTGAGAATGTGATGGAAATCGATGAGAGGACTGGCAATGATGGTTTACGACGAATAAAACGGACTGTTATTTAGGGATGAGGAGGATGAATAGAGAAACTAGGCCAGGTTGACAACTAATGCAGAAATATCAGCAAAAACCACAACAGATCAGTCAGTAGTTGGTGATTTGTGAAAACATGACAATATAAAGACGATGACTAAGTGAAGGTATGAGTTAATTCGATTTCGAACACCGAGAGTTAATTGATACCTTCTTTCACAGCAGTCAGTATTCAGTAAGGTAAGTTAACTAAATCAGCGATGGCGAGGCTATCATTATCGCAGTGAATGTAAATCTATTCCTTAGACAAGTTGTACCAAATTTGCGCTGCTACATCCCTGTATCAAGCGTTTCACAAGGTGTTTGGCACATGAAACGAGAACAGATTGGCATGTGATGAGCATTGCTTGATCTTAAAGCAGAACTGTGACCAGCTAGATATCAATACGATGATTATATATGATGAAAATACCGAAACATGGCTGTACCGATACATGGCCGTACCGATACATGGCCGTACCGATACATGACCGTACCGATACATAATCGTATCGATGACAAATATCCCGTATTTTGGGAGCTCCTGTATTTTAGGTGGTGAAATTTAGGGCCAAAAGTGTTATTATTGGTTTCCTAACGTTACGCTGCGGTTTACTGGTCAGATCTTTCTGAGCTGAGTTCAAATGTGGCAGAATCGTAGCTGTTGGTGGGGGAGGGGAGGCTGGTAGGGATACTGAGCTATGACTTCTCCAAGTTCAGAATATCCAGTATTTCTGGTCCTAAAACTCATCATCTGCGATCCATATCACACAAAAGACTAGCTCTCTAGTGAAAAATGGGCGTGGTTTAATTTTTTATTTCCAAATGGCTGCAGTTAGACATTTATGCGGTGGACATATTCGGCTATGATGTGGAAGTAGAGTTAAAGTTGTTCCCAATCATCGACCCATGTTTATCAAGCGTTGACAGAGTTCGCTGCAATTCACACAAACATGCCCGCTCTCTCAAAAGTATACAGACTGCGATTTCATAGTGTAGCTTCTTCTCATAATTAAACAGGAGGCAGGTTTGCAGACAGACACTAAGTCAAGACTAGGAGAGAGACAGTGACAGCAGCTGCGGCAGCAGACAAGTGCACTGGTTAACCGTCTGTCAGCGTGAGAAGGTGCAGCAGCACCGAATGATCCATTGGGCGAAGCTATCATTATATCTAGTAAGAGCAGGCTTGCTTACTAGGCAACGACCATAACCAGTAATTATCACCTGAGAGCCAGAAGTGATAATTACAAGTTGGCGAAAGACTGTCGCTGAAAGAGACGGCACTAACGCCGGTAGGGGAGGAGCTGACAGCATCACTAGCTATATGTTCATATGGTATATACACGTACAATAAACCATGGCTGATGTATGTCCATGAGTGGGCACTAAATGCATTTTACTATCCTGCCAGCTAACCTGTGACAAACTCAGCCTCAGAGCATAGACATCAAAAGCATGTGAATCTATATGGCACATTGTGACAGCAAGGGCTGTAGTACTTACAGGTCAGTGACCCCAGGCATACTGTTTACGTGCCAGCAATCACACAGAGACAGACAGAGACACACAGACAGACAGAGAGACACACAGACAGACAGAGAGACACACAGACAGACAGAGAGACACAGACATCTCTCCAGGATACTAGGCATTGCACCACATAGGTGGCTAATAACAAAACTGGTTAAAATAAGTAATACAAGTCTGTAATAAGGATCTGTGAAGTCAGACGAGATCCGAGCCGCCTAAGGCTAAAAATGAGAGAAATATACTTTTGTAGCCAAAATACGTGCATGTAAAACAATATCTGCCGACATTCTTATGGTTGCAGTATCTGGTTCTGGCTCTGGCAGCTATCATCCCAATCAACTTCTGATGAGAGAATTTCCAATTTGGAACATGTTAGCAACAACTGGCTTTTGCAATCAAGAGTGATAATATAAACTGTTTGCACAGAATATTATTCGCTAGTTTACTGTTTTCTCCACATATTACAAAAATAAATGTAATTATTTGTCAGTTGTCTCCCCACTCTTCAATGTCAACGCTTTCCAATGGCTAAAATATTTCATTTCACAGTAGCCTTGGATCCTAAAACACACAAAACTATGGCAACAGCCAATGATTGCAATACAGTCATTTTTTTCTTTGCAATCATGGCACTGCAATACCAGAAAAAAAACCAGAAATCCTCTATCCACAGCTTCTCTAGCTATGGATAAGCTAAACTGGCTGCTTTAGCTAGTGGCTGGACAGAGGAGGGAATACCTGAGAGGGTATAAACGGTATATACGATCACTCGTAGGTTTGTAGTTGAGAGATTGCACTATTGAGATTTTAGGGCTAAAATGGTCACCGCTTCTCCAGGTTATCTGATGGGTTTATAGACATGTATGGCTGTAAGAGGTGGCGATTCTCCCACACATTTTGTCAGGCTGGTTACTATGCCTGAGGCTGTATGAAGGTTGGCATTATATTGACGAGGGGCAAGGGCAGGATTGTGATATTGAGGGGCAAAGTTGTACCGCGGAGGGGTGGAGCTATGCCTAGATGGGGCGGAGCTTATACCTGGGTTGGGTCGACCTCTCCTTGTATGATATTCAGTATGGATATGTAGCAGTGGTTAGCTTGGCGATTGACTGGCGTTGACACCATCATGTTCTTAGGCTGCAGCAGTCGTCTCATCACGTCTAGCACTGTGGTTTTCCTCACATTGGCTACCTGTAAGACAATGTGAGCAAACGCGGGTAACTCAGGTTGAATCTCGTAGTAGTCCAGAGTTGTCTTCTGCTGACCCAAATTTTAAATTCTAAATACTGCTGAACGTAGCGCTAGTACGAAGCAGTATTTGGAACCCAATTTTCCTTATTTCTCTCACATCAGAAGAGCGTAGTTCTTTTTCACAACCACATAAAATCATTTGCGTAATAAAATACCAGTTGAGGTATTGCTATACTGTAGATGTTTCTAGGTTCAGTGTAAAAACTGGATTAAGTTCATTGAAATGTCTTCCTCGGTGAAAGATCAGACGATTCGCTAACATTATCGTGCCCATTATCGGCCAGGTTTGAGCCACGCCCTAAAGCCCGCCTATATCTGAGTTGAATAGGCTACTTCAACCCGTTTCCGTTGAGTTTCTCATCTTCATATAGATAAATTTTTGATGTGAATAGAAGGAGAGCTGAAGTGGGCTATGGACTGAGTAACTAGAGCAGAGACCTGTGAGTCTGTAGTAAGGGGGGTATAGCCCGTCATGAGGAAGTGTAACCTTGGAGTCGGGATGAGTGAACTGATTAGCCCGATCAGGTCATTGTTCATGTATCCCGGTATCCGCAATGTGGTCGTACTGGCTGACATCACGGTAGAGACCTGCAGCAACGTGGCATCATGACTGACAACACCGCAAACTGTTTGTATAATGAGAGTGGCCCAGCTGTGATTGAGAAGAAATGATAGGAGATGAGAGGAAGGAAAAATAGAGGGAGATGAAAGAGATGGAAGGGGATGAAGGAACAAGGCGGGGAGGGCGGAAGAGGAAGGGGGGAGGAAGGGGAGAGGAAGGGGAGAGAAAGGGGAGAGGAAGGAGAGAGGAAGGGGAGGAGAGGAAGGACCAGGGAGAGGAGGGAAGGAGAGGAAGGACCAGGGAGGAGAGGGAAGGAGAGAGAGAGAAGAAAGAACGGATGTGTTTCCTTACCAGGTGATTTATCTGCTGAAAACTAGGGTTTTCCAAGTGTAACCTTTCAACAGCAATTCTGTGGAGGGCTGTGTTATCCAATACATTCTTTGGGAGTAAAAGAATAATAACGGTTAAGGTAGCAGTAATTATCATCAATGTTATCAAACTGACACATACGTAAATGTTACAATTGAATGGTGTGACTGTGAGATCGCATTTCCAGATGTCTATGAATTTCTGAGACATTTATGTGCTAATGAACTACATAGCCAAGCAGTCATCTTCATGTCAGCAAAAGTGCTAAATATGTATCGGAAGTATCTCCTCATTAACGAGAACTGGTGGATGTGAGTCAAGGCCATGTGAAGGACATACCACGCAGTCGGCATTCTGTGTCAGACGTTTGAGAGTGAGTAAAGAGTTGTACGGCTGCACGACAACGTCGCTGATCTCATCCTGATTGGGAAACACTGAATACGTCTGAATCAGCTTCTTCGGAAACCTAAACAAATGGATAGAAGTCCTGATGGCTGCCGTTCATAAGGTGATCAAATGAAACAAGATGGTGCCACCAACCTGTCATTGATCTTCTCTAATATGTATGATCCCATGCCAGAGCCTGTACCACCTGCTATAGAGTGGCAGAGCAGAAATCCCTGTGGGAAAGATGATGGAGAAATATATGTAAGAGTCGCGGGTAGTTATGGCTGCCAATTCTATTGTTACCTCTAGACTGTCGCTTCCTTCAGCCTCGCGGTCGATGATGTCAAACACCTCCTCGTAAAGTCTCTCTCCCTGAAAGGTATGCAGAAAACCAGAGTGGTTAAATGGTATCGAGAGTTGTCTTCTCTTACATTTCACTGAGAGCCTGCTTGTTCATTTGTGATTTATGAACAGATAACTCCTACTTCTCATCTCAATACACAATTATACAAATGTAGGTATGTTACCTGAACATAGCCACTGGCCCAGCTGTTTCCAGCCCCGCCGCCGTGTTTGGACATGTATATATTCTCAGGATTGAACAGATTTGCGTACGGCGAGTTCATTATACTGTTGATGACCCTGGGCTCAAGGTCGAGCAGCACGGCCCTTGGTATGTAGTGTTCGTCGTCAGCCTGGAACACATCATACAACAAATGGTTTTGGGTTTCATTTGCTGGCAATGTTTACTACCTAGTAGGTGAATGTGGCAGCTTTTAAGCAACAGAATAGAAAGAGAGTATGGTATGTTTTAAACTATTTTGTGTTGAGCACTGTCCCACATGCTGTATAATTGTATATATTAGACACGTGCAACAAACAAATACAAGGCAGTTTTCTCATAAAGCAATAGTGGACCATTAAAAATGTGCTTGAACAAGTACTAACTACCCTTTGCTTGATGAAAAAGGCGTACTTGAACAAGTATAGACTGTCATAGCTTACCTGATAGAAAAACACATCCTTCCTATCAATACCCTCTGTAGCAAAGTCTTCCAAAATTCCCTCTAAAATCATACTTATCAATCAGACTTTCTGAAATGTACGTGTGATACTTACTTACTCGCTATAATTCAGCGTAATCGTAGTTACCTGGATTGATGCCATGTTCTAAACATAGCTGTCTCCAAAACTCCATTCCAACTGAAACAGTTCATAATAACATGTAGGTGAAGTCTCTGTATACGCAGTGTAAGCAATGGCAGTATTGAACTACAACGTAAGGTGTGATATTGGCAATGATAGACCTCAGGGCAATATTCGACTAGGACTGTTACTTTCTTCAGGTTTAGGACTGATGCTCAATCATCATTACTGCATCCGCCTACTCGGCTCAAGAATCGATTTGAATCATGTCGTACTGCAACCTTTTTGAAAAACGTTACTACTGGTTTAAGAAACATGACATGCATACCTTGATTTCCACATTGTCCAACCTGCAACGTTATTATATCTCGAGGCATCCTCACATGAGTAGTTTGTTCTCAGATTTTGTATCTCCCAGGATGAGCAGAGAAACTCTGCGAAGCAAATGAAAAATGGCGCCAGTAAACTGATAGCGCCGCAGATTTCCATTTACACAGTTCGATACTTCAACATGAATACTATACGAAAATGATTTTTTCCGTGAGAGATCATTGGTTTTCAGTTGCTGCAGATTACTCCTTATATATGGCCGTTCTCGCACACACGCAGCTCTGTGTCTCTCAAAAACACGACGAACTGATCAGCTATTCTGCCTTACAGAGAGTCCTAGTCGCTTCAAACTTATGCTTGATCAATGTCAGATATGTGTTTGAAAGTGTAGGGGCTGACGTATGGTTTCAGAATGCAGGTCTCGAATCCCAATAACATTAAAATCTACAATCTCAGTGCTGGGAGGAGTCTTCCAGAGGTAAATGATCTGTAGAAAGAATTTATGGACTATATTTGCTACTAAATCTCTCTAAGACTATGTTTGAGTTCACTTATCACCCCTCTCTTGCAGTGGTTGTCTGAAAAGAAGAGGAAGAAGCTACAGAATCAGGATGTTGGTAAGATGATTCTAACAGCGATCGCAGAACATAACCATTGAGAACGAAGGCTCATACAGTATGTGACTTGCTTGTTAAATGAATTCTAACACCACATATAGATATCCGACGGAGGATCGAGCTTTTGCAAGACTTTTCGATGCCTCATGTCAGCAATCTAGTCAAGGTCACCAGAGACAGTCAGTACATATTGGCTGCTGGAACATACAAACCACGTCTCCGTGTCTATGACACTAACCAGATGTCTATGAAGTATGAGAAAGCAATGGATTCTCATGCAGTACAGATGGTTTGCTTGGAGGACGATTATTCCAAGGTGCCTAGGACTACTTGCTATCCGGATTCACATCATTCTGTTCATAACAGTCATTTATTGATCACCTACCCCTGTAACTCGCTCTAGATTGTCATTCTACAAGACGATCGTTATATAGAGTTCCATCACAGATACGGCAAACTATTCAGAACAAGAGTTCCTAAGTTTGGCAGAGACCTCTCCTACCACTTTCCCTCATGTGATCTTTACATTGCTGCGTACGGGTATGTACTCTTAGTACTCCAGTGTTTAGCAGAGTGATGTCACAGATTCAGTGTAAGTGACTGTACTGTAAATACGGTAAATTACACATATACCATAAGAATGGGACTTTATGAAAAACCGGTGTTGAAAAATATTCTAAGTTTGACTTTATTCATAGCTCTGCAAAGTTTTCTGTATGCTCACAGGCCAAAGTGGAGTGTTTTTCTTCCCTGAAACCTATAGCTAAGCTACCTACCTACCTACCTAAGCTATATGAGCCTTGAAAGATAAGGCAGTCTTGTTCAGGAAATATAATTCCCAGCCTGCTGTGAGTGGCTCATCAAGGCTTACATCTTCTCATCTCCCCGTTTTACTTTCATGGGTTTTATGAATCGTCTTCTCATTGGTTATTTCGATCTCCGGCAGAGTTACTTTGAAGCCTCACCGACTTTGAGGAATTATGTCTAGTGCTAAGCAGCACTAACTGAAGCGGTCAGGATCATTGTGATTGGTCATTCCAGTCTGTGATTGGGTTATGACCAACTATTCCACGCAATCGTAATCTGTGTATGGAGAAGACAACTCCACTTCACATCCTTTAATTTCTATCCAATTTCTCCAATTTATCCAATTCACTGTTTGCTGATTGGGCACTGGATTTTCCTCTCAGGAGTATTGTAGAGTAATGCAGAAGCATTGTAGCGCTTGGTTTGTGACGTCACTGTCATATTTGTGACAATTTTATTCTCAACCCTTTTCAGGGACGAAGTCTACAGGCTCAACTTGGAGCAAGGAAAATTCCTGAACTCTCTCAAGACCAATTCCAAGTAGGCGCTTGAGCCATTATCCGTCGTTTGATGTAAAGATTTATACTCACCTCATGGGTGTGTTCTATATTCCAGTGAGGTTACCTGCTGTCAGTTCAATCCAGAGCATCAGCTGTTTACCTGCGGTACTGGACAGGTATGTAGTGACGTCATTTCCTGCTCTCTCATACCGGTGTCGTTATCAGACCTGCCTACTATTGTCCTCTCCCCACAGGGTCACGTGGAATGCTGGGATCCACGCACCAGATTTAGGGTGGGAGTACTTGACTGCGCCCTCTCCAGCTACCAAGCCAATGATATGTAGGTCACCTATTTCTTGAACTTCGTGCTTTAGCCTCATAGTTCATGAATTATCTTTACTTGTCTAGTGGCGGCATACCTAAGGTATCAGCGATTAAATACAAAGACGGTCTCAACCTCGGCGTCGGCACTTCTTCGGGACACGTACGTTATCTCAGCGTGTCGTCTGAAACATGAGTACTGTACCTTACCTATTTAATGCCATGTCACGTAGCAAACACCCCAGGGGAGTGTTTATTACAAAAAACCTCAAAGGTGGCTTTGTATAAACGAAGGAATCAAGAGAGCGCCAGCTATTATTATAAGATGGTGTGCTAACAAAGAGGGAACAGGACAGAGAAGCCAAGAGAGGCTCAAATCAGATTTGGGCTTTTCAGAATTTCAGCCAGAAAAAATAATAGACGCCCGGGCGTTAAATGGGTGAAATACGGTAGGCCTGCAGTAACGTTCGGCTCCCTCTTTCAGGTGTTGTTATATGACATAAGAACAACAAAGCCGTATGTAGTGAAGGATCACAACTATGAGTTGCCGATTAAGTCCATACACTTTCATGACAAAGAGAACATTGTCCTCTCCATGGACAAAAGAATTGTGAAGATGTGGGACAGGAACACTGTATGTAACTTGTTTTATAATCATCTTACATCCCGGTATCTGTTGGCTGTCTGTGTGCAGCTCTTGTCCTGATATCACTATACCAACATGCCTGTGCAAAAACTGAGCCAATACTATAATTGCTGCCCGAGATAGGACTTTTAAGTCTCCGACTTTTGCTCTGCAGATCAGAGATCATCAACGACGCCGTTGATGATCTCTGTGCAGATACTTAATTAGTGAGATCAAGTGCTGTAACCACAGGAAGTTTATGTCACAGTTTATTGTGCCAGTGTTTTTGTCAGAAGATATATCTTTTACATTCAGCCATCATGACTTCGGATATTTTTGTCATCCGGACGACTTGCTCACTCCAGTTTTTTACGATGATCAATCTGCAGTGCTGTATAAAACTGGTCCAGTGAGCCCATCAATGGTGTCTGAATGGTTTGAACTGTCTGAACCTACACATATCAAAGACATTCATTTCTCTTATGATTTCCGTACCGTTTCAGGGTAAGGCCTACACTCATATAGAACCTGAGGATACGAGTCTCAACGACCTCTGTATGATGCCTGGCACTGGACTCCTCTTCATGGCCAACGAGGCTCCTAAGATTCTGTCTTACTATGTACCTGTATGTACAGTCAACACTACCGTTACTTAGAAACTGTTTACACGTTGCTAAGCAGCCGAGTAAGTCTGAAAATTTTCCACTACAGAGTTTGGGTCCAGCTCCCAAATGGTGTTCATTCCTCGACAACATAACGGAAGAGCTGGAGGAGACTTACACTCCTCAAGGTAAGTGTATTGCATTTTTCTATGATTCAATCACAATAGGTTTATATAGCTCAGCACTTTTTTTGAGTTGGTTTGCAATCAATGGTGATGCAAATTTTCATTACAACTCTCTCTGTCGGCGGGAGATTCATGGGGCAAAATGGTTGCTTACGTCATGATTTAGTCTTTCCATCGTTGTTGCAATTCTCCAGTAAAGTGTTTGTCCCCTTGTGAACTATTTATTATGGTGTTTTACTACCGTTTGTCATTATGATTGTTATTATTATTGTCATTATGATTGTTATTATTATTGTCAT
>ERZ1740065.3184-NODE-3184-length-10271-cov-12.709573_pt1 | contig 10271 bp, 7 predicted proteins | sample MGYA00581738_ERZ1740065 | MGnify/ENA primary metagenome ERZ1740065 (study PRJEB43018, sample SAMN04849749) | marine metagenome | isolation source: floating plastic debris | place: Pacific Ocean | collected 2008-09-01 | study: EMG produced TPA metagenomics...
GGGGAGGGGAGGGGTATTTGTGAAAGCAAAGCGCTGTGAGAGTACTGTGGGCACTGTAGGGGCACTGTGAGAGTACTGTGGGGCACTGAAGGGGTACTGTGGGGCACCGTGAGGGTACTGTCAGGAACTGTGGGTGCATAATGATTCATACTAAACAATCACATTCTCACAGCATCAGTTCTGTTCATTTCTTTTTGTGTTTGACTGAAGACTGTTATTCCACAAGTTTCCTAGAATGCTCACGACATGCGCAGGCTATTATGTACGGCGCTACAGTATTGTATTTTAGCGTGTTCAAATTCATATGAGGTTAAGCAACATGATTTTGTTTTTACTCCTTGCTGTCAAAATTCAACAGGATGTAGGGTGTAGCTGAGTGTAGGCAGTTGGTGGTGAGTCGGGTTGTTCAGTGGTCACTGCAGTAGTTCACTACTGTATTCTATCCATCTCAAGTGTAAGTGTTAGCACATCTATCAATCCTGTTTGAAACCTGTCTAGTGCTTTCTACTCTCCTCACTATAGGTTATCCTGTACCACCTACTTACAACGGCAAGACTGCCTCACAGACACCTGCGGCTCGACCAGCCAACAGTAACTCATCAGATAAGGAGCGGTCGACCTACTCACCCCAGTCACTCTACTCGCTGTCCAACAACTCTGCCAGTTCTGTCAGTGAACAGCGTACGCCAGAGAAAGACGGTTGGAGCGGGTTCTACAACTACGCCATGATATCGCATGCAACTAGTGCGGGTAAACTGGGTTCGAGGAGTCAGTATAACAGCAAACATGACTACCAGGATGTGTATAAGCATCGCAAGAGGAGAGGTAGAGTGGAACAAGACCACAGCTGTGGCACAGTGCGTGAGCAGGCTGCTATTAGTGACACAACTACCAGTGAAGCACCAGCTCCTCCACGAGTGCCTCAGAAACATTTTAATGATGCAGAAGACAGTCACAGTCAGCCTGATACTAGTACACTGGCTGGAGTAACACCTCCACGAATAGCGCCAGTCAGTGGATACCTGCCCAAGGTTGGTGGTACTCTGCCCTTCTCATACTGCCCTTTATGAGGCCATAGTCTAATCAAACTCTACAAGACTGGATAAATGTCAAGTCGTGATCTCCATATTCACACCATTCGTTCCCGCCTGGTCCGGAGTGCGCGTACTATCTTTCTAGGGAGGTATTGTTTACACTTGGAGTTGTACTCCCTATGCATATGGAAGATCCGAAGATTGCTATTGCTTGCTCCCATGCAGCCTTGGTTTATTTCACGCAGCACCTGTTTCTGTTTGTATGATGGAATAGATAGTGGAGAGTTTCTACTAGAGAGTGTGCCTCATCGTCTGTTCTGTACTGTACGTCTGTACTGTATTGTACGTCTGAACTGCACTGTACATCTGTACTGTAACTGGTTTGTTATCTCCAGACCTGTCTGTCTGACTGGTTGAGGCAGAATTGAATCGCAACATCGCCTGCTACTGTGAGTAGAAATAGTGATGACTTTGGTATGAGAGGTTTCGTTATTAGCATGAGTTATTAATGCTCACTTTGTCAGACAGCTGCTGCTGGTTTATATATTACAGGTAGTGTGTAGTTAGTTACAGGTAGCCGCATTTGTATGCTGTTGTCGCAGGTGGTTGCAAGAAGTTATAGGTGTCAGGTGACTGTGTAGTAGTAGTAGTAGTAGCAGCAGCAGTTGTAGTAGTCTTAGCCACGGTGGCCTGAGCTTATGACACAGTGGCTCTTTGTTGACATTTAGCCAAAGTGAGGTCACACTGTGTGAGGTCATTGGTATGTCAACTGGGTGAACTATCTCCACACTCGTGCTGCGGGATACATACAGGTGCCTCCACTGCAGTATCAGTCAGCCAGTATGCCTGCCAGGTCGCCACTCGTTCCGCAGGCTCTCCAGTTCCGATCTTTAGTAGATCTGAATAGGGCCAATCACTCTTCTACTGCCCGGCGTCACAGCAAAGCTTCGTGCTCTCACCACCGGTCTCTTGACCCTCAGTTCGAACTGAGAAAGACGAGCAGCATGCTAATGCTGCCAAACAGTGTCAATGTTTGCAGCAGATGTCAGTTGGTGAGTTGTCATCAAGTCTTCTGTCTGGAGAGTCACCAACTAACTATGCAGAGCTGATGCTCTCATCCTCCCATTACCTGCTTCCTATCGCCAATGCTACTGACAGCTGGTGTCAGTGGGTGGATCGTGTCTTTGATGGTGTACTCAGCATTGAGTAACAGCCTATTACCATACACTACATGTAGATGATGTCAGCTTCCTTTCCATCATTGAGGCTCAGAGTTGGAGTTGTCATTTGTTCCCAACCCTAGTTCACTAGTTCAGCTCTACTACTGGGCCGCAGGTGCTGACCTCCTCCTAGTGGTTGGTCATCATCCCAGATCAACTAACTGACCAACTTACTGCCTCACTGGCCATGTAGAGAGATATAGATTTTATCTGCGTAGCTAGAGACTCCTCTCCTCTATCAGCAGCATCTGTTTGTCTGTAAAAAATTGAAAAGGCGAAGCTTTTAAAAAGAGGCTCCTTTGTTTACGCAGCGATAAGCCATTGACAAATAGGTTTTTACTGAGGCACAGCCTGGCTCTTTGATTAGCTGGCCGAGCTTGTGATGTCAGCGCTTTGTCTCCGCTGGTTGAGCCATCAACATTCGCTTGGTAATGAATCAATCAAGGTGCGAGTGCTCATCTCTCTAGTAGCTGCCGCTGCTATCGTCTCTCCATGTCTGAGTGTAGGTTATGCAGTCGTCACATCTGCTGGAGATGTCAGGTGAGCGATAGTTTTCTATATAAACATGTACAGTGCCTTCTTACTCGGTCATGCCGAGTCGTCAACACATCAGTTTCCTCACAACAAGCACCTGCTGCCTCGATGTCATCGCTACACTGAAAGACTCTCTCTGCATATTGTCTCTCCATTTTCCGACCATGCAGGCTTTTCTCTGTCATCGCTGGCACTGATAGTAGTGTCGCTCCAGAATCGTCTCTCTCTCTCTACTGCCCTCTCCTCCTCCTCCTCTCTCTCTACCACTCTGTATACCCATATGTTTACCCCTCTCTCCTCCTCTCTCTTTCTACCCTTCTCCCACTGCTTTTGATCTCTTTATCCCTTCTCACATCTTCCCTTTCTCCTCTCTCCCTATCCCCCCTCCCCTTCCCCCATCTGCCCTGCCTCTCTCTCTGTTCGCCTCTCAACAGACAGGCATATCAGGTTTCACAGCTCTATTTTCAAGCATAGCCTATTGTACCAGATGTTTCCTTGCCCATCCCACCACAGAATAACCTCCCAAATCAATAGACAGGCTGCTGTATTTTTGTTTGGCCGAGTGCCGTTTCACCTGACAATGGCTTTGTCAAGTCGCGACTGGTTTCATGCACTCTGCTCCTTTCTCTTTCCTCTTTTGTCAAAGATGCAGTGTTCCCTGCCGCTCTCTCTCAGTGACTCATTAGCGCATTATTGCTGGCGTGTTGATTGCTCTCTCTACTTGTAACTGATGATATGTAAACATGCCACCCATTTTCCCTGCGTCCTTTTTGTCCTGATTTTTATTAACCTCTGGCATTGTTCTCTGGAATTTAAACCGAATCGGCCACTTTGTCAGAACGCCGCCAGTCACTAGAGCAGGCGCCTCTTGACACTTACATGCATGTTGTCTGTTTGTTATAAAGGTAGACACTGACTTTTCATTAATTATTATACAGTAATGAAATACCAGACAATAAATCGATAAGTTGGATGTGCTCTCGCTGCGACTGAATGCGAACATCCTGCATGTCTCAACTCCCAGTAGACAGACCGTGGAGACAATATTCTCCTCACATTGTTATCACTAGATATCCTGCTCTATACGCAACGCTTCATGAAGCATGGCAGTAACCGTGCTGCTGCGTTTTGTTCTGTAGAACGTGGAGAAGGCTGTCGTCCGTCCGATAGCGTTCAAACCAGTGGTGCCGGCTAAATCGCAGGCAGTGCAGCGGATGAGGTCTAGTCCAGACAGCAGCTATGACAGGCCAATCGTAGATGACGGTTACGTGTCTCAGGACAGTAGGTCCTGCAGTCATAACAGCACAATGAAGGAATCCTACTCATGTCGTTTGAAATCTGACTCTCCCCCTTCGCACATGTCGCATCAATACCGCAGCGAATCGCAGTGCTCACTCCTGTATCACGCTGCTGCCTCTTCTCCCAGCGCCAGCAGTGTCGAGGATTTTGAAATAAGGCTGAGGGAAAAGGAACGAGAGCTTTGCCTTCTGCGGGACACGATGGAAGCGAATGAGAAAGTGATATTTCAAGTTAATGAAGAGAAAAGGGCCAGTTGGGAGAATCAGATGAAGGAGTTGACGAACGAGTACCACAGGCGCCTGCAGCTGCAGCAGGACAGAACATCAAAGATGGAGACTGACCTGCAGATGCAGATCGGCGCCCTAAAGGCTGACAATCAACGTCTGGTGACCGAGCGAGATCAGCTACTAGTCCAAAGACAGCGTTCCTCCTACCTAAAAGAGCAGGTGAAAACGATCAAACAGAAAGCTGACGATGTCTCCAACAAATTGACACAGGTTATTTGTGAATGTGAGCTGCTGAAACGGCAGACAGCAGAGAAAGAGGCGCATATTCTCAGATTGGAGGAAGAAATGACAGTGATCAAAGCTGAAAAGATGAACTTACTGAATGAACTCGACGAAAGACGCCGATCAGCCAAGAAACTTGATCGTCAAGAATCGCTGACGTCTGTGGATGAGAATGAGGTGAAACGGCTGCAGACTTTGCTCATTGAGAAAGAGACATTCATGAATGGTGAAAGGGAAAGGTTTGATGCGGAGAGACGGTCTTGGGAGCAAGAGAAGAGGAAAGTATTACAATACCAAAAGCAACTACAATCCAACTACATGCAAATGTGTCGTCGTAATACTGAACTCGAAACAGGATATCATCCAGCCAAATCGGACAATTCTAACAACAACAACCAAAATATGAATAGATCTGATAGGGAGAGCTTCAAGGCGCAGTTGGAGCAGGAAGAGGAATCTCTGTGTTGACTCTCTGTCACTATGTAGCTACGCTGTGGTGGAGAGGTCATCATTTGGTGCTTATTATCATGTTGGTATTGTTTACCAGCAGTTTAATATTATTTGGCTTTATGAACTTATTGAGAACTATAGCCTGAGATACTGTAGCATCTCTTCACCTTCAGTATCTTTGTAAGCAACGTGTACAGTCATATGATATTGGTTGTTTTGATTTATAAATCAAACCCGCAATGACTTGGAATTGATATTTGTTCATCTATAGTGATGTTTTGTTATCAAAGCGAACGCCAATAGAAAACCTATTTATGACTGACTGTATCTGTTTCCACACTCTCACAACTCTGGGTGTTACGCTACGTCTGTCATACCTGTCACCTGATCATTAGTCTCCAACCAAAATATATTTCATGTTTACACTTTGTCTAGCAGCAGATTTCTGTCAGTTCCTTCCCAGTTTAAGTTTAAAGTTGATAGAATACAGCGAGAAGACAACTCTCCCAATAGCAGTGATATACGGTACAGAGTAGTGCTGGTTCGATACACGATACTATCAAAGATCAGAAAATATTTTTCGGTTGATCTTAGCTAGCTTTGAGAATCGAAGAATGGAAAACAATTATAATGAAATGGTTCTACATGGCTTTTTACCCATAATCCTTTAGCTATCATGTAAAGAAATCTTCAGAGCACAGCATATTAGTGATATGAACATGTTTACAACCTCAAGAAGGCAAAGCTATTCAGAGAACTCATGATAGCCACTCAAAGTCCGTAGCTTTTACTTACTTTTAGATTTTACTGTAGATCTGTCTCGAGAATTGAAATCGAATATTGAATGTTCTGAGGGAGAATCGAATCTAATAACTGATTCTTGGAATCGAACCAGCACTACTACAGAGGTGTGACACAGGGAGAACTAGACTATTCTATGGAATTTTATTCTATGGAATTTCATCATCAGATAACAGATGTAATCAACGTCTCACCACTTGACCAGTGCTACTACTAGCATATGGTTGGCGTTGTGTGTTGGGTTTCAATATGTATAAATCAACATCCCTCAGTAGTATGAAGTGAGGGCTAAGCACATTCTGTGAAATTTTAAGGAGGTTTAGCAAGCTATGGGAAACAGGCAAGCCGTACCTGCACCTCACACTTGTCGATCGCACTCATCAACCTTGAGGTCGCTTCTACTTCCCGCTAGTCTGGTCCAGAGTGGCGATCAGTCATCATCTATATGAATGAGCTAAAACTAAACTGGTTTAATTTTTGAAGACATTGAGTGCTAAGCTCAGTCACATAAAGGCTACAATAAGTACAAGATTCCATCTATGCGCCACAAGCAGTTTGGCTAATGGTACAAGCCTTGGCTTATCATTCAGCTTTTTTCTGCTCTCCTACTCTTGGACCAATAATCTCTTCTCATTCATCATTGAATTTAGCTTTCCAACTCTATAAAGCCTGACATTTACTTAGTTCACAACTATTCAACTGTACCGTACATAGTCAGGACATCACGTCCAACATCAGACATCTAACTTCAACGGCTTGGCCTCTGTAAAGTCAGTGCATCAGTATAGCAAGAAGGTCAGTATAATTGACTATCTCAGTACATTTTATATGTTTAGCAGACAGCAATCAATTAATTACTACTGGCATTGAGCTGTTGTTTCAGACTTACAGACTATAAAATGTTGAAAGGCAGCCAATCAGCAGCAAGCAAGCTCATTATGCCGCTAGATTCAAACTGATCAGTCGCAAGCCCCATGCTCCCAGCTTTCCACCCATATCTCTAGCAGTTTCTACCTGAGAGCCACCAAACATCATATAGTCATGGCTTGATATCATTATTCCATCTAGGATAAGTTTCGTCAAGTTTTAACCAATACAAGAGCCGAGAGTCATAGGGAAAACTTTCAGCTTGTTCAATCATGCCAGCTCCTGCCTCAGTTTTATTGAAAGCTATCTCAGCTAGCAGCTTCACTAGTGCCAGCACCAAAACCACAGAGGTCACCAAGGGACCAAAACACATCACCATCAAGACTGTTTGCTCAACACAATGCTAGACCACACTAGACTAGACACCACTAGATCTCCTCTAACGAAGCATCTCATCAACTGAATTTCTACATTCTGCTTGAACTAAAGAATAGAGACTTGCTGCTGCAACTTGGCTCCTACACGCTGTCAAAAAACTCCAAATACTCCTAATATATCAATGATCGCAGGCCTCTCAATGGTCTGTAATTCACTGCCTAGATTTCCATAAGTTTTCATGAAGATAGAGGGATCACCTGAATCTGATTCATCATTCCATGGTGTTCCTTTAGCTCAATATGACACACAAGAGCCTGACTGATATTATTACTACCACACGATCCTGTCATAGTAGAGTAAGCTATCCTATCTGTGTGTGACTGAATCTACGCTCAGCTACTACTACCACTAAGAACATAGCTGTGACCTCTTCCCAGTAACAACCACAGACAGTCAGCTATTTTTTCCACACGTGTCAGCGCAAATAGGCTCCACCCAGAGACCTTACCTAAGGTAAGGTAAGGTCTCTGATACCGCTCTGATCAAAAATTTATCTATACGCTCTGATTACGACTGCTGCTCCCAGCCGTATTTTCTGCCCTCTTTGTCTAAAGATTGACCTTGAGGTTTTGTAGACTCATAATCGATAACTGATTAACATAAAGTTCGAGTGGTGCGCCTACTAGACAAAGCCGTATACGACTTTGGTACTAGAAATCTACAGAAGCCTACATTTCCCTTACGAGGATGAAATTATGACCAGATAAAATTTTCTGTGTTTTTTTCATCTGCTCTGTATTATCTACGCTTTTGGGTGAGTCTATCACTGTGCGTTCAGTTTCGCACATTTTTCCATTGGCCTTCTTCTAGCAAAACACGCCTTACACATACACGTATATACGAATACTACTAGTAGTTTCTATTTTGACGTACCAAAGAGAGTAAACCTATGGAAGCGCATGGAGATGGCTGCGTGTACGTCACGATTTTTACTGATGCCGCTTCGAGCTTTCACGTTCCAGTTTCACGTTAATATCAACTGTGCTCAGAGTCTGTCGAACTAGACCTAGCTGGGGCAGTGTCACACTTATGAGCAATATCTGACAGTAGCCCCACGTCCGACTGTGCAGATAATGTTTCCATACTGTTATAATACCCTCTATCAGTCCTAGTCTATCATCTGAGCTTGAATGTGGGTGAACAGGTTGATCAGCTACCATGTTTATTGAGCTCAAGTTGGCATCAAACCAGATTGCAGCTAAACCCGCCGTTTCTGACTGGAATTATTATAGGTTCTCATTGTCAATAGCTGACTCTCTCAGTCCATCATCGAGCTTTGTCTGCAAATTTGCTGCTATTGTTACCAGTCTTTTTGAGGAATTGCTAGGTAGGGCTGCTCAGTGTGGATTAACCTATCTGCATAAATTCTTATGGTCGATGATTGTCCCTCTAGTGTCTTGTGTGTTTCCAGAAGGTCAAATAGCTTAGTTTCATGATTGTGTAAAAGAGATAGAATTAGGGGCTCTACTAGCTGACCATACTAACTCAACAAATAAAAACTGGCGTTGTCTTCTCCTAATGTGGCAGCTGGTCTGGGCGAATACTTTCATGAACTGGATGTATCGTCATTGTCCATTCCACTGAGAGTGAGTGAACAGTAAATTTAAAAATCCTGCAACTGCAAACATCTTATCAACAAAAATCAGACGTAGCAACATTTGCAGATGTTGAGAACTGTCCAGAGGTGTGCTGTCTATGACAGCCTGGTAGGGTCAAATCTGTTGTATGGTCCTAATCCAACTCCTCCTAAAGCCTTAGCTCCACGCCTATGGTCGTGGGTACAAACATATTATTATAAGGATTTTTATATCTGCGACCATGTATGATGGACTATGTGTTCTTGTAAGAACAGAAAATAAATCATTGGAAAAATTTCTCCCTATCTGCATGCTGCTGTTACAAGCACTACATTCTGCTATGCTGAACGGCGTTGCTTACTACTACCACTGCACCACATCAAAATCGACCAAAGGAAGGTTATCGCAAATGAATGTTTTGTTGTCATGGTTCCCAATTATCTAAGCGTTATAACTCCATGTTGATTATACCAGTGTGTTGCTATGGCAATGAAATGCTGCAGCCGTGGTATTTTTTACTATCTGGTATATGAAAATGCTCACAGCCTTGCTGATTGGCTTGTTTGTTGTGTGAGATAAACTTAAACCTATCCCATTAACAGTTTTGTATTCTCTGTAGTTGAGTTGTGGGATTTTGCCGTGATTTCCACGTTCACCGATCATGTCAAAGGGTGACCTCATACAACTGGATTCCAGCACTGAGCTGATGAAGATATCTAACAACAAGTATCGATATGTTAACTCTACCTTCCAGAAACCATCAGCCAAACTCTCCGATCATAGTGCCAACATCAAGCTCAAAGTAGGTGAGTCATTCTTCTCTACTCCTGCTGCAGCTATGACTGTGTGTGTATGGTACTGGTGCTGGTACTAGTACTGAGTAATCGATACTGGTACTGGTACTGAGTAATCGATACTGGTACTGGTACTGAGTAATCGATACTGGTACTGGTACTGAGTAATCGATACTGGTGCTGGTACTGACACTAGTGCAGGCTGCAGTAGTACACTCATCTGTTTGTTGTTCCTGTACTTCTGCTACTGCTACTCATCTCCTTGCCGTAGGTAAAGAATTTTTCAAAGCTCACAAGGATGTATTGTGCGCAGCCAGCGACTATTTCTCGGCCATGTTCTCCCATGACATGATGGAGAAGGAGAAAGACTACATAGAACTACAGGGAATCTCTCTCGAAGGCTTTCAGAGTATGTTAGAATACTTTTACCATGGACACATAACTCTCGACAACAAGAATGTGGAATCATGTATTGAAGCTGGCACCTACTTCCAGGTATTTCCACACTGATTGTAATACCCGTAGTCAGTCTACCGGCTGACCACCATCTCACTACTGACTACAGGTGCGGTGGCTAACCAAGTGTGCCAGCAACTTCCTGACTAGACATCTATCTGTACAGAACTGTCAGCACGTTCTTGCTCTCGCTGACCTATACGACCTCTCAGGTAAGGTGCTGTCAGGTAAGGCGCCGTCAGGTAAGGCGCCGTCAGGTAAGGCGCCGTCAGGTAAGGCGCCGTCAGGTAAG
>ERZ1740065.3186-NODE-3186-length-10263-cov-11.844240_pt1 | contig 10263 bp, 11 predicted proteins | sample MGYA00581738_ERZ1740065 | MGnify/ENA primary metagenome ERZ1740065 (study PRJEB43018, sample SAMN04849749) | marine metagenome | isolation source: floating plastic debris | place: Pacific Ocean | collected 2008-09-01 | study: EMG produced TPA metagenomics...
GGAAAGAGGAGGGAGGGAGAGAGAGGTGAGAGAGGCGAGAAAGGAGGGAGAGAGAGGCTGGAGAGGAAGGGGAGGAAAGAGGAGGGAGGGAGAAGGGCTTACCGATGTAAGCTACTTTATCTGTGACCATATATTTATTGTGATTGACTCTGGCGAAAGGTATCTCTTTCTGCTCTTCATTGCTCGGGACTGAAAACAACTTCTGGAACATGGCAGACCAAAGGCCTGTGAGCGTCAGCAAATGGAACTCAATGATACTGGGTAAACTCCAAACATGCAACATACCACTTCAATGTTGCGTTTGAAGACATCAAGTGACCTCAGATAGTCGATCATATCCTCGTATGTGTGCTCCCAGAGCGAGGCGAGTAGCCTGATGGTTACGTTCTTCTCGAAGGCAATCTGTCGCAGCTTGTTATCAATAACAGGCCAAAATCTGTGAACAGGTGATGGCAGAAGGTAAAGGTAGCAATGAATGGTGGGGTGGGGAGAGAGAGGGTGAGAGAGCGAGAGGGAGGGAGGGGGAGGGGGAAGAGGGAGCGTGGAGGCAGGGGGGAAGAGGAAGAAAGGGGAAAGGAGGGGAAAGGGTGAGAAGAGTGGGGCTAGAGTGAGCAGCATGCAGGCAGGGGTGATAACGAAAAACAGGATGGAGAAGGAGAAGATGATGGAGGTAGACAGAGGAGAGGATATCGGAGCATGAGAGAGAGGAAGGCAAGATGGGAGTAGGAAGGGAGAAGGCGTCCATGATAAGTAAGACATACATGTTATTGTCGCCCCTGTACAGCGTTGTGGGGAAGTAGTCCATGACCGCGATGTGAATGAAATGTTCGGCAGCATCCATGGCAGCGAGTATGGCGTCTATATCACCAGTTCGGTACGGCGGGCTGATTTGAGGAGGAGAAGTCTAAAACCAGCCAGTAAGCACTGTGACTTTAGGCTGAGAGGAAGGAAAGGATGGAGGCTAATAACCGGCACTCACAGCTATGAATGTATCAGCAGTGTTATTGTCTCCCATGTTGATGGACAGAGGGTTGGTAATGTTGTAGTCTGACTCAACGAACTCTGGCCACGGATCGGGAATTGTAGAGTTGTCAGATTCGGCCAGCATCCAGTAAACTTCGAACACTTTGTACAGGTCAAACGTGATTGGGCAGTCGCATCGGTCCACGTGAACTCCGACCTCATGAATCTGGCCGGGGTGAGAATATGGGCCATAGACAGCAAGTGACGAGTGACAGCAGGTGGAATACCAGATGGTTATGACAGATATACTCGGCAGACCTGGGTCAGTGCCCTCCAGTCCATGTTGGCTGAGCCCGAGTAGAAGCTATGCATGTCAGAAATGATGAACTTTGTATGCAGTATCCCGCCACCGACCAGCCGCTCCATGTCCAACTTACGCACCTCAGCGCCTAGAAACAGTCGTCAGTCAATAGATACGGATCCAATCAAAGCTCCACTCAAAAAAAATGAAAGTGTTTTTTCGGAGACAGCAGGTGCTCTGCTTCTCAGTGTGGAAGGTAAAGTCTGGTTTCCACACAGCCGCGGAGATCACTGGCTGCAGCAGCTGTGCAAAGTAGCTGTGTATTCAAGTGTTCGGTTTCCATATCATAGGTAGGATGCAATGGGACTACCTATGGAGGAGATAGACCAACCTAATGCTGCGAGAATCCTTGTCTCTATGTCCGAGAACTGGTTGTCATCGGCAACAGCAATCTGTACATTCACACCTCTCTTCAATGCAGCCTTCAAAAGCTGGAATATCTCCTCGCCCTGTCAACAGCAATTGTGAGTCAATCGAACTGACAGATACTGACAGGTGCTGTCACAGAACATCTGGGAATATCTACAAGGTCTGAGAAGAAGAGGGGAAGGAGGAGACTGTCTGGTATTTAGTCGTTGACACAAGTGACTCATGATCAGTGGACTTTGATTCTACAGTGCTGACATGCGACATTGAAGGGATATTCTGTGACACTGCAAGGAGAGATCACCAGTGCTGGGGTGTGTGACATTGGGGAGATATTCCGTGACATTGCAAGAAGAGCTCTACAGTGCTGGTGTATGTGTGACGGGTGAGGAATTATGTTCGTGACGCTGTTGTGTGACAATGAGTGGATATTGTGACATCGCTGCGTGACAATGACCACAGACTCGTGACATTGCTGTAAGGCAGTAGATGGACTGAGAGAGAATCAATATAGTTTTCAGCCTCCTTACAGGCCAATGTCTGGCAGTAAGGAGTTAACAATACCGTACATGACAGCGTTAGGACGGCCACTCTAACCGCAATTTATTTTGTAATTTAAGTGGGACGGGTGTTTGATGAAGTAATATTGACCAGGTCATGGCCTGCAGCAGCCACCTGACAAGTACCTGCGCGGCGGACGGAGAACCTGTTGTTCCTGTCTCCTTGTCACGCAGCGTCCAATACATCGAGGCGATGTGTATGGTGCTGTTAGCCTCAGTGATCAGCTGCTTCCACACTGAGTAGGTGGATGGGTAGCTGACCGCCCCGCTGGGGTACGTCAGGTTCTCGGGCACGCTCTCCGCTAGTGTCACACTGCTCCAAATAAACGAATGCCATCAATAAAATATGGGCTGGAGATGGAGATCAATTCTCTGAGTGTGTGATCAGCGGTGCGGTTAACACAGGGCGTGACGTGACGGAGGGGCGTGACATGACATACGGACCTGCACTCGTTCTCGCAGTGATACTGTACAGGGGTGACGATCGGATCTCCCGGTGCCGGAGTGCTGTTAATAACGAACAGCATGATCACCAGGCCCAGGATCACACCGAGAACTATTATAGGAAATATCGCGCCTGAAAAAAATCAATAAGGTAGAATGACGATTAAGCCAGGGTGGTCGTGGGCAGCGAGCACTTTCTACTGGCGGTCAGCGGGGGCTACACATGAAAGACCTCCCAGGAGAGGGTATGCAGCAGAGGTGGACATATATAGCGAGCAGATGTCAACGTAAGCGGGGTACATTGGGTTTAAGAAACGGACGGAACACGATGATAGCGAGGTTCTACGTCTATGCTCACTGCATCTGTCTAGCAGAGCTGGCGGTAACATAGGGTATCGATAACTAATTACCTTAATACACAACTTACAACTTAATACTTGAAGGAAAGATAATCATAAAGAATATCATTGAGTGCGCAGTCAGCAAACAGCGCAGTGTAATCGGTAGCGGCAGCATTCGTCGCTCGGGTAAGAATTTTTCCGAGGAGTGGCCACAAACTACAGACTAGATGCCTGCCTGTCAAAACTAATAGCGGTCTGCATATCGAAGCAGTAAATATAGATTAGATTCTGACACTGAACAGCAAGCCTTGACCTCTCAGGGTGCTTTCATATGATACAGCTCGGAGAAGTATTGTATATCCAGGAGTAATGGCAGGAGGGCAGCATTAACAGCCAAGAATATAAATTACCAACCCGAGTACCCAGCCCACCAGTACATACGTACTTAGAACCCTGATTAACAGCTAGCATTTAGGAAATTCATAACTCAATCTACCTTGAATCTTCTTCCAAACTGTCTGTCGTTTTTGTGTTCCGTGCACTTCCTGCAGTAGTTTGTCCGATTTGGTCTGAGGCCACATGGTGCTGTCCGTGTTAGGGGAGGGAAGGATGTGATCCGTGTCATTGACGATGACATCAGACTCACCGAGGTGAACCCTCTCATCTCGACCAATCTAAAATACATTGCCTCATCTCACACCAACAGCCACATGGGTTAAATTTAATGGACTTCAAACTACGATGGCTGGTGTTTGATAGTTCAACATAAACTCACCTCATTGTTAATCATGGCTAGAATATGGAGTCAGTTCCACTAGGAAGCTTAGATGGGTATCAAAGTAAGAATTCCAGATTGGATCGCTGAAGTGCGCTCGTTGAAGGTCAGTTTGTACGGCTGCGATTCCTCGATAATCAGATGATAAGCTGATACTAGAAATCAACACAAACTGCATACATACACGTAATGAATAAATATGGAGAGGAGTTCACAGGTATCATCCTACTAATCTTTATAGCAATTATACCGAAGCGTGGGGAAGTTACTTTCCTACCTTCCCTTAGTTGCCAGTAAGCCATGTGCACCATGTGAACCGAGCAAACCAGCCAGCTAAAGCGAGGTCAAGTTCACGAGCAGTTATGAACTAATCTCCGAGTGATGCATCGGTTGATTACAATGCAGTAATTGAACAGGGAATTAATTGTACGGATGCGAGTTTAAAATCGATATGGATTACATGAAATATGTATTTAGTTTTGCTAGGCAAAACGAACTCAGATGATTGACATAGCATGATACACTACGCTACGCAATTTGCTCGAGAGCACAGTAAATTACCGATTACATGAGACTGAAAAAATTGCAGGGAACAGCAGCAATAGTCGAATGGTCCACACGAATAAGTCACAGCAAGCAAACATAGAATATAGGAAGTAATACAAGGAAAAAGCTCTCAGAATTTGGATAGAACAGTTTGGTGGAAGTCACTGTACCCATAAGCATAAAGGAATACAAACTATATATTTCATTCTAATTACATTTTAAGTACTTAGCTAATAGATAATTAGTTACTCGATTATTTTAGAATCATGACTCCAGGAGTATCATGAAACTTTGAATTTACTCATCTCACCAGTGATCTACATTCCACAGTCTCTCAATATATCAAAGTAACAAAAACTGAGCATAGACTATTTATTTACACGACTTACCAGTGATAAACAAGCCATCACTACTATCCCGTTCAAATATAATATCTTGAATGTAATCTAAGAGATTTAGCGCTGACTTTGGACGGGGCGGTACCGACTATCAGAAGGGGGGTCCCAGCGGTACTCAGTTATAAGTAACAAAGCTCATAGACTAGGTTCTAAATCTTATTCCGCCTAGAAACGTCATCCAGCCCCGCCCTATTATCTGGCCCCGCCCCTCTCTCATTCCTACGAAGATCGTAAATTTTTCCTTCTTCGTTTTAGCCTCAATAAAACCTAAAAAACGTTAGCGCCATTTATCTCTTGATATAAGATAATTTAAGAGCTTAAAAATAATATTTTATCAGGATCAGATAGTGAATTAATGCAAAAAAAGAGTAGTGAGAAAACTAATACTGATGAATCATCACACTGTGTTTCGAGGCTACTCTCTTCAGATACAATGGCCTGCTGCAGGTGCCTATTTTTCTTCTTCCTAACTCTGCACCCTTCTTGGTGGTTTTCTCCCGTTATCATAGATGTGACATTGCTAGTAATTTTAATTTCTGCTGGGAAAACTGAACATGTAGTTTGTTCCTTGTTTTCCATCAACTTACTCTTTCTACTGATTCATCTCGTCTTCGTTAATTTTCTTTGCCGCCATCCCCATTTTTCAGCATACTGAACTCCACTGGGATTTTTCTATTGCAGGTACTATTTGGCCATTTTAACCGTCCTCATATTCCATCCTTCTGCGTCGGTCGATCGCAATAACTTTAAGACATGCGATCAAAGTGGATTCTGCAAGTGAGTGCACATCCTTTTGAATGGAAAAGATAATCGGATTTCCCCAATTAAGGAGATCATATGTTTTGTCATTTCTAGACGTCAAAGAGCGTATGCACCAGAATCAACACCCTACCATGTGGACGTCAACAGCTTGAAGGTTTCTGATCAATCTGTTGAATTTTATATAAAAAACACACAGAACAATATTGGTGAGTAGCATGTATCGAGCTTTGTGTCACAATTATCCACATTACTATTCCTAAAACACTCATAATATTAAGTTCGTGTGTACAGAATTTATAGCACAACTGAAAGGCTACAGCAATGGCGTGGTACGAGTGTTCATGAATGAGAAGGAGCCTCTGAAACCCCGTTACCAAGTACCTCCCGGTGACGTGGTGCTGGAGGACCAGCTCACTCTCATACCGTAATGCTGCAGACATTATGATTAGTGATAGCACACTCTCCTGCACGCATAGAGTGAATGCTTTGAATATTCCTTTTAGATTTTCAGTGGAGAGCAGAGACGGCAGTGGTTTTGTCCTGAGTCTCTCAGGCACTAACACGAAGGTGAAGGTTGCGTCGCCATTTTTGTTGGAGATATTATCTGATGAGACGACAATCATGCAGATGAATTCACGAGGACTGATGAAGTTTGAGCACATCAGGCTGAAACCGTGAGTGTGCATGGTTAGACTAGCTCCTCCCCGCATTGTCACACCGCAGTAGTTGATAAATCGGCAGAATTGGGTTGCGGGGAGAGAGAGAAGGTATGGCTGGCTGAATGTGTGATGGTTGGTTGTAGGAGTCTGCTTGAATCAGCTGCCGATGTCACAGCCAGTCTCAGTAGTCGAGTTTTTAGTTGGATTACATCACCTTTCAGAGCCGCTGCCGAACCCGCTGCTGAAGAGTCAGAGGACTCTGAGGACAATGAGGAGAAGAAATCAGAGGAGGCTGAAGAAGCAGAGAAAGCAGAGGTTGGTTGTACTTGTGTTTGTACAGATGCTGGCAGCAATGTACTAAATCACCATTGCCTGTACTGATAAGTATAGATAGATTTATAGATGGGTTGTATTTTGTAACTTCAGGACTAGTAGTTGACAGTAGTTGTAGTTGTAAGTTGAAGTATAGATAGAGGAGAGTCATGGGAGAGCATGCTGCTTATCTATGAGGCCCGACTCTAGTGAACCGATGGAGATGAAATAGCAGGTGATGGTTGATGGATGAATAGAGGTGATGAAGCAAACGTAAGCAAGGAAAAATTATCAACTTACCTGCCAGCCATCCATAGCCAGGTGGGAGGCACCAGCCTCTGCTTCATGGACATAACCGTAGCTGCAACTATAATACTATCAGTATACAGTGAGGACCAGCAGCAAAGCTGAATAACACAGAGTTGGCTCTCTATACGATGCCACAAACCGCCCACTGCTGCAGCATGATTTCTCCTGGTATTATGGTGCTGAGGGACTGTTTGCCCCACATAATTTCGATTCACGATTTACCGGGCTTGCTGAACGTTGGCCCATTATCGATGAAAACCAGAGCTTTAATTTCCAAGGATTCAATGAGGTAGATTATATCTGGTTAGATGTGATTAGACGGCTCTGATACCAGTCCTGTTTTCCAGGCTGAAGAGGAAGTGGAGGAACACGCCGTTGGTGAAGAGAAGTTCAAGACCCACCTCGACGCGAAGCCCAACGGTGAGGCGGTGACGTCGTGTGATAGTGATATTCTGAAAGTGTAGCCGCGTATTTCACTATTGGAGACTTTCAACCAAAGCCTTCAGCTTGCTTTGTCTAGTAGTTTATATAGTTATGACCTTGCAGTTGGGTGGACGCTGTTGCGTTTGCTGAGTTTTTGCGCCACAGGTTGAGGGGACAACTCTAAAATTCACAGGAGACTTTCTGAAAGCAGGCGTTGCCTATGAATATCACAGTAGTTGTAACGATGATCGGTTGTGTACTTCATCTGCTATTGCATTCGCAATGGTGGTCCTGAGTGGGATGAAGGAGGCTATACTTCATTGCTTTCAATGGCAGTTAGTTCATTAGGTGTGAAGAGTGGTGGTTGTCATTGTGAAGTCCAAAAATGCTACGATATCTGAATCTGTGAGCTAAAGTGTGAGAGAGTTACCAAAATTCCTTGCTTCCGCTAGTAGCGTGTAGACAGGCCAGCTCTCATGCTCACACTGTTTTTGAGGTAAATCAATTAATTTTTCCAATAAAAAGCTCTTTGATGCATTTGAATGTCTATTCACAGTAAACTCGGATATCGTTATCCGTAGTGGTAGGCATAGATGGTGTTTTTGTGATGCCATAGTTGTAAATTTGTGGAGACTAACTGCTAGCTAGTAGGGTTTAGTAGTGATCGAAGTTTTGTATCATATTAGTGTTTTTACTTTCAACATTGGAAAGTTGAAGGCGTGTCAAAATTGTGTCCTAGGAACTCTGTATGTGTGATGGATGGATGAGATACACGGAAACATCCAGTCTAGTTAGTATAATGACTGTTCTTACATTGTGTACTGGCATACCATTGCAGGTGCTACCTCCATAGCAGTCGATGTCTCATTCGTCGGTTTCGAGCACGTGTACGGTATCCCTGAACACGCCGACTCCTTCGCCCTCAAGTCTACCGTGTAAGTATAATTATATAGATCACCATAGGAGTTGCCTTCTTTCTATGTTATCTGCCAATATGGTGCTTTGATTGCAGAGGGAAGGATCCGTATCGTCTGTACAATCTGGATGTGTTTGAGTACGAGTTAGACAATGGGATGGCGCTGTATGGTAGCGTGCCCGTAATGCTCGCTCACAACTCCGTCAGGACCATAGGTTAGTTCCATGTCGAATTTTGAGACAGCGGTGCTGTCCACAGGTTTGGCAGAAAAACATCCGGGTCTTTCTCTTAAAGGACATGAATTTTCAAGTATTCAATCCTTAAAAATATTGTCCGTTTGTAAATGGGTTATGTTTTCACTGATGTTTTCAATTTTCATGGCTCCTCAGTGTGACTCCAACCGTTGCTAATAAACTAGTGGCAGTTGTGTACTCAATGGTATTGTAGCTGTAGGTCCAGCAGCCGGTCTGTTGTGTATACAATGTACTGTAAAATGGAAATTTTGGCGGGAGAGATAATATTTAATGTTATTCCAAATATGTAAGAAGAGATGTTAACGCTTTGGATGGAGTCCATTTAAGAAATAGGATGGAATTACTTCCCCACCGAAATAATCGGCATCTATAAAGTCACTAACATGCCTACGATCATTGTAGTGTTTCTATTTATAATGAGATGACAACTCCCAAACACTGTCATGATGTGACAACTCCAACAGAAAACTTAGCTGGATTTATCATTAGCAATCACCTGCAAATCGCTATCTTTGCTAAATACGTTTCCACTTTTGTGGCGTTTCTGATGTACACTTCTTTTATAAATATGCTGTTCATCAGATATGTGCTTGATCCAGAGCGCCCATCGGTTGCCCAGCAGACGTGTTTTGCATAACAATACCAGCATTGATAGACACACTCTGTAAGAAGTGACGAGAGAGATTCTTGTAATTGATGCTGTCTGATGGCGTTTGTAGGAATGTTCTGGAATAACCCTAGCGAGATGTGGATTGACATCAGCTCTAGTAAAGCGGACAGATCTACCATTGGAAAAATCGTAGACTTTGTAACTCAGGACGATAGCGTGCCTCAGGTACGGGTGGTCATTCTATCGCCCCCTACTCATACATAGAGTATGTAAGATCGAGACTAACTCTCTCACTCTATGTGCAGATGGACACGCGATGGGTGGCAGAGTCGGGTGTGATTGACATCTTTATAATGACGGGACCGCAGCCGAACGACGTCTACAAGCAGTGCGCGCAGCTCACCGGTACCACCAACCTTCCTCCGGTAAGATGGGTGGCACTCTCAGCGTTGGCAGATACTGTGGACCAGGATATAGCAATGGTTCTGTAGTGAGGACAGTAGCCATAAGTGTTCACAACAAAGTTTTAAATCCCAAAAACAGGTAGTTGTTGACTTCCCTGTCCTAGAATTGGTCAGGTTAAGAAATTTAAAGTCTTTGAGAAGACCTGTTCCCTAATGGCTTAAAATACTTGAAGAGTCGTTGAATAATTCTTCCAGGATTCTCAGGGCGGCCGAAAAAATATACCAGTCTACAGTAAAGTGAATAGCGCGGAATGTAGAACAACCAATCAGTGGAAGGTAGCTTCTGCGAGAGCCAATGATCTTGTTGCTGTATTTTGCAGCTTTTCTCCATCGCCTACCACCAGAGTCGCTGGAATTACAACGACGAGGCAGACGTAAAACAAATCCACGACAACTTTGACCTTCACGACATTCCCCTGGACGTCATCTGGCTCGATATCGAACACACCGATGGAAAGAGGTTAGCTACGCAGGAGTCTCCTCGCTGGATTCCCATCAATAGCTGCAGAGTTATTGCAGCAGAAGTGCTGTATTGGGACTGCCAATCATATGCACTAGGGTGAAATCTGTGCTATAGACCACATACACTGTAGAACGGTATTTGATTGCCACCACTACCATTATATTGCGCTAGATAAATTACACCCATTATAGCTTATATAGGAGTTGTCCTCTCATATATGGGATTGCTATCGTTACATCACTATCAATTATATTTCTCGATGAGTTGGAAGAAAAAGTTAACATTTCCATCCCTATCAAATCTGGTTCTACACTACTACCTATAGATAGGCAGTACT
>ERZ1740065.3187-NODE-3187-length-10262-cov-12.491721_pt1 | contig 10262 bp, 6 predicted proteins | sample MGYA00581738_ERZ1740065 | MGnify/ENA primary metagenome ERZ1740065 (study PRJEB43018, sample SAMN04849749) | marine metagenome | isolation source: floating plastic debris | place: Pacific Ocean | collected 2008-09-01 | study: EMG produced TPA metagenomics...
CGCTCTTACGTACAATGGTAAATAGTACATCCCTTTTCCACACAATTCTATAATACTGCGCTGTGTTAACCCCCCCCCCTCCAGATTGACCCCAGCAGTGACAGTAATGGGGTGACCTTGTGCTTTAGCCACATGCCGGTGAAGGGCATGTACACGTGGTGTCAAGGTTGCTCTCATGGCGGTCATATATCACACATGAAAGACTGGTTCTCCTCCAGTCGTCACTGCCCCACAGGATGCGGACATCGTTGTGAGTTGTCATGACGACAAGGTGGCCACCGCCATCATTGCCAACAGGCTCCAGGTCATGTGCTAAGAGTTATGTACAGCGTTTATTGTGATTTATCAGCTCTATGATGAATTGTAAGTCAGCAGGCTTTGGCTAGTAGTCCTCTTGTTACTTGCTGTAAATTATTTTAAACCTGAAAATAGATTGAGATCCAGTTACCTATTTCACTGATTTTCTATCCAAGGTTGGGGGGGCGGTACTGACCTGCTCATTATCTGTGGTAATGAGGCTATGATTGGTCCGTAGCTCTGAGCATTGTTGTACAGTTCAAACAGCGGCGCTGCCACCAGCCGATAGTTGCGAGGGATAGAGAACTTGGCTGTAAGACGATCACCATGTTCACCAGTTTATACTGATATGAGTCTGTACCAGACATTATCAGAAGAGAGCGAGAGAGAGAGAGAGAGAGAGAGAGAGAGAGAGAGAGAGGAGTTTATGATGTGGAAATACTACAAGGTAAAATATTTAGTATTTCTGGTACTAAGGTTAAAGTTTCTCATATTCTGACTATCTGAAACATACGACACTGGATTTGAGTCTGGTAGCTACTGGTTGGTTTTACTTTCCTGCCTGTCTTCACACTCACTGCTAGAATGTGGGCCCTCTCTTCCTCTCCCAACATCTCTCTCTCTCTCTCCCTCTGCCCCTCTGCCACCCGTTTTCTCCCTATCCTCGCTCTCCTGTTGTCTCTTTCCATCCCACTCTCCTCCCTCTCCCACTCTCCTGCTCTTCTCCCTCTCCCGCTCTCCCACCTGCTTCCTCTCCCTATCCTTCCTTTCCTCCCCATCCCTCCCTCTCATACTCCCTGATAGATTACATATCCCATAGTTATTTCGTTTTAGTTATTTTAGCGACGGCGACATATATATTCACCTTCCTCTATCAGGTTTACCAAGAACAGCTGCCTGTGTTCCTTGGGTTTCGTGATGTGTGCCGGCACATAAGGATAGAGTGATGGCTCAAAGTTGGGCCTCCACCAGTTTGCTATCGCTTTGCCTACTATCCAGCCCTCTTCCCCGCCATCATTTGTTCCTAAAAACTGAACTGATGTCCTTGATTCGCTTCCATTGGAAATGCTGGTATCACTTGATTATGATATGCAATCTAGCAGTAATCTATGTGGCCCTTCGCCGGTAAATGGTGGTGAAACGTTTTCTCACCGTTGTCAAAATTCTCTTCATCCCATCGATTGCATCCTCTCCTGGGGTCAGTTCACCTCCTGGTCTGCAAGAGAAGATAACTTCAGTTCTTATTCTTATACTCAATTGTATGTCATGCAGAGGAATAGAATCTATAACTCACAGCTTGTAGAAAGATGAACCAAGTTTCAGAAGTAGGATGTGAGGTATTCCGTGCTGATGTACTGCGAGAACAGCATCCACGCTTCTCCTCATGCCAGCTAAATCAAACTCATCTCTCAGCCTCTGGAACTTACCAGCAACACTCTGATCTCTCTCATAAAGGGCTTCCTTGGTGCCAAAACTATAATTGCTAAGAGGATGGCTGCAGAACAGAGAATAGGCACCAGTCTACATTATTTGATGATAGGTCTCCAGTACTGCAGTACTACAATACTGCAGATGTTTGACTTACAGGAAAATTATTTCATCACTGTATGAGTTCTTAGATCTTGTACTGTCCATAGGTCTCACTGTCATAGCAACCTTGTTATCTATCTCCCTGTCAACTCTGTGCAATGCTGACTTAACGAACTAAAAAAAAACACATCAGATCCCACGTTTGCGTCATAGCATTCTGGTGATCATGGTAAAAAGGGAATCAAACGGTCAGGCAAGCATAAAGGCATATAATAGGACATAATATATGCTATTCATGAACAAAACCATAAGGTTTTCGCAAAGCATGGAATACAGCACATCGTCGTACGTTCTTACCTTGTTTTTCACTGTAGAAGCATGAATAGTAGCATAGGATGCACGAAAAAGTCTATAAGGTAGTCTAGTAGGAATTGTATAAGTAGTACGATTATAGGTGTAGATATTAGACAGGAATTCGCTTCGATGATGTGCGTGTTTAGTCAACTACTAATGCATACTCGCGATGGTGCAGCTGCACACTAACGTTGGGCTGGACTAGTCCTAAGCTTCGTCACACATCTGCTCTCATACACACGCACGTGGATTTGTTTACAGTCGCAAAGGTCAAGGACTACTTATAGCGCTAATATAGTAGAGCACAGGTAATTCGTTATTCAAAGTGTGCCTATATGTGCTATCTAGTTGTTGCCGAAGAAAGTAGCACAAAGCGCAGTAAAAAGCCATAGTTTCTCGGTCTGTCAATTACTGGAAAAAAATTTCATCCGATAAATGGTAAAAGAACTGCTCTCGAACCATTGTCGCGCTTGGGAGAGCAACTTGGACCAAATTCACCCCGATGGGTTCCATGCTATGGGCTCAAAGGGATGTCAACATTTGCAGAGCATCAAAAACGCGAGCAGTCTCTCTTCGTATAAGTTCTTGTACCACACTTTTGTAGGAGCCCGGTCTGTTGATCAACCTGAGAGATTGGTTCGCAATGTTGAGGTAGTAGTGATGCGTATCTGAAGACTTTAGTATGACTATCGCAGTACTAGGATTAAGTGCTACTCTATGTTCTTGGTACGTTTTATTCAAACAGTCTCAAGCCCTGAAATGCCACAAATGTGAGAGTTCCCAATCAAAGCTATACGCTTGCCTCCAATGCGTCTACTTCGCATGCTATGACAAGAAACATATCCACGAGCATGCAAAGGTGACCAGACATTTCATTGGTGAGTCTCAGTTCACTCTTATGAGCATGGACTGCTTAATTCTGTGCAAAGCTAATTGCTGTTGCTTCATATTGTTCAATTTAGCTGTTGATCTGTCATATGGAGTACTCTATTGCTACCGCTGCAAAGATCACATCTATGATGATGACTTTGAAGAAGTTGCTGCTGTGAAGGCTGGGAACTTTTTTGGTTCGTGACTTACATTTCTATAAACCTATGTTGCATTGGATTATAAAGCAAGAGGTATTAATAGCTGATGACTCATATGTTCTAGGTTGTTGGAATCCATCTGAACAAGAAGTTGAAGCTCTTAAAAACAACGTAAAACGGCGGAAAATTGAAAATGACTCTAGCATTGGTGAGTTCTTGACATAGTTTAACTCTGTTCAACATGAATAAATAGGTGATTAAACACTAAATACCTTGTCATTGCAGGACTAAGGGGATTAATTAACTTAGGTAATACATGTTTTATGAGCTGCATTGTGCAAGCGCTCACACACACTCCTCTGCTGAGAGACTACTTTCTGTCGGATAAGCACAACTGTCAGATGATGGACCAGTCACAGCAGTGTCTTGTCTGTGAGCTGTCGCGGCTATTTCAAGAGGTCGGTAATGTGTATTGATCTTGCACTTGGGCCCTAAGCTACTGTTAAAAGGTTGTACTGAGTATGCACCTAGTTTTTGGCAGCTTGTGTTGTGCGCTTACGTCATGCAATGCATTGACCCTCCACTTCACCCACTCATGTTTACATGTAGTGTTTTTTCTCGCTGATATGCCTAAAATCCAAAAGCCCAAATCTGATTTGAGCCTCTCTTGGCTTTTCTTCGTGTTCCCTTTTTTTAACTTGCCAGCTTATAATTCCAGCTAGTGCTAATTTAATTCTTTTATTTATAGACAGCCATCTTTATAATAATGTAAATAAATAATATATATAATTATAAATAAATAAAGCTAAATAATAATCAATATATATAAATAATGTAAAATACGGTAATACAAATATAATTCCTTTATTTATAGACAGCCATCTTGGAGGGGAGTTTAGGTAGTAAATGTCCCCTGGAGGCGTTAATTTACTTAAGTGAAGGAGCGTTAAATTGGTAAAATACGGTAATACAAGTTCTGTTATGTTATAACCTGTAGTTCTACTCTGGCGTGCGAACGCCGCACATACCGTACAGACTACTGCACCTGGTCTGGACTCACGCTCGCCATCTGGCTGGCTACGAGCAGCAGGACGCTCACGAGTTCTTTATCGCCATCCTTGACCTCGTTCATCAACATTGCAAAGGTAAGCTGTGGCATTAAGTAGCATTCCACTTCTCCTTTGTCATAAGAAAGCAAAGTCATCATGAGCTCGCTGTTATTCGCTGGATAATAGTTGATTTAGAAGATTTACTGGGAGCTGTATGAGCCTGTGTTTATAACATTCAGGCATGCCTTATAGAATGGTCAAGGTTTCACAGTAGTCCCCTCGTGGTCTGTACACAAAATCGTAACTCTGATTTCTTCTGTCAGGCACAAACGGCACGACGAATAGCGGCAGTCCACACAACTGCAACTGCATCATCGACCAGATATTCACCGGCTCCCTGCAGTCCGACGTCACGTGCCAAGAATGCAAGTGGGTGTCACTCTTGTCTCCTAAAGTTGACATTATGTGAATTTAGTTGATGTGTCATTATCTATGAAATGTGTTTTGGCAGAAATATATCGACGACAATAGACCCATTCTGGGACATATCGCTCGACCTCGGGGCTGGCGCTAGCATATCCAACGGTTCCGCTGTCCTTAGCCCGAACTACTCAGAGCCTACCTCTCTGACTGATTGCCTGCGCAGGTTCACCCGCGCCGAACACCTCGGCAGCTTTGCCAAGATCAAATGCTCGCAGTGTAGCGTAAACAGGGAGTCGACAAAACAGCTGACCATGAGACAGCTGCCTATCGTCTGCTGCTTTCATCTTAAGGTGCCTCATTGTTTACCTCCAACCTCCTACCTCCAACCTCCAACCTCCAACTTCCTACCTCCAACCTCCTACCTCCAACCTCCAACCTCCACATTGACGTTTGCCTCTCTCTAGGCTGTTGGTTTTTGCTGCTTATACTTCTGTATCAACCCACAGTTCCCACATGCAGTAATGTATTATTTATTTATTATTAGCGCTGTATTTCTCCGAAATAATTAATCTCGATTAATCTTCCGTTTAATATTTTTAATCTAGAATTAATCTTATTGTAATCTTGCCACTACAAACTAGTTCTATAGAATTCACAACAGTATCATTGCTACCAGCTGCAGCAGCTGGCGCTAACATCATTGTAACGTCTTCGGTGGGTTATTAATGGTGTTCAATGGCTCTGGTGTTGAGTTTGCTTACATAAATATGCTATCATATTTGTTCACAGATATTTGTAGCATATCACTCTTGGTTTATCAGTGAAATTTACCCTCAAACTGACCATACGACTAATCTTTTGGCATAAGATTAATCTGCTGAGAAATTAATCTTAGTTAATCTTAGAATAACTCGATTAAAATGCAGCAATATTTATTATGTATTATTTATTATTATGTAGTATTATTATCTATATTTTATTATTTTCCATGTGTTTTTAAGGTTATGTTGTAAGAATCGTAATGCTTGAGGCTTCTAAGAGCCAAATACCTTCTGTAACTGCTGCGCTTGCTCACAAAAATGTTACGTAACACCTCTGATCATTGCAACGACCTTGACCCTTACAATGGACTCCATTTGTTGTGTTGCAGAGGTTCGAACATTCCATAGGAAATCACAAGAAGATAAACACTCTCATATCATTTACCGAGGAGCTGGATATGACACCGTTCATGTTTGACACCAGGAACACAGACTCTGACCGCACCATATCTAGTGCCGACGACCAGCGCTACAGGTGGCTGCGCGTGCTCTCACTGCTTCCATGGTTGCATTACATTCAGCCCTTCGCTGAGTCAAACTATATCGATTGTTCAGCAGTTTTATAATGTTACTCAACGAAATACTTTAAACAGAAATTTTTGCAAATCTCACAGCATTAATTATAATAGAGATTCCAGTGGAAAGCCCTATCAACGTTGTTGATGCTATATTTTTGCTAGATTGTTATATTATATTATATTATATATTATATTATTACACTCAGGCCTGGAAGAAATCGCTAAAAGCCTAAACCCTATGATTCAAAATCTCGCTAATTTGAGCGAAAACTTGCTGCTAAATAATCGGTGTTTACAGTAAAATACAGTAAACATTTGTATGGATGAGTTCAGGTGTTGTTTTCTCCTGGCAGGTACACGCTGTTTGCTGTTGTCAACCACATCGGTACCATAGAGGCGGGTCACTACATCAACTACATCAAGCAGGGTACGTCGTCCTGGTTCAAGTGCGACGATCATGTGATCACCAAAACTAGCCTGCATGAAGTTCTCCACAGCGAGGGGTAGGCATGGAACTAAGTCTTCCTCACAGTGATTCCACTTTCATCTTCGATCAACATTCCTCCTCTGTTCTGTCACTCTATGTTTATTCTTGCTTTTCTGTGGTCCTAAAGTACTACGGTACTACAGTAATTCAGTACTATGGTACTGCAGCACTACTGTAATAATACAGTGCTATGGTACCACGGTAACACAGTACCACGGTACTACGGTAACATAGTACCACGGTACTACAGTAATACAGTACTACAGTACTGCAGTACCACGGTACTACAGTAATACGGTACTTTGGTACTGCAGTACTACTGTAATAATACAGTGCTATGGTACCACGGTAACACAGTACCACGGTACTACGGTAACATAGTACCACGGTACTACAGTAATACAGTACTACAGTACTGCAGTACCACGGTACTACAGTAATACAGTGCTATGGTACTGCAGCACTAACTGACATCATGGTCAGTCGACAGTGAGCAGAGTTGGTTGATCTCCATATGTAGATAGATATACACGTATGCTTGCACTGATCCTAACCCACTGTTCTACACTCTGATCATTTAGTTTTTTTGCTGCTGATTGTTGTGCTGGTTGTACCACATGTTCTGGGCTCTAGTCTTAGTATTGATTACCATTAGTCTGTATCTAGACAACATGATCTCTCCGACTCATCATCGATGTCACCCCACAGCTTTGCTATTCGATAAATCCAGGAGGACCAGGGAGGATTAATGGCAGGAAGGGAATCGATGGTTTACTATAAAACGGAATTTTTTTTGTGTCGATAATTTTTGCGATCAAGCATGAAGTAAAATATTTGTAATCTTACATGTTTTGCGATCGTACTTCAACATTTGTCTCATATGGCATTCAACATCAATGTGCTTGATAATATTCGCGCATCAGCAACCAACAGCTCAATTGCAAGAATTCTCAATTCGCAAAAGAAATCCGTTTTACAATATCAACGGTGTAGCACATACCAACAATGTCATGTCACATGTCACATGTCAACAGTATGTCACATGTCACATATCAATCTAAAGTTAGAGAAATGGATTAAATGGATTATTTGTTCTAAAAGTTTTGGCAGTTTTTTCATTTACTTTAACTAAATGTGCTGAAACAGTTTTGTTTTCTCACAGGTATTTACTTTTCTACCACAAGAAAGTCCTCGACTATGAATGATGTCATAATAATCTCAGGCAGGCGGCGCCCTCTCAGTAAAGAATTCAACTCATCGCCCAGATAGAGAATCATGCTCTCCATGTCGTCACAGATCTGACATTCGATTAGTCTGCTGCGTCAATGGATATGACTCGTTTATGGCGCAGGAGCTCGTTTATGGCGCAGTGAATTTCAACTTTATCTCTCTCATCTCATTCTCCTCACACTGACAGGCTTTTATTTGGTATTGATGCTCATCTGCCGGGGCACATAATTGGACGAAACACTTAATCATGTCACATGTTTAGATATTTTGATTTCTTCTTGTAACAATGTGGGATTGCTCTCGAAATATTGAATTTTTGAACTATGATTACACCACCTTGGATGCTTCGCTATCACCTGCCGCAACCTGCATCCACCTGTTGTTCTCAGTATTTCAAATCCACTGGTAAGTGTATCATTGCGTCAGCACTCAAGTCTACCTCAACACAATGTGTCAGCTTCATTCCTATTCCTTTATTGTTACTGTGGCTGCACGCGTGAATCTATGATGTCATCAATAGTCGTGATCTGATTGGATATCATGATGGAATCCTTATGATCGGCGACACAGAATGGAGGATGGCGATGAGGTGACCAATGAAACGCTAATACTGCTGGCAGAGTAGATGCTTATCTCCAGTCAACTCTCAAACTTGTCTCGTTTCAGACTAAGCAAGTGAATGCCAGCAGAAGTGTACCGACTGTGACACAGACTGTAAGCATAGACATGGATATCATGTTAGCAGCTAACTCACTGCTGTTGGTGCCCGTAGATGTCAAGGGAATGCACCTCCATATTGCATTAGATGTGATTTGGTCATGTTTCAGCCAGACTCGGATTCATCTGCTTCTACGGTTCTGAACCCACTGGCTCCCAACCCTAGCATAGACCAAGGTCTAGTGCAGCAGGTATTGGTACTCCCTGCACCTGTCATGCGTTCTATCTGCAGCATAATCATCTCTCACTGGATGATTCTTAGATACGGGACACTAATGTTGAGAACCTCAAAGTTCTCCTGACCGGTTCCGCCTTAGGCATCAGTAACAGTGGCACAAAGTCACTGATACATTCGCGATCTAACTCTGAACAACTGGCATCTATAGACGGCCTTGTCAGCCGTCAAAGGTCGACCGAAGTGCTGCTATCTAAGACAGATCTCCACAGAATCGTCGAGGACAGTATGGCCGAGGACCGGAATCAAACACTGAATGCAAGTGTCAGGTTGATATGGGCTCCCTGTAACCGAGCTCACAAGGGCTGACAACTCCTAACTTTGATATTGGATACTAATCTGTGTGTGATTCGTTCATTGAGTAAGTCGAAATTCTACTGCAGAAACCCGCTGGGACTTCAGAGGTCAAAGGTCAGCGATTAGAGGTGGTTAAGCACATGACAAAGCGAACCTCTCGGTCTGCCAACAGAGTCTTGATGACGTGTGACAAAACGCAGCAAATCGATCTGGTCGAGATCCTTGGACTGGAGTCTGCTGCATATGGCAGATCAAAGCAAGAAGTGATGTCACACTTCAAAACAGCCGTATCAATCGCTATAACTACCAACTCTTCATTCCATCATCAAATCAACAACTTTGACTGTGACATTATCAATGATATGGCAGGAGTTGTCTACTCTCACCCTTCAGATAACCTGCAATCGTACTGTGGCTACAGTGATGGTAGTACTCAAACCCGCATAGACCTGCTACTGAATATCCCATCGCAGTGTTTGGAGGCTGATTCAATATCAGCTGACTCTGCCACACAGTGTGAAATAAACATCCCTCTACATGCCGATGTTGGCCCGGTGAAAGAGGAGATGGCCCCTAAAAGGTCTAAGAAGTCCATAAGTATTCACGAGGTGGATGCATGGTCTAAGGGGAGTAGTGATGTGGCTGTGAGCTGCTACATGGCACCCAATAAACCTATCTGTCTAACGAACGGTGAACGTCCAGATGCTGTCGACATGGCACGTCTGGTGGAGGATACGTCTGCTGTTGCCGTGGACAACACAGACGTGACCAGGCTACTAAGCAGCGATGAAAGGAGAGATTTGATGACCTATATCAATTTATGTGTCACTCAACAAATAACTGGCATACAGCAAGGTTCTCATGCTATCCTGCAACAAGGTGCTGACGCTACACTGCAGAAGAATAGTGAGGCTGGAGAACAGATGGCTGGAATTGTGGCAGACTGGCTAGTAGCTATTGGTTTCCTAAACAGTCTACAGCTGTTGCTGGTCCATTTTTTCAAAATGGTAGAAGAAACATGCAGATCAGTAACAAGGCGGACTGTCGGACCGCAGAGTCGGCTGCTGCCGACTAGGTTGACGAATGCTGCCGCCAAATCAATCCGCTTACCTTTCATATCAGTCTTACCTGATAGTCGTGCTGCCTGGAACGGTGGCAATAGAGGTCTCAGGTGAGATAGGCAGTACTCGTGGAGTGGGGGGGGGGGGGGAGGGGGAGGGGGGGGGGGGGGGGGGGGGGGGGTGGGGGTAGGGGGGGGGGGGGGGGGGGGGGGGGG
>ERZ1740065.3188-NODE-3188-length-10261-cov-12.155399_pt1 | contig 10261 bp, 6 predicted proteins | sample MGYA00581738_ERZ1740065 | MGnify/ENA primary metagenome ERZ1740065 (study PRJEB43018, sample SAMN04849749) | marine metagenome | isolation source: floating plastic debris | place: Pacific Ocean | collected 2008-09-01 | study: EMG produced TPA metagenomics...
AACTTGGGTTAACCCTGAATCCTCCTTTTGTATCCTCCTTCTCTCTCTCCCCCCCCCCCCCCCCACTTTCTCTCTCTATAATCATATATATCTCTATCCCAACCTATGGATAGCCAACAATTCACCTCCGTCATTATTGCAATCTGCGGTTGTATCATTTGTTCTCGGTGCTCAGTAAATGGCCGGCTATTTGTTCTACTTTGCTCTTTTCAGCCTCCCTATTCCTCGCCTGTTTGATTTGATTATTACTTGACCATATGGAATGTGTTGTGATTAAAAACTCGTCGTGAAATATGATCAGCAGATTTTCGCCAACAATTACAATGACTCTTTGCTGCAGGTTTTTTGTTAATTTTCATCTTGTTGAGACCAGTAGCTGGCGATTGTTGTCCACTTGGCGTGATACCCCCTAATTACAGCTACACATTCACTGTAATATTTCCAGATCATCTTGAGATAATTGCGTTGGTTTTTTGTTGAATGGCGAACTTGATAAACCTCTCAGCCTAAGCTTGTCTTGTGTAATTGTCAACTGCTGCCAGTGTGGGTAGGTTACCCCACCCCTATCTTGCTGTCTAGTCGCCAATAATTCCGGCCATACCAGATGCCTCTCCCGTCAAATTGTACTATCAAATCGCTGGATGCATTCAATAACTGACACCCGATAATTGTGGAGGTTTTAGTAGACTTTCTGTATATATAAGACTTCTAGAAGTTGCCGCAATCTTAGTTGTCCATTTTCGATTGAATGAGGTGGCAGCTGAAATGGTTGGTTTTCTATTTACAATTTAATTGAAGTCTGATTGCAATGAGTTCTTAGATTCAACCGCCTGAGTCTGAATGGCATCAGCGATATACTAGGCAGGATATTGTCGCTCTGTCTTGACGGGAGATGGAGTGAGCTGTCAAGTGACTGCTTGACCACGCCTGACTTCTTGTACCCTGCAATGATCTCTCACACACCACATCTATTGATGATGAGTTACATCGAGCGGGACGCACCAGACCACAGTGCAGTGGACTAGAGATCTATTGACTGCCAGAACTCCAACGGCTGCTTATTAACTGGGCTGCTACACAGGTCTGGAGAGATCTGGCCGCCTTCTCCCACGGCTCTTTATCCGTCACAATTACTTCTACTATGAAAATCAGGCACTATACCTTGCTAGCAGCTCACTGTACGTATGATTCTCATTCTTTTTTCAAAGGATTAAAATCCATAATTATTTTAAAGTTTAGTATCTTGCATTAAATGCGTTATGTATTACGATTTTATTAGCTGTACGGTATATGTCATATATGTATATCTCATATATGTATATGCTTATGGTTTCTATTTCAGTTGTGACAGAGCGAGTTGTGACAGAGCGAGTTGTGACAGAGCGAGTTGTTTTGATGTCGCAATGATAACACTGGTTCTTTATGTCATGAACTTGAATCCTATGGTAGAGAATAGGGTCACAGTGTCTGGCTATAACCATTCACTTCAGCCGTCTGACTGCGGCTAAACTGTGATTTGATTGGCTCTTCGCTTGCTTTTGTTTCACGTCGTCTTTTATGTTAGCTGGTATTGAATATTATAGGTGCACGTGCGACGTTTGACCACTGATATAAAACGTTGACACTGAAACGACTCTAATTCAGTTGACAATCGGCATTCTTCTCACATCGTCATCGGCGAGAGATCGTTACACTCGCTGTCTCCAACTGGAAGCTCACATCGACGGACAGCATGACAGCCACGACAGCAGCATCACCCAAACCAGCCATCAATAAGCTATCCAGCGCCTCCAGTAAGTCTCCGCTCTCTGTCTGTCCGTGTGTCTCTGTCTGTCTGTGTGTCTCTGTCTGCCTCTGTATTGATGGCTTATGTAACAGCCTCTCTGAATCCCTGCAGGCCCACTGAGTTCCACTGAATGTTGTTAGTATTTGAGTCATTAAGCTGTTTCCTGTAGCAGTTTGATTGTTTACAGAATTTCACATAATTCTATCAACACAAGGAAATTACCTCTGGATTTAACTGTTTATAGTTTCATCATATTTCTTAATCTTCTTGCGTTGTTTGTTTTATGTTCAATCGTTGTCAAGCCAGCGTCTCATTTCTTGTTACCCGCTTGTCGCTGTAGGCAGGATCCTGATGGACATCCCTTGTAAGGTCTGCAACGACCATAGCTCTGGTAAACACTACGGCATCTATGCCTGTGACGGGTGAGTATCCCCCTCCCTCAAACCTGGACTTAGGTATTAAGATTGTTTGCTAAACCTTTCCTCTTCATTTACAGGTGTGCCGGATTCTTTAAGGTGAGCATACGCAATCCTTGTGCCGATAGAGTTGTCTCTTGTCTGTGCGAAGCTGCAACGAGCGGTGTGTTCTGTAGAGGTCAATACGCCGTAACAGACAGTACATCTGTAAGAGCCAGTCGGGTGGAGGAGGAGGCAAGCTCTGTACCGTCGACAAGACTCACAGGAACCAGTGCCGTGCCTGTCGGCTCACCAAGTGTACCGAGGCTGGAATGAACAAAGACGGTCAGTATTGTAACTGACATAACATAAACGTAGCAGATGTGGCAAGTGGAGGCGAGTGGTGTGTAGGTGAGATGGTTTGGTGTGATGAAGAGGAGGGGATATTTGTCTGTGTTTTTCTGTAATTTATCCTGTCATACTATTTATTAACTAATTATGTAGTATCACTGCCCGCAATGCATGTCATCAAGGTCGATCGACTGTCAATGATCTTGTCACTTGACTGCCGTTTCTCACGCCCCGCCATTGAAGTGACTCTCACCACTCTGTCATTGAAGTGATGTTTGCAAACATTCAAACCTCTTGGGGAGCCGCGCTCGCATCTGCAGGCGACATCTTAGTACACTTGACAATATGCTGCACCGGGTTGTTAAACATGATGCCGTCAGCAAATTAAACGCCCCATTCTACACTGGCAGCGTGTAACAAAGCGTATTAGGCTGCTACCACCTCCTCGTGGCACATGGCTATCAGACACTATCTTGGTACGGTCGGCGTGATCGTATGGCATATTTATATCGTAGCAGTCGGTGCGCTGCCTTCTGAATTAATGATGGTTTGGTAATTGAAAGGCATGAGAGAGGGTAGGTAGGAAAGAAGGGAGGGATATAAGGAGAGAGAGAGAGAGAGAGAGGAGGAGAGGATTGGGGAGATACATGCCGCGATACGTAGTGCGGCTGATTATGAATATTAGACGTGAAATAGAAATTTTATTATTAAAATGGTTCACAGAAATCAGATCGTACAATAGTTAGAGTTTAACAGCACTTAACGTCGCGCTTAAGCTCCAGCTCGCCTTTGTATGAGAAATAGAGGGACAATCGAGCTGACTGGAAGTCAGCTGGATTATTGTCGCGATTTACACGTGGAAGCGTAATGACCTGAGATATGGCGTAATACTGCTGAGTAGGATTAATACTCAGCCGGCAGGTTTGCAGGATCGTGTAGCTGTGGTTGTGTAGCTGTGGTTGTGTGTGTGGCGAATACTGGAGTGTCTGTAGACAATAAATTATTACCTCTTGACTTCTAGGCCCACTACAGCCATTGAGTCCGCCACAGTTCACTTCAACTCAACAATACTGCTGCTCTAGGCTGCTACGACTGCCAATAGTGTTAAATATCTACCCCTATCGAAAAACAGAACAACCTGTAACCGGTGCTTAGTGTCTCTAGTATTCTCTACTCAAAGCAGAAAGGCAGTCGATTTAATTAATTACCATATTGATAACTAAAATATAGTTGTACGGAAGGAGGAGCTTGGACATAGCCATGCCTAGGGAGTAATCGCTACGTCTGCTAGCGCTCAGCTCTTGTTTATCGCTATAAATGAGCGTAAGAATGAGCGATTAGGCAGACCCAATTATTTTTTAAACTTTTACGATGCGATTGGTTGCCGTCATTGAATCTGAATGCGGCAATGTGGTCACTGGGTGTGCTGCATTGTTTAGGCGTACTGGTGTTGACTTCTGACATCGGCTGCCTGTATGGCCGCAACTAAGAATCACCTAATACGCCAATGACTGCTAATTGCCACACGCGTAACAGTGAAAGGCCAGCGCAGAATATTACATGATTTAATTCAATGTCCCACATCCGATTTATGGTCCGATCAAAAGGATATTTTGACAAAGTCAACACCTCTGTCATGTGAGTGAGCGGTGAGGAGTGGTGCGTGTGATCATTGATTGCTGATGGCTGACTGCTGTGCTCTAGCTCCAGACAAATCACTTATTGTGGGTCGGTTACATTTCCAGCCGTACAACACGAGCGCGGACCCAGGAACTCAACCATACGCCGCCAGGTGGCCATGTACCTGCGAGAGACTAGTGAACTGGCATCCGCAATCTCGACGGGGAACACCTTACGACCGCCTGCTATGCCATCAATGTACCTCGGCATGTCAAAGTAATTTGAATCCTTCACTTTCTCTGTACATACTGAGCTCTGAGACATATGTGGGAACAAAAATTTGATCTATTGCAGCTACAATCTGGACCAGTTTAGTCACATTGCGCACCCCGACCTTCTGACCTCATCTCTGGCCAATAGCTCGATTCCCTCTCCGCCGTCTGTACTACCTGACAGCGCTCTCCTCAGCAACATCGCGCTGGCTAACAGAATGATCACTCTACAGCAGTCCCTTCCCAAGGTGGTCCCTGACCCTCCTATTGGTGACTCCGCCTCTCAGCGCCAAATATGATTATGTATAATTTTTGCAGTTGTCCCCACACGACTTGCTGCAGAGCTACCTCAGCTCTCCGGAGGCCATGTGCGAGGCGGCCGCCAGACTGCTCTTCATGAACGTGCGCTGGATGAAGTCGATCCCGGCGTTTGTCAGTCTTCCGTACAAGGATCAGCTCATACTGCTGGAGGAGGGCTGGAGGGAGCTGTTTGTACTCGGCGCCTGCCAATTCCACATGCCTATAGAGCCAAGTTCACTACTCACTCACGCAGGTAAATATCACGTTAAATCACCAATCTGGGGCTAGTTATCGCTGCTGGCATCTGGCGTGTGAATGTGAATTAACTCGCCTTTTGAGCCAATAATAATTCAGGAATCGTTTTCTTTACCGAAAATCTGGCTCAAGGGGACAGTTAGCCGTCTTACATCAGTGACTACTGCTGAACGTTCGGAGAAACAGATTGTCCATGTTTGAATTGTAATGGTCTTAGCTACTGGTGTGAGGAGGCTGTGACAATGAATCCACCCAGTTGCCGTAGACGCCCTGCAGCAATAACGCGCCAAGCCGTCAGAAACCACTTAAAATCAAATACTAATACAAGTCTTTTCACAAAAGCACATCATTTGTGGTGGGAAACCTGTTAAAAGTTTGATGAAAACACATTTTAATAAGCGCTACGCATTGACTGCGAGACGAGAGAAACGGCTTCTGTCGATATGAGTTTGAATGACTTTCTTCTCCACGACTTTCTGCCATTAGTTGTTATTAATTCCGCGCTAACATAAGTTTTAAGAGATCGGAGAGCTCCTCCTGTCCCTGCCTCTATATTACGTTGTGCTGTGATTGCAGGATTGTCCAAGTCAGATTCGGATAGCGCCAAGTACGTGCAAATGCTGTCGGACGTGAGAACGATCCAGGAGCTTATGACCAAATTCAAGTCAATGAATGTCGATGCCACTGAGTACGCGTGTCTCAAAGGCATCGTTGTGCTGAAGACAGGTGAGCTTTACTTCCTGTTCATTGGGAAACAGCGGGCCACTCTGCTGCACAAAGCGGTTGTTAGCAGTGGCTGCCTCGACATGATCTCAAATTAGCAATCCCAACACTGGAATCATCCCATTTCTCAAAGTCAGTGAGTGTAGGAGTGAGTCATAGGCAGCGGTGGCTGTGTGTTTTGGTTAATCTCTGGGAACAGTAGCCTTGGAGGGCCAATAGTCATTTATTCATGAGGGCATTCGGGCCGCAGTCAACGAGTACAGCGGAGAGTGGGTGAGCACCTGGTGTCTTACTCTCACTACCGGTGTGCTCCCTCTCTCTCTCCTCGCTGTTTGGTTGGCTTGTTGTCCGCGCTAATCAAACAGCAATTATCTTTTGTATTCCTCAGTTATTTAAACTCATTGATGCTTTATGTTTCCAAACACCTGGTGTATTGATGGTGAACGCGCTCGCCGTGATCTTGTACCAACTGGCTGCTACATCACAAGATATTTTTTAATTTATGAATTCACTCAGCCTTTCTGACTCAAAAGGATGTTGTAAGTTCGTAGGATCACACTTCATTGTTACCGAATCAACAAGGAACAATTGATACACCCAAATTACAAATACGAATAACGGTGGAATAGACCTGCAAAGTCATAAATATTGTCCAATTGAAAGTTTTCAAACCCTCACGCCATTTGAATAGGTTGATCACCGACAATGTAAGGGTTGATGTGAAATCAAATAAAGTTAGAGGTCACGTCGTACAGACCATTGTATCACCAGTGACTTCTGATTACCATTCGGTGCAGACGTGAGCGCTCTCACACTCCGGCCTCATTGACATCGTCATCGGTTCTACGTAGGTTTCGCCCACTTTCATAGGAAATCAGCTGCCTATTGTTGGGTGGGAGAGACTGCTCGGTCATCTCAATCAGTCGTCAGTAAACAATCACAGCTTCTGTACTTTATGTTTGAGAGCGGGTGGCGCTCCCTAACGAACACTGGTTGAGAGACAGAGAAATTCTGTGTAAATAGAGAACTGGTGCGGGTGTGAAGTTAAATAACAGTTGAATATTTGTGTGGCTGACTCTTCAAATTCGAGACCATCATTCGTGCACAGATAAATGGTAGCCAGTACCTCACGCTAGCGCAGTGGTTTGCCAATTGTATGCCGAGCCAGGTGCTTGCAGCTGGCTGGTAGCTGGCCCTTTACTCCTACGCAAATAGGTAAATTAATCTTTTGTGTTGACTGTGACTCACTGTTTATGGTTTGAAATTTTTGATTTTCACGTGTATCATCACAGTAAACAAAAGTGTCATTATGTCTGTTGTCTATGATCAGCGCGTGGAATGCAATTCATCGTGCTTGTGATGTTCGCTTCAGCATTCGAGAATGGGGCCGGTGATCAGAAGTTGCTGCAGGAGCAGTCCAGTGTAGCTGCCCTCCAAGACCAGGCGCAGCTCTCCCTGAGCAAGTACATAGCGACAGCGTATCCTAACCAGCCACAGCGCTTCGGCAAGCTGCTGCTCATGCTGCCTGAACTCAAGGCCATCAATGCCTCCACCATCGAAGGGCTCTTCTTCCGCAAGTCGATCGGCAGCATACCGATGGAAAGGCTACTGAGTGATATGTACAAGTCGCAGGATATCGTTTGAGACAGGTCATTAACACTAAGTTATTGTCACTCTGTGACTTCATCGATCTCGTTCGGGTTCAGATTATGACAGTCCGTATCAACTGATCCCAAGTCCATGACCTTCCGCTGCCCGCAATCTCTAATCACATCAACAAAGAGCTTACCGTTGATCATTGAACTGCTATCGATTATTCTCTGTTCTACCGCTGTTGTATATGATGTTTATGTTTGTGCACATATCTAGCAATATTTTCCTCATTTCATGTCATATATATTATGTAGCATGATACTCCCTGCTCCGAATATTGTAAATTAAAAATGCAATTATGTCAAAAGCAGAAACTTGTGATGAGTAGCAGCTGATCTCTTACTAGTCAGACTGCCCTCTCTGACCGACTGGATAGCACACATTCTCACTATCACATAGTTTAATACAACTTATTGTTGGTGAATGATAGTGGATACGAGATGGAGTGATAATCTGATTACGGTAACGTTCCAGCCATCTGGCCATATTTCAGTTGTCAATGAAAGTAAATATACAGGATAGTGAATGGTTTGCCAGCAGCCGCCCTGCGTATACCATGAATGGTGAGCCTCCCGGGCATTGCATGTTTATGAGCCAAGTTGTTTTCATTCTGAGCCTGCATAGCTCTCATGGCCTTGCAGATATAGCTCTACGAGTGTATAGGTATTCGAATGTTTGATGCACGAACTCACCCTGAAAGATCATTCTGATCTATTGTCATAGTTAAATTGTCCAGAAAAATCATAGAGTGCCAATTGTCGGTGTACAATGGGCTGACTGAAATATTTACTATGGCCGGTTGCAGCGAATGGGTAAGAAATGTGGGAGCACTGAGTCATTGAAACACTGTGCACATCATGCGCCTGAGCAGTGATGTAAAGGCATATTAGTTGTGACAGATTGAATTTTTCATTATTTTAAGAGCTAGAAGTGAATGAGCATTGACAAAGGTTTGTACCTTGACTGCCAGGTTCATAGAGGTGACAAAGTGCACATGGAATTGTTCGCACCTCATTCGCCTATGAATGATGAATGCGCGTATAGAGCGGGAGTACGGGATTGGTTATATATAACTTACACAGCCCAACAGGACATCCTATTAGAGTGAGAAGTGAATAAGCAAACAGAATATAAGAATATAATGTATGTAGTGAGCAGTAGTGAGCGGCGTACTCAGGTGAGGCATGCAGCACAGGCTGGTACGAGGCGTTAAGTCATGCAGTACACGGCGTGACTGATTCTGAGAACTGATTAGGCCGAAAAATCTGCGATGACATGAGAATGAGTTCAAGAATTAACGTAAGAATGTTAATGGGCAGTGAGGAGGGGTTGGTGGGCTGTGCGGCCAGGCGGCTTGACATAAAACCTCGCCAACTGTAACAGTAAAGCAGATTGTAACACAATAAATAATGTATTAAATATAATAACGGGATCACTCATCTCACAAAAACAATATCTAGCGCTGGCACAGCTACGATACACAGATAGTAGAGTTACACGCGCGACAGCTTAGCTTCCATCTGCAGAGCGAGAGGAACAGAGAATGATCCGTCTGTGCTGTTCAAATGGCCGTTGATTTATTTTAGGGACACTCGTCTTGAGGCAGAGTGGCTGGTACCCATGCTGATCATGTGACACGGCCTGATGAAATGCCTGGTCCGGTTTGAAGAATGTCATCAGTGACCCAGTGGCAGACTAAAAGTAAGACAGCGATAAGACAGAACCATCGATGGGCTGACTGGCAGGGGGAGGCAATCACGATCGAGCCGAGTGCACGTCCAGCACGCTGGGAATCAAGATGGTGGACACGACTCAACCTCGCAGAGCAAACAGCAACACAACACCTTCAATAGAAGGTGTGACGGAGAGCCGTGCGGGTTGGGAGGCAGGGTAAGCCCAGTGCACGCAGCCAGCTGTGTTTGAGCTGGATGGTTGCCTGGCAGCTGCCGGCCATGGGATCGGATGGGGTTAGATGAGACAATTGTTGACACACCAGATCTGTTACAGTGTGCTTAGATGTCATCTTGACTCACTACGATGATATGGCCAGCACGCTAATGGCTTTCTGTTTTGATCGGGTTTAGTGTGCCCCTCGATTCAATGGTGCCCAGTATAATATCGGTGTCACAGTCTTATTCTTGTAAACCCCACCATGTCATCACTGAAAATATACGCAAACGTGACACCATCAACTTTAATATTGACTTAAAATCAAACCCATTAGCAACAGATAGCTGGCATACAGCCTGACGCACCGCTCCTACTCATCCAATACAACTACCCCCTCTCTCCCAGCGCATCGACTACGCATCCAATACAACTACCCCCTCTCTCCCAGCACATCTACTACAGTAATACATATAGATTAATCAACTGCCTGATAAACATCTTGAAAGTCTGCTGTAATTACTGGCAGTATCTTGTTTTAACAGATTGGTGACCAGCTTTATGTAAATTTCTACATGTAGTCAGACCACAGGCTTTGAGCTGCACATATTAAATCTATGATCATGGTCGTTTTAGACACCACTAATTCAATTATTGAACCACTAATTGATCATCGATGTGGGATGAACTGTTAAGAGTGAAGGTGTTAGCCTCAGGTCATGTCACAATGTGTCCCATAGTATCAGTGGCTGGGTAGAGGCTAATCACTCTCGCAGTCAAACCACCGACAGTCATTCGCCTGCGGCTATAGCTGGCTCTCCCTGTCCTATACCTGGTTCCCCTATAGCTCCGCTCCCCCTGTCCTATACCTGGCTCTCATATCCCTATAGCTGGCTTCCCCTAGAGCGGGGCTGTACCTGTACATCATATAGCGATCTGGTGACACGCCCAACTCTCTCATCGCAGGAGTGTGTTGACTGGGTTTACATTGCTGTGAGACAGGAATGGGGGGGGGGGGG
>ERZ1740065.3190-NODE-3190-length-10253-cov-12.752206_pt1 | contig 10253 bp, 10 predicted proteins | sample MGYA00581738_ERZ1740065 | MGnify/ENA primary metagenome ERZ1740065 (study PRJEB43018, sample SAMN04849749) | marine metagenome | isolation source: floating plastic debris | place: Pacific Ocean | collected 2008-09-01 | study: EMG produced TPA metagenomics...
CACACTACTAGTGACAAAGGGCTGTGACAGCATCACACTACTAGTGACAAAGGGCTGTGACAGCATCACACTACTAGTGACAAAGGGCACACGTACCGTGTTCTAAACATTGGCTACTGATGTAGGTCAGCAGATTTCGAGAGTTGCGGTTCTCGAATGGCACACGGTCACCGTTTTCATCAGCGGCACACTTCATGAAGCACTCATGGTAAATATCCATGCCTGAGCTGCAATGGAGGGTAAATAAGCGAAATACATCCTGTAATCCACAGATTTATCTGACCGTGTGGTCGGATAATTCGTCATGGGATTAGCAGGGGATACGACACGATCCAGTAAACAGCTGATCCTTCAACCACCAATTCGGTAAATGAATGCGAGGGCAATTTGAACATGAGTGATTGGCTGATGGGTCTAGGGACACGTAGAAGATGATAGAGGGAGCCACTGAGAGTCGGTAGCTATTCATCCGACGATGAAGAGAAAGTGAATTAGTCAGCCAGTACCTGCAGAGTTCATCAGCAGCCTGTTTAGCATCCTTGTCAGTGTAAAACGCAGCACTTAGTTTCTTGGTGTTCCATTGCAAAAACCTATCTGTGCAAGTCTTACATTCGTCGGTGTTCACATTGCCTTGACCTAAAGATATAACAGTATTATTGAGACTATGTTGCATTGGTGAAGGTGATAGGAAACCGTTTACCTTACCGTGTGCCGAGTGATGAGAAATGATGAGCGTGAACAGTAGAGCTGGGACAAGCATATTACCTTCTGTTTCAATATACAGCGGCGCGTGAACTGAGAGGTTACACACTGCTACACTCAGTAACTGCTCAAGATGGATGAACTAATGGGGCGTTCACCATGGCGATGGATTAACTCAAGTACATGCAGCATCTGTTGAGATCATCTACAACGCCTCCACACACTGCCTCCGCGCCCCGCCGGGCAGAGGCTGACCCTAGTACCCCACAGAGTCATTCATCTGAGCCCACTTCTATACAGGCCGACTAGTGCGAGTGATAGACTGTGTTCCTGTCAGCGGAGAGGCTGCTGACAGCCGAGCACTGGTGTTACAGTTGGGGCGGGTTCAGCGAGATTTGAGGCAGCTAGGGGCAGCACCTGATGATAGCCTACAGATCAGTTTCTAGCAAAAACTTTCTACTATCACTTACCCGTAGAATGGAAATGTTATGCGTGGACAATATTTGCGTTTTAGCATGCAGTAAGATATTTACAATCTTACAATTTTTACGTTCTCGGTTCAGCCTCACTTATATACGATGACATCGAAAATAAATGCGCATTGGCAATATTTGCAAATGGCTTGATCACAAAAATCATCAATTACAATTAGCAAATAATTCTGTTCTACAGTACCAGGATAAGCATAGAATCTTGATGCAAACGTCCCACAACTCACCCGAGTGTCAGTTTCATACTAGTAGCCAAGTCGCAGCACATATCATAGGACTACTCGTTACGGCAGAAAAACACTAACTGATCATATAAAAGAAATTCTAGTGCCGATGTACCATCAAAGAATCCGAGTGAAATTCAAGTTTGATCTCTGCAGCTGTCACCTATTTTCCATCACCTGGGAGCCTCCAAACAAACAGCTGTTAGCTGAAGAAATTGTGATGAAAATTATGAGCTCGAGTCTGCCTGTGACTCAATTGCGTTCTCATCTAATAGACTCGAGCTCATCTGTGTGTTCAACAGTGTCCTGGATCCTATAATCGCTCATGCACTGTATTGGCAGGTTGTAAGATTTGGTGAAAACTGATATACCAAATACGACTGTTTAGTTGAATGGTGAGAGCAGATCATACCTAGTGTGGAGTCCTGTTCATTGCCCTAGCTCACAGTGAAATGTATCACCATAATATAAGGAAAACAGGCCAACATGCAAGTACTTGTTAACTTCACCCTCATCTCATTTCTGATCAAATAAGCCATTTAGTAACACACAGAGGTATCAGGAGACCAGAATGGTTTGTGGGCACCAGTGTAGGGATATAATGGATGGCAATGTTGGATACCTGGCTTCCAAACACAAAGACTGTCACTGAGAACATAGAACCTGACATTCATTTGTGTTTAGCTCCTTATTTTTCACTCCTATCCGGTCTGTATGGACATTAATATTGGGTGCTGGTAATCTTGAGAGAGATGCAGGCATAATACTGAAGGAACAAACCAAACTCAGCACGGCTACTGACAGGCACTGCAGAACACACATTTTAGACAATTCATAGCATTGGTTTCCAAGGCAACAGAAATTCCAGAGTCGCAGCAGAATTTTGAGAAACACGATTTTAGACACTCAGATTTCTCATCTTACAGTAATTCGACTCACATTTCATAGACGTGTAGATTGAGCTGACAGGCATATGTCAAGCTCTGTGAACTCATTACAAGGGATACCATAATGAATAAAGAGTAGCGTACGCTGGGTGTCAACTGTCACAGTCTTTATTGAAGCCATATTGTGACAGGAGAATGGGTAGATAACTCCCGAACATTCTGCTGTGGCGGAGTCTATGCTTGCTCTCCATTACACGCTAGCCAAGACCGGCGGTTCATATCCGTCCGGCCGTGTGACCTTCTCGCCAGACTCGGTGACAGTGGTTTTGGCACTACTGCTCTCACCGTGGAGCTCCAACAAACGTCCGACTAGACATGACAAAGAGCATCTTACAGCGCAGAGTACGGACAGGCCTGCAACCAACGTACCACGCTGCCTACTTACTGTCAACTTTGGGCCTCCTCAGCACCTTAACCTTGCGGATGTGTACTTCCTGGAGTGGGTATATGCCCTGACACGACTTCTCAATGTCCTTGGCAATGCTGTCGGGGATCAGCTTGCTGACTACCTGCAACCAATGAACACACCAACTTGGTTGACATTCTGAACTGCAGCACATAATGCAGCATTGTAGTCAGCTCATGGGTGTACAGAGAGCAAGCATCACTATGTTAGTAACTAGGGTAAATAAATGCATGTGACATGACGTACTAATTCAGGGATGTACAGATCGTTCACGACTATCAGAAACCCAGACAGCAATACACAACTACATAATAACACTGTATCCTATCTTACAGCAACCAAGAGCTGCGGCCCACTATCAACTCCAGCATGGTCAACCCATCTCTATCTAATCACTGGCAATACAGCACCACTACTGCACGCAGTCAATCGAATGCTACGAGACATCGTAACACAGCAGACATTTTTGCAATTTTGACAATTTTCACCAGCTTGAAATAAATTATCTCACTAACTCTGCACATACTGTAAACCCAAATATTTTAGCGACCTCACAACAATAGCTATGATAGCGACTCAGAGAAAATGCTAGTGAAGTTGAACAATATACTTTTGATAGCTATTTATGCTATATACAAGATAATAGTTAAAAATTCTAGGCATTACTATTAGAAATACTGCTCTTTTGAGCTAAACGCTAAAATATTTTCCCGCTAAAATACTTGGGTTTACACTAGTCATTTTAAAGTGCAAAGATTTTCATAGAAACACAATAATTACGTAACGGCAATTGATATTGACCTATGGGCGATGATCACACAGCCGTGCCTACGATAATCAAGAGTACTTGTGTAGAAAGCAGACGACATGATCTGATGGTAGCAACATCATCCAACTAATGATAACTTGTAAAGGTGATACATTACAGGCATCAGAAACTATATCAGGAACACTTTCAATCTTGAGAGACAGTATCTACTCCAAGTATTACAATGCTAATATTCTACTAAGAAGAGATGACTGCAGATCACTCTATCTACACAAGGAGAGTAACAGACGATGACTCACATCCTTCATGTCGACAGCAGACACCTCCCTGGTGATGATCTGGATCATTCTCTGTCTGATACGCTTAACCTGCTGGGTCTGTGCGTACGATGTCTTCTTCACCTGGTTTGGTCTCCTCTTGGTAAATCCAATGCAGAAAAGTCTGAGCAGGTACCCGTCAGTGGTCTTCACGTCACAGTTGGCCTCGATGAGCGTGTGCCACTTCTTCACCATGGATCGCAGCTTGTCTGTTGTTAGAGTCATACCTGATAAAATAAAACAGCATGACTGAAATGGGACTAGTGCCACATAGCTCATACACCAATCACTGGGAATTCATTACAACATATCATCACACATCGTATACAGAATATAATAAAACTTAGTAACAAAGCATAGTCTAGGATAGGAACAAAGAAAATGCATGGCAATAACTAACCATAGAAGTTGGTGAGGCAGTCTTTGCCCTGAACTTCATCGCAGATAAGCTTGAACTTTCTGTAGGCGATTTCATCGTTTTGAAGATCAGCAAGAGAAACTTCATAGACACGTCCCCTCAAGCCATCGGCAGCAATTTTAGTTCCGACAGTACGCGATACCAAAGTCTTTCCAACTTGTCTGATGTTGAACATAGACGGAGCCTTCACATCATACCAATCTTTCTTAGTGAAGGGGTCCACTCTATAATAGAGCACATATTGCATTGCCAGAAAGTTCCATCGCAATACCAAGACACGTATACATGTTCTAAGCAAGGATCATCTTCACCCGGAGCCTATGGACGATGGCGACCAACGAAGGAACGAAAGCAAAATCACGTCCTACGTTATCGCTAATCATCCAGCTACCAGGGTAAGGATAGCCATCCAGACTTTAAGCAAAGACGTACCATATTCCGATCATCCAAATACCAGATTTTAACAACTTACACTTTCTTCTTGCCTCCTTTCTTAGACCCTTTAGTCTGTTTTTTATTAGACTTCCCAACAGCCATCGTTGCAGGAAACCGGAAAAGGACTTGTATTTGAGCATGCGTCGAGATCTGTACATTACTAGACCTCGAGACCGATCCCTTGATTTCGATAATAGGTATAGTGAGTGAGAGCCGTTTTCATTGTATACTGGAAACAGCCTTGACCCTTGCAAGCTCATGCCGCTTCGGCCAATGAATTTGTACCTCAGAGGAATATATGTTCCTCTAAGATTTGTACCCAACATCGACTCCCTCAATGTTCCTCCATTCCAACCAACCGAACTCCAGTGCTAACAGCCGTTTTAGCATGCAAGAATACTCAGATGAGGGGAGACTTGAAGATCATGAGTAAGCCATCACATAGAAAGTCTCTTAACTTACTTCAAATGGTTATTGAAAACAAAACTTACAGGCAGCCTCATGAACGACTGCATAAACGTGTTACCGTAATTATTAGCACACACTTTTATGCCTCATTATGGGATCTTTGGAATTAAAACAGTGCCATAAAATGTAATTATGCGTAATGCAATACATCTGTACTAAATATAGATCTCAATTAGTATGTCTACCACACAAAAGTGTTTGAGTAAAAGTCGAATTTTCAGCTTTTGACTTCACCCATCTGTGGTTTTGCATCATTGAATCATTTGGTGTGTCTGTCACCTTATATTTGGAATATGCAGATCACCTGTTTTGTATTGTAAGCCGTCTTGTCTGCATAAACTGTTATAAATTGTTCAACCACTGATTTCAACCAACTGCACCGCAGTCATCTCACTGTCTTCACAACCGTCTCATATGTTACACATCGCATCTATTTCTCAGTAGGTATTTTCTCATCGACTTCCATGCCGTATTTTATTACTAGACGACAATGAGAGCTGCTTTGGTGGTGGATAATCACGAGAGGATAACACCTACTTTCCGAGGAGTTGTCCACCGTCTGCTAAGCTACTCTCTGGCTCTGGACTGATGCCAGGTTGAGGTATGACACTGGGTAAGGAAACATTATGATAGTCAAATCATATATTCATTTATTGCTTCCATGTTTGTCGAACATTTGTAGTTTTAGCTGATAGCAAGAACATATCCAGTCTCATCATTGCTGACATACATGATGAGACTTTCTGCTGCGCCCACTATTTGACCTCTGACTTCCATATCTGAATCAGGTAGGGGATAGATCCAGAGAATATCTGGTTCTGCTGTTGCACTGTATTCTACTCTCAGAGCTATCACTGCTTTCTGTAGCCCGACCTCACAGTTCTCACAGTGCTGGCTGTGATAGACTGCGTTTTTGTTTAGAGTCGCTGCACTGATTCCGAAGACGAGGATCTGAAACACAAGGTCATTTTTTGTTGTTGAAGGTCCGCGGACTGATTGACAATGTATCGCTTTCACTCACCCGACTCTTGCCCGATGGGTCGATGAAGCTGGTTATCCTGGAGGTGACATTCAGGTCAGCCATGCCTAGTTCTGTTGACAGCATGAGGTAGGTTATAGAGTCTGTAGACTCAACGTCTGTGTAGTTCCAGCCGAATATCGATGATCTGATAAGAAACGACCTGTCTATCACTGCTGAAAACCAATACAGACACCGATGAATACACTGATGGTTTTCTTACCTAAATGGGGGGTAGAGCTGCCATCCTGTCATCCAGACGACAGGTGGCTGCTGGTGCACTCCTTCATCAATGGCTAAGAAATGAGCCCCTGAAATTTTGTAGATTTTTGACAATAAATCATGTTGATGTGTTAGTGTGGCACCATCGGATGGCTGTCCTACCAAACAACATTCCTCCTATCTGGGAGCCAGAGTCTCCCTTGTCCTCAAACAGAAACATGCCGAAAGCGGCAGTAAATACCAGGTGCTTGTCAGGTGTTGCCACCAGCTGAATCTGGACATCAACTGGCCAAAGAAAATGTCTTCTTGATTTCTTATTTGACACCACCGTGAATGAGTTCCTGCTAAGGTTGGTATACCAGGGGGGAAGCCTTCCGTATCCTCAGTGGGTTCAAGGTCATATGAGCACTTGTTGGCACTGACGCCACTCTGTCTGTTACGCTGGATGGTGACAGACACCTCATCACTCAGCTCCCACGCTTTTATCATGTATGGAGGTTCTGGCAAGACGTCCACAGCCACCAGTGCCGTAGCCTCCTTCAATATGATAAGGCAGCGTTACTACTGCCGCGTTATGTATTATAACCAACTGTGCTTGCCACCAGTCCCTTCACCGAGACATGGACTCCGTAGAAGTAGAGCCTCTCGCCATATGCTGCCAGCTCTGTGACCGGCAGCCATGGACAGGTGCTGTTTAGCTTCTCTACCTGGAACGCGGCCAGCAGCTCCAACTCTGGAGGTAAAGAGAGTCACTGTAGTTACGATGCGATGTAGGAGTGATCAGTTCACCAGCTCTAGTGACCTGGAGCCGTGTCCGTCTGACTAGCGCGGTACATGTACATGCTCTCACTCAGGTTCCCTGACACCACATAGACGTCGAGTTTAGGGAAATAAATCGGGCTGCAAATAAAACAGTCGGCTGTTAGCAGCATGCAAATCTATGAGTGACGCTGGGTGAGAAAGTCCATGAGTTGGTTACCAACCTATGTGCTCCTTGAGCAAATGCCCGTGGCAATTTCAATATCACCGACTCGTCTTGAAATGGGTCAAGCAAAGAAATGTGTGTCGAATTCACCGTGAGCACAGTACTGTTTTTTGTCAGAATGGGCATGGTGATATTTTGCAGTACTTGAGCCTTGAGTTGCGTGGACTGCTTCCCTGACCGAGGATCCAAGAGCATTGGCCTGTGATATTGCAGGGATTGATGAATATAAGGGAAATTGGTTCGTATCACGATATAAATCTGATAACCTTGCTCCAAGGTCACGGTCGTAGAAGGGACATGCGACAAGCCGTTGACTGGCAACGCAGCCATAGTTCTCATTCTCATCAGTCATCCTTGCTGTCCTCACTTTGTCAGTTTTCCAGACCAGCTTCCTCTGGTTGCTTGGGGTGATTGGTATCACAAACTCATCTACACACACAGAAAAGAGCAGGCAGTGATGCAATAGAGAGTGTAGTGGAGTACCAGCGCTAACCTTGGGTAAAGGAGCCTGCGCTGTCACAGCCCAACTGTGGACAGCTGATGGTTCCGAGGCTTGTACCAGCCACCAGGCTGAGAGTGAAAACAACAAGTAACATACTGTACTGGTATCTCTGCTTGCAAATACTCCCGCAGAACCTACTACTCGACTTTTAATCTTTTCGCCAACGCCTGTGACCTAGCAGGTGTGGATGATATGGCGAGAGCACAACTCCCAACCTCCCAGCAGCAGCTGTATTTCTTCACTTCATCATCCGCTGCAGTCATAGACGTTGAGATCTCTAGTTGGTTTCTTGTTGTCGCTATGTCTATTAGTCCTTTAATGAAACAATGGATCGTTCTTTACAACAGAAAATGTTTACAGATGATTTTATTTCAGTTTGTCGTGTTGCTGAAGCCGTTATACTGTAGCAGCCTTCTAAATGTGCGATCCAGAACTATGAGCACTCCATTGGGCAGGACGAAGAAATCCGTCACCAGTTCATTAGCTTCTCCGCGTTTGGGCTGCTTGATTCGCAGGGTTATTGGACCTCTGGCAGATCTTCCTATGGGAAGCATTTCGAATCATTGAACTCATCCATATTTACTGATAGCATCGTGAGTATACAAGCCGATTTACATTGTACCTTGTAAGAATTTTGGTCTGGTAAGAGAGGAAAACTCTTAATTCAAAAAGGGGGTGGGGAAATAATTAGATTATTAGATCATTATTAGATCAATGAGTGACAGCTTATAAAGTATAGGAGACAACGCACCTGTGTCAATGTTCAACACATGAATCTCCCTCGTATTCTCTAAATTATAGTAGACCAACTCGTTGAAGCATTTGAACAGCGTAGCGCATGGCATGCTGATTTGCCACAGAGTGTTTCCTGATGGGAAATGGATGGCGTGGAACGTTCTCTCCGCTTCCACAAATACGAGATCATCTTTCTTGGAGGAGCGCAGATGAATACCTGAACTCTGTATACGCGTTCCGCGTAAGAACATTCTCTGTCTGCCTACGCCATGGAAGTCGTACATAGTCACGTGGCGCCACCTTCCGTCGAGCAGGAAGAGTTGGCTACGACCCACGGCCAGCGTGACCCGGTCACTGGTGATGAGCGCCTGGTGATACTCTATGTGGGCGATTTTGTTGTCTTTCTCTATATCGAATACGAATACGAGGTCAGTGGCGCAGCTGTGCTGATCCTTGTAGTGGATGCGGCAGAGGCCTATCAGGTAGCCATCTTGTATATCCATCAACAGTAGCCTCTGTCTCGCCTCCATTATCATAAAATGTCTGTTCTGTCCCTGACTGTGCACCACTTTTATTTCGCTCAGTTCAGCTCCCTTCTCGTCATTGAATGTAGTCTGGTAGTAGATGTGGACTCCGTGTGCTCCGACAGCCGTGGCGGGCGAGTTGAGGTAGTAGCAGACGCCATTAGGCCTCAGCTCTGCTTTGTCCGTCATTTCTCTCTCTCCTCTAGCCTAGGCCGGAACTCAGTTGGACAGTGTCTGTCTGCTTACAAGCTGAGGCTGGTGTAACTGCATTTACTGGGAGCTGAATTGCTGCTATTGTCAAGTCTTATAAGCTTATAAAGCTTACAGCACAATCTGCAGAGCTATTGAACACGCAGCTAAACTTGCTCCTGGCTGGTCAGAGAAGGAAAGGGTGATTGCAGGTCAATCAAGGACTGCTCCTGTGATAATGGTGACCTTGACCTTCATGATTTTGGCACTTATGATCAACTGATGGTCATTGAATCAACTGAACTTCCTGTGTGAAACTCATTTGTCTGTCTGTACACCATGTTAATCTCTCAAACGACCTCAATGACAAGGTCTTGTCGCGGAAATTGTCATTCACCGGTAAGTTGCTTGAAGAGCCAGACCGAGTGTCTGGAGAACTAGAAGAAGGCATGGATTCTACTCTCAAATATGACTTCCGTGTCTGACAGGAAGTGACACGTAACCACTAGGCTGTTCTCGGGGATCGGATCTCGTAGTATAGATAGTCTTTGAAGTTGGAGTAGAGATACATATTGGTGCCAGAGCTGTCCAGTACGATGAGATCAAGATTGGATGTCAGGCACCAGTCCAGCACTCTACACTCATATTGGGATCCTGGGCCCAGCGCCGCCAATCTCACTTCTTTCTTCACAGTGCCTACATCATACAACCATCAGCTCTCCTTCGTGTTTCTAATCATGCTTATATATTTTTGAGACTTTATTTAACTACACTGGAGGAGGAGATGTGGGAGGGAGAGGCATAATGGGAAGAGAGGTTTGATGGGAGCACAGGAAGGGATGGGAGAAGTGGAAGGGGAGTCAGGCGGCGGCAGGGGAGTCGGGCGGCGGAAGGGGAGTCG
>ERZ1740065.3191-NODE-3191-length-10251-cov-12.783739_pt1 | contig 10251 bp, 9 predicted proteins | sample MGYA00581738_ERZ1740065 | MGnify/ENA primary metagenome ERZ1740065 (study PRJEB43018, sample SAMN04849749) | marine metagenome | isolation source: floating plastic debris | place: Pacific Ocean | collected 2008-09-01 | study: EMG produced TPA metagenomics...
CGACAGCATATCTTCCTTAGTGACAGCATCACTTCCCTAGCAACAGAACTTTTGTTTCTTCCTCAGCTCTAGTGCTGTCCGACTGCTCACGCTCAATCTTGCATGTTCCAGGTCAGCTGACCGCCGACTCTACCTCTAGCAGCGATGACGAAGATGCCGTAGCGTCAACTAACAACTCAAACAATCACAGTCAAGCAAAGGGTCCCCCAGCCTCCCTATCACACAACGGCCTGGCTGTCAAAAAACCGAAGCTGGATAAAGATCTCCGTCCCACCAAGAAGGTACAGTAGAACAGGAAGTTGCGTTTTCGAGAGATTTTGGCCGATTGCAAAAAATTGAACACGAAATCATTCTTTGTTCGATTGATTGTCTATACAATAGCAGCAAGAAACGCAAAAATATATTCTCAAAGAATTTTATCACAAACGGAAACGCAAAGATTTCGCTCGTAAAAATATCCTGTTTTACAGTATGTTACAATCGTTACAATGTGCTAGTATGTGATGGAGCGATAACATTACATCCCTCACCATTCTAGAGTGAGAGAGTCACCAACTCTGTGAAGAAAGCGCCAAACGGCATTGCGCTGGAGAAACTGATGGATCTGTATGAAAAGATGAAAGATACAGACGATCCCAACCTCCTCCAAACGTAGGCGCAGGGAGAGGGGAACTGGCACTCTAACAATTTTTGGGTAGTGATAGGCTTGACTGCTGATTACGCTATTGGAGCCAGCTAGCTACTTGTGCTGATAGTAATGGGAGAGATCTCATGGACTCGTGCGCGAGTGATTCCTGCGGCATTGACCTGCCTGTTATATTATGTGAGGCACAGTGGAGCAGTGTTAGAATGATCTATACTTCGTTGCCTAGTAACAATTGGAAACTTGCGATTGCAATGCAACCATCCTCCCAGCTTGTGTCGTACGTGGATGCTCTGTAGGAAGTCATCTGTCCATCTGGAAGATTATTTGTACCGCTCTCCTTACACTAAGTCTCATCTTTGTAGTTATGTCGATGTGATAGAAGAGACAGGAAAGTTCAAGTTAACAGGAGCGTCATTCGACTTCGATCTATGCGTGCTGGACGCTGCTATCATACACAAACTGGAATCACTCCTAAAGTAACGATACTCACCGCTCCACCTCATCTACACGGACTGTAGAAGTGGAAATTCTAAACCGAATAAATTTTTGCTCGAATTATCGGTTCTGTTGTCAGAGTCACTGGGCTGACAGTAATATGAAGTTTATCACAAGTTTTGTGATTTTGTATTAAAAACTAGAAACATTGAATTTTATTCTGTTTAAAATTTCCACTTGCAGTTTTACATTGTCGACATTGCTGTGTCGATACTTACTCCTTATATGTACATAATATGATCAATGTATCGTCAGATTATTCTCAATACAAATTCATCTATTAATATATCAGAAGGCAGTGATCGAGTATCAAAACAAAAATAATATGTTGAACTTGTGGTCAAATATAACACATCAAATTGTAGCAAGATATGCCTCGTGCAATAAAGTGAGATTCTTTAATGAAATTACGCAATATTGCGATATAAACGTACACAGCAGTACTTGGTATGAATTCAGTGGAATGATAGGCATCGTCTATATAAAACTCGTGGTTAGATGGTGAGTTCTGGTTGCCATGGCGAGAAGCAACAAACAACGATCTCCTCAGAGTCACCTCTCATCGCCAGAAAGTTGATTACAGCATCAACAAGGAATGCAATAGCTCCAAGGAGACTGGTGAACTGCAATAGTAAGGTCGATGGTAAGGCATTAAAAATTTCAAGGTCAATCGCACTGGAATATTTCTGCAGGTAGAAGTCACTGGTAACAGCTAGAACTGTCGCAGAGTGTATCATAGACGAATGAACATTTGTAAGAGATCGATGAGAACTTAGCTTAGCCCCTCATCGATGTAGATGCTGTGAAATCATGCAAACATACGTGTATAATAGCTTATTGTATCTCTGACAATAAACAAGTCATAATCGGCAAACTACACATGAAATTTAACATCTGTGAACGGTCTGTGAAATGATGTTACACGCGTGTAAGAGCATGGTGTCATCAGATGTTCTATGTGTATACGTGAAAGGAGTCTCACAAACTGAAGTGGAGAGGAAATACTCACTGTGCATATCACGTAGTATGGTAGTTTAAAATTGGGCCACAGGATTGCAGCGCAAATGGTGGAGACAACGCACAGAACCATCATCATAACGTGGTAAGCAAAGATCTGGAATTAGAAAACATCAACATGAAATAGTGGAGTGGTACAAGCTGCAATACAAACTGGTCCATAAGTACATACCAGTTTTGAGAAGAAGTCAGGGAACCGAGCGTTGAAGTTGAGACAATAGAGGATAGACCATGAGAGAGCGGTCACCAGGGCCAAGGCTGAGAAGATTTCAATGATAATCATAGTCGTCTGACCTTCATATTGGAGAGACAGTATCAGTGACGCTAGCATGCATCCCTGGAAAATAACAGCATTATAGGATATACCAGTCTCTCCGTGACTGTATCAGGCATAGCATAGATCATACCATTTCTATTAACTTCAGCGTCAGCAAATTGAACGAACAACAGTAAGCTAGATTGGCTTTTATTGGAGGTTTCTGTGCTGCCCCAGCCATAGTACTTCCTTTCAAATTCAGTCTTGAAATGGTGAGATGTGTAAATGGTGAGATTATTCAGCGACGGCCTTCTGAAATAAGAATTTCTGTCGATCAGTGTGTACTAAAACTGAGACGAAAACAACGGTAAACCTACTACGTCAGTCACCACCGAGAAATCGCGACAGAAATTCGCTTCGATTCATCAAAGGCATATGGCACTACAGCGGCGAACAGTATGGTAATGCGGTAACCATCACTTAATTCTTCACACAGATAATATAGGAGTGAAAAGTGTATCATGCCATGCAACCAGATCAGAAACAACTCTTCATAGTCGGAATAATAGTTATGGTCACAAAAGTATTATAAACTAAGTCAGCAACGTACCTTCACAACGAAAAAGGTAGCTTTGGCCCTCCGTTCTCAAACTAAAACTGTTGATTACGAGCAGTACTATTCATCAGAAAACTGCTGTTCACTCCCTTGTTTGCTCCTTTGAACAAATGCTGTGTTGCTCTACTTTTTTTCTTCACTGACCGTGACCTTACACCACATCCGGTGTGTTGACCAATCCAGTGGCCATACCGCAAGGTCTTCGACCAATTATGAACAACTAGGAACAGCAAGGAGACCTTGCGTTGGACTGTTATCTTTGGAGTTACCTTCTTTCTGTCAAACGCGGCCATCTATATGCTAATACCTGTATACCTATCTGTACTAATCTGGTCTAGAGAAGGTAGATAACTGTGATAAGCCTGTTTCACTGAACTAAGACACCTATGAAGATTCTACTGACGAAATATTTTGATTTTATTTCTAAACAGATACTCCGCTATTCAATATAAAATGCAAAATTTTGTTTCTTTTTCTGTATGTACATACTCTCCACGTACATTCATTACTCTATGATAATGGGGCGGATTTGACCATGTCTCTCTGATCTCAGTAGTCAATAGCCACACTCCCTTATTGTGGCTGAGCAGATGAGTTGAGTTCGCAGGTTGGATATCTCACGCACCAAATCCATTAAAATATAAGATCCAACTTTCTCAGGACATCAAAATGATTTAGCAGAAACTATTGAATGCTTAAATCATTGACTGCATAGAATTCTTGCTCGCCCTCAGAAGAGTAGGTGATAGAGTAGGCTGATACCTGATACCAGGGTAAAGGAAGCAAAGGATCTCCAGGCTGTTCAACGTAATCAATGACAATGGCATTGCAGTTCCATTTTCAGTTCAACACAATGGATTTCTTGATTCGTAAGATATCAGTATTTGTTAGACAGAAGCCTATGAAAAGTCTGCATAGACGGCTGTATTCAAATATTTGATAAAAGATTAAATCAATTTGCAGCGTACTGCCAGTCATTTTTTTTCTAGCTCTATTACATAACCAATAAGGCTTCTATTCAGCGGGCATTGAGGGTAGGAGTTGCAGGACAAACTATCATGCCCTGCTACCAGCTAGGCATGTAGAACTGACAATACAGCTAGAGACAACCATCGATTAACAATGTCTATTAGCATAGTGTAATTCATTGATCAACCGTATTTAAACAGTCAGGTTCGCTCCACTTGACCGTTCAGCCTCAGATTCTGCGGAGCAACCGATAGATCTGGTGAGTAGAATCAGTCTTCCCTGTGACATTCACCGTCACGCTGTCACACATCAGTATCTGAATTCTGAGTATGACACTGACTGATTCATCACGTTTGTATGTCACGTTAATGTAGAGACAAAAGGATCAGTGAAATGCAAATGAACCTTCCCCAAGGTCTGTGTTATCTCATTTACTGCTTTCAACTGTAGCCACACAAATACAAGTGAGGGATGAGACAAGTAAATAACGAATCAACAGAGAATCTTCAATAATTGAGCAGCTCTCAAGTTTACCGGGCTGGACAAGGAGTAACGTCGTAGATACTCGGTAGCTAAGCAGATGTATCAGCAGCAGCAAGGCATGACGCTCAACATGATGTCGGAAGAAGCAAAGATGGTGCTGACAGAAGTGAGAAGAGAGATGGGACTGGGTGTATGTGTGGACCTAAAAACTGAGAGTGTAGATACTAAAGACTGTGCATTAGCAGACACCTGTTTGGCACCTGTCACCTCTGAACTGACAGCCAAGTGCCCGGGTGAGAACTACAGAACTTACAATTCTTCACCGAAGGAAAGCAGGGCACCCTATTTCCACACAGCAGCTCGCGCGGACAGGAAAAAAACATTAAAGGGAGACAATGAGCAACCCCAATGCGAATCTTTGCAGAGGAACGACGCGGTAGTGAATTACACGAGGCCGTTTGAGATAACTCCCATGGGATACGACTCTCGATACAGCCAGCCAACCATGACCATACGCTACAACTCGGATGACGAAGAGGAGATAGTGTCACACATTATGGAGAGGTCAGTGGAGAAGTGTCAACAATGGCTTAACAACCACACCACACGCACACGGACGAAAAGTTGAAAGTTTATGCTGGCAGATTGTGGTAATGCGACACCTGCCATTCACCAAGTCTATCAATTGCTAAAATAGTCAATATTTACAGAATACCGTTGCCATTATGGATAGTTGTTTTAATTCTGTGTTGGTTTATTTACATTGTATTGTGGGTAATTCCTGTCATAAAAGTGTTGCTCTTTCTACAGTAGCAGCGATATGAAACAGTTAAGACATGGAGCAGAGGCATGTGAATAAAGTGAAGACTTATCTCAACTGTGTCTGACCGCGCTGAGACTTATCTAGGGATGGCCGGTGGTGGGGCCCCCACCAGAGGTCTGGGGGGACCAGCCATTGGCATACCTGCAATAAGAGAACACCGTGGCGGTGAATGATAGATAGCGCTTCCATCCATCACATGCGTAATAAACTTCTAACGATTATTGTTCCAGCAGTGAGTGTTTCCCTGATGATCAATGCATTTTCAGACTAACAGACTGGCTGCCCGATAAGAATTCAGAGATGGTCCCAACGCGTTGAGACGTTTTCAGCTGTGACGAAATGAAACGTGCTTCATCTGCTGGTATTGTAAGGGTCAGGGCAGTTTCACAATGTATGAGGGAAAGGGATTCACGGACCATGGCTCATTCAGAAAGCGCCCTATGAAAGCATGCTGAAGAAAATGCAATGTACATGTTTGTTTGAAAAGCAGTGCCACTGCAGACCCTAGAATACTTGACACACTTGAATTCAACACCTGACACAAGCACTATGACTGAGTTGCTATCTGAAAAACTTACCCATCATGGGCCGAGGTGGCGGAGCACCGACCCCCATAAGCGGAGGAGGAACTCGGGCCGCAGCAGGCGGCATCCCAGGAGGCCCTGCAAATATGAGAGTCATCAGGTTGGCGTTGGCTGATTGACTATACATAGCTGTAGGAGGGACGCCACAATACCTGCGAGGGCGGTGGGTGGTGGAACCATCGCGTTACCGGGTATGGCACCAGGAGCTGGGGCACCGGGTCCAAATGGAGTATTTGGGATCTTACCCTGCTGGAACGCAGCAGCTGTAAGAAAAATGGAACAAATGCATCAGCTACCAGTCAACAACTAGTGAATGATAGAATAACTATCTAAGTGATTTGATAACTATATATGTATATATGCAACAGTTTGACCTTTGATCTTTGGTACTGTATAACCAGATTTTATAGCGACGGTCTAACGGCGCAAAAATAGGAGAAGAATTATCCCTATTGTTAGAATTCACTATATAAATTACACTCGTCATAACTTATACAGGAGTTGTCTTCTCATTTATGGGATCGCTATCGTTTGATCGCTATCATTTTTATTTCTGGATGATTTTGAAGGAAACGCTAACATTTCTGTGGCTATCAAATCCGATTCTTCAGTAAATGAAAGCGCGCATGAACAATATTGGGAGTTATCATATCGATGAAGGTTGCAACGGAATCTTGATAACACGCTCAAGTGTCGATAACACTATGATGGAAGAGACGGTGTACAGCACTATTTCCGGAAAAGAGGAACAGACAGAAATGAGCATTTCTTCGGCGTAAAAATTGTTATGTTCGCGAAGTGTTAGGAAGTTATCAAACCGAAGACTTTTCGCAATCAAAATTGTCTTCAAATTTTCATTACGGTTCAGTGATGGGAAATGAAAGCATGCCACAGATCAGTTTTTGCATAACGCAGAACAGGTGATCACCAATGGTACCACTGCACTCGTTTGACTTTGAAACATTCAAGAACAAAGGAAGATTTGAGTCATCCTCTCCTTGCCACACAAATGATTCTGGGATCAGCCAATGAGGAGTTGTGGGTATTATTTCTGATCAATCAGAGATTAGCATTGAGAGAACTTGCACTGTATGCAGTAAACCTAGCTGTTCAGCCCAGCAACCTATCATGCTTTACTGGCTGTGTCTGTGTGTTTGGGTATTAACACTGTGCATAGCCGGGTATTTCACATCTGGTAGATAATAGTTTAGAAGTTATCTATCCACCACATCATTTCTATAATCAAAGGGGATGAAATAACTCGTGACAGGAACAGGTGGTCGGTGACTGAAGTTGCTGCTGCAATAGGAGCGGCAATCAGGCAAAGTAAGACACAGCACACTATGTTGGATAAATATACCCACTTGTGTCATCGACCAGCTTCTGCACTTGCTCCTCTAGCCATTTCTGATAGTATATCCTGACATTCTCTTTATGTTTCCTTCCACTACAGTGAGTCTTTCGAACAGATGGCTGAAAGAAATACAAATAAAATACCAACTAAATCATTTGATTTTTGTTATGGTCATGGCGTCTTCATTTCAAGCAATGCACAGTGCAAAACTAGTAGCCTATCTGACTACTCGACTGGCCGACTGGAATCTGTGTCTGTCGATATTCGTACAATTGATTAAAGATACCAAAGGAAGGGACTAGGAATCACACTGCTATGTTTTGAGGTGGATATCAGCGACAGACTGCTGCATAATGCACTAGATAATTCGGAGAGTCGTCTAGAACTATCTTCAGACTTGAAAAATGTATAATTTACACATCTGAGGAAAAATTAAGACTGTAAAAGCGTTTATATGTACTACTTTGCTTATCTCCCCAAAACCGCAAGAGACCTGCGCATCTCCTGAAAATACAGACATGCAGGTCATACTCTCCTCCCCCGCGTTTGGTTTATAGATTGAAACTCCAAAGGAGAAGAACAATAACGACTACAAACAATAACGACCATAAACAATAACGACTATAAAAAAACAGCTTATTTGTCACACCATTCGAATTGCGAGTAAATCACGAAATACCATACTTACAGAATCGTGTGTGAGGTATGTGTCACAGTAGTCACAGTAATACCTAAAAACACAAATAACCATAGTATTGCATCAGAGAAGATGTAAGTTGCTACAACAGATATCACTACTTATCATCCAAACACAGAACACTCTAAATATCCTACTTACTTCGGCATTGTGAGAAGTGAATCGGTTATAATACGATTTCGATCGAGCCGAACTGACTTTGATACGATTCAGAGGTAACTAAGCAGTAAAACTACGATCAATGGCAGAAATTTTGAGGAATAATAGTAAACGATCGAAGAGAGAAAGAGAAGTTCGGATTGATGTGTTGAGAAATCGTTATAAACGATTTTTGTAGAATCGCGAAAAATATTCTGGGCGGGTGCAGCAGGTAGAACTCGGAATTTGATCAATAGAGAATATCGTTGTCCTTTGGATAATTCCTCGTAATGAGTAGCACACTGTCCGTCGGTTTCGGACTACGACGCTCAATCGAGAGGACACAACTCCCTAATGATCTCCATCCGATGCAGCTGGTAGAACGCGGAGCCGTCTACAGGATGGTAGAACGAAGGCCCTACGGACTACCTGCAATAGGGCGACACTCAGATCAAAAACTCATCCTACTCATCTCTCAGTCCTGGCAATATTCACTGGGATTTATTCAAGTTTATCCATACATAATCTGAAAATTTATTTTGTAATATATTACGTAAAAATTTATAAAAAAAAAATGTTTACAACCAAGAATTCTTTGGCATTGGCATCCTTTGGTTGTAGCAGCCTGCATGTGAACGTTCACATGTCAGCTGTGATTGCCAGCGCTCTGTATAAGTGCCGTCACAACAACCCAGTAAAAGTTTAGTGACTTCTCCAGTCACATCAGCCATAACCATGGATAATAAAAGGGTGTGATAATAAATCATTGGCTGCCGGTCGGCTAGAAGCGTCTAGAAATGACTTTTCGATGAACTCGCGAGCCTGGGAACTGACATGGTCCCCGAGTTTGTAGCGGGCTTTCTTCTCATTGGCTATTTTAAACAACGCTGCCATTGGCTCCAGTTCATGCCATGGAGGGTTTTTTGTGAGCATTTCAACAACCGTGGCACCTATACTCCTGCGAGATGAAATGAAAACAAAACTGACAATATTGGATAAATGCAATTTAGCTTTACGGCAGTAGAAAGGTTGACTTACCAGATATCTGCTTTCCTACCATAGCCCTCGCCATTGATCACCTCCGGTGACATCCAGTATGGCGTACCCGTCACTGATTGAGCACCCTTCATCGTCTGAAGATTCATTAACCGTTTGGAGGCACCAAAATCTGTGAGCTTGACATTGCCATTGCTGTCCCGCAGAATGTTGGCACCTAAGCGACAGGAAAGGTCATCATCACACACGGCTCTGCCTGCTATATTATAGACAGTGACAGACAGATAGTGAAACCTTTAATATCCCTGTGAACGATGTACTGTTCGTGTAGATACGACACACCCTCTAGTATCTGCCTTGTGTATTTCCGTGTGACTGTCTCTTGCAGCGGCCCATAGTTCTGCAGTTCATCCTTGACCGAGCCGCCGGGCAAGTACTCGATAAATATAGACAGCACCGTCTGCTTTGTCTCCGAGCCGATGTACTGCACAATTCTCTCGTGATTCAGATTTTTGAGCAACGCGATCTCACACTCCAGGGCCCGCACTTCCTGTAGAGAGAAAGAGACCCATCGCCATTTCGTCTATTTGCTGAGACGAAAGCATCGTGGTAATCTCCGCTCATTTGAATTTTGTGATTAGGCTTTCTGTACACGGTAATAGCGTTATGAATGAAAGAGATATCGAGCTTAGAGGGCCTGCGAGCAAATATCGTCTGCGGCAGCGAGATTCTAATGAGGTGTATAAGAATGCGTAACACAAAAGCGGGACCATTACGCTGTACAGCTGACTCTCAACGCTGGGGCATTAATCAGCACTCAAACATTATATAAGCGCAGTGAAACTCGTGAGAAATGTGTGTTGTCACCCAGATCATGTTCGATACTTAAGTATACGAGTAAACAATGGTCAAGTTACTATCTACTTCACTGCACAGGCGCTGCTGTTGCCCACACAAACTCTGTGAAAGGAAACATTGTAGTTTTATAGAGCTGTTGCGCACCGTAGAGCCGAGTGTTTGGTTGGACTGACGGAAAACAGCATGATTACGACTAATCCGAGTGCAAAAACGATGAGCACAACAAACAAGTAAAGGAGCGCGTGGGTGGGGGGGGGGAAGGGCAAACCTAGTAGAGATCGGAAGAGCACACAACTGAACACCAGACCCGACCGAAAAA
>ERZ1740065.3192-NODE-3192-length-10251-cov-11.855139_pt1 | contig 10251 bp, 11 predicted proteins | sample MGYA00581738_ERZ1740065 | MGnify/ENA primary metagenome ERZ1740065 (study PRJEB43018, sample SAMN04849749) | marine metagenome | isolation source: floating plastic debris | place: Pacific Ocean | collected 2008-09-01 | study: EMG produced TPA metagenomics...
CTCCTCCCCCCCCTCCCCCCCCCTCTCTCTCTCTCTCTCTCTCTCTCTCTCTCTCACCTGATCTAACTCCTTCTTCTGCCTGACCCGTTCAGCATCAGCCTCTGAAATGATTTTGAGGAGTTTTCTTTCCTCAGCTTCCTGTGCCTCGATGTATGCCTTGCTCTCGGCGGCCATTTGCTTCATCCTCTGTAGCTCAGCCTATGGATATAAAAACGCTCTAACATTTAGAACAAACACTCATTTAGGAACAAACACCGATTTCGCATGCCATTACGAAGCACCTTCAAGTTATCTTTCTCTTTCTCCACCCTCTGGCGATCAAGGTGCTCCTTGACAAGTGCCTGCTCTTTGGAGGCGATCTCCTCCTTCAGCTGGTCGATCTGATGGTTCATGATTTTCAGTTTCCTCTGCATTTCAGTGATCTCATCCTGTAGGGTAATAAAATAAATGCTGACGTCTGCGCGCGATGGAGTGACCGTACTTCATTACAGCTCCATATCACAGATACTATGGAATGTAATGAAGTATGATTACTAGACCGCTCACTTTCACAAGGCCACAGCTAATGTCGATGTTGATGATAGCTTACTTCTAGACATGCCATAGTGCCCTCTATCTTATGGAATGTAAAGAAGTATGCTACTATTTGCCTAGTCAACCATCCATCGTCTCACCTGTGCCTCGATCAGGTTCTTGCTATACAGGTTCCTGTCGCTCCTCACTGCCTCGTACAGGTTCTGCTGCTGCTTCAGCTTCGTCTCTGCCTCCGCTATCTTCTTCTTGTAGTCAAATATCGACATCTCTCTGACCTTGACCTCTTCCATGTGCTGGAGGACTTTCTGCGTCAGGTCGCTAGCCTCATTGATGTAACGGTCTCTCTCCTTCTCCAACTGATAGATGATCTTACGCTGCTTCTGAGCCTGAAAGCGGACGGACTCACTGAGATGCCGGTTTTATAATTGTTTGATTGCCATTTCTCCAGAGTGATTTTTCTTACCTCCTCTTTGTAGTTTTGAATCTCCTGCTCCAGAGTTTTCTTGCTCTGCTCGTGCAGTTTGACCAGGCTCAACTGTTTCTGAGTGGCAGCCGCTGCTTTGAGCATGTTCTTGTTCAGGATGTCTCGCTCTCTTACCAAGTCATCTATAGCTTTCCTATCGGCCTCATTCTGTTTCTTCGCTGACTCGAGCTCTACAAAACATTCAACTCTCGTAATCAAAGTTAATTTTGTCATATCATCCGAACTAAACCACAAACTCACACGTTATTAGTGTGATGTACTAGTACTAGTATTAGTATTAGTACTCACCTCTCTCCAGCGCAGTTATGTCTCCCTTCAGAATCTCCTTTGATTGCTCAACATCGGACTTGTGCTCCTCGACTGTACGCAGCTTTCGCTGTATCGTCTCCCTCATCCTGTTCAATCGTCCCGTCTCTGTCTTTAGCGAGTTCACCTCATCTTCTTTTTGCTGTAGAGGATACAAGTTCTTTATTATGTCTGCCATATACGGAGAAACCGTACCTCTCCGCGCTCCATATTCTCCAACTTCTATGGAATGTGGATAAGTACGCTTTCTCCCGCTAGACTAAAAACATCGTAGACTACACACAGCCTAATTGTTCACCTTGAGCTCCAGAGCCTTCTGTTGGTTCTCCTGGTGTATGGAGTCGGACAAAACCATCTGCTCCTGCAGGTCCTGCTGAAGCTTCTGGAACCTGCTGTTCAAGATGTCGCTCTCCTTTATGTTCCTTTCATTGGTTATCTGTCAGACAGACGGCGGTGACAAATGTTTAGTGCGGAGACATACTCATTCACAATCACATACTAGCTTCTGTGTTATGGAATGTGGATAAGTATGTTTTCATTGCTGACCATATAGTCTTCACAATGATGGTGCGACTACCCTATGACTACCGTACCCTTTGTTCCTTGAGCTGCTGCTCAAGTTTGGCAACGTCTGCTTTGTATCGTTCGATGGCACTGCCGAGATTTTTGATCTCGTTCGTCTTTCCCTCCAGGTCAGCTTTAGCCTGCTTCAATTCCTTCTCCATCTTGTCTCTCCTTCTACTTTCTCTTTGCGCTTCATTGTTCCTCATCTGAATGTCCTGAGTGAGCTGCGAAACAAAGAAGACAACATATGAGAGAGTGTACAACACCTCACAGTAGCGCTCAACCAATGGCCTTAGAAGGTTTTGCTTCCATGGTAACGTATAAGAGATGGGATAAATAGTCAAACGACATCATGACAGTGTGAATTACCTAACCCAAATACTACCACTAACATATTCTCCATTTGTGATAAATCCAGTCACTTAGTACCATATTCCCATGGACCCATGTACTAATATCAAGTAAACCCATAGGTTGTGTGCACTTTTATGGGGTACAGATACAGTATCACTCTTGTGCCCGGTAGGAGATCCAAATGTGTGTCTATAGTTAGTGAGGAATTCTTTATTTTGGAGTTGTGTTATCTCGGCTACTGTGCCGCACGGAATGCAGTGTGTATGACGAGTTTTCTTACTTCCTGAATCTTCTGCTGGGCTTCTTCTTGAGCCTCCTCTAGTTTTCCTTGTTCAGCCTCTGACTCAGCCATCTGCTCCCTCAGCTTGACGATCTCTTGCAGCTGTTCGTCTCTCTCCTTTGTCAGTTCCTCCTTGACCTTTAGCAGCTCGTTCACACTAAATCAGTAAAGTAGTGAGTCAATTAACTTCCATTTATACCACACTGGACTAGAATGAAGTATTGAGGGCTTGGGCGCCATTAATATGTTTCTTATGCATAGACCCTGATAGGAATAATTTGATCGTGGCCTACCTATGTTCCTGTCCCATTGTCAAGCCAGCGCCTTGTTCGACCAGCTTGCTCAGATTGGATATTTCCTGTTTCAGACTCTGAATGGTCTCCTTTGCGCGGGTCTCTTTCTCGTGGGCCGCGTCGACCATCTTCCATGCTTTTTCAATTTCCTGGGTGGATGTTGAGACGAGTTATGAGGCATGTCAGCATCGGTGCACCGAGTTCATACTCAGTGCACTTAGATGATCATTCAAGTGAGGATAACTCCTAATATTTGTGAAGTAGAGCCTTAGTAGTTGACGTTACAAGAGTGAACATAAATAAATACTACATCCCATTCAAGTTCACATCATTTTAGAATGTTTGTGATTGCGACACCTGTTCAGCTTCTCTTTCCAAGCGCAAAGAATGAGTACAGCAACATCAAAATCTTCAGCTACACCATCACTGTATCACTGCTCACTGTATCACTGCTCATTGTATCACTGCTCACTGTAAATTACACTGGCCATTACTCCAACTGTAGACGAACCTAAATAAGAAAGCATTAATCTAGTGAAACCGTCCATCCGGTAGCGTAAATTCTATTCTACGCTACCGGATGGACGGTTTCACTAGATTAATGCTTTCTTATTTAGGTTCGTCTATAGTGACTATAGATATGTATATATAGATGAGGTTTTAGTTTGTAGTCTTCAACTTTCAACCATCAGCTGTTGGTAGCACTAGCACTGTCGAACTTAGCCACGGTGTGAGGGTGGCAGATATCGAACTTTAGACAGCAACAAGATCCATCGCAAGTGTTAAACAAAAACTCCACAATCTCGTTCATCAACAAGGGCACGCAGTTCTAACTAAGGCATGCAGTTCTAACTAGGGTACGTAGTTCTAACATAGCTCTAGCAGTATTCATCTATTTAGTAAGCACACCTATCTACTTTCAGTGTAGCTGTAAATGATGATTTTTCATGACAAAATGCAACTCTCAAATGTGGCCGAAATTTTTGTATTGGCTTTTTGTACTGGATAGCTGGGAGTTGGATGGTCTGCAACTGCAGCAGAAAAAGCTTAAGCATAACGTTCTCATCTGTCAACCAGTCCTATCGCACTATCAGCACACAGCTTCTTCATGAAATGAAACCAGAATTCATCTCACTAAACTGTGGGGAGGACTAAATAAAGCACTGAACATTCTTAGATATTCACCTTTTTCAGCGATGCAATCGATGCTTGATCTTCCTGTGACAGCTTCAAGGCTGTCTGCATTTTGGCAGCATTGGACACAATGTCAGCATTCAGCTCACGACATTTTGCCATCAACCTTTTCTCACTATCATGGGATTTCTTCAGAGCTCTATGCAACTTCTCATATTCGACTCGGAACTTTTCCAAACTCCTTCAGAATACAATGCAAAATTCACTAGCTGAACTTTGATATAGTTGCGACAGGAAGAAAGCCATACTGAAAATAAAAACTCACCGATCTCCCATAAGCTCTTGGAGCACTTCTTGAAAATCCTTTTCGAGTGATTCGAAGGCACTGTCCTCGATAGAAAGAGTACCAACATTGCCTGTTTTCTCTGGCTTGACCTACACAAGAATACCTTCCATGTTATACCAGTCATAAAAGGAATCAAATGTTGTGTGCTGCATTCAATGTTGTCATCATATAGTTTACCTCGGTGTTTTCATCTTTATCATCTGCCATTACGATGTTATCTACTGCTTTACTGGCGAAAATATAGTTATTTGCACTACACCGCTATTACCTAGTAGTTCTCTCAGTAGGGATAATCTTAGAGCGCTGTGTATATTGATCGGTTCCCTAGCAACAATAATTTCCGATCTACCGCCGTATGTCATAAAACATTTCTCACGACTAAATTTATTTTATCGAACGATCGTCCATAAAATATTAGTTTTTACTTATAAAATTGATATCTTAGAGCAAATTTTGAAGGAGCATAGAATTGAAACTGCGGATTGCGATTGCTTCTTACATGTCACATGTCGACAACATGGCGGGTTTTCGGCTACTGCTGGAGAGTGGCGCATCTGCTATATTTGAATACAACACTTCAAAGGTGGTAAATATTCGTTCTAAAAGCATCGGACTTTTGAATAGGCTCGTCCAATTGGCGGTAGTGGGCTATATAATAGGATGGGTCATGATCTATAAAGCCGGATATCAACAAGTAGACAGAGGAATTGCTGGAACAACCACTAAGGTAAAAGGAATCGCCTACACCCCTCTAGAAAGCGCAAGAATTGGGAAAAAAGTTTGGGATGCCCAAGATGTAGTTGTACCAGCTGAAGAAAACAACGCGTTCTTTGTTACGACAAATGTGATCGTGACAAATGATCAAACACAAGATGAATGCCCAGAGTCTTCCTCTGTCACCGGAGCGAAGTGTACTTCTAATTCCGATTGTCCCGAAGGCGAAATCAATCTACTTGGACATGGTGTTTACACTGGTACCTGCAATACAACTACAAGTACATGTATGGTAACTGCCTGGTGTCCGATAGAAGATGATGAACCCGTTACCACCTACGCAGTCCTGAATGGTACTCAAGAGTTCACCGTGCTTATGAAAAATCACGTGTTTTTTCCTTTCTACAACAAGACTCGGAGTAATATCATCGAGTCAACGAACGCCAGCTACCTTCAAGGCTGCACGTATGATAGTGATACGAACCCATTCTGTCCAGTGTTCAAGTTAGGATACATCGTGTCGAAAGCATTAGAGCACAGGGATAGTGACACTACATATGAACAGATTGCCTATAAAGGTTTGTCGCACATAAATGCCACTTTCCTTCAATCAGTGATACGTCAAACATCATATGTATTAATTAGTAATATAAAAATATGTTAGTAACATGTGTTAAATGTATTATGAATTAGTAAATATCCTAGTTTGTAATATGTATTGGTTTGTAGTGTGTATTGGTTTTTAATATGTCTTGGTTTGTAGTGTATTGGTTTTTAATATGTATTGGTTTGTAATGTGTATTGGTTTGAAATGTTTAGGTGGAGTGATATCGATTCAAATCAACTGGGACTGTAACTTTGACCATGATCCAAAGGAGTGCAAACCCACTTACCGGTTTGACCGGCTCGATAAAGGTAAGCATGCCTTATCTACTTCCTTATCAAAATCAAAGCTGCTGAGAAGTGCGGCGTTATCTTGCCATTTGATGATCACGCTTTGTGTCTTTGACAGGCGAAGACAGTAAAATCTCCAAAGGATACAACTTCAGATACAGCAACGTGTATTTTGTCGACGGTATTGAAACAAGACAGTTGATCAAAGCTTATGGAATTCTCTTCATAATCGCCGTGAATTCAAAGGCTGCTGCGTTCAACATCATTCCAACGCTGCAGAACATTGGCAGTGGACTCGCCTTGCTAGGTGTCGCCACCGTGCTCTGTGATTTCTTTGTGCTCTATGTTCATACAAAGAAGATATTCTTCAAGAGGCACAAGTATGAAGATGTCAAAACGTCTGACGCGTTTGAAGTGCACAGAAGAGACGCGGATGATGAAGATGATCAGGCGACACTTTCCTCTAACTGGGGCTGAATCGATCAGTATTATTGCAACATGACGTCCGAACTAGGAACGAACTACCCGGTATACATTCAAATCACTGTCCACTGATTTCTCACCGAATTTTGCTGCGTTTAAATGTTACTCATGCTCAATCTCTAAATCTAGATTTTCAGTGATCAAAATTTAGTTTTTTGCTTCTACTAATGATGCATTCATATATTTATAGAAAGCGGATTTCTTGTGTGTTCAATTAAAACAGCAACATGTGACCAATTTGTGATCAATTCCTGAACGCTTTAGTCTGCTTTGACTCTCTCTCATGATTCGTTGGTGTTGAAGACGCAAATCCAATGCACCAATCACTGCTCTTGTTGTCTGACACATAATCATCTGGCCGAGTGTTTAGTGGTCAGACCTTTCTAATTCAGCCAGCTCTAATGACTGCAGAGTTGTCTCCTCTTTGGGCAATTGCATACCTTTCAAAATACCCCCAACAGGAGAGGCCAACTCCACTACAAAGAAAATACTACAATGCAAGCTGGGATCTCTGCAGCCTATCTATGGCTGACAGGTAAGACGTGAATGACTACCATTATTTCCGTGATATTTTATTCGCATACATTTTACTCATACACTAGGAACAGTAGCGCAGAAAATTGCTGAGGATGACAGGCACCTGTCAGTGCTGTCAAGCGGCTTAGAGGAAACAGTACGACATCAAGTATGTGTAATTCGAGTCGATAAATTTCCATAATGCCAGCAGACCAAAGGGCAGAATCACGTACTAGTGGGCCTGTTGCTCTCTCACTGCCACTGATCTGAATGATATGCCTGTATGATTCCCTCTTACGCAGCCGCAGAACTTTGATCTGCGCTAACATACTTACGCCTACACACCTGTGTACATACATCATCCATGGTAGGTTAGTTGTGTAAACAGCCAGTATTCCTTGTTGGTGTCAAGTACAAACAGCTTTGATTGGTTGGCGTCCCCATCGCCTCACAACTGATCACGACCAAATATAACTTTCCCTCGATAGCGTTTATCGTTCGGTTGTGTCACGCAATCAATTGTGAGTTTCCACGCTGCCTGCACACTACCTGTCATCTGTCGTCAGGTGTGGGAGTTTAATTGCCATCCTGATCTATAAAAAACAAGACTTTCGAGGAAATGAGCAAACACATGGCCGGCCACAGGATTCAGGCGATGGGTTAGCAGAAAAGGCAGGAACAAGAGACGCATTTACACCGAAGGCTCATAATAGAGCAATCAATGGCCAGTTATTACATCAGGTCTACGCTCTAGACATTCTCAACAAGAGTATTACTACATCGCAATGCTCGCTCTCTAACTGCTAGTCATCTCTACCACCACTATTATCAGTCATGAGCAGGGTTGAACACCCAGTCAGCCACCTACTAACCGAGCAGCCATCACTGCTGCTGCTGGTTGGCACTCCGAGCAAGGTTACAATAACAGACGCATCAATAGAGACAGCCATCCATCGCTGCCTCATCACCAGCGGCATCGCCACTCCCAATCAACCAATCCCAGATTAGAATGCGGTCATTCTTAAAAGTGCAGCGTGCTGCTCTTGGAACCATACATAGACAGCTGTTGATTTAGCTGTACAGCATAAATAAAGAACAGCTCTGCTGCTCCTCTTTGTATCACACAGCATGGTAGCTAGTCACCGTAGAGCAAGAGAACTTTAAGCAGCTCTTCAGCAGCCAGCTAGTCATTGATCTTCTTGTAAATTCCACTCCTTACTTGTTATGTAATATCGTCGCATCCTTGATCTAACCATAGACTGCATACAGAGAGATTGGCTCAGACAGAGAGTGAGTCACCATCAGAACAGACCAGGTACGCCTGCACCGAACTATCAGCCACACGTTTCGTGAGTATTATTAATTGCACGCATCGACTGGCTCGGATTGTTTCGCATTTGGAGAGAGAGAGAAAGTGTATGTATTGATTGGAGAGTCGGTACTAAATTTAGTCGGATGGGCAGTAGCTGAATTGACTGATAATCGATTATATTGGCGGTGTGCTGATGATGGCAGGCGATAAGATTTTGTCCTCCTTCTAGTTGCGGCCTATCCATATATTGATCCAGTCAACGCGATTAATTAGTAGGACTGAGGCGTAGCTAATTATCATAACAATCTGAGCGAGCTGCCATTGGGAAATGAGAGGATCGCTGCCTACTGTATAGGTCGATATACCGGCAGCAGCGCCTGCAGAGATCAACAGCTCCTCATGCAAACAGCCAGCGCAGTGTAGAACGGCAGCCGGTAGACAGACGTCCGCCTTCTAAATGAGTTCTGTCACACGTCTAGACAGATGAGCACAGCAGCGGCAGCAGCCTCAAACTCCTCTCATCCACGATTATCGACAGCGTCTGTCGGCGTCTGAGATCAGGTGAGTGTGGATCTTTCTCTAACTTACTTTACTAAGGTAACGTATGACAGTGGTACGTACAAAGAGGTACGTAGCGGCACGCTCTACTCTATTGTCTTCTGCGGCAGCCAATGTACAATGTCACATAGAACTCAGTGGAAGCGATGCCTGCGTCTGCGATTTACAGTAGTAGTAGGAGAGAAGTTGGGAGCTGGCATTGGCAGCATGCTGCCAGGTAGGGGGTGTTTATTACAGCATCAATAAGATCGTAGACTAGTGAGACACGAAGGCAGCGCTGGTGAGATACGAATAGTTAGACGATTAGAGCGCTGCCAGATACACAAACATTGATGTCGAGAGCTGTCGATCGGTAGTATGATGGAGCTAACTTCCTGCCAGCATTACAGGCTGCAGACCCGGTGTCTATGCGTGTAATTCATTGCAATTGATTTCACCTAAATGTCAAATCATAGCTCGCAATACCAAATAATTGGTAAGGCAAACTGTATGATCCTGATAATAATATGGTTTAAGCCTGCTAAGCGGCTTGTGTCTTACATGACATAACCCTGGTGTCTGGGCTCCACCTGACCGGTAGGCACTGAAAATCCCATCTCCGCTTTATTATATTGAGAAATAAATATTATGGAGGGAAGCTCTTCTCAAGAACCTGCTGTAGATGTCAGTGAAACCTGCGTGTCGAGAACAACGGGTTGTGTATAGATATAGACCTAGGTCAAGATAGGTGGGGCACCTGCCAGATGTAGGGTAATTCACTATGGAGATTATTAGCAATGTTGAGTCAAGCGGAGGAAACTGTAATTGTTCCCAGGTCGATGGTACTATTGTCTTGTATGAATGTTGAGAAGGCGTTTATTCGGCGTTATTCTTTATTAGCAATTCAGTTACCTAAAAATATATATCTTATACACTGGTACTATTGTCTGAATTACTCAGTACAGTCTTAGTTCTTAACTCAGCTAACTCTCCTACCCTTAACAAAGAAGAGGTAGTAAAGTCGGGCAGCATGGCTTCTCGGTGCAATGATATTAATCATCTGACATTAACTAAAAATATTAATAACGCAATTGCGGACATTCGGAGGTTGTGACATTCTTCCACGTGGCCTTTCTACGTTCTGCCAGATAGATAATGAGTGAGATGAATTATGTATTTAATCTTATAATATGCATAACCAGGAAACATTGTGGGGGCGCTTGCGTAGAGTAACGCTATCCTCGAGGAAGGCAGCGTATCCAAATTGCTATTTAGAACGCCTGCTCGTGGAATCACGTGCCTGATTGCTGCCTCATCAGGAACATCAGTTGTGCAAGAAATTATACAGCGATTATGAGCTAGTAACAGGGGCAATAGTTCATTTACGCCTACTGACAGCTTTACACTTTGGTGGTGTTACACCAGTTTCTTCCCTCTCCTTCTAATCTTCCTCCCCTCTCCTTCTACTCTTCCTCCCCTCTCCTTCTACTCTTCCTCCCC
>ERZ1740065.3193-NODE-3193-length-10249-cov-4.287816_pt1 | contig 10249 bp, 9 predicted proteins | sample MGYA00581738_ERZ1740065 | MGnify/ENA primary metagenome ERZ1740065 (study PRJEB43018, sample SAMN04849749) | marine metagenome | isolation source: floating plastic debris | place: Pacific Ocean | collected 2008-09-01 | study: EMG produced TPA metagenomics...
AGTAGTTATGCGCCCATCGGTAGCACGATTAGCCCAGCGCCCCCGGCGATCGCCCCCACCAACCACCACTGCCAGTGACTGCTGCCTACTATCTGCCCGAGACGACTACCCAAAAGCTGCGGGCTAAATCGGTCGGGAATCGCTTCTAGGGATAATCCAGCGGCGTTTCCGACGTTGCTGTCCAGCCCGTGTCGAAATGAGTCCCAGGCCACGGTGCCATAGTGAAGTCCCAATAATTCCAGGGCAACTATGACCACAATGGCGACGGCGATCGTTTCCCTAAAAGATAGGGCACCGTTGAGCTGCAAGTTTGAATGGGGCGAATTGAACGCCTTTTGGGGGCAGTTTTGAGGCAAGTCTTGAAGCGAGGCTTGACTTGAATTTTCAACAGTTGAATCGGGAGGCTGCACCCACCATTTTTCCGGCAACCCTGGAGGCGGGAGAGTGGTCAGCCGTCGCGGTAACCGTCCCATGGCTAAATTTAAATTTCCCCACAGCCATACCCAACTTAAGGAGCCGATCACCGTAAACAAGGCCACTTGAAACCCAAATCGCCCCCAAAAGATCGGGCCATAGCCCAGGGAGTCAAACCACCAGCCTTCTGCCCGAGCGTGGAGTAAACCGTCCAGCCCTAAAGCGACCAAAATGACCGCCCCTAAGGACAGTAAAAGGGGCGATCGCCGCCGATATCGTTTCCTAGAATCCATACTCAAAAGAACAGAACCTTAGCGAAACTAAAGCCCCCCTTCTTAAACAGCTATCTATTACGCAAAAGTTGGCGTAAGCCTTATTAAGGGAGGAAGCGTGAATTCAATTACTTGTCTAGTCAGGACTTATGCATCACTTCCTGCTAGGGTGTCGTGATCTGTAATTCAAGGTTAACTGACCCAAGGCGCTAGATTCCTCTAGGTGTTTAGGTCGTGTGATCAATTAAACTCCAGAAGCCTAAGCGGTGGGGAATACACGCCCTTTCAACATAGAAAATACTAAAGGCTGAAATCTTTGGGGCTCTTAACTTAAAGACTGAATGGATGGCAGATCCTAGCTAATGGGTGTTTTGGAACGACGATGCACTAAAGGGGGCTGAGGGATGGCACTACAGCCCAACCGTCTCAGAATTTGCTGCACCACCTGCACCGTCCAATCAATATCCGCCTCCTGGGTGGATTGCCCCAGGGAAAACCGCAGCGCCCCGATCGCCTCCGTTTCCCCATAGCCCATGGCCACCAAAACCGAGCTAGGGCTGAGGGTGCCGCTATTGCAGGCAGATCCGGAGCTGACGGCAATGCTGGCGCTGTTCAGCTGGCGCACCAGATCCCAGCCGCTGGGGGGCGTGTTGATATTTTTCCAGCCTTTCAGATCCAGGCAAAAGCTAGCGTGGTGGGGTAGCCGATGGGTGAGATCTCCGGTAGGCTGCAATCCCACACCGGTTCCAAGCCCAGCAAATAGGCGATCGCGCAGCCCCGTCAATCGCTGTGTTTCACTGCCTATCCCCTGGGCAATGGATTCCGCCGCTGCCCCAAAGCCAGCGATCGCCGCCACCGCCTGGGTTCCCGCCCGCAGCTGCCCTTCCTGAGCGCCTCCCAATAACAATGGCGAAATTTTGACGCCTGACCGCACGTACAAAGCCCCTACCCCCTGGGGTCCGTAAATTTTGTGGCTGGACAAGGACAGTAAATCCACGGGCAACGTTTGTAAATTTAGGGGCACCCGTCCCGCCGTTTGCACCGCGTCCACGTGGAATAACACTCCAGCATTCCGGGCGATCGCCCCCAGTTCCTCAATGGGCTGAAGGGTACCCACCTCGCTTTGTCCGTGAATAATGGACACCAACGCCGTATCAGGGCGCAGCGCTGCCGATAAATCCAGGGGAGCCACCCGCCCATACCGGTCCACCGGTAAACGGGTTACGTCCCAGCCTTGAGTTTCGAGGAAATCGGCGGTTTTGGCGATCGCCGAATGCTCCACCGACGAAATCACCAAATGGCGCGGCTCCGAATAGTGGCGAGCCACCCCCAACAAGGCCCAGTTATCTGCCTCTGTACCGCCACTGGTAAATACAATCTCCGTCGGGTCCGCCGTACCCACCAGCGCCCCCACCTGCCCCCGAGCCAACTCCAACGCCAGCGCCGATCGTTCCCCCCAGCGATGGGTGCTAGATGGATTGCCCCACTGAGCTTGAAATACCTCGTGAACAGCGGCGATCGCCTCAGCACAAATGGGCGTCGTCGCGCTGTGGTCCAAATAAATACTTAACTGCCGCCGCTCTAAAGGATCTGACGTACTGTTCCCAGCGTCTAAACCCGATTTAAATTTGACCCAATGCACCACTTCGTCGCCCTGATTATTTAGCGTTTGCTATGGCATGCTTGCCCATTGCTCGGTCTCGCCCCGCCATTTTCCCACTGACTTAACCCACTGAATACTTAACCCACTGACTTAACTCGCCGGCCTAACCTGCTGATCTAACGTACTGATCTAACCTACTGACTTCACCCACTGACTTCCCTTAAAACCCTGTCGGTCGCGGAAAATTACTCGGTGGGGCAAAATCCTGAGGCGGCACCCCTTTCAACGCCCGCTGCATAAACGATCGCCACACGGGAGCCACATAATTCCCCCCCGTCGCCCCGGTGCCAATTCGGCCGTAATTATCATTGCCCGCCCACACCGCCACCGACAACTGGGGCACATACCCCACAAACCACACATCCCGCTCCGCATCGGTGGTGCCAGTTTTTCCCGCCGCCGGTCGTCCCAGCTTTGCCGTCTGGGCTGTGCCCTGTTGAATGACCCCTTTCAGCGTTTGATTCACCGACGCTACTGCCCACGGGTCCAACACCAAACGCGGCTTCGGCGTATTGTCCAACAGGCGTTTACCGTTGCTGTCCGTCACCTGCACAATCAACGTGGTATCCGAATGCCAGCCCCCACTGGCAAAGGTAGCAAAGGCCCCTGCCATTTCCAGCGGCGTCACGTCCTCCGATCCCAGCGGCAAGGAAACCACCGGCTCCAAAGGACTATGAAAACCCAGCACCCGCGCAATTTCAATCACCCGATTCAGCCCCACTTCCTGCCCCAGCCGCACCGCCGGAATATTGAGAGACACTTCGATCGCCCGTCGAATGGAAACGCTGCCGGAATAGCCGCCCCCATAGTTTTTGGGACGATAGGTGGCATTACCATCGGGATAGCTCACCGGCGTATCCTGCACCGTCGAATTGGGCGTATACTTTCCGCTGGCAAAAGCGGCGTAATACACAAAGGGCTTAAAAGACGACCCCGGCTGTCGCAGGGCTTGTACCGCCCGGTTAAACTGACTGCGCTTAAAATCAACGCCTCCCACCAGCGCCTTTACAAAATGGGTGCGCGGATCCACCGCCACCAACGCAATTTGGTCAATGCGTGCCCCCTGCCGTCGTAGCCGGGCAAAGGATTCCTTCACCGTATTTTCCGCCATGCGCTGGTAAGCAGAATCCACCGTCAACTGCACCCGCATCCCACCCCGTAGCAGGCGATCGCGTCCAAACCGCTTTTCCAACTCCTGAATCGCCGCGTTGGTAATGTAAGGCAGCTTACTGGTTTGAAACGAGGTATTTTCCGCAATCCACAACGGTTCCGCCTTCGCCGCTGCCGCTTCCTCTGACGTAATCCACCCCAACTGCTCCATGCGCCCCAGCACCTGGATCTGCCGCTTCTTCGCCAGCGGATAGTTATTGTTAAAGGGGCTGTAATCCTCCGGTGCTTGAATCAAGCCCGCCAAAAACGCCGATTCTGCCAGACTCAGCTCTCCAGCAGTAGTGTTGAAATAGCTGCGCGCCGCCGTTTGGATGCCGTAATTGTTGTGCCCCCAATACACCTGATTGAGGTACATTTCCAAAATGTCTTCCTTTCTAAAAATCTGCTCCAGCCGGAACGACAGCACCGCCTCCGCCACCTTGCGGCTGAGCTTGCGCTGGGGAGACAAAAACAGGTTTTTCACCAGCTGCATGGTGATAGTGGAGCCCCCTTCCCGGGCCTGCCCACTTTCCAGGTTCACCACCGATGCCCGCAACACGCTACCTACATTAACGCCGGGATGGCTATAAAAGGCGCTGTCCTCGATCGCCAATACCGCCCGTTTTAAATGGGGCGAAATATTATCAAACGCCACCACCTCCCGATTAGCCTCATCGTGCAGGCTACTGAGCAACTTGCCCTTCAGGTCGTAAATATAGCTAGTTTCGCTGGGGGAATAATCCTGAAGCACCCGCACGTCGGGCAAATTTCGAAAGCTAAAGGCCAGCCCCACCAGCCCGCCTGCCAGGGTAGCGCTCCCCACCAACGTCGCTGTCAGCAGGGTGCCCCCGGTTACTCGCCCCGCATTTTGAATCACGGTCCACCAATAGGGAGAGTCGGACTGGCGCTCTGGGTTGGAGTGTCGCGATCGCCGTCGGTCCGCCAGTTCTTCACGGGTGGGAACAGTGGACTGATTAGGGGACTGGGAAGGAGCAGTTTTCGGAGGCACAGCAGAACAGGAAGCGACTTAGGACAGTGAAATTAGCGGGAATAGTAATTTCAAATAGCAATTATTAGCCGTATGCTAGCACCCTAGCCAAGGGGACCCTAAAGCGCAGGACCAAAACTTGTACAGACCCTAGAAGTGGTTAGAATATGTATCGCCCTAGGGTGTTGCCCTGGGGTACCGCTCTATTGGGATCACCTTATGGGAATCACCACGACGATTCCCTGTCAAGTTAGGAGTTAGGCATGATTTGGCCGTTTAAACGGAAGCGTCGGAAACAATTGGCACGCATTGAGGTGACCGGGGCGATCGCGAGCGGCACCCGTAAGCGAGTGTTAAAAGCCCTAGAAACCGTCAAAGAGCGAAAATATCCAGGGCTACTGCTCCGCATCGACAGCCCTGGCGGCACCGTGGGCGACTCCCAGGAAATTTACGACGCCCTACGGGAACTGGGTGAAACCGTCAAAATTGTCGCCAGCTTCGGCAACATCTCCGCGTCCGGCGGCATTTATATCGCCATGGGAGCCCACCATATCGTCGCTAACCCCGGCACCATCACCGGCAGCATCGGCGTGATTATTCGCGGCAACAACCTGGAAAAACTCCTCGATAAAATTGGCGTTTCCTTCCAAGTCATCAAATCCGGTCCCTACAAAGATATTTTGTCCTTTGACCGGGAGCTAACGGACGAAGAACGAAATATTTTACAGTCCCTAATTGACGACAGCTACGGGCAATTTGTCGGCACCGTCGCTACTGGGCGTAATTTACCGGAAGAAACGGTTAGAACCTTTGCCGACGGACGCATCTTCACCGGAGCCCAAGCCAAGGAAATGGGCGTGGTAGACAGACTAGGCAGCGAAGCGGAAGCGAAAAAATGGCTGGCGGAGCTCACGGACCTGGATCCGGAGAAGGTAGAAGTGACGACCATGGAGGAGAAAAAATCTCTCCTTAGCCGCATCACCGACTCTCGCCTCAACACCCGCTTTGGTAATAGCCTCGACACAGTGGGCTTCGAACTGGAAACCAACGGTGTTCCCCTGTGGATGTACCGCCCCTAGGCGCAAGCAGAGATTGGGGCTGGGGAGCTTAAATATTGGGTAGTGCCTCGACTGTAAGGATGCTCTCCCCGCTATCTCATATAGCTCATGGGGTTTGAGGCGAGCCGCCCTTACCTTCTGAGTACTACCCAATATTGCGCCTCAGCTCCCCGCAAAGGATTTAGTTGTAAGGATTTCCGCCGTACTGAATGCGCGTGCCTGCCCACAGCAGCTTTTCCCGTAGGGTTTTGAAATAGGAATAATTGTCCCGAAGAATAATAAATTGGGCGTCACATTTAGCTTGGCGCACATCCACCCGCTGTCCCGGCCAAATGCTGGTTGCCAAGACCCCGTCTGCCCAAAGCTTAATGGTGAGATCATAATTTTCCAGGGGCCAAATACTAACCCGGGCAGCCGGGGGCAGCACAATAGGGCGGCTGGATAAGCTTAGGGGGCAAATGGGGCTGACCACCAGCGCTTCCATTCCAGGATGAACAATGGGACCGTTGGCGGAAACGTTGTAGCAGGTGGAGCCACTAGGGGTGGACACCAGCAGCCCATCACCGTGGTATTGGTCCACAATTTCTCCATCAATTTCCATTTCCAAAATGGTCGTCGTCAGATGGTCGTCGACGCACCCTCGCACACAAATCTCGTTTAATGCCAGAAAGATTTCTCCGCGATCGCCCTCCCCCTGTTGATTGCCACTGCCTTTAACCAAGCTTGGACCATCAATCACCTGAGCCTGGACCATCATCCGCTTCTGCACAGCAAACCGATCCGAGAGGAGCCGTTCCCAAACCCCTTTGGAATCTTGAAAATGTTTAAAAGACTCGGTTAAAAAGCCTAAGTGACCGCCGATATTAACCGCCAAAATCGGAATTTTTTCCGGCGCCAGTTGACGAGCCGCCGCCAGTGCCGTGCCATCGCCCCCCAACACCACCGCCAGATCGATCTTTTTCCCAGCGGACGCCAAAAACACTGGATAGGGATTATCTTTTGAACCGCTCGGACCAAACAAAACCTTACATCCCAGCTCATCCAGCTGGCGAGCCGACTGTTCTGCCCACTTTTTACTTAAGGAGTCACCGGCTTTGTAGGCAATGATGACTTGGTTTAATTCCACCGTTGCCCCCTTCCAATACGGTGCCTCTACCACTTCAGCAAATTAAACTGCTCCATATCTACCGTATCTCGGTTGCGGTAAATTGCCAGCACAATCGCCAGTCCCACTGCTGCCTCTGCAGCGGCGATCGTAATCACAAACACAGAAAACACCTGTCCACGGATCCCGTCCGGATCTAAGAAATTAGAAAACGCCATCAAATTTAAATTGACCGCATTTAACATCAGCTCAATAGACATCAAAACGCGAATCGCATTGCGACTGGTCACCAAGCCATAAATACCAATGCAAAACAGCGCCGCTGCCACCAACAAGAAATAATTAAGCTCCATCCCTCAAACAATCCCTAAATAAACGTTGCCCTAAAAATATCGGTCCGAAAACCAGCCCAGCCTTTTCGACAAACCCTACTCGCCGACCACCGTTTCCCGGGGACGCTCCGGCAATGCCAAATCTGTTTCAGCAGGCATCCCCGTCTCTGGATCTTCCATCAGCAAATCCCGGCGCGCCAGAACGATCGCCCCAATCATCGCCATCAGCAACAATACTGACGCCACCTCAAAAGGCAATAAATAATCACTAAACAAATGCTTAGCCAAAGCAATCACAGAAGAGTCAACCTGCGTCACCCCTTCAGCAAGCTGCCATGGGGTAATCACCGTCACCGTCCCTAACAGGGCGAACAAACCAAAGCAAACCACCGCTGTCAGTAGCTGGCGCAGTAATAGCCCAGTCTCCCTCTGATAATCCTGACGCTTATTAACCAGCATCACCCCAAATAAAATCAGCACGTTAACCGCGCCCACATAAACCAGAATTTGGGCAGCAGCCACAAAATCCGCATTCAGCAATAAATACAGCCCTGCCATGCTAGAAAAGGTCAACCCCAACAGAAACGCTGAGTACACAACACTCGGAGATAGAACCACTCCCAGTGCCGCCCCCAGCATTAGAAGCGTCAAAACGCCAAAAGAAACTAGCTGAACGACCTCACTCAGATTCACAATGCCCTCTCTAGTTCCTGATAAGTCCTAAATTAATCCCGATTTTTGAAGCTAGCCCTTTAAACAAAATCCTAGCCCTATCACTCAACCTCAACCGGAGCCTCAGCGTTCTCCTTTTCAATAATTTCCTCAGGACGCAACCCAGCCCGACGGGCACTGTCAGGAACACCATGGGGATCCATTTCCCCTTTAGGCAAATAAGCCAACTCCCGCAAAGGCGTCACCATTGGGTCATCAGTAACCTTATAAGGTAAGCGTCCCAGAGCCACACTATCAAAATTCAGATCATGACGATCATAGGAAGATAACTCGTACTCTTCCGTCATGGACAGGCAATTGGTGGGGCAATACTCAACACAATTACCGCAAAAGATACAGACCCCAAAGTCGATGCTATAGCTTTTTAATTCTTTTTTCCGCGCTGCCTTGTTGTATTCGTAATCCACAACCGGCAAGTTGATCGGACAAACCCGTACGCAAACTTCGCACGCAATACATTTGTCATATTCAAAGTGAATTCGCCCCCGGTAGCGCTCCGACGGCACTAGTTTCTCATAGGGATATTGCACCGTAACCGGGCGACGCTGCATATGGTCAAAAGTGACGGACAAACCTTGGCCAATGTACTTTGCAGCTTGGGCGGCTTCGCTTGCGTAATCACCAACTTTCTTAAGAAATTTCAGCATGGGGCGACTCACTCTCTTGCTGGGTACTTATACCAGGGTAATTTAATTTCGGAATAAAGATAAGGCTAGAAACCTATCCATAAAGTCAATAAAACTGATCCGCAAAATCAGCGCCTTTAATATCAGTTCCACTAATAATTCTTTGGTTTGAAGCTAACCCTTAGCCGCCAAAAAATGCAGGAAATGTGATTTTCAACGCAGCGGTAAGCAACAAGTTGACCAAGGCAACAGGTAGTAAAAACTTCCAACCTAAATCCAACAGTTGGTCAATGCGAACACGGGGTACCGTCCAGCGCAATAACACTGCGAGGAAGACCAATAGATAAGCCTTTAGGACCACCATGATGATGCCCAAGGAGGCGGTGATCACCTGCAGCCAAGGCGTTGTCGGGTCCAGTCCCAATAGGCTAGTAATCCAATCCACAGAAACGGGTAGTTCCCATCCCCCTAGGTAGAGAATCGCCACCAATAGGGCGGACAAGATTAGGTTGACGTAGGACCCCAAGTAGAACAAAGCAAAACGCATACCGCCGTACTCGGTTTGGTACCCGGCCACCAGCTCCTCCTCTGCTTCAGGAAGGTCAAAGGGAAGGCGTTCACACTCCGCTAGGGCGGCCACCCAAAAAATCAAAAAGCCCACCGGCTGACGCCACAGATTCCATCCTAAAATGCCGTAACCGGACTGCTGACCGACGATATCAACGGTGCTGAGGGAGTTGGACATCATAACGATCGCCAACACCGCCAATGCCAAAGGAATCTCATAGCTAATCGATTGCGCCGCCGCCCGAAGACCACCAAGCAAAGAATACTTATTGTTGGACGAATAGCCAGACATCAACAGTCCCACCGGCGCAACGCTGGATAGGGCAATCCATAGAAATACCCCTAACCCCAGGTCGGTAATGTTCATATTTTGTCCAAAAGGAATAATCAGGTAAGACAAAAAGACCGGGACAACCACTAGGGCAGGACCAATGCTGAACAGCCAGGGATCAGCTTGGGCGGGAATAATATCTTCTTCGAACAAAAGCTTTAGTCCGTCGGCTACGGGCTGCAAGGTACCCAGGGGTCCGGCATACTCAGGACCCACACGCTGTTGGGCGGCGGCGGACACTTTTCGCTCTAGCCACACCACAACCAATACGCCAACGGTGGCGGAAATTAGCATTAGCAACAGGGGGAGGGGAATCCAAACCACTTTGGCCAGCTGGGGCGGTAACCCGAGGCTGGTTAATAGTTGAATAAAGCTGCCCTGTAAGTCGATTCCTGGTGACATAAACGGGTTTTATAGTGGGAAATCTAGATCGGGAAACTCAAATCGGTGGACTTCAGCAATGGGGCTGGCAGGGTTGAGGATCTTTAAAAACAATAATTCTTTTGAACTCAGAGTTGCTGTTCATAAAGAGCTATTTTTTAGCTGACACGATTAGTCGTATTAATAGCTACCGCAGGGCCATCGCCTATTATATCTTTACGTGGGTTTTGCAATGAACACGAAAAATAATCTCCGTGTTTTTCATCCCGAAGTCACCCTTGAAACTTTCATTGAAAGTCTCAATTTGATGCAATTCTCAAGTTGAAAACATCAAGGTTAGAATTCGCCTTTTAGGGCTTATTTCCTCAAGGGAGTAAGCACTAATACTTAGACTACCCTATTTCCATCGTTTACTCAGTTGGTCTTCTATGAGCAAGTCTCGTCAGCGTCGAAATCGGAAACAGCGACCAGGACTGCCCGCTGGGGCTGGCTTTTCCCCGTCGTCGAGTCAGTCTCCTGTGCCGAAGGGGTTTCAAAAGCCAATGGATGAGATTCCTGCTAGTGAGAGCGATCGCCTCATAGACCAGCTACGAAAAAAGCAGGGATCCTGGGTGGAGTGGGGGCAAAGCTG
>ERZ1740065.3194-NODE-3194-length-10249-cov-3.850108_pt1 | contig 10249 bp, 8 predicted proteins | sample MGYA00581738_ERZ1740065 | MGnify/ENA primary metagenome ERZ1740065 (study PRJEB43018, sample SAMN04849749) | marine metagenome | isolation source: floating plastic debris | place: Pacific Ocean | collected 2008-09-01 | study: EMG produced TPA metagenomics...
ATGTGTACACGTTTGGTGATGATGCTTTGAGCGGGTCCAATCAGTTTATTTTGATTTTGGGTGGTGCTGTTGCTGCGATAGTAGGGTTCAGAAAGAAAGTGCCCTACAAAAGAATGCTTGCTGAAGTTGCCGAAAATGTAAAGTCGACAACGGGGGCCTTGTTGATTTTATTGATGGTAGGTGCCCTTTCGGGAACTTGGTTGGTCAGTGGTATCATCCCGGCGATGATTTACTACGGACTTCAAATACTAAACCCAACAATATTTTTGGCGGCTTGTGTCATTATTTGCGCGATTATCTCCATCGCTACCGGAAGCAGTTGGACCACAGCAGCAACAGTGGGTATTGCTATGGTGGGCATTGGGGAAGCTTTGGGCATTTCCTTAGGGATGACCGCAGGTGCTGTCTTATCTGGAGCCTACTTCGGAGACAAAATGTCTCCCTTGAGTGATACCACAAATTTGGCACCGGCTATGGCGGGCGGGGATTTGTTTTCGCACATCCGCTACATGGCATGGACTACTATTCCCACCATTTCCATCACCTTGGTGGTTTTTATTATCCTAGGATTGACTTTGGATACTTCGGGCAACGCAAATACCGATGCACTTTTAGCTGATATTGAAGCGGCATTCAATGTGTCAGGATGGCTTTTTATCGTTCCTGTTTTGGTGATTTTCTTGATTGTCAAGAAGACGCCTCCTCTGGCCGCACTCTTAATCGGAACCCTGCTGGGTGCGGTTTTCGCCCTTATTTTTCAACCAGATGTAATAGCAAAAATTGGTGGCGCCGAAAGTTTAAACTTTGAAGCGGGCTATAAAGGTATTCTCAACGCGATTACTGTGGATACGGCTATTACCACAAAGAATCCTGCGCTGAATGATTTGTTTTCTTCAGGCGGAATGGCAGGAATGTTAGGTACCATTTGGCTCATTGTTTGCGCCATGGTTTTTGGTGGTATCATGGATGGTATTGGTGCCTTGCAACGTATTACGCAATCACTTCTTTCAATGGCAAAGACCACTTTTGGTTTGTTCGCCAGTACTGTGGGAAGTTGTTTGGCGTTGAATGTTACCGCATCAGACCAATATTTGGCATTGGTAGTACCTGGCAAGATGTTTTCTAAAGCCTATCAAGAGCGAGGTCTTGCACCGGAGAATTTGAGCCGAACCTTGGAAGATTCAGGTACAGTTACCTCTGTATTGGTGCCTTGGAATACCTGTGGCGCCTACCATAGTGGCGTTCTTGGCGTAAGTGTTGGTGATTACTTCTTCTATGCGATTTTTAATTGGTTGAGCCCTTTTATGACCTTGTTGTTCGCAGCACTGAACATTAAAATCAAGCAGCTGGCGCAAAAAATCACTGTCTAGTACCACACATCATTTCTTTATCAACAATTTGTTTTCCGAGGAGACCCCTTCCGAGAATCTTTCATAATTTCACGCCATAATCAAAATCATAAAACATGGCATCGATTACTTTGGGCGGCAACCCCGCCAACACCATAGGGGAATTACCCCAAATCAACACTCAAGCACCTGACTTTGATTTGACCAAGTCAGACCTTTCGCAAGCGTCCTTGGCCGATTACTCCGGTTCCAAGTTGGTCCTCAATATTTTTCCAAGTGTAGACACCGGTACTTGCGCCAAATCCGTTCGTCAGTTCAACGAGGAAGCGGCAGAATTGGAGAACACCAAAATCTTGTGTATTTCAAGAGATTTGCCTTTTGCCCAAGCCCGCTTTTGTGGAGCCGAGGGACTTGAAAATGTTGATATGTTATCAGATTTCAGAACAGGTGGTTTTGGAGAAACATACGGCGTAACCTTCGGAGACTCTGCCTTTGCTGGGCTGTTATCACGAGCGATTGTAGTTGTTGATGAAAATGGCGTTGTGAAGCATACTGAACAAGTTGCTGAAACAGCGGATGAACCCAACTACAAAGCTGCTCTCGAAGCCTTAATGGATGCCTAAGGAATCTTTCCTTGCCAATCGTATCAAAAGCGTGGGATATGCCCTAAAGGGCATGTTTATCCTCATCCGAACTGAGGCTAGTATCAAAATTCAGTTGGTCATAGCGCTTTTGGTAACTTTTGCAGGATTGTATTTCAACATCTCAACAGTTGAATGGTGCCTTCAAGTACTCTCCATAGGTTTGGTCATGGGGATTGAGGGAATAAATACGGCTGTAGAGAAGCTATCGGATTTTGTGCAACCCCAGCACGATAAAAAAATAGGATTGATAAAAGATATTTCCGCGGGAGCCGTTATGCTAGTATCGTTTGCAGCCGTAATCGTGGGCCTATTCATCTATCTACCAAAGTTGTTTTGAAAGGCATCCGTTTGGGGTACCTCAATCGTAAATTTGTAAATTACCGCTTGGTTTAACCGGATTAATGGCGAAAAAGAGAACAAAATCAAAATCCAAGACGACTACCAAAAAACGGAGCTTTAAGCTTTCCAAACAGAACCAAGTTATTCTGGGAGGCTCACTCATTATTTTGAGTATAGCCCTGTTTTTCTCCTTCACCTCCTACTATTTTACGTGGCAGGATGACCAGAGTTTGCTATCGGAATTTCATGACCGAAACGCCGAGAGAAGCAATCTTATGAAGGTTTTTGGTGCTGCCATAAGCCATTTCTTCATTTTTAAAGGTTTTGGGTTGGCTTCTTTGGTTTTCCCTCTGCTGTTGGCCATTACGGGCTTGTACCTTTTCCTGGGACTCCCTCTCAAAAATGTCATGAGCAAATGGATTTGGGGTTTGACCGGTATGGTTTGGACCTCAATAGCCCTTGGTTTTTTTGCTGAAGAGCAACCTTTGTTGGGAGGAACGGTAGGCTTCGAAATGAATGACTTTCTGCAAGATTACACCGGAAGTATCGGGGTGTTCCTTCTCTTGCTTTTCATCTTGATGGTAATTTTAGTGCGGTTGTTCAACTTTACTCCAGAAGGGGTTGCGAGTTTTTTTAAAAGGCAAAAGAAGAGCCTTGCTGAAGATTTTCAAAAATCCTCTAAAAAGGATGTTTCTTTTGACAATCAGGAAACAACGTTGAAGTTAGATACTGAAGCGGAAACAGAGGTTGTTTTGGATACTTACACCCACAAAAAGGACATTCCACCCTTAAATCCAGAGGCTGGTCTTGACGTAAATCTTCCAGAAAAAGAAGAACCTGAGGAAGAAAAAATTGCTTTAAAAGTTGAAAAACTAGCTGAAGAAAAAGAGGAAAAAGACATTAAGGCCGAAAAATTGGTCAAGGATTTTGGTGAGTTTGACCCTAAATTGGAATTAAGCCAGTACAAGTTTCCTACTTTGGATTTGTTAGAGGCTCATGGAACTGGTGGCGGCATTACCATCAACCAAGAAGAGTTGGAGGAAAACAAAAACCGAATTGTCAACACCCTCAAGAATTACAAAATTGGAATTGCCCAAATTAAAGCCACGATTGGTCCAACTGTAACCTTATATGAGATTGTTCCCGAAGCCGGTATCCGAATCTCCAAAATCAAAAACCTTGAGGATGACATCGCGCTTTCGCTAGCAGCGTTGGGCATTCGCATTATAGCGCCAATTCCCGGTAAGGGAACCATAGGCATTGAAGTGCCCAATAAAAATGCAAGCATTGTTTCGATGCGTTCAGTGATTGCTGCCAGTAAATTCCAGAAGGCAGAAATGGAATTGCCTATCGCCTTTGGGAAAACCATTAGCAACGAAACTTTTGTAGTGGATTTGGCCAAAATGCCACATATGTTGATGGCTGGGGCGACCGGTCAAGGAAAATCTGTTGGATTGAATGCGGTCATCACCTCCTTGCTCTATAAGAAGCATCCTGCGGAGGTCAAATTCGTTTTGGTAGACCCGAAAAAGGTGGAATTGACCCTTTACAACAAAATTGAACGCCATTTCCTAGCAAAACTACCCGATTCTGAAGATGCCATCATAACGGACAACACGAAGGTCATCCATACGTTGAATTCCTTATGCATTGAAATGGACAATCGGTATGAGCTGCTTAAATTGGCGCTGGTACGAAACATTAAGGAATACAATGTCAAATTCAAGGCGCGTAAGCTCAACCCGAACGATGGGCATAAGTTTTTGCCCTACATCGTTTTGGTAATTGACGAGTTTGCCGATTTAATCATGACTGCTGGAAAAGAGGTTGAGACACCCATCGCGCGTCTGGCCCAATTGGCTAGAGCGGTTGGAATCCATCTTATTATCGCAACCCAAAGACCATCGGTAAACGTAATCACCGGAATCATAAAAGCGAATTTCCCTGCCAGATTAGCATTCCGGGTTACTTCAAAAATTGATTCTAGGACCATTCTGGATACACAGGGCGCAGAACAATTGATTGGTCGTGGTGACATGCTTTACACACAAGGAAATGATGTGACCCGCCTGCAATGTGCTTTTGTTGACACTCCCGAGGTAGCCAAAATCACCGAATACATAGGCGCCCAAAGGGCTTATCCCGATGCACATTTGCTACCCGAATACGTCGGGGAAGATTCTGGCACAAGTCTTGATTATGATATTGCGGACCGCGATGCCATGTTCAAAGAAGCCGCCGAAGTTATCGTCAACGCACAACAAGGTTCTGCGTCTTTGATTCAACGAAAACTAAAATTGGGATACAACCGAGCCGGGAGAATCATAGATCAATTGGAAGCTGCCGGAATTGTAGGTCCTTTTGAGGGTAGTAAAGCACGTCAGGTATTGGTTCCTGACATTTTTGCCCTAGAACAATTATTAGAAAACGAAACAAAATAACAACGATGCTTAGAAAAATACTTTTACTCACTTTGGTTCTTATGGTTCCCGTTTTGGCAACCGCCCAAAACGCTACGAAAGCGAAAGCGCTTTTGGAAGAGGTCTACAATAAGGTAAAGGGCTACGATAACATTTACGTAGATTTCAAATACAGTCTGGAGAACACCGAAGCAAATACCAAAAGTGAAACCCGAGGTAATGCCACCCTTCAAGGGAACAAATATTTAGTGGATTTGTTTGGCTCCATACAAATGTTTGATGGGAAAAAGGTCTACACGGTTGTACCAGACAATGAAGAGGTTATCATAGAGGATAAAAGTGAAGATGAAAATAACATTACGCCTTCAAAAATGTTGACGTTTTACCGCGAAGGCCATACCTATCAGTGGGATATTCTTCAAAACGTGAAGGGTCGAAAAATCCAATATGTAAAGTTGATTCCTATTGATACCAATTCGCAAATAAAATCTATTTTGTTGGGCGTAGATGCCGAAACGAAGCATATTTACAAGCTTATCGAAACCGGAAAGAACGGCACAAAGACCACCATCTCCGTTAATTCTTTTAAAACAAATCAGGCGCTATCGAATACCTTGTTTACCTTTAACGCGAAAAAATACGAAGACGAAGGGTATTACATCATAAGGAATTAGACGTTGACGATATTAGACCGATACATTTTATCGAGGTTTCTTTATAACTTTTTTAGCTCCTTTTTTATCCTGATTGTGATTTTCATCTTTCAGGGTATTTGGCTTTTCATTGATGACCTAGCTGGAAAAGGCCTTGGCATTGTAATTATTGGAAAGTTCATCTTTTATTTCATTCCTACTCTTATAGACAAGGTTTTGCCGCTCACTGTGCTCTTGTCGTCCATTCTGACTTTTGGAACATTTGCCGAAAACTACGAGTTCGCAGCCATGAAAGCCTCTGGGATTTCATTGCAACGCGGGATGCGAAGCCTTATCGTTTATGTAAGCTTCTTGGGCCTTGTCACCTTCTTTTTTGCCAATAATGTCATTCCGAAATCAGAACAAAAAATGTTCAACTTGCGCCGGAATATCGCTAAAGTAAAACCTGCGGCAGCGATTACTGAAGGGGTTTTTAGCGACTTCGAAGGGACCGGTGAAGGAATGAACATCAAAGTGGACAAAAAATTCGGGGAACAAGACCGGTTTTTGGACAACGTCATCATCCATAAAAAAACGAAACAAGGAGTCAATAATACCGTAATTAAAGCGAAAGAGGGCGAGCTTATCAGCAGTGAAACCTCAGATATCATTCAATTGGTGCTTAAAGATGGCCATTATTACGAAGAGCTGAAACCCAAAAAAAACAAGGAAAAACGGAAACATCCTTTTGCCAAGTCGAAGTTCGAAACCTATACCATCAATATTGATGTTTCTGAGCTCAACAATCAAGATTTGGAAGAAGATGGAAATATCACCACCAACAAAATGAAGAATGTATCTCGACTCATCAAGGACATCGATTCCTTGCGGGATGACAACCTCAAAAAAGTTGATGCCTTTTCCAAGAACATCACAAGGCGCATGGGTGCTTTCCCAGTAGTGGCTGCGAAAGATTCGACTAAAAAATCACCCATATCCGTTACCCAGATTCAAGATACCCTAGCACAAACTACAATTGAAAAAGATACGGTAGCGGTGGCCGTGTTAAGTCCTGAAGAGATTATCGAGGCCTTACCCGATTGGCAGCAAATCCAAATTTTGAACAATGCCCATACTTCTGTAAATGGAATCCTCACTACTGTTGAAGCCAAAAAAGAAGAGCTCCAAAAACGTTTTAAGTTTTACAATAGCCATATTCTTTCACTACATCAGAAGTATGCCTTGGCTTTTTCATGCATTATTCTATTTTTCGTGGGCGCTCCATTAGGAGCTATTATTCGAAAAGGTGGATTGGGTTTGCCCATGGTTATTGCAATTATCCTGTTTTTGACTTATAAAATTATAAAGTTTTTTGCTGGTAATTATGCGAAAGAAGGAAACATTCATCCTTCTGTTGGGGCATGGCTTTCTACGCTTATCATGTTACCTTTGGGCATTGTGTTGACCAAACGGGCCACTACGGATAGAAGTCTAGTGGGCATTGGTGGTTTGATTGACTTTTTCAAAAACCTTTTCAAGAAGAAGAAAAAAGCGGAGCAAGAGTAACGAATTATGATGGTAAAAGAACAGAAGATAGCATTGAACACCATTCCAGAGGCGATTGCAGATATTAAAAACGGCAAGGTAATCATCGTAGTAGATGATGAAAACCGTGAAAATGAAGGAGATTTTGTTGCTGCCACTGAAAAAATCACCCCAGAAATGGTCAATTTTATGGCTAAACATGGACGAGGGCTCATTTGTGCGCCGCTTACGGAAGGACGATGCAAAACCTTGGGGCTAAACAAAATGGTTTCCCATAATTCCGACCCTTTAGAGACGGCTTTCACGGTTTCAGTGGATTTAAGAGGTGAAGGCGTTACCACAGGAATTTCAGCCTCGGATAGGGCTAAAACCCTTTTATCCCTTACGAACAAAAATACCAAAGCACACGATTTAGCTCGTCCAGGACATATCTTCCCCCTAATTGCCAAGGAAGGTGGGGTTTTGCGTCGAACGGGGCATACGGAAGCTGCTATTGACTTTGCGCGCTTGGCCGGACTACAACCCGCTGGGGTCATCGTAGAAATCATGAACGAGGACGGCAGCATGGCTAGACTTCCTGAATTGAAAGAAGTTGCCAAACGCTTTGATTTGAAAATCGTTTCTATAGAAGATTTGGTAGCCTATCGCATGGAGCACGATAGCCTCATTGAGCGAAAAGAGTCTTTCGATATCGTTACCCGTTTTGGGGAATTCAAATTACGGGCATATCAACAAACCACTAATGACCAAGTGCACATTGCATTGACTAAAGGAAGTTGGAAGCTGGGTGAATCGGTTTTGACCCGAATCAATTCCACTTGGGTAAACAATGATATTCTGGGTACGTTGACCAGTAATCCCGACGAAACCTTAACGAAGATGTTCGAAGCGTTGAATACTGCCAAAAAAGGGGCCATGATTTTCATCAACCAGGGCCATCCTACCAGCAATTTGCTCAACCGTTTAAGTGAATTCAAGCTACTTCAAAAAGATGGAATTTTCAAGGCCCCAAAAATTGAAATGGACGCCAAGGATTTTGGTATAGGCTCTCAAATAATGCACGACCTCAATATATCCAAGATTCGCAAGTTAACCTAATCGCGACAACCCCCAAGAGTGGGCATGGTTGGGTATGGATTGGAAATTGTCGAGTACGTAACCTATTAAATCGCAGCCTGAATGGTTGAGCGCATTAGTTGAGCACGCTGATGCACCGCTTCGGCCTCCCATCCGATTTTTACCAAACAGGAGATGTTTCGGCCCATCCATTGGTCGGAAAGACTAAAATCATTCTCTGAATTGTCCTTCATTCGTAGCCGAACCTCATCAGGTAATTTGAAAAGGCTTTGTTCTTGTAATAGATGTTGCCATTTGCGATAATAGTGCCAATTGTTATCGTACCAATAGAAACAAGCATCGATTCCCACGGCGCTTAAAGCAGCATGTACTTTTTTGGCTTGCGTTTCCGAGGCCATGAAAAAATTCAGGAAGGAATAGTTTTCCACACCTCCATCAGGAACTTTACGAAAAGAGAGTCCTTCAATACCTTCCAAAGCACTTCTTAGTATGCCGTAGTGGTTTTCTTGGATGGCCAAAAAATCATCCAAACGGGCCAATTGTGCCAAACCCACGGCAGCGTTGAGCTCAGATATCCGAAAATTATAGCCTAAAAAAGGATGTGCCTCCGCTCCCCTATCTTTTCCAATATGGTCATGCCCATGGTCTGAGTACATATGTGCCTTCTCGTAGATATCCTTGGAATTGGTAATAAGTCCTCCACCTTCGCCGCACGTGATGGTCTTGACATAATCAAAAGAGAAACAGCCGGCGTCACCAATGCTTCCAAGGGGTTGTCCCTTATAGGTTCCACCAATGGCTTGGCAAGCATCCTCAAGTAACAACAGATTGTTTTCCTCGCAAATTGCCTTCAATGCATCCAAATCAGCCATAGAGCCGCACATATGTACTGGCATTATGGCTTTGGTTTTAGGCGTAATAGCATTTTGAACCGCTTCTGGATTCAAGGTCAAGGTCTCGTCAATATCCACCAAAATTGGAACAGCCCCTACGGCTAAAATCGATTCAAAACTTGCTACAAAAGTAAACGTGGGCATAATGACCTCGTCCCCTGCCCCTATTCCCATACAAGCTAAAGCAACCGTCAGAGCGGATGTGCCACTACTGGTCAAATGGGCATATTGGGTTTGCATTCGGGTCGCCAACTTTTGTTCCAACTCCAAAGCCTTCCATCTATCCTTCCGCATGCCATCAAAACCATAGCGCATGAGTACTCCGGTATCCAACACCTCGTTTACCGAAGCACGTTCTAAATCTCCAAATAATTCAAATCCAGGCATATGCTTATGTTGCTAAAAAAACCAAAGTTTAATGGCCATAATGACCACCATTACTACCAAAAAAGTCTTGATAAATCCATCTCCTTTTTTTACGGAAAACCTACTCGCGAACCAGGCACCACTTCCATTTCCGATGGCCAAAATAAGTCCTAGTTTCCAATCTACCTTATCATTCCATACAAAAACCGCTAAGGCAGATAGCATGTATACAAACACCACGAAAACTTTGGTGGCATTTACGCGTACCAAATTCATGCGATTGACAAAATGCATAAAGAGAATCATGAGAAATCCAAGACCTGCGTTAATAAATCCCCCATAAATCCCAAAAAAGAAAAATACGAAAATCCCCAGCCACAAGTATTTCCCGGTAAGCCTTTCTTGCATCTCTTCCATTCGCATTTTAGGTTTGAACAGAATTATCAATACAACCGCTAGCATTACCATGGCCAGAATGCGATTAAAGGTTTCACCCTTAACATCCACGGCAATCCAAGCACCGATAATAGAACCAAAAAAAGCGGATATTCCCAAATACAGGTTAAATGGGAAAGTTGAAACACCCTTACTTCGAAAACCTGCCGTGGCCATGGCCGTTTGTATCACAATAGCCACTCGGTTCGTTCCATTAGCAACTGCAGGAGGCAATCCCAAAAAAATCAAGGTTGGTAATGAGAGTAAAGACCCTCCTCCCGCCATGGTATTGATGAACCCAACAGCAAAACCAACTACAACTAATAATACATAATGATACCACTCCTCCATAGGTCAAAAGTAGCACCCCCGAAAGGAATACGAGTCAGAATAAATTAAGTATCGCAAACTTTCACAGAAATAAAAAAGCTTGTTATATTTGCACCCGCAAACGCAAAGGCTTCGGCGGCCAGCCCGCAAAAGTTTAAAGGAGGAATGGCAGAGTGGTCGAATGCGGCAGTCTTGAAAACTGTTGAGGGTCACACCTCC
>ERZ1740065.3195-NODE-3195-length-10248-cov-10.997940_pt1 | contig 10248 bp, 9 predicted proteins | sample MGYA00581738_ERZ1740065 | MGnify/ENA primary metagenome ERZ1740065 (study PRJEB43018, sample SAMN04849749) | marine metagenome | isolation source: floating plastic debris | place: Pacific Ocean | collected 2008-09-01 | study: EMG produced TPA metagenomics...
GAGGGATGGTGTTTATTACCTCAACTCCCCTCAAAGATGGCTTTCTATAAATAGAGGAATAAAAAGACCACTAGCTGTATTATAACCTGGAGAAGAAACATGATTTAGGCTTGTTTTTTTTTTGCATTTCAGCAAGTAACATTAACAGAAGATAGTAGTACGGCAGCGGGGGGGATGGCTATATGGGAGTTGGTATCAGCTCTTCATGTGTTGGCCTACTAGGAACCATCTCAAATTATGTCGCGCCCAGGAGTATACAAACTTGGTCACCTGACGGAATCTCTAGGAGTTAGTAGTATCCTCACCGTTATGGAATGTCATGGCAGATTCACTACGGTAATATGACTATCATACATCACCTATTAAAGTTCATGAATATTCCACATAGAGGTTCAGTTAGTTTACCCATGGATATAGGTTCAAAACCTAAGGATGCTAAGACATATTGACCTATATTTGTTTCAATAAAACGGAGACACCTGCAACCACATCATACCTACAGTATAGCGTTCATCTTCCCATTCCAACGCTTATTACTCGCTCTCTAGTTTACACCTTCCTATCTGACATTGCATTTCACAATAAAGAGGTCCCATATGCTGCCCACCGATGAGGGCCACAATACACTTAGCAAACAAGGGAGGCTGACAAACTTAGCGTATGACCAGGTCATTGGAGTTGTCCCACCCCTCTATGGGTAAGCTCAACACAACAGCTAGACAGCAGCAGCACACAATGATCACACATGTTCACTGCTGTGCAACCTATGGCAAATCTACTCAAAGATATTCAGGCAGAGGTCTAGTTGGCTTATGTACATGTATTTAATCTGTACCGTACACAGTAGATGCAGGCTATGGCAGTCTATATACATTGAAATGCTATTTCATTGGAAGGAAAGCTAGAGGAAAACTACTAGGCACAGAAGACAAGTAGATCTTGGGACTGGGTTGATTATTGCAGTGCACATCCTACAATGAGATTCAGTTTTTACCAGTCGAGCCATAGCCACCGGCACCCCTCTCTGTGTCTGATAACGTTGAAACTTCTTGTATATCAGGATAGTATATTCTCTCACATATTAGCTGGGCCACTCTATCACCTTTTTTTACCTGTCAACAGGTAAGAGACAGGCATTTAGGTCATAGCAGTGAGTGACCATTCGTATCAAAGGCAAGTTTATCATATACATACCTCATAATCTGTGTCATTGAAGTTGAATAAGATAACACCAACATTGCCCCGATAATCTTCATCAATGACACCAGCACCAACGTCCAAGAAGTGTTTGTGTGCAAGGCCGGATCTTGGCGCCACACGACCATAGCAGCCAGACGGCAGTTCTATCTGTATATCTGTCTTCACCAGGACTTTACCTCTCGCAGTGATAGTGTAGTCGTAGGCGCTGTAAACGTATAATATACATGTATTCCCTATGTGATCAGACGGCATGATGGGAAATATTGTTCACTATGGCGCTACAAACCTGTACAAGTCATATCCCGCAGCAAACTTCGTACCTCTCGTGGGTGGGTAGGCATTCTCTGTCATCCTGCAGAATCGCAGGGTTGGTCGAGCAACATCTTCCTTGTTATCGAACCTCAAACGCTTTGAAGGTGAGCAATGAATGTCAGCTCGAACTACTTCATTCTTTGCTGGTGATGCTGTGGTACTGCCTGGCATAGTCTTCTTTGAGAGATTTGAGCTGCGCGTCCTAACTTGACAAAGAAGTTGAGAATACTGTAAAACCCGCGCAAATAAACCCGCCATGGTAGCTTTCGATATGACCAATAAGGTACCGTATACATAGACTGACAGAAGCAGATATTTATATCGTTAAGTTATAGCAAGATTACGATATACCTTTTCATCTGTCGTCACAAAGGTCATCAAGGACAAATTACAGTACCAAAGACGTTCCTCTTTGACAGTACTGTACCTGGTGTTAGCCGAGGCACAGTGGCGTACGAGGGAGTGTAATCAAATTATCGACCAAGGACAATAAAAGTATTTAGGACGTGTAGATGTGTAGCTATCTATTTTTTGGATAAAAACGACTTGGAACCCCATCTGCAATTCCTATCTACCGGCGAACTATCTTGTGCTAGCTAGATCTATAGAGAAATGGCTTCATCACTACAACAATTTCGTTCTCCTGGCACTGTGAACGCCCAACAAGTACAGCAGCAACAGCAGCCATTGGCAGCAGCTGGATCTACGAAATCAGGCAACTCAGACCGTCAAGAAATCATCATTCATACATCTTTTAAAGAAGATGTCGCCAAAACGAGAGAGCTACTCACTGTACGAAGCTGGTGAAGAGTTGTAACTTGTCTTATTTTTCCTCTCCTGATCCTGACCAGTCTCATTCATATCCGACTTCATCCCATTTGTTCTTGCTGAAATCATCTGAAAATTATCAGCTTGTCCCTTGCTAGTATCCTGATCTATATCTTGGTGAAGATGTGTTGGCAGAAACAGTTTATTTCTGCATTACAAAGTAGAATACATCTACCTCCAACCTGGCTTACTAATGCCAACGATATACAATTTGTGCGTTTACGATCGATAACTGCGCTTGCACCTAGCTCTGCACAGAGCAACAATAGCCTGCTGTTAAACCAATAGCGAATGCCGTGCTAACGTAAAGAAACTTATTTTGCTATGCTACTGCATACACGTTTGTTCTGTTTATATAGGATCTACTGAACAAATCTGCGGCGCTGTTGCAAGGGAATATCCAACAACCAGGAAAGTAAGTCTGTACTTCTAGGTATTTGATTGACTCTTGCGAATACTACAACTTTCTGAAAACCTTCACAAAAATCAATTGATGGCGGTTACTAATTTACTGTTTGTTTATTGTTGATTGCTGATTGCTTATTGTTGATTGCTGATTGCAGCCAAAGGGAATCTCATCGACTTAGAATCGAGAAAGGACTGGAACAGTTGTATCACACACTCGACCAAATGGAATCCAACCTGGTACGGCATCAAATCCTACCCATATGCAGTGTTGTCAACCCCAAATGGCAAAAAAGCATAGATTTCAGTAATCTAAAAGTAGAGCCCCTCCCCCCCCCCCTATACAGCCTTGAAACCCGCTCTATGGCCTTTGTTTCAGCACATTACTGCTCACCAAATGTGGTTAGTCAGTTTTTGTGGACCTGTGATGCACACAGAATGCAATGACCTGAGGTGGTGCCTCAAAAGTTCAAAAATTTGTAAATCTATGAGATTAATCATAAGGTTGCCCATATGTAGAGCATAACTGTTAAATGGAATTTTTCGCCTGCAAGCATGGGGTGGAATACTTGCAATCTTACAATTTTTGCGATCGTGTTTTACCTTTGTCTCGTATAATGGCATAGTGGTAATGGCATCGAAAATAAGTTCGCTTGATATTAGTTGTGAATTAGAATTAGTGACCAACAACTCAACCACAAAAGTTCTCAATTCGCAAACATGTCATTTTATACCGTTTGATCTGTGCTGTTTGCAGGCATGATTGTGTGGCCATTTGTATTTTAGAAACTTTTCATACAGTGGCACAACCAGGCGGCCGACTCCAGAAGACACGTACCAGTGCCAATAGTTAGCAAACGGGCAGATGAGACTAAGAGTTCGCTACCCCTGCCGAACTACATGAAGGTTTGCTGGCGTTTTATTTCTCCTGTTAAAATGACCGTGTGGTGGTTGGTCATGGCCGTGTGGTGGTTGGTCATGGCCGTGTGGTGGGTGGTCATGGCCGTGTGCTGGTTGATCATGGCCGTGTGCTGGCTGGTCATGGCCGTGTGCTGGCTGGTCATGGCTGTTTGCTGGCTGGTCATGGCCATGTGCTGGCTGGTCATGGCTGTGTGATGAGTCCACGAGCTAAAGCAATGATGCCGGGATTACCATCTTCTACTCAAACATCCTTCGGGTTTTCTATAAACTCAGGGCCATAGCAACTTGGCTGTGAGGTGGGCTGATCCCCCCCTGAATCGTTTGAGAATATTCTGTAGAAAATATTAGTTGGTGTCTTCAAGTTTCATGTCATTGAACCGCAAGCAGTCACTAATTTTTTATCCATTGGTTTTTGCTTGACAAGAGTTTTGTGGTAATACAAGCATTTTACTGTCTCAAATTTTATGCTTTATGCTCTATGCTTCTATGCTTGTGCCCTTCCTTCCCGAATGACTCATTTCTCCCAGCAATCATGACCAGGAAGTGTCAGGAGGTTGTAACTCCTAAAACAGAGACCATGACTGTGTATATCAGTTTAATTTTGAGTAGAGATTCAGCTGGTCACCTGTTGAGGATTAAAAAAGTTCCCATTTTGATTTTTTTCAAGATAAATAGTTATCTTGCAACAAATCTATTGTGTGCCTCGTGCTACCGTGGCACCAAGGTGTCTTATAGTGCTACTCCAAAGAAAGAAATGAAGTGATGTTCATGTGAGATTGGAAGCTAGTGCTATGAGACAAACACATGCTACTTTGAAATGTAGAGGAAGTAGCAGTATGCCCTACTAGCCTACTAGTGGGAAACTGGCTGAGATATTATCAGATAAATGCCTCGTTTTGTAGTGATATCTGTACGATGCATTGAAATTGCAGTGTTTGTTGTCTTTTCAGATCATCAAGTACCACATTCAAGCCGCTAAAGACTTGCATGATTTCATCACAGAAACTGAGAGCCGTCTTGCTCAAACCTCAGTTCCGTCCACCCCAGTCAGCTTACCCAGTGTGTTGATGCCAATACCCCCCTCAGCATCGACAGTACCTACGTCTCTACAATCCTTACGCTAACAGTGCAGTCTGATGGTCCCAGATACATTGCTACTACCATTTGTTATTTTTCCATTCCTCTCTATCTCCTATACAATATAGGTTCAGTATTTTATCATAAATATAATTCGTCACTTCCTCGTTTCCCGTCATTTCCTCGTTTCCATCATTCCCTCATGATGCTGTCCTGGTTAAAGTGGACCGCTTTCTCTGGCTAGAAGTTTGCTATAGTGAAACCCTTTCTATAGCTGGAGATATGCTATAGTTATAGATAAACAAAAGGATAAACTTAATATCAGAACAACACTGCTCATTCCTACAGCCAAAGACTATCTCTAAAAGACGTGATTTTTGGTTAATTTGGAGTTGTCTTCTTCCTGCTTTGTGGTAATAGCTATTCTGCCAATTTGAATGTCATTTCCTGAGATAATTAGGCTTTTCTCCATTGTGCTGGTGGATGTTTACAGAGAAACATTGCCAGTGAGATTCGAATTGCCACTGTTACACCGAATGGGGGAGAACACAACTCCAGGTCTTTCAACTGATTTTTATTGGAACGGTAGCAGGTTCCTTTACTTCATTGAGAGTATACTTGTGGTTTTCTCATACACAGGTTCAATGCCCAGAGTCTGATGCTGTCCATATGCCGTTCTATATTACTCTCCACTTGCACTCTGCCCCTTGACTGCTGCATTCCCATCATGCATTGTGTTCAGTTGCAGCAACAACATGCAAAGATGATGCATGAGAATCGCCAGGTATTGATAAGATGAGGTTTACTGTAACTTGAATTCATCCTTGAAGCAGTTATCCAAGTTCTATGCCCTAAGTCAGCAATTTACCAGGATTTAGTAAAACTTGTGCTCTAAAGCATTTCTGTTGGCCTGGAGGTAGCCAGCGAAAGAACTCCCCTTCCCACGATGCCTATGATCTGATAGCGATGGTTTGAGTAGCTGATACTCCAATAAACTGTTGCTAACTATACGGGACTAGAGCCGTAAAGATAACTCCTACAAGCTACCCATGGCTATGGCCCTGCTGTCGAGAGCCTTCACATGGATACGGGCTCTAGCCTTGTGGAAGTGAGCCATATCGGGATATCCAATCTACACTTGCATATCCCCACACAGCGTCTGATATCACGGCTTTGGAACCTTGATTCTATTTGTTTTTTTATGGTTGCACACCCTCACTCACTCCTTCGCTCACTCGCTATCTCGCTAACTCATTGAGTCACTCACTCACTCACTCACGCACTCACGTGCTTGCATTAGTGAGTGAGTGAGTGCCCGAGTTGGTGAGTGGGTGAGTGAGTGAATGCCTGAGTGAGTGAAAAACGCCAATGGAATCAACGCTAAATCTCAGCCATGATATCAGGCGCTGTATGAGGATATAAAAGTGAGCATATTTGTGTAGGTTGGATATCCCAATATAACTCACTTCCACAAGGCTAGAGCCCGTATTCATGTGAAGGCTCTCGACAGCAGGGCCATAGCCATGGGTAGCTTGTAGGAGTTATCTTTACGGCTCTAGTCCCGTATAGTTAGCAACAGTTTATTGGAGTATCAGCTACTCAAACCATCGCTATCAGATCATAGGCATCGTGGGAAGGGGGAGTATTTTCGCTGACTACCTCCAGGTCAACAGAAATGCTGTAGAGCACAAGTTATACTAAATCCTTGTAAATCGCTGACTTAGGGCATAGAACTTGGATAACTGCTTCAAGGGTGAATTCAAGTTACAGTAAACCTCATCTTATCAATACCCGGCAATTCTCATGCATCATCTTTGCATGTTGTTGCTGCAACTGAACACAATGCAAGATGGGAATGCGGCAGTCAAGGGGCAGAGTACAAGTGGAGAGTAATCTAGAACGGCATATGGACAGCATCAGACTCTGGGCATTGATCCTGTGTATGAGAAAACCACAAGTATACTCTCAATGAAGTAAAAGAATCTGCTACGGCTTAAATAAAATCATTCCACTTTTTAAGATTGTAAATTTAAGACCTGGAGTTGTGGTCTCCCTCATTTGGTGCAACGGCCATCATGTCATTTGAAATCTCACTGGCAGCCTTTCTCTATACACATCAACCAATGCAATGGAGAGAGGCCTTATTATCTCCGGAAACAGACATTAGAATTGACGTTACAGCTGTAAGTACGAATGGGAAAGAAGACGACTCTAAATTTACCATGAATTGCGTTGCCTTCAAAAGGTAGTCTTTGGCTGTAGGAATGAGCAGTGTTGTTCTGATATTAAGTTTATCCTTTTGTTTATCTATAACTATAGCATATCTCCAGCTATAGAAAGGGTTTCACTATAGCAAACTTCTAGCCAGAGAAAGAGGTTTACTTTAACCAGGACAGCATCATGAGGGAGCTACGAGAAATGAGCGGACTTGTACAAGTTCACCAATTCAACAGGATTCAGGGTAGAGTGACTGCTAACTACTCAATTCATTTAGATTCTTTTCAGAGAGTGTCTGGGGCTCAACTCGATTCACCCAGTTTAATCGACTAAAACATCAATCAAGATTTGATTCTCAATTCAAAACTTTGAGATTCCAATTCTTTCAGATTTAAACCATAGAAACTCAGATTTGGATTCTAAATTTTATTGGATTGACAATCGTTCAAGAGATATACCACTATATCTATAATGTAATACTAGTTAAATGAGCGGGAAAGCAACTACCGATATGTCACTTACGTAAATCAGCAGAAAGTAGTGGAGATGAAAAGAGTCGACCCAGCTTTTTTTCTACAATCAGCCTTCAAATGCTTTACAGTCCTTAATCACAACATAAAAAACTTAAGTCCAACTCAATCTACACAAGATCTAGACCCAATTCATCTGGATTTGACTGATCTAGACTCAATCTATCTCCCTCCCTCCTTTCCTCCGATCTTCTCTCCCTCCCTCCCTCTGCCGGCCTCTCTCCCTCCCTTTCTCCATCCCTCCCTCTCTCCCATCCTCTCTTTCACCTTCTATATCCTCTCATTCACTCTCTATGTCCTCTCATTCACCCTCTCTTTCACCACCTCTCTCCCTGTCTCCTTCTTACCCGTTCTCCCCCCTCGGAGTACGAAGTAATCTTTGGGATCCAGATCAAGGCTATTGGTAAACAGCATGCTTCCGACAGATTCCATGGTTATTGCAGATGTTTTCCTCACTTATAGTTGACTGTTTTTGACTGTTTGATACATCCAACTGGCAAGAGGCTATTTTCATTTTCGTAATACAGGAAAACATTTTATGATCAAATCTTGCAATATAATTCATCACATGTGGTATGCAGGGCATGCAGGGCATGCAGGGCATGCAGGGCATCCAGGGAAGAATTTGAGCATGGTGTTCCAGGGAACTGGGTGTTGAAAATCCAGCTAAGATACCAGCATGTGACAGCTTTCCCCCACAGTTAAATGAGCTATAATCCATACTTAGCCAGCATTGAACTTTGATTTGTATAGCATACAGTGAGGCCTCTCAGCATACATTTACGAGCAGGTATTGTTGGTACCGGGTTGGAATCAAGTGAAGTTGACGCCACTAGGGGTTTATCCTTTGCAGATTATGCACTGCACTCACAGACCCAGATGGCATTACAATTACCAGTGGTTTTATGTTGTCACTGACTGTGTGTGTGGCTGAGCTCAATTGGTGTCAGAAGCGGGACAGCATGGCGCTAGCCACCAGTCTGTCACTCATAGGGATAACATTCTGCTATGACACAACTGTGCCTTCAACAATCGATTATATCCTTTCTACATAAGTGAACCCACCTGTCTAAGTTTCACTTCCGAATACAAATTATCATTCTTCCCATGTTTCGTATTTAGATTACATACATTACTTATGTTCACGGCTGTGTCCACATCGCTAGCTTATCTGCCAGATACAGGGGCGTATATTCATAAGTCAAATAGTTGAGAGTTTGACTTCTCCAGAGCTAGAAAGTTTCAAGCTCTAGATAGAAAGCTGTACAAAAAATGTTTCTGACACGCCAGTTCACTGCTACCAGGTACCAATTACAATAAATGAATGGCGATGCCAAACCAACAAGAACAAAAGCTATCAAATCCCAGTGCAGAAGAGGAGTTCACGCAAGTCTTAAAAGCTTGTTAATTTTAATCGCTAAAAGTTAGACTGTTCAAATTCTTATAACGTATACCACTGCTTAGAAGCTTTAAGGTGCAGGAGCTCCCACAGGTCGAGAAGGAAGGCATACACTCTGTTATGTTGCAGTGAGTTGTAGATGTGTTCTGTTATATTATCATAGTCTTGGTCAATTATCTGGAAAAAGCAGGGAGAATTTTCTTATCTGTTGTGATACGATAATTTTACCTGTACAGCTATGGCCACAAGTACCATTATATGATTTAAGTATTTTCATGACAATCACTTTAAGATGGTCGCCGTATGCTGACTATCTGACATTCACCCTTTAGACCAGCTATCTCTGCTCACTCTAACGCCATCTATCACTGTTTCTTTATACTTCCCTGCCTAGCGATTTTATCTCTCTCACTGTCTCCATATTTTTTCTTCCGTGCTTATCTGCATCTGTCTGCGCCTCAATTCATTACTCGTTTCCTCACCTTTCCCATATTGTTCCCTGCCTATTCTCCTATCTCCTTCCCCATATTGTTCCCTGCTTATTTCCCTATCTCCTTTCCCATATTGTTCTCTACCTATTTTCCTATCTCCTTCCCCATATTGTTCCCTACCTATTTCCCTATCTCCTTCCCCATATTGATCCCTGCCTATTTCCCTATCTCCTTTCACATATCGCTATTTGTCTTTTTCGTCACCTATCTTCTCTGTCAGTCACTCCTCTTTCTATTCCTCATTTCTTCTCTTCCCTCACTCTAGGAGTGAATTTCCACGGAGGGCTGTCTCATCTTACACAACAAGCCAGTTGGTTTCCACAGTGCCTGTTGTGTCCTCCTCTATCCAGCCTCACGCACAACAATGCATTAAACTCAATCAAATTGTACTATCTATTGACAATTTTTTGTGCAATCTTCACTCCACAAAGTATGTTTCCATGGCAACGGTGGTTCGATGGTTCACTTTATGGTTTGACACAATACAGTAATAAGAGAGTAAATGCAATAATATTTGCACTGAAACCTAGTAATTACTTCCCTCTACCTCTCACAGGTCTGCACCTGATAACTAAAGGATGAGTGGCAGTTTATACTGAAAACCCTCCCAATAAATAATTCCACATGCATATTTTCCCTCCCAGTACTGCCCATATCCCATAGCCGTAGTAATGAATTACGTAACTCAGTGGATCGATAGGTATGCTGTTCTTTATGTCCGGTAGAAACGAATTACGGAATGCCTTATGTCATGATTAGGGCTGTAACGATTATCAACTTTGAGGTTTGGTTCGATTATCGATTACTTTAGCCTGATAATTGCGATTATCGATTATCGATTATTTACTATGACTTCATTTAAATAGAG
>ERZ1740065.3196-NODE-3196-length-10247-cov-12.436911_pt1 | contig 10247 bp, 7 predicted proteins | sample MGYA00581738_ERZ1740065 | MGnify/ENA primary metagenome ERZ1740065 (study PRJEB43018, sample SAMN04849749) | marine metagenome | isolation source: floating plastic debris | place: Pacific Ocean | collected 2008-09-01 | study: EMG produced TPA metagenomics...
TCCGGTACTAACGCCGGTACTGACTCCAGTACTAACTCTAGTACTAACTCCGGTACTAACGCCGGTACTGACTCCAGTACTAACTCTAGTACTAACTCCGGTACTAACGCCGGTACTGACTCCAGTACTAACTCTAGTACTAACTCCGGTACTAACGCCGGTACTGACTCCAGTACTAACTCTAGTACTAACTCCGGTACTAACGCCGGTACTGACTCCAGTACTAACTCTAGTACTAACTCCGGTAAATAGAAAAAAATAATAGTTAAAATCACATGGCTGTCTCGGTGCTTGCGCGCTGAGAAATCACAGTGCTTTAAGGGCGAGGCTGCCGTATACGGCGCCAGGTTGCTCTTGGTTTCTAGGTAGGTCGAAGCACACCTGTGGCACGAAGGCCCAGCAGGAGGACTGCAGCGGGATTCGAACCCACAACCTTTCAACACTTCTGTGTCTCTAACTTCAGTACTAACTCTGGTACTAGCTTTGGAACTGGTTCGGTATTTCCATTTGGTTTTTTACATGGATAACTACTCTTGTGAGGACCTTCCTTGCACATGCACAGTTCTACATTCAACACCTTAACCCTCTGAGACTTCGATAGTGTTTGTATGAAGAGAGATGATGTTATTCGATTTAGATCGGATTCATCGTCTCTTTCAACGCCTTCACGCAAGTCTCTACGGGGATCAGTATGCGACTCATAGCGAGGCTACTCAACTCAAACTACCATCAGCTGATGGCAGCCTGTCTCCTTTACGCTGCCGCCGTTACGACGCTCGCCAACGTCTCCCACAGCGGCTACATCTACCCCACAGTGCTCCTGATGAGTCTCAGCACTACCATATCTAAAGTGTCAGTCGTCAGTTTCAGCCACGACATCGTGGGAAAGGATCACACATCTGTCCTAGTTGGACTGAATGCCAGCCTGACCTCTATAGCCCGTCTGCTGAGTCCGATAGTTGCCGGTTATATAATCCACTGGTACGGGGTGTCTACAGCTCTCTACCTCATCTCCAGTATTCAGTTACTCGGCTTCTCCCTCTGCTTCTTCCTCGGCAGCGGCTACAAGTCGAAATCAGACTGAACTTATCAATGGGTCTCCTACTGAGTGGCCTTCTGACCTGCAGGTTCATATGTTTGTGAAATTACGTATGAGTACATGTAATGTACAAGTACGTGTAATTCACATGTACGTGTAAAGCAGTAGATGGTCCCATTGACTTGTTGATGTCCACGGGAATTGACGCCACATCTCTATACAAGAAGTTTTATCATCAACCATTCCACAGACACATAACAGAATAGTTTTATTTGAATATTCCTGTTTATGGGATGATGATTTCTATATGAGCTAAACAAATGTTTGCACTTCCTTTTAATTTTTATATCGTCACAATAGAAAGACCTGAATGATGTCATCATAGAATACCTAGTTCCAGGTTAAAGCTCTCTGAGAAATACACTAGTCTGTTGATGTCAGTAAAAGCTAGAGCTCTCTACCCTCTCACTCCTATACCTCACTAGTCAAACTTGGAATCATTGCAGCAAGGGCATTTGCACCCTTGTGTCATTGATACTCATGGCCGAAGGTCAGACGAAGGTCACTGATTCTTATTGTGAAGAACGCAAGTCTTCCAATAACCAAGTTCTGAAAATATTTGCTGCAGTGGCTGATTCATTTTGGTAGATTGTTCTAAAAGCACGTTAGCCCTCAAAAATGCCCACCTTATGTAACCAATCTAATCCAAATGATTTGAATACTGAAGGAGACACGGACCTTTTGAACAGATCATTTTCTGTATTTTTATATTAAAAAAATCTGAAATAAGATTCAAATTTGAAATGATTGGATCATCATATAGCTTAGGGTTCACAATTCTAAAATACTAAAATGATCTCTTGAGAAAATATGCGCATAGACACTTACACTAACTGTATGTAATCTTGTAGAAGTCATTTATGCAAATCAACCAATTGTGACACGGTTTGCATAAGCATAAATTTGAATAGCAACTAATTCTCAGACTAGGCAAGCCTCCAGTCTGTACGCAGCTATGCATTCGTCTGTCTGGTATTATTTACATCCAATTCTGGCAGTTACTCATGGAGATGGTATAGGTGGGCTCAAGGTCAACTAGAGGTCAGCTTGCTAAGCGTTGCTCGACACAGGCGATCTGTCTCTCTTCAGCTCGTACACATCACCATTGGATCTGTCTGCCTCCACCTCGTAGTCTGAGTCTTGCAGCCATGACGCCATTTTAGCTGGCGCGGCGTTACCTGCCATCAAACCAGGAGAAGAGATCAGAATGAGTTGATATAAAGATTCGATAACACATGGGTCTCGAGATAATTTGGTTGCCCTAGCAACCGTGTGCATGTATTGCACAGATGCCCACGCGTGTGGGCGAGCGATAGCTCACTCTGCCAGAATTTTGATGGTATGTAAGTTTCAAAGACTGGAAGCAACCTTCATCCAAGGGTATGTTGTAAAATTTAGTTCAAGTTTTCTAGAAGAAAAATGGCTGATGAATTGCGCAACACCAGTTTCTATATTACTCACCAGCGAATAAGAATTCATACATCAGAGCAGCGATAACGCCTCCTATTATTGGTCCGCACCAGTAAACCTGACAGAAAAATAATATCGTATAAGTATTATCATACACTGGCTGAATTATACTGCATACTGTACGGCTGAAAAAATATTTTCGAGCATATCCGCATGGCATATTTTTTGCGAATGTGCTTCGATCTCTATGTGACACAATCACCTCAGAAATGAGTACAATGGATAGCAGGATGTTGTTTGCAAATTTTTTACTCACAGTTTGATGGGAAAATATCTCAATTCAGAAAATGATTCTGCTTCAAAAATTCACTTTTATTCAAATTTGTTGTGTAATTCTAAGTTCTAGTTTGTAATACCAAATTATTCGAAAGAGACACTAAGAATTATAATAATTAAGAGTTGTAGCTTTCTCCTGCACGTGGAATCATCATATAATCTAGTCAATCCTTTTATTATGCTTATTTTTTCTTTTCTCCAAAACTATATTTTTATCCACAGAGCACGAACGAAAAATTAATGTTATCATGAGAAATGATACAGATGCATACACATACATACACATACAGATACGTACAGATACATACAGATACATACAGATACATACAGATACATGCTGTCATTTCAAGATGTGTCTCTGTCAAAACTACTAAACAAATTGAATTAATGACTATAATAGATAACGAATTCATCACGTAATGATCTCGTTTTCTTTAATATAAGTTTCTCTATAAACTTCGTACACCCAACCGCAGTGAGTTCAAACTTACCCAGTGATTTTCCCAATAGCCCAGCATCACTGCAGGTCCAAAGCTGCGGGCGGGGTTCATGCTTGGTCCGGTGAGATATCCCTGGATAAAAACAATTCAGAGTTGTCTCCACTTTGCAGTTTTGTATAAGGGAGTGAAATAGATGAGTGATGACTTACAAATGCGAGGTGGCACACGGTGACGGAGAGTCCAATGGCGAGTGGACCTGACCCTGCCAGGTCACTTCTCGACTTGTCACACGTAGCGAATACCGTGATGACCAGAACGATTGTGATGAGCAGCTCTATCACGAATCCTTGTATGGGTGAGACGCCATTCCCCAGGGTGGTCATACCTGCAGAAGTACCTGATGTTAGTGATCGCAGCTAACAGCAACCTGGATGTATCGGGATTACATATGCAGGAGCTGTTTACCTAGACCGCATTCTGTTGTGTTTGGAAGTCGAACTTGCCAGCCGCAGGTCAGAGCCTTCTGTAAAGCTGAACCCAATATTCCACCGAGACTTTGGAAGACAATGTAGAGCAGGAACTTGATCAGGCTTATCTGCAGAGTAATAGCTCGGGTGTGATGTTATGCTCTCAGTAGCAATTATCAGCACATCAATCACTCACCTTCCTCGCCACAAGCATTCCAGTTGTAACAGCTGGGTTTATGTGTCCACCTGAAACGTTAGCCAGAACCCAAACCATCGTCGCAACGGAGAGTCCAAACCCTAGGCTGATTCTTGTCTGGTCGGCCCTGACAGCCTCAGGCTCTCCGTATGGAGTAGAGCAGGCGACGAGCACGAGGAACATCACCCCCATCATTTCACCTAGTAGTGCGACGTAGAACTTGGGCTTTCTCAAATCTTCGACACTGGAGGCGAAGAGTCTTTCGTAGCAGCCCATGATAACGATAAGATGGCCAACGTGTTGTACCAGTTCAGATGAGCGATAGTCGCGTACTCTGGCTCTCTCTCAGCACATGTTCATGCTTTATACTCCCGATTATGCTTGGCGGCTGACGTCATGAAATTCCTTGGCAAAAAGTGCAAAATTTCTCCACCAGGTTCTCATGGCCTCTTTGACAGTTAAACGGCACCTCTTTAACTTAGGAGGCAGAAACAAACACAAACATTGAGCAATCATTGATCGTGGAAAACAAACTCTGTCATCAGTGGAAGGAAAATGGTGAGAAAAATGTTGATTATACAGTGAAAATTCAAGCCAAACGTTCGAATGTAATATTTACAAACCTTTCATCTACTAGGAAGCAACCTATAAATTGACTCATTCAATTATCTCTGTATCCCACAAGCCTCCCCTCACCATCTCGCACTCCCTACATATTCAGATTCAGGTGTTCAGACGTTAAGATCCTGTTGATTTCATAGCGAACGGCTGTAACACTTGGCAAACCCAGGGAGAGATGGTAATGCTTTTCACCAGACATCTCTTGTATGCATAATCATTAACAGCGTGGTATGTGAGGAAAAGGTCAAAATGCAATGTTAAATAAAAACGGTGAAATCATACCGCGTTCCCTGGCCAACACGCCCCACAGCAAAGTGAGTGGAGGGCAAAAAAACTCTAGGAAAGTCAAATCTTCACAACTAAATCTATACACGATTGTGTATGAAGACACCCCTGGTCGTTACAGACCTCCAGAATTCAACCGCTAGTCCCTACCCTTCATCCATGCAGTTCATACAATTGCGATATACAATCTGTACAATACGATACAATAGGGCCTACAACACAATACAATGGCTATGTCTATATACAACACTACGTCTGATATGGCTGCTGCCACTGCTGGCATAGCGTTATAGCGTCATACATATCAATCACGTGGGGCATTGTGGAGTCAGTATGCACAGGCACTGGCAACCACCTGCTGTCATGATGTGTGACCGGCGTAGGTTTGAGTCAATGGATATGAGATGTAGATATTCAACATAGATGGACTCTCTGTTGCCTTGTGCCATCTCGTATGTGTAATTCATCATTCATCAATTTCACTCTGTTGTAAAACACTTCAAAGTTGAGACGACTCCGATGGTTTATTCACAGATATCTCACTGAATGAACCCCAACCGCAGTTTCGGACTCACAGTAATGTTGGGCTATCAGATATAGTTTTACTGTACTTTACTTTACTATGTTGCTATACTGTACTGTACAAATCCTATACTACACTGCACTAATATACTTTACTGTACTTTGATTATCAGTAGTACCAATTGCTTACAGTGGATACAAATATCAATGAGCCCCAGGTTCAATTTCCAGTTTCTATTTTTCGTTTAGTTTTGCAGTTTGTGTTTGTCAGGATGAGTAAGGTGAAAGAATGCACATCATAGAAGGAAACGTGATTGGTCGGTGCCAATTGCCTTTTGTCAATCAGTAAGGTGATATTGATATATATATGGCTCATACATATTCATTGTCTCCCACTGCCATATTGTATAATGATAATAGTGGTGTTATAGTTATAAAATGATTAACTGGACTCTCTAAAAGTGAAGACAGTTCTATACCAAAGGGTGAATTTCATACTTTCTCAATAATAAGGCACACATGTCAGTACGGTTGCACATTCGATGCCTCCTCACTGGTTTTCTTCCCTACCTGTGTGTCGGCAAGCAACGCAGTATTACCTCAGGAGTAAGACGCACATCCTAGATGTGTCTCTACTAATAAGGAACTGGCGTCACCCAAAGGCCTGAACTGGGAGTCGATTCTGCTGCATATCGGTCTGGAACTGATGTATTAGTAATTGGCAATTAGCAAAATAGTCAAATTTGTTCAAATTTCTTCATAATGATGGCATGTTTGTGTATTTTGTGTCACCTTGACAACCATAGAGAAAAATTCATTGAAACACATAATCTGAGTAACGCTGTAAGCTGACTGTCTACGGCCAGCACTAGCAAGTGCACTGGGAGAACCGAGGCGGGACAACTCCCTATACGCTGTAAAAATTGAAGTCAACCGTTGGAACACCTTGAGCTGCCCTATGAATAGGGGAGGGAGAAGAGAGGACAATTCTTGCTACACCAATCAGAATAGTACAGTGACAATACGCGGAGTTGTCTGCTCGTGCCCAGCTGGGGAGAGAAGGGGAAGCACCAAATTCCTGAGTACCGTTCAAATTGGAATCACTGCTGTCACCACAACAGGGAGGAGACAACTTCCCATCAGTACTAAGCTGTTATAGCTCAATATCTATCCTGCACAGAAGGTTAGGAAGGCAGCGTCAATATCTACAACACGTAATCTCCTACACAAAATACGGTAGGAACTCACGCTATAAATCTCACACCTGGGTTGGAGAGGGAGTGTTGGTTCTCTACCAGGATGCTACCATGGCAATCCGTTTGTCCTGTGAGGCAGAGAGAGCGCCACGTTATCAGTTTACTGCATAGCGGTGAGGTGAGAGACCTCATCAGAAACTGCCACAGCTTTCACAGTCGAGGGTGGAAATATCACAAGCAATAGATTCAATCAGGTTCAACTGATGGACGATTTCACAATCGTGAGACCCGAGTCCCTGCGGGGCTTCACACTATGTGAAGGAGGGAGACTGCTCACTGGATCACTCGCTCTTATAGGCTGAGGGAACTGGTGTTGTTGTCAACTGGGTATTAGTATTACCCCCACAATGCGCATATATAACTGTATTTAGATGCAATACGTGCTGGTACAGAAGACATACAGCACGTAACACGTGAGAAATAATTGCACAGCGAAAACTATATAATATGAGTATCCCTCACTATCCGACACTGTATGCTGTGAATAATTGCCTATATTTGGGCTGCGGCATTGCAATTGTGCTAATAGTGGCAGGGGTGGATCTAGAGCGTTGATGACTGGTTGTCACTAGAAGCCTAGACGCCTGTGGGGCCCAGATCTTGACAACTGGTGTCGGGACTATTCGCTGCTGAACTGCCATAAAACAGTGCTGTAAAGTAAAGCTACTGCCGACAACTTAGTCCAACCATTTCATTGCCGCAAAGCCTAAAAATTATCGTTATAAGTTTTCTGTACTTTCCTAAGAGCTGTCACAGGATTACCCTCCATTAGCTGGCTACGCCCCTGAGCTGCATCTAGCAGAGGGCCTCACAGACAAACCTTCAAAGCTCCGATCTTAATCATGATAGATCACATGGCAGGTCACAGTTGATTGAATAAAAGAGTGGTGGAATACTGTATGTAATCATACAGTACTTTATCAACTGGGCATATCAGCTGAGAAGAGGATAGAAGCAAGTTCGAACTCGACATCATGAACAAACTACTGGTGAGTTGGTCTGGAAGCACGGACACAATACACCGTCCATCTCTCTTTGGAATCTCTACCAGTTTTGACTTCCTATTACACAGGTGGTATGCGCGGTGGCACACACCCTGGTGGTGGCGGTTTCGTCGATGCGATGCGATGTGGAATCCGGGTTCAAGCAGATCGTACAGAGTAAGAGAGAGGAACAGCTGAGACGATTGACGGTCCGTATCAAACATTTCACAAATCTTAAAACTCGTCAAAAGATGCAGTTTGTCGGTTGAGGGAATAGGTAAATTCATCGGGTCATTACCTTCCTTCTTCCTCGCCATTGAAGTCGCAAACGGACCAACTCTTTTGAATTAGAGTACAGAAACGTCGAGGTCATAGTATGATTACATCTCAGCTGTTACGGTCATGTTATGACCAAGAATGCTGTCATACATGTATGCGGTTGTTGTAACTCATTGGAAAATGATGAGCTACGATTTTTTCTAACCTCCTAAACCAAAGTCCCCGAGATGCCTTGTGCCTGTGATCAACCGCTTACATTATCAGATGGCCATCGCTTCACCCAGAGATATTTTCAACCTCCTAAACCAAAGCCCCTCCCCCCCCCCAGATGATGGGGTATTTCTGGTTATGGCAGCAGTAGTAGTCATGACTCAGCTATTTTCATAATTGTCAGCATCAATCTGGAGCCAAACATAAGTGTTTCACACTCCCTACCACTTCAGCAAGCCGATATTCATGCGCCGCTCCTCTCCCTCAGTCCTTGGCATGGCAACCGGCTCAGATCTAAATATCTAAACACTTCGATTCTTTACACAGTAGAGAAGTTCGGCAGCCCCCCGCCCCCTCTAGGAGAGTGCGCAGATCTAGGTAGCCAATCGCAAATGGGCATTTAGAAATCCTTGATTGTGAGCCCACCCCTCATCTGAAAGGACAAAGAGCTTGTGAGCACTGATGAGTATGGATCCTGGTGAAATTCTGCCCACTAAGTTTATGATGCAAACCGAAATATTTGATACGTCTCCAAATAACCTGAAAATCAATATATCAATATATCAATATCAGAACGCAGGGTTACTATACTATCTCTAAACAACACAACTAACGTCAGAGCCAATGTCACTAGATTTCATTAATCCATATTGCTGTTGTCACATTACTGTCAGTGTATCACGTCACATTACTGTCAGTGTGTCATGGAACCAGCTTTTGTCCTAACGCTGCAGGTAGAAACAATCCGACGGCCATTCCACATTGATGTTATAATTTCCCGATATTAAAAGTCTGTGAGTCAACACGTCTCTGGCAGTGCGTCCGAGCGTGACGTTATCCTGCCTCGTGTCGTTGCAAAAGATGCCTGCTCAGACTCTCAAGACTGATGATTCTCCATGATGTCTGCGTTGCATCTTAAATTTGGTACTCGATTTCAGAAATGGCAGTGCCCACAGATCACCCTCTTTGGATGTTTCTCTGATGAGGGTGAAGGTTCGTGCCGTACCTCTGAATGCACTCGCGATTTCGAATGCCAATGGAACGAAGTCTGCTGCCGTAATGAATGCAACAGGAACTTCTGCGTAGCTCCCATTTCCAGATTTCCTAAACCAGGTACGAATCCGGAGTCGCTCCTGACCCAAGCTTAAGCGGTGCCGCAATGTTGTGATAATATTGTAAGCTGCCAACATCAAAGCGTATTTGTTGATGATTCGATGTCGATAGAGTTTATTTCTGATGTTTGCGGAGATATCAGTTACAGTCTTAATCCCCTTACGAAATGCTATAAGATCATCTATAATCATGCTAACTCAATTCGTATTTCAACCACAAGTTTTCCTCTCTGTAATCCATGGCAGATGCTACATTAGAATGCGCTTACATAGTAGCCTGAGTGCAAATAGTCATAGACTGAGGTCTATTATATCCACTGTTGGGTTGGGTTGCTGGTGTCACTCCCCCCTCTTTCCACATGACCCTCACTTTGACCAGAGGCTACATTGGTAACTCCATAACTGTTGCAGGATCTTGTCCCACCTTCAACCAGTCTCCATGCTTCTTGACGCTGGTCGCTGACTTTGTACCGTGTCGGTTCGATGGCGACTGCTCCGGAAATCGTAAGTGCTGCCGAAATGAGAACACAGACTGCGATGAGGCCAGGTGCTTCGATCCCGAGTTTGCCTGATCTCTTGAATCTGAGGCTATTTCAAGGTTACTACGCTAGACAGTATCCTGCATAGCAACTGCTTCATCTCCGCCTATTTTTAGTTTTGACTTATTTTTGGAAATATACCATCAGTTCTGCAGAACAAGTCTGCCTGTTTGATGCAATAGAAGTCAGGCAGCATTAAGCAATAAGCAAGTCTGCCCGTGATACAATAGAGATGCAGTGCCAAGGTTTTGGTAACAAAAACAGGACATTCTCTGATCTATGGCAGACAACTGAGGCGTGAGAGTGTCAAAGTCAGAGACAAAACGACTCCACTAAAACACTGGCATAGCTAAATATTAGTCATTCTGCATAACCATATGCATGGCTCTTCCTTCTCCCTCCCTCTCTCTCTCTCTCTCTCTCACAAAATAAAACTGAAGAGAGACGAGTAAGAAAAAAGTGAAAAAAAAAAAGAAAGAAATAAAATAAAGA
>ERZ1740065.3197-NODE-3197-length-10247-cov-10.660518_pt1 | contig 10247 bp, 10 predicted proteins | sample MGYA00581738_ERZ1740065 | MGnify/ENA primary metagenome ERZ1740065 (study PRJEB43018, sample SAMN04849749) | marine metagenome | isolation source: floating plastic debris | place: Pacific Ocean | collected 2008-09-01 | study: EMG produced TPA metagenomics...
GCTTATCTCAACGGCTGCTTCTCAAGGTGAGTCTTGCAAGACTGGGATGCACTCCCACGGGAGTGACTTCCATAAAACTTTTTTGATTGCCAAATGAAATTCATCGAGATTGTAGAAAATGATTCAAAGCGGCTCATTCTACGCCATTTTCCATTGGATTATTGGAGCGCATGGAGCATTACATTGATTCTCGTACTTTCAGTAATAAGTGGTTATTCTTTCATCAAGAATCAATATCTATGGTTGATACCTGTGCAAATATTGGTTACTGCATACTTTTTTCTGATCCATTTCAAGGTTGTTAGCAGTATTTTTGAAAAAAAAAGAAAACGACTAATCATTAGCCGTAAAAGCTTATTGTTGAATCGAGTTATTCAGTATTCATTTCAAGAGGTTGTGGCAGTTAAAGTTGTCCGGAGGAGGACAAAAGTTCCTACTTATGAGGTTCAATTATCTTTTCGATCAGGTCAGAAAACTGAAGTGAATTCTTCAGGAACCACCGAGAGAGAAGATGCAGAGGCCATAGCAGTCCTCATTAATAGGACAATATTTGGAGATGTAGAGAGCACTTAGGGTAGGCATTGCTCACTGTATCAGGTACTAGCTGAATGCGATTCCAACGGCAACCAGATGGTTGTTGTTAGTCCACTGGGTAGTCGCACCGAGATGCGTTATGACGATACGGGCTATACCCAGGTCAACCAACGCGGCCAGTTAATCGAGACCCTCTTCACCGATGACATCCCAGCCTATCTCAGCAACAACGATCGCATGCGCACTGAATACACCCAGGACGGCAGGCCAAAGCCAGCATCGACGAGCGGGGCAACCGCACTGAGTATCGCTGCATGGGCTTTTCCTTTAGCGGCCTTGGCCCCTGGCAGCAGTCGAGCAATATCTGGGTTTATCGGCTCTCAAACCTAGATGCCAAGCGATCGCTGAAGTGGCGTTCCTGCGCTCAACCAATCTTTTACCAAGAGATGTTTCCAGTTTGTCTGAGGGCGATCGCGATCGCATATCGCCCAGATAACTTTTCTCCAAGAATTGGCTATAACGATATGAGATGCCCTGCCGCTGATTTTGAAAAGTAGGGTGGGCACTGCCCACCCTACTGGCTTTACTCCGACTGATTTTCTTGACTATTTATTAATTGTGACCGATTTGCGACCATGTACTCACCTGAACTTCTTGCCTTTTGGCAATATAGAATCATTCCAGGTTCCATTGATGGCTGGCTTCGCTTAATTGTTTTGATGTTTCCAATGTATTTTGTATCTGCTAAATCCGTAAGGGTGCAAAAGAAAGCTATGGAGGCAATGAAAAGGCAACAGGAAGAGGCTATGAATGGGGCGGAGGAGAATAGTGAATCCAGCTTTTTATTGGCCGGCAGCAATGTTTTACTGTCGGCAGGTCTTTTCGTTTTAGTAATGATATTTTGGCAGGTTACTGATTGGACAGGAATTGAATTAGTTAGCTTGCCATTTCTTCTGGGTTACTTAGCCATAGTTGCCGTGTCAGTAGTATTTATCTTTAGGTTTGATGAACATTCAACATAAACCAGAACTACGAGTATGACGAGCTGAACCGGATTGTCTATCAGGAGAACAGCGATAGTGCGGGCACGGTGCTCGCGAGCTATCGCCACACTAATGACGATGCGGGCAACAAGACCTCGGTCGAGGGGCATACCGGGTATCGCTTCGAGTACACCTACGATGAGCTGTATCGTCTGACTCAGGAAAGCATCACTGATCCGAATGAGAGCGATCGCTGAAGCGGCACTCCTGGGCTCAACCAATCTTCTACCAAGAGATGTTTCTAGTTTGTCTGAGGGCGATCGCGATCGCATATCGTCCAGATAACTTGCTAGCAAGAATTAGATATGACGCTCACCTATATGTTGAAGCATTGGGAATGTCGCATTAGCCTGCCACCGCATAAGTTTCGAGGAGTACCATTGCTATGCCCCCATCCAAAGCCATCATTTTGCTATCGGGCGGACTAGATTCGGCGGTGGCTGCCGCTCAAGCGATCGCGGACGGCTATCAGCCGATCGCCCTGTCGTTTCGTTATGGACAACGACATGAACGAGAGCTAACAGCGGCCAAACAAGTCGCGGCCCACCTCGGCATTCAAGAACACTGCGTCATGGATGTGAATTTAGCCCAGTGGGGCGGCTCTTCGCTAACGAACCTGGATGAGACGCTGCCCCAAGCGGGCGTTCAGCCTCATCAGATTCCCTCAACCTACGTGCCTGGACGCAACACAGTCTTCATTGCGCTTGCACTCTCGCTCGCTGAAGCGAAGTCAGCCCAGGCCATCTATCTCGGCATCAACGCCGTTGACTATTCTGGCTATCCTGATTGCCGCCCCGACTATCTTGCCGCCTTTCAGCAGCTCGCCAGTTTGTCCTCCAAGATCGGGCTAGAAGGGAATGCGCCCATCTTAGTAGCGCCGCTGGGGCAAGATACCAAAGCCGCGATCGTGCAGCATCTTGGCATCCTATTACTGATAACTGACGGAAAGTCTTGGTCCAATAGTGATGAAAGAGCTATTGCCATAAAACAGACAGCTTTCAAAGTATGCGAATGAGATCAATTATTGGTTAAGGCTTAATATCACTGTAGATCAGACTCCTGTTGCTATATGCAATAAGCTGATCCGTAAATTCGGCTTGAGGTGTATTGCTACTGAAAGACTTGGGAAAAGAAATGAGCATCGTGATCGCTCGTACTCTATTCAGGATTTGAACAACCCTGTTCGACTCAAATTACTGGAGGCGAGCCGGAAAAAGCTATCTCAAACCGTGTCCACGACTTGTATAAGTAAGAGCCCAAACAATATACAAGACGTGGACACCAACTTTTCCCCTACTTCTCCAGGTACCTTGAGAGGGATAGATCGCCCTCTCTCCTTGCCACCATATAATTCGGAGGATGGCCTTAAGCTTGGTCAACTCGTTAGTTTTGGAACATCTATGGGGCGATGGGTCATCCAATCCATTAAGGATGGTGTCGCTGAACTATCGCACACGGCTTTTACAAGCTACGGCTCCCAATATGTGCCTTGTACTGAGCTAAACCCGGTTTCATAACTCAGCCCAGAAGCTGTTAGGGTAGTTAGGTGAGATTATCCCGTCCCTTTGTTTTCAACCTTGTTGTAGACAGGGCATTTAAGGATATCTGCCTCGGTCCAAATGTGCTGTGTCAGTCCAATGGCCATGGCCGGTGTCCGTTGCTGATAGCACTTTCTGCCCTGTGGCACCGGTAGCAGCCACTTCAAGCTGCGGTGTTCTCTGACCCAGTTGTAGACAGTGGCACTCCACCAAGCAATGGCATGTCGAGTTCTGCTCCGCTTAGCAAAGGCCAGTGAGCGTCTGACCTGGTGAGCCTTCATGCGCCGAGCAGTGCCGTTGAATCGTTCCACCGTAGAGGTATTGGGCATGGTGTAGCCCAGGGAATCGAGCGCCTTCTGGATGCGAGACCAACTGCCATGGGCTTTACACACAGCGACTGATTCTAGCTTTTTGCCCTGATGGTGTTTGACGATTTGCACATGGGCTAGGGTTCTGGGGATGCGGTAGCGCACAGCAGGAGGGCGGCCCAGTGGGTGACGCCGGGGGGGAGGTAGGGTACGCCGAAGACGATGGGAAACAGTGTTCGGTAACAGGCTTCTCCATCGGTCATTAGCACCCGGTCTTGAGGATGGGCTAATCGTGCGGCACTGCTGTGCATCAGGCGCTCAAACAACGGCTGTGTGCGGGGACCGACCTCCACCTGCACAATGAACTTGCTGGCTGCATCAATGGCTACTGCATCCCAGCACTGTTCGGCTTTGCTCTCTACAAAGTCATGGCATTCATCCATCTCTAGCACCTCGATATCGAGCGGTTGGGCCTTCTGGTTCTGGAACCGTTCAGCATGTTCACCAAACTTGCGAGTGAGGCGGCGCACCGTGTCACGATGGCTGTGTGTGAGGCGGGAGGTCCCTTTCAACGAGGTGCCTTCGGCCACCTGACGACCCACTGCGATTGCTCGCTCTTCAGGGATCTTCGTATTCCACAAGGCTGTTCCCTTACGCTCGCTAAACTCCTCGCCGCAGCATCGACACCGTAGATAGCGAATGTTATCTTTGCCGTAGATCTTACGGACGATGAGGTTTTCCTGGCCTGGCTCGCCGTAAACGTCACAACGGCTGTTCACGCAGGCAAGGGCAGATAGGGGCAGACGAGGATTGGATGATATTGGGCTGATAGCGTTGCTACAACCCTCAAGACACACATCGCGGGCCGTTTGATTCCACATGTCCGAGATAATCTCACCCGACCACCGCTGTTAAGCTGCTTGCCCTTTAATTTGCACAACTGCTCAACTTTAGGTGGGGTGGGACAGGCGAGGACGCCTATCTAACGAGTTTTCCCTGTTATCCAAATACGCAAAGTCGATGGGTTTTAGCTTAGTTGTCTTGCATGTATTCAACTAACAGCGTCTGATCGCTTTCCGGGAGTGCAGGCAATGGAGGTGCTTGTCTGTAATCGATACGATTTTGGTAGCGGCTACGATCGTAAACACCATCAAAAATCGGTTGCAGGGAAATCGCGATGGCTTCATCATCTACCTTCAGCGGAATCGCAATCTCTGGTAAGACTTGGGACAAGCCAAAGGCGTACAAATCCGCTTTTGGGCGTTTGGAGCTAGGGCTGATCAAGATGCGATACAGAGTTGGAGCAAGATTTCCCAAAAAGGTCATGGGGTCTCCAGCTCGCAATAAGTCTATTTCCACCAAATTGGTATCACTGCCTAATATCTGAGTGCGCTTCTCTTCATAGGCTGTACGCCCCCTACCGGGACGCTTGTTCTTGGGAGATAGCAGTTCAATCGCAGTGATGACCTGGCCTGTAGCTAACTCCCGAATCTCCAAATATCGTTCCGTTACCTCTTCAGGTATTGGCACTTCCACCTGCTGTGGCTTGACTTGAACAGCAACCGCACCTCCAGGCAACGTCGTTTGCATCGGTTCCTGAGTCTGAGTCACTACAACCACATCCGGAATGCCGATGAGCACATTACCCATGGCATCGTCCAAGTAAGTCCGAGCTTCCACTTCAATGTAGTAGTCAGGAGCCAGTCGGATTTCGATCGCATCGGCCAGCGCCACAATAAAGCGACCATGGAACGACGACCAGAAAGCCGGCTGCTCCAAATAGGGATCCATGCCTGGAAATGGAGATGGCATACGGTGAGGCCCTTGGAAAACATGGGTGCACAGTATCTATTCTAAGCCTCATTGCCATCAGTTATTCTTGACCAGGTTCTCTAGAGAGCACGTCTCCATAGCTTGGTTCTGCGGGCACAATCGCCCTGAAAATTTTGGGTGTAAGTTGGGTGTAAGCCTCAAACCAAACCTCTAAAACCATTGAGAAACTAGGAAAGCTCACTCGATTCGTAATCGAGCGGTCGCGGGTTCAAATCCCGCCATCGGCTTTCAAAATAGGCTAAGAGCTGTCTCGATATTCAATCTACATAAGCTAAGAGCTGCTTCCAAAAGTATTCAGCAATTTGCAAAAGCTGGCGATCGCAGTTGTAACGTCCGACTAGCTGACATCCCAACGGCAAACCGGCTAGCGTCTGGCCGATGGGAAGGTTGATGGCCGGTAAACCACACACAGTCCACAGACCACAAAATAAAGGTGACCCGGTATTTTCTAACCCTTGGGGAGCGGGGCCAGTGGTGACGGGGGTCAGAACCGCATCGAAGTCATTAAAAAGGGTGTCAATACTAGCCCGATATTGCGCTTGCTGGTGAAGCGCCGCTGTGTAGGTAGACAAATCAACTTGCTGTCCGCGTTTCAGCCAGGCTTGAAGATGAGGCGAACACAAGGACCCGTGGTTTTCTAGTAACCAGCCGTGATGTTGATACAGTCCGTAGGCGCACAGGGTTTGTGTCGTATCCCAATAGTTGGCGCAATCGGTTGGTAACTCAACCGCATTGATATTAGCCCCGGCGTTGGATAAAGCATCGACCATCTGTTGTAAATGAGTTTGCGCAACCGGCTCGATGAGATGCCAATTGGGTGTTTTGATCCAGGCAAGTTGAGGAGGACGGCTAGATTGGGGCGATCGCACCTCGGGATCTTGGCAGGCGGTATCCACTTGATCGATCAACACCTCAAACACGAGCCGAATATCGTCCAAACAGCGGGCAAACATGCCGACGTGATCCAGGTCAGCGGAAACCGGCATCACCCCCTGCCGTGAAATCTGCCCAAAGCTGGGCTTAAAGCCAAAAATGCCGCAATAGGCCGCCGGACGGAGGATTGACCCCATCGTTTGCGAGCCGATCGAGATCGGCACCATGCCATCAGCAACGGCTGCCGCCGAACCGCTGGAACTGCCACCGGGGGTATGGGCCAAATTGTGAGGATTACGCGTCGGGCCTGCCGCCGCTGTGGCCAGCTCAGTCGTCACGGTCTTACCTAAGATGATGGCTCCAGCAGCTTTTAGTCGGGTCACAACAGTCGCCTCTGTGGGCAAATAGCGATCGCGGTAAAGCGGCATTCCCCAGGTAGTGGGCATATCAACCGTGGCGAAAATATCTTTGATACCCACCGGAATCCCCAAGAGCGGAAACTGTGACAGCAGATCTGATAGGGAGCTGGCTCGACAGGATTGTTCCTGATTTGCCACCTGCTGACGGGCCGCTTCCACAGCCAAAAATGTCCAGGCTTTGACGTCAGATTCTCTAGCATGAATTCGGTACAGAGAACTATTTAAGATTTCAGAGACTGATATTCGACGATCAAGAACTTGTGCGATTGCAGCACTTGCCGTGAGGATTTCCATGAGAATGATAATCATTCCAAATGTCATCAAAAATCAACGTTTTTGATCGATGTTAGATAGTTTAGGAGGCTTTCTGCATCAAGCAGAAGGCGGCAAGTAATAGCCTTCTGGAAGGGTGACTTAACCTCGCGGGGCATACAATCACATCTTTTACAAAAAGGTCTTTTAAGAAATATTTTGGCTGTCAATTGTAATTGAGTATACAGCCCTTTAAGAAACACCTTCGTATCATCTAGCCAACAAGTTCGGGCTTAGCTTGGCGTGGTTGAAGCCTCTGAAGGAAGGTATCCATTGGGTGCTAGCGCAACATTTCCTGAAGACTTTTCTGGCCACTTTGTTTATTGTTTTGCCTGAATTCTGCCTGGTTGACGCCAGAAAAGTATTTTTAGAGCTGAATTAAGTTTCGTGTTTGACAGGTTGAGCTTCGTTGTTCTACTTGCTCAGTTCGAAGGTTGATCGACGCAATTTGACTTATCAGATCGATGCATTTCGATCCATTTTGTCCTGGTTATTTATCTGAGTGAGATATGGCTTCAACGCTTGTTCGTGGCAAATATGTCATTACCAAAGCCCTTAGTCGTACCGAGGCAGAAATCATTGAAAATGGTGCGATTTTTCAGCAAGACGGCCGCATTGTTGAAATTGGCCCCTATGAAGAATTAGCCGCTAAATATCAACCCGATGAAGTGTTGGGGAGTGAGCACGATGTGGTGATGCCAGGGTTTGTGAACAGCCACCATCACGTCGGGTTGACCCCGCTGCAACTCGGTTCCCTCGACTATCCCCTAGAGCTGTGGTTTGCATCTCGGCTCTCAGCTCGCCCGGTCAACTTTTACCTCGATACGCTCTACTCCGCGTTTGAGATGATCGAGTCGGGCATTACGACGGTGCAGCATATTCACGGCTGGTTGCCTGGGCCTGCGGGAACTTGGCCTGATATTACTGCCAACCTGCTGAAAGCCTACGAAGACATTGGCATGCGGGTGTCCTATTGCTTTGGGGTGCGGACTCAAAATCACTTCGTTTACGAGTCGAATGACGAATTTGTGGCCAAGCTACCCCCCAGCATTGCCGCTGATATGGAGGCGTTGCTGAAGCCTCACGAAGTGCCGTTGAAGGACTATCTGTGGTTTTTTGAGTCGCTGTGGCAGGCGTGGGAAGGCAAAGGGAGCGATCGCATCCGCATTCAACTCGCTCCGGCGAACCTGCACTGGTGCGACGATGAAGCGCTCACGCAGCAAAACGAGTACGCCCAGAAGTATGGCGTCGGCATGCACATGCACCTGCTCGAAACGCCTTACCAGATGGAGTATGCTAAGCGCCGCACGGGCACCACCGCCGTCAAGCACCTGAACAAGTTGGGTGTTCTCGGCGAGCACCTGACCTTGGGGCATGGTGTTTGGCTCACCCAGGAAGACATTGACCTGATTGCCGAAACCGGCACCATGATTTGCCACAATGCCAGCTCTAACCTGCGGCTGCAAAGCGGCATCGCCCCGCTGAATTATTACGCCAAGAAGGGTGTACGGGTTGGGATGGGGCTGGATGAAGCTGGCATTAATGACGATCGCGACATGTTGCAAGAGATGCGCCTTGTTCTTAAGTTGCACCGAGAGCCGGGGATGGACAATCTCGTTCCGGCGGCGGCCCAAGTTTTCCAGATGGCGACCGAAAACGGTGCCCATACAACTCGCTTTGCCAAAGAGGTTGGCACTCTAGAGCCGGGTAAGGCTGCAGACATCGTGCTGATGGATTGGAACCATCTGGCTTATCCCTATCTGGATGACACGATTCCCGTGCTGGAAGCCATACTCCATCGCAGTCGCACCCATGGCATTCACACCGTGATGTGCAATGGCGAGGTGATTCTCAAAGATCGGCAGTTCACCCGTGTGGATAAAGACGCTTTGTTAGAGGAACTGGCCGAGTCGATGCGAGCTCCGCTAACGCCAGATGAGTTACGGCGTCGTGAACTGGCCAAAGAAGTTTTCCCCTACGTGAAGAAGGTCTACGACGGGTGGTTTGATCCCCAATCTTGTGAATCTTTCTACAGTCCTAATTGTCGTTGTCCCGCTTGCTAAAGCCGGAGGACTTTTTAAGGTCTTCCCGGTGGTGATGTGTTGCTTGAGATGTCTCGTTTTGCTGATTGCAGTTTGAATTGAGGAGAAAGACCTATGTTTCGTTCGAGTACCAGCCGTCGTCGTTTTCTGGGCATGAGCTTGGGTGCGGCCCTGACTCCGGCCATGTTGTCCGTACTGAGTAGCTGTGCCGGCGGTGGGAACAAAACCGCTTCCCACGGGGGGCGCGAAATCAAGTTTGCTCACGGCGCTGGCCTATGCAATATGCCGCTGTTCTATTCAGCGGAAAAGCAGTTGTTTAGTCAGTACGGCTTTACCGGCACCGCTGCTTTAACGCCGATGCCCGCTGACGTGGCCGTTCAACTAGCTACCGGACAAGTGGAAATGGCGGTGATTCCCTTCACGAATGCGATCGCGGCCTACACCCAGGGTGCCTCCTTCCAAATTGTGGCGGGAAGTGGTGTTGAAGGCTTAATCGTCGTTGCCAAGCCCGAAATCCAGACATTTGCCGATTTGAAAGGCAAAAAGGTCGCCACCTTCCAGGCCGACACCCTAGACGTGGTGGTTTACGACTACCTGAAGAAAGAGGGGCTGACCTACGACGATGTGGAAATGGTGTACCTAGGCGACTCTACCGAACTGTTGAATGCCTACGTGGCTGGACAGGTTGACGCGGTGAGCCACATTGAACCCTACGCCACTAAGGCCAAAACCTCTACCAACGGCAACATCCTCGGTGACGGTACCGATATCTATGGCGCTGGGTATCCCGACTGTGTACTCGCTGTGCGTAACGAGGTGATTGAGGCGGAGCCGGAAGTGGTGAAAGATGTGATTCGCGTCTTCTTTGAGGCCCAATACCAAATCGAAAACAACTTTGAAGAAGCGGCGCAAACCACCATCGACAAGTACTACAAGACCGATATGGAAAGTTTGCTGGCTGCCGCCCAGGCTCAACCCCCGGGCGTGGATATTCGGAGTCAGCGCGACTTTATGTACAGCCGCGCCCAGAGCATGAAGGAGCTGAACTATATCAACGATGAGCTGGATGACAACTTCGTCAACTTTGCACTGCTCGAAGAGGTGATTGCCGAAAGTCCTGAGCTATGGGAGCGGGTAAAGGTCAAGACCACTTAGGAATGAGAATTTAGTAAGTTTCGCAATTTATCTTGAAGCAAAGCCGGGATGTCACATCCCCTCCTGGGAGGGGCTCACGGGGTGGGTTGGTCGGTAGTGCGAGCGATCAGAACCCACCCCGCCCTGCGGGCACCCCTCCCGAGAGGGGCAGGAACCCACCCCGCCCTGCGGGCACCCCTCCCGAGAGGGG
>ERZ1740065.3198-NODE-3198-length-10247-cov-10.389521_pt1 | contig 10247 bp, 13 predicted proteins | sample MGYA00581738_ERZ1740065 | MGnify/ENA primary metagenome ERZ1740065 (study PRJEB43018, sample SAMN04849749) | marine metagenome | isolation source: floating plastic debris | place: Pacific Ocean | collected 2008-09-01 | study: EMG produced TPA metagenomics...
CATCGCAGTGGCCTATAGGACCCTGGCCCATGCCTCATCCCCCGTTCATGGCTGGTATGCCAATGCCGCCTCCTCCCCGACCGCGCAACAACAGCCGCGGCTCGGACGAGGGGCGGCGCACGCCTGACGACGCCGCCTTCAACCAGCAACAGCAGTTTTACGGTGAGTTATAACAGGTTATCCTTATACGGAGGTAATGGCGCGTCCTCATACCGAGGTAATGGCGCGTCCTCATACCGTGGTAATGGCGCCTCCTTATACTCAGGTAATTGCGCGTCCTTATACCAAGGTAATGGTGCGTCCTTATACCGAGGTAATGGTGTGTCCTTATACTCAGGCAATGGCGCGTCCTTATACTGAGGTAATGGCGCAGTTATCATGGCATACGTGAAATAACTGGCGTCTTGTCTCACAGAGATGAGTATGCACCACTGGTACTCAATGATGAGGGAGTACAGCAAGGCCAACCCGGATGTGCCGCCGCCTCCCCTGCCTCCCATGATGATTTCACGCAATCCTATGATGCCTCCTCAGCCCGCTGCCGCCTCGTCCGCCACTCACCCAGCGGACAAGAAGTCTGACGCCGAATCCAATCAGAAGAAGCCCTCCGGTATGTAGGCTGCCATCATCTATCCTCAGTCTCTCAGTCTCTCTGTCTCTCAGTCTCTCTGTCTCTCAGTCTCTCTGTCTCTCAGTCTGTCTGTCTGTCTGTCTGTGGTGCTTTCTGATTTTATCTCTCATGCAGATCGACCTGGCGGTGGCCCCAAGGATAAACCCGCCTCCAAGTCGGCCAGTAAAGTACAGGGTGACCCGTTCGCCGAGGAGGACAAGTCCGAAGCATATGAGAAGAGAGCGGGTCAGGCAGACTCCAAGGTTAGCCGTCTCACCGGCAGGTCGCAGCCCACCACCAGAGACTCCTCCGGCGCGGCGCCGTCCACTCGACCGCTCAGTGACAAGGGAAACCGTGATCCCGCTGCCAAACTCAGGGCCTCAACCACTGGCGCCAGTGGTAACGACGCATCGGCAAAGGAAGGCGCTGACGGGTGAGTGCCCCTCCCTCCGCTTACTCACACTGAGGCCAGTAGTCAATTCAGAACTGGGATTTCCCTCACTTATGTATCGCTCATACGATTGAATAACGACGTGAATAACTACTTACTGGCTCTGTGTAGCTATGGAAAATGGTGGCAAAAATATCTTTGCAATCAGTGAATTGAGCAAAAGAAGTGTTTTTAAAGGTAACTCTCTCTGCTTCACGGTATTCGAACTATACATTGCGGTGTTAGGCACAGCCAGCTCAGTGAGACTAACTGCCTGAACTGACTGCCTTCGTTTGTACAGGGATGTAAGCCGAGTTGCTGTACGAATTTGATTTGATTAATAGTCTGGCTGGCAAACAATATTTGGGCTGGCAGCTCTTCCAAATACGAACATACAAACACAAATACAAACACAGGAGAATGTTGTATCGCTTACATTGTGCTGTAAGGGAAGGTTTGCCAGCACCCTCGCCATGTTCGTACAAGTATGTACACGTATGCATATTTTTCGGATACCCAGTGGTAAAATATATTGAATGGCCATGTCATATATGGAATATTGAAGTAAGACTTGCATGTATAGAGTAACTTGTGTACCTGAATGAATGAATCGCCAGCTGTTTGGCAAATTGATTCGCTATCAGTGGCAGTCAGTATAGTTCACTGCTTGTTCCGGAATATCAGTCTTGGTTAGAATTATCTGGGCGACAGCAATGTCTATCTTATCTGCCATCATATACGCATGCGATGATGAGAATTCACTCTTCTCTTAGCATCGAGAGCTTCCTATGATAAAAACATCTGTCGTCTCGTATCTTTAGTTCATCTGATGCCAGGAAGAGGCGGAGTGAGATGTCGGCTCCACCCCCTATTGTGAAGGAAAGCCTGGGCGGAGACTCCGGTCGACTCAGCCAGATGGTAACTCTGAAGCGTGGTGGAAAGACTGGCAACGTCTCGCTGTCGGAGTCTTCCAAAGGCAAGCCTGCTGCCTCCTCTGAAGTGGCCAATCACGCCGCACCGTCGGACTCGTCGGCTGAAACTAAGGCATCCGACAGGCCCACCGTACAGAAGAAATCCCCATGGCAGCCTTTGACGAATCCCTCTACCCAGGAACAAACTGAAACAGCCGACTCAAAGGAGCGTGTGCCTGCAACTGATGCTCAGGCTGGCCGGTCTGAAAGGTCAAAGGTTAGCCCCACCTATTCTGACGAGAAACCGCCTGTTAAGAGGTACAGAGAAGAGAAGACTTCTAGGGGAGGTCGCAATGCCGGGACAGAAAGGCTGCCGGCGTCACGGCGAGGCTCTTCACGACCCAGGGAGTTTACTAGGACTGGTGGCGCTGTCAGTCGCGGCGGCGGTAGTAGCCGAATGTCTGGCGGTCACTCCTACCCATCGCAGGGCAGTCGTATGGCTGCCGTCCCATCCCGTGGCAGGGGTAGAGGTCGTGGCAGCTACGACATACGATCCAACCGTCAGGAGTATGTCACAGCTCAGCAGAGTGACAGGCCAGAGCGGTCAGCAGTCAGCGACGGCAGCAGGAAACAGGCAGACGTGTCAGCAGGTAATGAGAATTTGGACCAGCCCGTCGCCTTGAACCACCCAGCTGATGGTCAAGCGTCCGATAACGCACTAACTAGAAAGGCTTCAGAACCACCGACAGACGATACTAGTGACAATTCGTCGCAGCAGCACGGTACTAAGGTCGGGGAGGCCCCTCTGCCTGAGGAGAACATATGGGACAAGCGTAAACAGGAGATGGGTTTCCAGCAGGCTCCTGTCGCCGAGGCAAGTATGGAGAGTGTGAGGAAGGACGATATGCTAGTCGGTGGCGCCGCTGCTGGCCCAGAGAAAGATGGTAAGAACCGTGGCTCCCGCGATCCTAGGAACCGACCTACTCGAGGAACATATGTCGCTCCTCGTGGCCGATCCAAGGGCGGGCAAGCGCCTCGCTTCAACAACGCCTCCTCACGGTACGTCTCGAACCAGCATCAAGTCTACCGTCAGTCTGTCGTGTTGTGACTTGTCAACGTATTTCTACTTGCAGTGATTACCATCACGATTATGAGAATGGGGAGGAGTATGACTCGGGGTATACAGACTATGGGAGCTATAGTCGCGGTCACTCATCCAGGGGGTCTTACTCCTCGCGCGGCCGCTTTGTGGAACGGAACTCTATACCGCCACGACACCGGCGCACTGACGATCAGCAGAAGGGTCTGCAGATCGACCAGTGGAACGGCCCTCCAGACAGCGGCGATAAACGAGGTGGTAGAGCCGGCACCGGCCGTACCAGGGGCGGTGCGTCTGCACCTCCAACGTACAGTCGCGGCCGTGTGTCGTCGTCGCGAGGCGGGTCGACGCGGGGCAGCTCGGCGCGCGGCAGCAGAGCAAAGCCTTCAGTTCCTCCTAGCGTAGCCGGAATGACTGTTAGCAAGAAACGGCAGGACAGCACTGCCACAGACACCAACGACGGCCAGGAGGAGTGGGAGACGGCGTCAGAAAGCAGCGATCATCTCAAGGAGACGAGTACATCTGCATCAAGGGGCACTGCCAATCAGAAAGCAGCGAGCCCTGTAGATAGCGGCGGTGCGCAAACTAACGGTAACCATAGAGCCGCGCCCAATCGTGGATCATATCGTCTGAGCAGCGAGAGGGGGCGTGGTCGCGGCGCGTCGTCGCGCTCCAGTCAGAGAGGTGCACAGCGGTCCGCCAACGGCCGCGACAGCCGACATAAAAAGGAATCATCCTCCCCTGACCCAAAGGGTAGGACTCGGGCTCGACCGACAGCCAATGGGAAGCCTCAGAATGCAGCTGGTGGCGACATATACCGAGTAGAGGCCGGTCAGCTGGAAAACCCTTCGGCCGCCATGTGTAAGTGATTACTTACTGTTAGCCGTAGTCTACATATCGAACTATCTGTTGACACTGCGTCCTCTTCTGTCCCTGTCCAGCATCACTGCTGTCGAGTAAGAACTCCGAGCTCAGCGACGTCTCTAAGCCTCTCTCCGCTAAAGAGAAGTCCGGCCTAAAGACGACGGCGTCTGCACCATCCAAAGAGTCAAGTAGCACCAGTCAGCCTCGACCCCTGGAGGGCATTGACCTCAACAACATAGCTGGTCAGTTCGTCTCCATGTCTATGTACTGCCCTTATACCGCGGATAGATACATGGCGTATGGTGTCTGCCCCTCTGACTATTCGAGATATGGAAAAGTACAGCCTAATCACACTGTTATCTATCGCTAGGAGAGGAGTAGTGATGACAGTAGTACTGTAAAACCCAATCTTTATAAGTCGACTCGCAATCTAGCGCGTGGTGAATCTAGCATGTAGTGAATTATTTGTTATGTTTTGATCAATTTTTGCGTTCTTGGCTCAACCTTAAGGTTTAAACACAAGAATGCGAGTTTCCAACACTGGGCCCTACAAAGGATCAAATTGAGCACAGTGTTATGCCAGCCGTCCAGATTCGTCTACGTACTGCATACACTGCAAATTTGACCAACGCTGCTCTTTGCGTTGCTAATGACACAATGACTCATGGTCATTGTTTGCTCTCATGTGTTCCAAAAAACGCCAATGACACCACAGCTAAACGCTGCAGTAGGCTGATATACTCGCTCGTGTGTTAGGTGTCGTCATAGCTGATGATATTAAGAACAGTCCACATGATTCCGACGGCTGGGAGGACGAGGAGGGTTTCCAGGAGGTCATGTCTCGGAAAACCCGTAAGGAAAAGGCCCGCCAGGAGCAGGAAGCTGCCGCCAAAGCGACGCTGGCAGCGCTGCATGCCGCAGAGTCACGCAGGAAGGAGAAGAGTGCCGGCGCTGGCTCCAAGGTACATTGGCAGAGCTGCGCTTCTATCCGTCGCCAGGGTCTGTGGCTAGAACTACAACTTATCTCCCCGTTACCAGATAACAAAGAAATCCGCAGCCTCCTCCGCAGCTGCCGGAGGCACTGCTCATCCAACCCGTAAATCCAAGCTGCCCCCTCGCCTCGCTAAACAAAGGGAGGAAAAACTGAAGCACGATAAGTTCAAGATCGAGAACTGGAGCAATGAGCAGGCCCAGTCCGAGAGCAGCAATACGAGACTGTCAGAGCCGGCCCCCGCGTCAGGTATGGATTCTCCTATCCTCTGTACTAACACCCGCACTTGTCTGCTATACTCTAGCATACTACTATACTACTCTATCACATTATAGTGGAGAAACCTGTGTCAATCGGCAACTGGGAGCCCCCTACTCAGCTCACCGCTGCTGCGCCAAAGGCCTCTGAGGGTTTAGCTGCTGAGCAGCATTCTCCATCTAATCTGAGTTCCCTTCCACCGACGTCTGCTACGGTAGCCAGCAAATCTGACAAAAGTAGCGAGCATCACGACAGCGGCATCGACATCAGCAATGACAGGGACACTGGCAGCATGCGCAGTTCACCTGACGCCGCCTCTCTCTCTGTCCTCCGCTCCAGCACTCACCAGGCTCCGCCGTCATTCGGACTCCATCCTCGCTCGCCAGTCTCACAGGTCAGTGTGCCTACTGCGACCAACTGGGTTACCGCGGCAACACTAGTCTGATACGAGTACCGCGTTTCATCAATATGCTATTTTTTCTTGCTGAAATGCCGAAAAACAACCCTTAGTCTGATGTGAGCGTCTTTTGGCTTTTCTTTCTTATTCCCTTTTTGTTAACGCAACAGCCTTTCATGATAGCCAGTGCTAGTTGATTTATAGAAAGGGCTTATTTATAATAAAAGTATCTTCCCTCCCCAGCAATTCAGTACTCGTACGTTAGGGGGCTACATGAGGAGCAAGTTTAATGGGTAAAGCATGGTATGCGGACCAGTGCTCCTAGTCAGTGTCGCCCTCTCCCCCCTATGCTATCTGCACCGGTGTGTCGTCTCTAGGGAGCCAATGGTGATGTCAAGATGTTCTTCTCGATCAAAAAATTAAAATTGCTTATCATTAGATCAGTAAGGCGAACCGAGTCTGAGTGAAGAGTGGTTCCATACAACCAGGAAACCGATAGCTAAATACATCTTACTGTGGTAGAATTATGTTTATAGTGAGTGATGTCAGGGTAACCAGGGCTGTCAGGGTAACCAGGGCTGTCAGGGTAACCAGGGCTGCAGTACTGTGAAAGTGGATACATTAGGGCTGAAACAAAACAGTAATCTGAAGGAAATCGTCTATGACAGCTATAGCCAAGTTTTCTGTTGGAGTTGTCACATCATGTCAACTTTTTTGAGTTTTCATCTCATGCAAACTGTATAGGCGTGAGGAGGTACTATGAAATGGGCGTCAAACGCTAATATTTCTTCCCATCATAATGCATTTGGTGCCAAATGCTGACATTTTTCCATCTAATAGATATATTTGTACTCAGTATCGGCCTGTACTCAGTATCAGCCTGTACTCAGTATCGGCCTGTACTCAGTATCAGCCTGTACTCAGTGTGTTGTGATGCATTGCTATATATTTTTTAGTATCAGATTCTGTATGCTGTGATATCGTTCCTCAGGTCACCAATATCAGCTCGTCTGCAACGTCCTCCACTTCGGAGACAATGAAGATGGATTTCACCTTTGACCCTGAGCTCGCTGCCAGAATGACAGAGTTGAAGGAGCAGCCAAGCAGCGGCAGCCTCGGCTCCACTCCTAATATAGACATATCGGCCGGCCTAAACTCTGCCTTGACCGACGAATCGTCCTCTCTCAGCATGTCCAAGGTATGTAACCTAGCAGAGCAATGGTCAGCTGACTCCAGGCTCTGCCCCTCACGCCACTCCCGTACTTCCCCCAGCTGGACTCACTCAAGAACATCTGGGACTCGCCGTCATCTGCTGCCGTACACCAGCCTGGCAGCCAGCCCGCGTCTCTGTTCGGAGTGGACAGGCCCGACTCGTCCACCTCGCAGACATACAACCGCGTACGTATATTATATTAGCATACTGCCCGTCTGTCTCGTAGTCTTTGGCACTAGATGTAGTGTCGCAACTTGGTTATACTGGATTTTGAAACTGTTGATGTGTGCTGTAGTATTTCCATTGTCACATGTATATGAGTCGTATGTAGAGGCGCTGCTCTGTAGAGGCACTGCGCTGTGATCAATCATAGTCTAGTAACAGCAGTCGCTGACAGATGTGATTGCAAACTCTGTCTATTTCTTTATCCACCTGTACTGTAGGCCAACATGCCAGGAACTGAGGCCGCGTATCACGCTGCTAGTCAGAGTGCCTCCTTCTCCAATGTCTCCACTCTCGATGCCTCCGCCACCAACATATTCCGGCCTGACAAAGCAGCCACCGACCCCTCCAGCTCCCAGGTCGACACTGCCCCCACCTCACAGCTAAGGGAGAGGGGAGGCAACTCCACCGTACCTGCCACAGCCTCGGCTGCCGCACCCAGTCCGGCGTCATCACACTCTGTGCTAGACAGCTCTGCGTCTGTATTCACTCCGAGCTACCAGTCGTATCGGCCTCAGCTCGCTGCCGCCGTCAACGCTGTAAGTGGCATGTCATCTGTCTCTCTCCACCTCTCCCTCTCTCTCCCTCCCCCTCCCTCTCTCTCTCTCTCTCTCTCCCTCTCCCTCTCAGCTCTGATGTGTTACCATTTCAGGCAAATACATTCAACTTCAACCCACTGCTCAGTCAGCACAGCGACAGCTACCCCACATACCAGTCTGCTGTAGCCAGTACCAGCCCAGCTCCTATGGTCAGCTATTCAGCAGCTCCTACAGTAGCGTCAGCCCCTCCCACATTCTCGGCAGCCAGCCCACACATGTTTCAGCCGGGTAGCCAGACGTTCATACCGGCATCTGGCCCCAGCAGCGCAATGAGTGCGATGGGGAAGCATGTCTCGGCCGCCGCCGCTGCCGGCCACGCCAATCACGGCAACCTTACCAGCTCCTTCGTCTCCATCAACTCCAAGGGTGAGCATATCTAGTCTCGACTTCCCTGCCTGCTAGCATCATGTCTCTAGCAGACTTCAACCTTAATTCATGTACAGAAATTGATGCGGAGAATTGAGCCGTCTTCCTAATTTTGTAGTCGGCTCGTTTGACAACATCTCTACACTGAATCAGTCTCAGTTCAGCCAGTCTCAGCTGCCTGCTTACATACAGCAATATGATATCGCCTCAAACACCCTCTCCAACCAATCACCACTCAACACTCAGCAGCCGTTCAGGATGGGCGGTCAGCCGTCAGGCCACGCCAATCAGTCCACCAGCTACTTCCCGCCCAATCAGCCGCCTGCTAGTCAGCTCGGCTTCTTCACTCAGATCTCCGCTCCTGGCACCAACGCCCTGCAGCCAGCCACCGCCTCTCCGTTTGGCGTTGGTCTCATGCCCACCCCTCAGGGCGCACCCATGACCGGCCTAGTCATCGGCCAGCAGGCTACCGGCTGGGGTCAGCCCACAGCAGCCAATCAGATGAAGGGATTCAAAGCGGCCGGCGTATCGGCAGGCGGTGCCGCCAACATCGCGTCGCAGCTCGGTGGCACGCCGCTGGCTGGGGTAACAGCTGGACACATGCCTCAGTCCTTCCAGATGCCTGCTCCTACAGCTCAGAACACCTTTGGCATGGGGCCCAACTCGAGCATCAGCGAGTTCAATGTCAATGTGGCCGCGGCCAGTCAGCTGCAGCAGGCAGGTCCATCGTCGGCTGGCATGAAGTGGGCGCCGGCAATGATGAACCAATCAGATAAGAGCATGCAGGGCGGGCAAGCGTCGGCACTGTCCAACCAGCAGAAGGTACGTCGTTAGTCACGCCTTTACCTCTCTGATTCCTTATCGGCCCGTCGTGATGTGTGGCCTTTCAACCGCAGGTTACCGGTATGAAGCCTGGCTATGCAGTCGTGTCCCACGCCACAGCTCGACCGTCGGCGTACCCGCGGCACCCAATGCCAGCTACCATAGTGTCGGGTATGGCCAACCACCCACCTCGCCACATGGCACACATGGCTGGGCCTAAGGCTCAACCGTTCTCGCAGCAATCAGCGCGTCCACAGCAGCACGCTAACCGTTACCCAGGCCCAATACAGCGTCCTTCTCTCAATAGACAGCCGACCAACAACCGCTCAGCCAAGTCGTCGATGCCTCTCTCCAACTCTCTCACTGGCAAGCCTGCCTCAGACAGTAAATGTGAGTAAACCCCCCTCCCCCGACCTCTCATCTTTCTCCTTTCATCTCTGCCATCTTTCCCCACTCTCCCCACCCTCTGCTCCTCATCTCTCTGTCTCTTTCCCTCGCCTCTCATCTCCCTCCCTTTCCTGTCTGCCTCTCCTTGTTTTTCGCTGTCTCGTCAGGTTGAATTGTGTACGTCATTATATGCGGTGTGCGGTCAGCAGTAACTGCTGGTCGTATATTTGAATCTAGTGACTTTAGGATTGCCCTTGGAAAACCGCTGGAAAACTGATTCTCATTTTTGACGCTAATATTTCTAATTGCAATTAACAACATGGCATTAAACAACTGACGTGAGTTTCTTTCTATCCTATAACCACGCCTTTGTAGTTAGCCGGTTTTTTCTTCAAATGACTGAAGAATGAATTCAAAGTGCTTCCATTGACCAGTGTCATACAATCATCCATGAACGCATCTGCTATTCTCTATACCTGTGTCCGTGTCTAAGAGCCATTCTGACTTCAACTGTTCATGAATGTGACATGTCACGTGTCGTACAGATTAGCCACTATTGCTCACCCCTCTATTTCGTCACCAGATACATCGCCGGATGAGCGCAGGAAGATGAGAGAAGCGGCTGTCAAAGCTGCCAAAGATTTCCTAAATCCAGACAAGGATAGGAAGGAGTCCTCTCCTCCCGTTAGATCGTCGTCTCTACCGCCGGCGTCGTCATTAAGTAAAGTGTCTCCTCCGCTGCCGTCAGACACAGCCGCAGTCTCTCCTCTCACAGACTCGGTGTCGACCGTCGTAGTCCCCCCTGCTCCGATTGACGGTGAAGAGCCTGCGCCGTCGCTCCTACCGCCAGTCGTCGATGCTTCCAGCGAATAGAGCGGAACTCCTCGTCTGAGTGATATTGAACTGTATTATTGATTGATAACTCTGCTGAACAACTGGAGCAGTGGAGAGTTATCTCCTCCCTCTCTTTCTTTCTCTCTCTCTCTCTCAAACACACAGAGTATATAAAACAAAAAAAAAAAAAAAAGAAAAAAAAAAAAAAAAAAAAAAATAAAAAGAAAAAAAAAAAAAAAAGAAA
>ERZ1740065.3199-NODE-3199-length-10246-cov-5.169954_pt1 | contig 10246 bp, 11 predicted proteins | sample MGYA00581738_ERZ1740065 | MGnify/ENA primary metagenome ERZ1740065 (study PRJEB43018, sample SAMN04849749) | marine metagenome | isolation source: floating plastic debris | place: Pacific Ocean | collected 2008-09-01 | study: EMG produced TPA metagenomics...
GTTAAAAGACTGGAAGACAAAGCCGATAAAGCGATTGCGGTACTGAGCGGCCTGTTTTTGGCTCAGGTTCTTCATGTGGGTACCGTTGAGGTGATAATCACCTTCATCGTACTCGTCGAGCAAGCCCACGATGTTGAGCAGGGTCGACTTCCCCGAGCCCGAGGAGCCCATAATCGATACGAACTCGCCCTTTTCCACCATCAGATCGATGCCCTTGAGCACTTGAAGGCTGAGATTGCCCGTTTGGTATGTCTTACGAATATTCTGAAGCTGGATCATATCGTTTAGTTCCGGGGGTGAAGTGCTCCCATCGAAGTGGTTCGAAGAACTGCAATTTATCACGACCGCCCAAAATCCTTGGATAAAAAGCGCCTTGCGACGGACCAAAGCGCCAAACCCCATTTTTAACAGAATGTTGGGAGCTAGTCATATAACGCGATTTCACAGTAAAATAGTAGGTATTTTTTATTTTTGTTTATCCGCGCGCAGCATTTGTGCGGACTTCGCGTTTTGAGAGTGATTATTAAGCAATATATAACTGACTTAGTGAGATGAGACGACAACCGATTGCGTTTTTATGTTGGTGTGTGGTAGTACTGTTCTTTAGTGCTTGTAGCAAAGAGGAAGAGGCGCCTCAAAACGTGGTTTTTGACCTCGAAGAAGAGTTTCTCCTCGAACTGCGGGAGGCCCTGAGCCCCACGGAAGAACGGGGTTTGCTGCTGGGTATCAAAAGCGTCCAGGAATTCGATTGCGAAAATTACGAACTCAATTCCTCGGTCAATTTGACCAACGACGAATTCATTCGCGTTACCGTCACCGATTTGATCCAACCCGACGATTGTGTCCCTGGCCAGTCGCCCGCGCTGGGACAGGCCCAGGTCGGCCCCCTCAGCGAAAAGGAATACCTCCTCAATTTCTCCATCGTCCACCAAATCAGCAATGCCGGCCAACTGATCGTACACCCCGACTATTATCGGCTGTCCTTCAACGAAAGCGTCAACGGCGTCTCCGTCGCCCAGCCCACCCTGCGCCGCATTCCCCAACAAAGCGTCTGGGGCTACCTCGATTACGATGCGCGGGACCTCCTCGTTGCCGAAAACCTCCTCCGCGATATGGAGGAACTGCTCGAATTCACCTACGCCACACCGGGCAATTACGGCTATTTCACCTTGTCCGACAGCAACCAAGTCATTCTCACCAGCGAAACGCCAACCACCCTGACCCGCCAAACCTTCCTGCTCCAACTCCGGGGCACGGTCGACGAGCTACAGGATAAGGTAGAGGAGGTGTACTGCCCCCAATACCGCGACAAGATCGAGCTCAAAATCTACACCTCCACCGGCGCGGTCATTACCTGTTCCTGATTCCCCATTCGGCGGGGCTTTCCAAAAGTTTTTTTGGCTCGACCCGGTCCTTTTCGCAGCCCAATGGGGCCATTTACATTCCCCCACCGACAGAAACATTTTGAGATGGTTGGCTAGAGTTCAAAGTTGAATCCCTTGGCGAAGAGGTGTTCGTACTTGTCGCGATCAAACTGGTACAGGCGGGCCGGGCGGTGCGCCACTCCCTCCTGCGTTTCTTCCAGATCGACCAGCAGGTTCATCGACAGGATTTTTTTTCGGAAATTGCGTTTGTCCAGTTCCGTTTCGAGGATGGACTCGTAGAGGTGCTGCAATTCGGTGAGGGTAAACTTAGGGGGAAGAAGTTCAAAACCGATGGGACGTCCACGGACTCGGCGTTTGAGGCGTTTGAAACAAGCCGTGAGAATGTCGTTGTGGTCGAAGGCCAATTCGGGGACGGTGGGAATGGAGTGCCAGCTCGCCTTGCGGGCGATCGAAGCGGCGTTGATCTTATAGTCGCTGATCTTGATGAGGGAATAATAGGCAATCGTGATGACCCGCCCCACGGGGTGCCGGTCGCTGCGGCCAAAAGCTTTGACCTGTTCGAGGTAGACGTTGCGCAAGCCCGTTAGCTCCGCCAGTACCCGATTGGCGGCGGAATCGAGGTCTTCGGTTTGGTAGACAAAGTAGCCAGGCAAGGCCCACATGTCCTCGTAGGGGGCTTCTCCCCGTTTGATCAGCAGGACTTTTAAATCACCTTCATCAAAGCCGAAGATGACGTTATCCACGGTAAAGGCACATTTAAAAAAGTTGTCCAAGTTCTCCAAGGCGTGAATAATTTATTTGGTGGTCTGGGTCGGGATAGATCAATGGTTACTTTTCCAATGGTTGACTCGTTACTTGGGGGCGGTAGCGAAAATAAACATTTACTTCTTGTTTACAAAGACTTCCCTATATTTAGTGTATATTTTACACGCTGGACTTACTCCCCTCCAGTTTTTCAAAACAGATCCATCACACCCATGCCCATCAACCTCGTCAGCGATACCGTTACCCGCCCCACCCCCGCCATGCTCGAACACATGCTCCGCGCCCCCGTCGGCGACGATGTATTTGGCGAAGATCCCAGTGTCAATGCCCTACAGGAACAGGCGGCTGCCCTCTTTGGCCACGAAGCCGCCCTCTTTTGCCCCTCCGGCACCATGACCAATCAGATCGCCATCAAGACCCACACCCGACCGCTCGACGAGCTGATCTGTGACGAGTATTCCCACGTCTATCAGTACGAAACCGGAGGCTACAGCTTCAACTCGGGGGTTGCCGTCAACCTCATCCGTGGCCAGCACGGCAAGATCACTGCGGATCAGGTTGCCGCCGCCATCAAGCCCCTCTACGATTGGCTCCCCAAGAGCCGCTTGGTGGTCCTGGAGAATACCTGCAACAAGGGGGGAGGCAGCTACTACACCCTTCCCGAGATCGAACCGATCCGGCAGCTGTGTCGGGAACGGGGGCTGGCCTTACACCTCGACGGCGCCCGCTTGTTCAACGCGCTGGTAGAAACGGGAGAACGCACCGAGGCGGTGGGTGCACAATTCGATAGCATTTCGATTTGTCTGTCCAAGGGTTTGGGAGCCCCGGTCGGTTCTTTGCTGATTGGGCCGCGAGATTTTATTGCCGAAGCCCGTCGCTTTCGCAAGGTGATGGGGGGTGGCATGCGCCAGGCGGGCATCCTGGCCGCCGCGGGCAGCTACGCCCTCCAGCACCACATCGATCGGCTACGGGTGGACAACGATCGGGCCCGAACGGTCGGAAAGCTCCTGGCCGAGTTGCCCTACGTCGCCACAGTCCGACCGGTGCGGAGCAACATCGTCATCTTTGACCTCGTAGCTCCCCACACGGCCACCAGCTTTATCGAGCGGCTCGCGGAGCGGGGCGTCTTGGCGTCTCCCTTTGGACCACAAACGGTACGATTGGTTTTTCACCTCGACATTAGCGAGGCGATGCAGCAAAAGGTGATGGAAATATTGGAAAATATGGAGTTGGAAACGGCCTAGCCCTCCTGCGCCTTACGGCGTTTGATCTCATCGCGGATTTCGGCGGCACGCTCGTAATCTTCTTCGCTGAGCACTTCGTTGAGCATTTTGTCCAGGTCTTCATCCGAGTACTGGGAGAGGGAATTGCTTTTGGCCTTGCCCTGACGCGCTTTGCCCGAGGGCTTGGGTTGGGAGACGGCTTCTTCGGGTTCCTCCAGGATCACCCCGGCCGCATCAAGAATAAATTCGTAAGTGTAGATGGGACAGTTGAACCGGACGGCCATGGCGAGTGCGTCGGAGGTACGGGAATCAATCTCGATCAATCCGCCGTCCTTTACGCAGATCAGCCGGGCGTAGAAAATTCCGTCGAGGAGGTTGTTGATGATCACTTCTTTGAGCTCAATCTCAAAGGTATCGAGGGCGTTTTTAAACAGGTCGTGGGTGAGGGGGCGGTTGGGAGTCATGCGCTCCATGGCAACGGCAATGGCCTGGGCTTCGAAGCCACCAATAACGATGGGCAGACGGCGTGACCCCTCTTGCTCCCCAAGTACGACGGCGTAGTTGTGGGATTGGGTGACGCTGTGTGATAGTGCAACGATGTCCAGTTCTATTTTTTTCATAACCAATCGGAGTAGGGGTTAAAAATGCTAACCATTAATCACCAAATTCGTACCAGTCTTACCGATTTTGATTTGGGGCCACAAATGTAATAATAAAAACGGAAAGCAATACTTGCTGACTTAAAATACTTAACGATAGATAAATGCTAAAGTTTTAATTTAAGGTTTTTTTAGCGGAGAACCAATGACTGGTCGGAATTCCCACTAGCTGGTGGGAATTCCGATGGTCTGGTAGATCGGCGAGCGGATTAGTTGCTGGCGGTCTTGAAGCGTTTGATGGCTTCGTTGAGCTGGGGTATCACGTCAAACAGATCGGCGCAAACGCCGTAGGTCGCCGCCTTGAAGAAGGGCGCTTCGGGATCTTTATTGACCACGACGATGACCTTGGAGCTGTTGACCCCCGCTAGGTGTTGGATGGCACCGGAGATACCGATGGCGATGTAAAGGTTGGGGCGGATGGCCACGCCGGTTTGTCCGACGTGCTCGTGGTGGGGACGCCAATCGGCATCGGCCACCGGCCGCGAGCAGGCCGTGGTCGCGCCCAGCGTCTGGGCCAATTACTCCACAATGGCCCAGTTTTCGGGCCCTTTCATCCCGCGCCCGGCGGATACGACCAGCTCGGCTTCGGGTAGGGGTACGATACCATCGACCGTCTTGACTTCTTTGACCGTCAGCCGGCTAGCGGGAGCGCTAACGGCCAAGGCTTCGACTTCCACCGCACTACCCATTTTTTCGGGAGCCAGCGAATTGCCCATCAACGAGAGCACTTTGACGGCGGATTTGACTTCGTATTCGGCGATGGCCTTACCCGAGAATACCTTCTTGCGAACGCGGAAGGCGCCGTCGTTGGTGGGTACGCCAGAAACGCCGGCTACCGAACCCGCATCGAGGCGGACGGCCAGGCGCCCCAGCAGGGATTTGCCATTGGCGCTGTGGCTGATGACGACCACGCTGGCCCCCAATTGTTGGGCCGCAGTAGCGATGGCGGCAGCGTAGGTTTGGCTATCGAAATTCGCCAGATTGGCGTCGGTGATTTGGTGTACTTTGGTAGCACCGTACTCGCCCAGCGCTCCCGCGCCTTCGGCCGATCCAATCGTCAGGGCAACGCAGTCGGTACCCATTACCTGAGCCGTCTTGGCACCGTAGGTAACCGCTTCGAAGGCGGCCTTTTTATACTGTCCTTTTTGACTTTCTGCAAATACTAAAACCATTTTCTTATTGGTATTTTACTTGGTTAACAATTAGATGACCTTCGCTTCTTCGTGAAGGAGGCGTACGAGCTCATCTAGATTCTCGGGATCGACCATTTTGACGGCGGCCTTGGCCGGGGGCAATTCGTAGCTGACGACCACGGCTTGGTCTTCAAAGGCGGTGGGGGGAACAACCTTGAGGGGCTTGCGCTTAGCCATCATGATGCCACGCATGTTGGGGATTCGCTGCTCGGCCAGCCCTTTGGCCGCGCTGAGTACGAAGGGTACTTCCAATTCCGCTACCTCTACCCCACCCTCGATTTCGCGGGAGATCGTAGCCACTTTACCATCGAGCTCCAAGTGATTGGCGAAAGAAATATAGGGTTGGTCGAGCAATTCGGCGACCATGGCCCCCACTTCCGAACCATTGTGATCGATCGTTTCCTTGCCTACGAAAATGGCGTCAAAGTCCTCGCCCTTGGCGTATTCGGCAATCTGCCGGGCCACGAACATCGCACTTTGGGGATTGGCGTCGATCCGCACCGCGCTATCGGCACCGATGGCCAAGCCCTTGCGGATGATGGTATCGTTGGCCGCCGGGCCAACGTTGATGATGGTCACACTTCCGCCAACCGCTTCTTTCACTTCGAGTGCGCGCACCAGCGCGTACCACTCATCGTAGGGGTTCATGATAAACTGAACGCCATCTTCCTCGAAAGCCGAATTGTTGTCTTTGAAGGCTATCTTGGCCGTGGTATCGGGTGTTTTGCTAACACAAACAAGTAATTTCATTGACTATTATTTTTTAATTATTTTTGAGCTTACGAAAATATATTTTGAAAATCCGTGCAAATATAGCAATAAATGCCGCAAAAATCGAGCGTCCAGCGAATTTTCGCTAATTATTGCAAAGAGGTATTAAGCCTTTAAGTTCCAACGAACTACGCGCGCCAAAGGATACCTATTTGGACCGTTTTTTCATTTTTTACACTCCCGAGACGCAAACCCGATACCATGTCACTACCCAGCTCCGACCGCCTCCAACAACTTTTTGGCTTTTTGGAGGCCCGCCCCGCTGATCCGTTCATTCTTTTTGCCGTAGCCAAGGAATACGAAGGGCTCGGTGCGCCCGAGCGGGCACTGGCGTATTACCTCCAATTGCGCCAGGCCGATCCCAAGTACGTGGGCTTGTATTATCACTTGGGTAAATTGTACGAAAAAAAGCAGGACTGGACGGCGGCACTGGAGGCCTACGATGCGGGCATCGCCGTGGCCAAGGCCCAGGGCGATCGCCACGCCCAGAGCGAGCTGGCGGGCGCCCGTCTGGAAATTGCGGACGATGACGACGATGAGTTTGAGTTTTAGTCCACCCGGATACTTCCCCGAAAAACGCGGGTAGCGGGACCACCGAGCCAGATATCGCGAAAGCCGGAACGCTCGTCGGGCCGAAAACGCACCCGCAGTTGGCCGCCCTTGGTTTGGATATCGACCGTTTGCCGTTCGGCGGAGGGGGCATCGAGGTAATAGGCGATGGCGGCGGCCGTCACGCCCGTCCCACAGGATAGGGTCTCGTCCTCTACGCCCCGCTCGTAGGTAAGTACGGATATTCCCACCGCCCGTTTTTCCACAAAATTGACGTTGATGCCCGCTGCTCGGTAGGCTTTGGAATAGCGAATGGCCTGGCCGTTTTCCACCACCTGAATGTCGTCGACATCTTCCACGAAGGTGACGTAGTGCGGCGAGCCCGTATCCAGTTCGTAGTGATCGGGGCGAATTTGGACCCGATCCACATCACTCATTTTCAGATCCACCCACTGGTCGGCGCGAACCAGGGCTTCGTGTGGCCCGTCGATGGCTAGGAAGTGGGCGCGCTCGTCGACGATGCCCAGATGCTGAGCAAAGGCGGCGATACAGCGGCCGCCGTTGCCGCACATACTACTCTCCTGACCGTCCGCGTTGAAGTAGACCATTTCAAAATCGTACCCCGTCCGGTTTTGGAGTAAAATCAAACCGTCGGCACCGATGCCAAAGCGCCGATCACACAGCTGGTGTACGCGATGTTGGTCGGTCCGTTGCAGGAACTGATGATCGCGTTGGTCGATTAAAATGAAATCATTTCCAGTTCCCTGGTATTTGTAGAACGGAATTTGCATGGTGATGAGTGAATTACTGAACCGGAGGGCTTTGTACCTCTTCCACGGGCGGCGGTGGGGGCGTTTCGCCACCGAAGGGTATCCCGAGGCTGACGTGGCGGTAAATCATCAACAAAAGTACCGCCAGGAGGAAAAGACCTCCCCAGAGCGCTACCTTGTTGCCAAATACGTTCCCGTGGTATTCGCCATCCCAGGTATCCAGGATGTTGAAGCGTTTGACTTTAGGTTCTTCCTTAGGTTTCTCGGCCATATGACATTTAGGTCCCTTTCGAGGGAAAATTTGTTGATTCCACACAAAACTAAAGAAATATCTCGTTGTTAAACCAATTAACCGCATATTACGCAGATGGAATTGCGACTTTGGTCCAAGATACTTAATTTGGAAGGCTTAACGGTCTAGTTTTGTTCGAGTCGCACCGTCCCTCTCCATACCAAACCACTGCGGCGAACCGGTCCCACTGGTGGGGTAGCTCCCCCGCTTCTGGACCCACTAGGGGAATTGCTAAAATACGCGGGGAAACACCGTTTGCTCCGTCATTGATCATCCAAAAACTATCGCTCTAGAATATGAAGAATTTTGCTTTGCTGCTCGGTGTGTCTCTACTCAGCGCCGTTTTTGCCATCTCCGGTTATCGCTACTTGGAAGAGCCCGAAAAGGTGATCATCCGCGAGCCCCTGCCCGCCCGCTTGGCCAACTTCAACGCCGAGCCCTCGGTCACCTCCCAATTGCAGAGCCGACTCTCGACCAGCCCGACCAACTTTACCTCCGCCGCCGAGGCCGTCACCCCGGCCGTGGTCAACATTCGCTCCTCCTCCTCCACCGATTTTGACATCTGGGGCGGATACGGCGGATCCTCCGGTTCGGGTGTCATCGTATCCTCCGATGGCTACATCGTAACCAACAACCACGTTATCGAAGACAGCAAGAAAATTGAGGTGACCCTCAGCGATAATCGCCAACGCGAAGCGACCATCATCGGGACCGACGACAATACCGACCTGGCCCTCATCAAAATCAAAGCCGAAGACCTGCCCTACCTCGCCTTTGGCAATTCCGACTCCATCCGCGTCGGAGAATGGGTACTAGCCGTGGGCAATCCCTTCAATCTGGAATCGACCGTCACGGCGGGCATCGTGAGTGCCAAGGGCCGCAGCATCGACATCCTCGAAGGCGAATACAAAATCGAATCCTTTATCCAAACCGATGCCGCCGTCAACCCCGGTAACAGCGGTGGCGCCCTGGTCAATACGCGGGGCGAACTGATCGGCATCAATACCGCAATCATCACCCGCTCCGGCCGCTACGAAGGTTATTCCTTCGCCATCCCCGCCAACTTGGCTGCCAAAGTGATCAGCGACCTGCGCGATTTTGGCATCGTCCAACGGGGCATCCTCGGAGTCGGCATCGATGAGGTGACCGACGAGAAGGCCCAGGAACTTGGCTTGGAAACTGTAGAAGGCGTCCTGATCTCACGCATTACGCCCGGCAGCGGGGCCGATGATGCTGGGCTGCGCCGCGACGATGTAATCGTGAGCGTCAATGGTGCGCCCACCCGCGCCATTCCCGAGTTGCAAGAACAAGTGGCCCTCTACCGCCCCGGCAACCGCGTGGAGGTCGAATACATCCGCGACGGTCGCAAGCAGATGACGTCGGTGCTGCTCAAAAACAAGAGCAATACCACCAGCCTATCGGGACAGCGCGAGGACGAAGCCATCCTACGCGACATCGGCTTTGAACTTCGCAACCTGAGCGATCGGGAAATGCGCAAAACCAATGTCTCGGGTGGAGTGCTGGTCGTCAGCGTCTTTCGTGGCAGCAAAATCGAATCTACCAATATGGATCCCGATTTTATCATCACCAAGGTCAACGACGTCAAGGTCAGTACGGTCGAGGAGGTGATCCGCGAGTTGAAGCGGACCAAAGGCAAAGTCATGCTGGAGGGGGTTTACGAAAATTATCCCGGTGAGTACTACTACGCCTTTTTTATGAACGAATAAGCTCCGCCCACCAAGCACCGTCGAGAAAGACGCTAGAGTAATGGTTGCTCTAGCGTCTTTTTTGTATTTTTCGCTCGTAAAATCATTGCGCATCCTACCAAACCCACCAAAAGACTTATGAATCAAAAGATTGATCTGGAAAAAAGTAAGAACGAAGACGCCATGAAGCTTCAGTTGTCAAAAATGCAGTACCGACTGGAAAAAATATTTCTGGGGGGTGGTCAGAAGCGGATCGACAAGCTGCACGCCAAGGGAAAGCTGACAGCTAGGGAGCGCGTCGACTACCTGCTCGATGACGACAGTACGTTTTTTGAAATTGGGGCCTTCGCGGGCTACGAGATGTACGCCGAATACGGTGGCTGCCCGGCCGGCGGGGTCGTGGTGGGTATTGGTTACGTAGCGGGCCGCCAGTGCGTGATCGTCGCCAATGATGCTACGGTCAAGGCGGGGGCTTGGTTTCCGATTACGGGTAAGAAAAACCTGCGGGCGCAGGAAATTGCCCTGGAAAATCGCTTACCCATCATCTACCTGGTCGACAGCGCCGGGGTGTTTTTACCGATGCAGGACGAAATCTTTCCCGACAAGGAACACTTTGGCCGCATCTTCCGCAATAATGCCCAGCTATCGAGTAAGGGCATTCCCCAAATCGCGGCCATCATGGGCTCCTGCGTGGCGGGAGGCGCCTACCTGCCCATCATGTCGGACGAGGCTTTGATCGTGGAAGGGACGGGCTCGATCTTTTTGGCCGGTCCTTATTTGGTGAAGGCCGCCATTGGCGAAGAGGTGGACAAAGAGACCCTGGGGGGCGCCACGACGCAGAGCGAAATCTCGGGCGTCACCGATTATAAAATGCCCGACGACCAGACCTGCCTAGACACCATCCGCGACCTGGTCGACAAGATGGGGGACTTC
>ERZ1740065.3200-NODE-3200-length-10243-cov-11.670102_pt1 | contig 10243 bp, 3 predicted proteins | sample MGYA00581738_ERZ1740065 | MGnify/ENA primary metagenome ERZ1740065 (study PRJEB43018, sample SAMN04849749) | marine metagenome | isolation source: floating plastic debris | place: Pacific Ocean | collected 2008-09-01 | study: EMG produced TPA metagenomics...
ATTGTTTAGTGATGCCGACTGAGGTTTGTGTGGCTGTGCGATGAGTGCAGTTGTGATTTATTTATCTATTTACTTCTGGCTGACAAACATAGTTGAGGAAGATCTTTTTTGACTGCCACTGGAGCATCAGTCACGTTAGCCTGAATCCACCCTTGAGATACGAGGGGAAGACGACTCCCATTTGGAGTGTGAAATGTAAAACGGTGCATGAAAAGAGAGATGCCGACATGTGAATCAATTGAGAGTCCGGAAAGAAACCGTCTTTGTGTGATCGTTCGCTGGGTTTCCGTGTTATGAACCAACTCGAAATCTAACCGCAATCAATTCATGGAAACGTGATTGGTTCAAAGGTATTGCGCTTCAGGCAGCCAGGTTCGTTTGGAGTATCGATGCATTCGATACATGGAAATACGGACCACAGGACTCGAAACCATGACAGACTGATAGATTTGATACATGGAAGGAACCCTAATGATACGATGAACTCAGGTTCCGGAGGAGGCAGCACTAGGCTCTGGCTTCTTTACTACGTGATCCCGTATTCCTCAGGTATGATGTGAAAACTAGGTAACGCTGTGTCACAACATGCAGTGAATTTGGGGTAAGCAATGGACTAGATAAATTTGTTTTGCTCAGTAATAGCTAAGGTTATATGTACTGTTAGATCATCTACATTGTAGTTCAATGCTAGCCCGTCAGCGTGAGGTCAGCTATGGGGCTGTACGATAAATTTCCAGCCAGCCATTCCTAGATTCACCTATGCTGTGGGATCATTTACACTGGCATCGCAATGTGGAGGAGAGTCAGCCAGTCTCTGCTTGCTCTACATCAGACTGCATCAGGAGCTGGAGTGCGCAACAACCCAGTCTCCCTAGCAACACTTCCAGCTGATAATACGTTGAAAATGAAAATCTGTATCTGCAGTTAGAAGAGAAGTTGGGTTGCAGCTGACATTAGCAGCACATCAAAACCGGCTGTTTTGTTATTTTCAGCGATAAATTGACTCGGGTATAAGTGGCTTCATTCGAGTGAGAAAAGAATGAATCAAAATATCACACGTTTGAAGAAAGCTCACCTGATTCCAAACGTTCTGGTTTCCCAGATCAGCATTTCTTCTCCGGACATAGGCAGTTAGTCTGCCAGTGTTATTCAATGGATAGTATGAGTAGATTCGAAGTAGAAAGACCACCAACTAATCAGACAGCCCAACAATCTAATAACAATGGAACTATTGGAGACATGATGGTTGACGTCACGTCAGAGCATAATGTAATCCAGTGGGTAATGCTGCTCAAAGTACAGTTGACCTTGTGGAAGCAAAGTTTCTCATTCAGAAGATAGGCAGACTTAAGTCTCACGTATTTCCATTTTAATCTGGATTTTACTATAGATTTGTAAGGAACTTTGAGTACAGGCATAGCATCCATATCTAGTTATGTTCTAAATTCTGCAGTTGACATGAAGATTGTGTAGATTGAAGCAGATTACCTCATGTGTGTATGATGTGATCAGTAGGCAAGCTTATCAATTCTGTAAATGCTTTATTAACACTACTCATAAATTCTACAAGTAGAAACACAGCTCTTTCTTTCAAGAATCCTTTGTCCTTCGTCATGTTTATTTCACATCCTGAGTGAGAGGGACTAGATAAACCGCGCCCATTTGAATATGAATAGTTGCAATAGCCTTGTTGCTACCCCTGAAGAGCTTTGTCCGACTGAAAACAGCTTCAGACATGTTGGATGGGCACAAACGCGTGTATAGTGAGTTACATTAAAATAACCACATGGAAGGAGAGATAAAGAATAGCGTGTGATGAGTAACAAACGTAGATACCACAGCAACTACTCCGGGAACAGAAGTTTGTAGACAATTACACCACGGTCCGGTCTGGCTAGGACGAGTGTGTCACCACTCACACTCATACTGCACACTCTCTCCCTGTATCTTATCTGAGTGTCTCTGATCAAACCGACCTTATCGCCTACAAAATCGGCAGATATGCAGCTGAGTGTGAGTATAACCAGCATTTAAAATTATCAGAAAGGCGATGATGAAAGCACGCAGGTTATCAGGTACTTCTACTAATCATCTGTCACATGATAAGAGTCAAGGACATTTTTATCCTTGCTTCTCGATACTCATCCCTTCAATTCCTTTAAAAACACGGTCCCTCTGGTATCTCACCCTGTACTTCGGGAGATAACCAGAGTCTGGGTCTGAACAGTACACTGAAACAAAACCAAACATCTCACCTGTACAGCCATCCAGTATGACAAGTTTGATGGTAGGGGATCTTCCTCCCACAGCCACAAATACCCTGCCAGCGCTGTCGCAAGTGACAGCCAACGGCTGATCCAGTTCTTGATTTGACCATATTGGCTGTCCATCCATAGCGTTCAGGCAGCAGACGGTGTTACCGGACACAACGAGGACAGAGTCACCGTCCGACATCACACACATGCGGGTCTCATCATGCCGTCTCAACATAGGACATGGGAACGAGGTCTCACTTTCACCAGAGAGTTTGTATCTGGCGATGGTTTGTCTGCCCCTGTCTGGAAGTAGGATCACGTCACCGACCACAACGAGCTCATTTAGAGTCTGACCCGAGTCGTCGTGTTGCCATGACATCAGCAGCTGATACTCTGGATCGTACGTTCTGACGTGCCATTGGCCGCCTACATGTACGAGTACCAAGACTCCATTTCCATTGAAGAACATGGCGTCAGCAGAACCTTCAAATTCAATGACGGAATAGAAATCTAGGTGTCTGTACACCACATCAACGCCTCCGTCCATGCCCGCGAACAGTTGGCCGTTGTGATGTGAGACGCAACGAAACCAGTCAGAAGCGTCTACTCTCCTCTCCATCTGAAGTCCTATGGGTAGAGGCCTTTCCACTGCTTTTCCACTTGCCTGTGCTATTTTCAGCTCTATCATCCTGTGTTTGTCTGTCAAGCGGAACAAGACAAACATCTCTAACAGCTTTAGTGTCTTCTTGAGAGAACGTAGCACAAGAATGGGGTCTGAAGGCCATCAATTGAGTTTCAAGTCAGCAGGCAGGGTTTCCATGTTCAGATTACTCACATCTACGGTTTCCCACCACTTGAGGCTCACAACACTGGTGTGAAAATATTATCGCAGACACACAGACAGACTCTCACTGAGATCTTTGGATGCGATCAGCACTGGTAGCGGCTCAGTTTCTAACTCTCGTACGGATCCTGACATTAGATATGCGGTCGCCTCGCTCACCGCCTGCAGTATATCCAGCTGCATGGAGAGAGAAATGCGGGATCACTGACTGAGGTTTAAAAATGTTATCATTCCTACTGCTCTCTTATAGAGATGCCCATTCAATTCTACGCTTGACGTTTAAAACTGGGGCTGTTTTATAAGCTTATATATGTTGGTGCACACATCAGTGTTGCCAACCCAAATGGAAAAATATTGTAGATTTCAGTAATCTAAAACAAGAAACCCTACATACTGCCTTGAAATCCATTTTATGGCCTTTATTTTAGTACATTACTGCTAACCAATGCCATTAGTCAGTTCCTGTGGGCCTGTGGTTGACAAAGAAAGCAATTACATGACCTAATTTGGTAAATTAGCTCCTCAAAAGCTGAAAAAGTTGAAGATCTATGAGTAAAATCATAGGGATGGCAACACTGGCACATACATTACATCTGAGAGCAAAATTCCTTTCAAAGTTTACAAACAATTTACTTCCATCATGCTGCGGGCGAGGGGCGGAGGATGATACCTGTTTCGGTGTAGAGTCAATTTTCACAGAAATGATTTGATTTAGGAGATCCTACAGCTTTTTCAATCAATCGATTAGTTAATCCAGATTTACCAAAGCCACATCTATCAATCGCACAGGAAGTGAATTGCTTGAGAGTGAACAATGATTTCACATCAAATGGAATTCATGCGGTTATCTTACTCAAGTTCTTGAAGGAGTGACTTTTCTTTGGGAACATAATATTTCCAGCAGGATGCTATGTTTTTACACCAGTTTTAGTGTTGCCCACGCTTGGGAGCACGTACCCTGATGAGTTTCTGTTTTTTCGGAAAGTTTAGAAGTCATAGCTCAAACCCCGTATTCCCTTCAGCTAGGATTCTTTCATCTGTGAGCTTCGTTCAGCAAGCTCTAACTGACAAGTCAGAAGAAATCCTTAGAAAACCAATTTTGGCGGTTAAATACTGGACCCTACCAAAGATACTGAAGCCGTTCTAAGACATCAAATGGTGTAGTAATTTTAGATTAGAAAACTCAAGTTGTCTTCTCTCCCATATGGCCCGGCCTGACACTTTCGGAGGACAGGGACTTTTGTCAAATATCGTACACTTTTTGCGCACACGGAGGCGGAAAACCAAATAATGGGCAGAGGAAAACTACCATAGCTCTGCTTATTTGTACCCCTACCTAATAAACATAGTTAAAGTTACAGAGTATTATCTCATTTGTTTGAGCCAATAAGGCTTACAACCAGCTTATAAATAACAACAAGCCAATATATCACTCACAAGTTGTTCTGGAAACTTGTTCAAGCTCATTCAATTTGGCAGGGCTAGATGGGGAAGAAGACGACTCTTATATATCGATCAATCCGATATCAAGGGTAGTTTTGGCATCATCGAAGGTGAAGGTCATTGCCATCACGGACATAGAGTACAAACTCACCACTTTATTAGAGGGCTTTAATTGGTTCAGCTGTGCCAGCAGACGACCAGATGTGGTAACCTGTTTTGCCAGGTAGCTGTCCAGGTGATACGTGTGCTCACTCTCTCTCTTCTTGTACTCGTCTGTAACGTCCTTCTCTAACTGATCGTACTTCTCTCCGATAGCGAGTAGCTGCAATGTTACCAGCGCAAAGATAAAGTCACGTTTTCAAATTTGGCACAGCTGTGAGAGATCGCATAAGAGGCATGGCCGGTTTTAGTAGCGCTTCCTACAAACAGAGCTGTACGATATCTACCGCTGGAATCACCAACACAAACTGAATCAATAACTAAGAATAAGACAAACGATTTTCGTGATGAATCGGCATGTCTTAGACCACATGCGGTATGACCAGGTTAAGGATGGTCAGAGGTTAACACAGGTTGATGTAAGGTCAGTGTGGGGTCATCATGAGGTCAAGGTCAAAGGGTTCGGCTTTCCGCTTCACGTTGGGCAGCATTGGATTTTGAACTCATTGATATGATGACCCACTTAGACAACTGGGTCGGCTTCAAGACCTAAGCAGTACGACAGAGTAGCTCTGCATTTTCATTCAACTTTCATTGAAATTCTTTATTAGGAAGAGCAGAGGATAAAATGTTAGTACAACTAACTTGTTCCTCCCTGTGCTTGTGTATCAGAGAGATGAGGCTGGCATACCCTGTCTCTAACTCCGTCAACGACTCCTTCGCTTTCTTCATCTCCTTACCAATATCCTCCTGCTGCTGTCTGAGCCGCTCACGGTCGGAGTCAGTTCGTCGATTTGCCTCCTCAATGGTCTCTTCTACGGCTCTCAGCTCATGACTATCCCCTGTAACAGAATGACACATCAACACGTCATACAACAAACAGATGGCATGTTCCGATCTCCTTTTGGCATAGCCTACACCATCTACAGCATTGTGATGGTTGCTATTGCTGACAGCAATTACCACTCTCAAGTGGAAATTTTTTAAAAGTCAATATGCAGCTTGGTCTCTCTTGATCATCAAGTGAAGTTATTACAGCTAGCATTCCGCATCATTGAGAGACTGAGGACTTTCTATTTGTCTGTTTGAGTCAAAATAAAAGAAATTGAGACAATTGACTCAAATATTTGATGGACCAGTTTCTATCGATGGCAATTAGCAATTAGCAATCTTCCCTGCGAGTATATGTTTTGCTGGTTGCAAGCAGTGAAAGGGAGTGGTTGACTGTTCTGTAAGATAGCTAGATAACTAGTGGCTTAGTAATGAGTAAAGCGGTGGCTACACAGAGCGAAGTTTTCGTCGTTTAGGCCAGTGATGCGGTCAACCACATCATAGGGTCGGAAAGGTATGGTGGTTACACAGAGCGACTGGTCCGACCAGTTATACAACATCTGTTCAGCAAGCATAGTAAACAAAGGGAGGTGCAGTGGCTGTCACTGTTCATACACTTGACTCCAGTGATTAAGCAACCAGTAACTAGAAATGGACCAATGAGAAGGCACATTTGGACCTAGCGTTGTTTAGATTTCGAACAGGTCCGAAATGCGTCGCTGAGCTTACCGAGCATCTGAAAACAGGTGCCCAACGCTGTGGTTGACCGCATCGCTGGCTCTAACGATGCAAACATCGTAGCCCTGTGTAGCCACTAATACTAACCTCCACAGCAGCTACTTTTGTCTGACAAGCATTGCAGACAAAATGCTTGACAGCATTTAGCGCAGGCCATGGTAACGCTAGTGCCAGGATGCGAGGGACAACTCATACTGTTGTTTTCAGACTCAAATGACTTGTAATCATCCAGGGTCATAGTGGGGTGGTTGAAGAAGAAATCATCATGATGCTGAAATATATAAAGCTAGTACTGTAGACTGGAACATGATTGCGGTTAAAAATAATTGCGATTTTGATTACACTTAACAAATCGTGAATTATTTGCGCTGTAAAATAAATGTGAATTCCAGTAACTCATGTTGACTAGAGACTGTTAACTCAATGACGACAGATGTGCAGATATTTTCATGCTCATACATCACACTCTCCACATCTGAGAACTACAATTTACCAATGCCACCACTCACTAACTCTTGTAGAACCCTTGTATAACTGGCAATGGCTGATAACCTAATATCTATTTCAGTTCATTCCCATAAAAAGATTGCGAAAGCATTTTTTGTGATGATAGCAAATCGCAATCGCTTTTTCTTGCAATTATTTTCCAGTTTACAGTATACCGCCTGATGACATCATCACCGCGTTTACATACTAACTGAAGGTTGCTGTGATGAAATGGAAATATATATAAAAGCTGACTTCACACCGGATGACATCATTATAGTAGCTGATAGGTAGGTGAGATATCTGTGACAAGCTGGCAATGAAATTTTCTACAGCCACGATATTTATCACAAAGCCCTTTTGTTTCAAAAGTTCAGTGAAGATAACTAGCGTGTTACTAGCCGTTGCTATGTTATCACTGGAGTTCAGTTTCGGATAAGTGATAAATGATCGACTAGTGCACTAACAGATAGAACGACATGCAAGACAATAATCTTTACTATCACCTGAACACGATGGGCCTGCGTGAAAATTCATAACAGCATCTCATCACATGTCAAGCGATATTTTGTTCCAAGCTCACCTCACCATGTTCATCACACATGACCTGCTGGCACCTGTCGCAGTATCTCACACCCTCAGTCTCCAAGCCTCTCTTATAACAACTCTGACACTGTGTGCGCATGTGCTCTTGTCTGCTACCGACACCAGGAAGCCTATCCAGGTCAATGCTGTCACTGACAGCGCTCCTGTAGGAGGTAAAGAGAAGACAACTCACCTATTGGTATTTATTCCAGGGATGCAGCTAAAAGTTCCGATCTAGTCATCGTGTTATAAATACTCTAATCTACTGAGTTACTGTCTTCCTGTTTGGAGGTAGAATTTAGAATAAGTAAATAGCCAGTGAGCCTGTAGCTGGCAGTAAGAGTGCATGAGAGGATAACTCTTGAGCAATTAGATCACGGTCTATATTTGTGGTCGGGTCCTGTGGCAATGACTCAGTAACCTTGGTATTATCAGTATAGGCAATGTAGGAATGAATGGAAACTTGTAGTCGGCCCGTCTGGAGTGACCGCAGCCCCCTGAGTGTCGACAGCAATGGCCAGGGGCGTATATTGATGTGCCGAACAGCCGAGAGTTTGACCGCTTCAGAATTAGAGAGCTTGAAATAAAATGCTGTTTGAAAAAGCAGTTCTGACAATCCCAGTTCACTGCGACCAAGTACCAACAACAATGACTGAATGGCGATGCCAAAAAAAACAGAACGCCGAGATCCGAGATCCCAAGTTTTAAAAGCTTTTTAACTTTAATTGCTGAAAGTTAGACTGCTCAAATTCTTATAACATACGCCTCTGGCAATGGCAGTGTTGTCGGCATTGGCCACTCTGATAGCACTGACTACAGTGCTGTACACTTCTGCAGTATTTACTGGGTCTTTCGGTATTTAGGTAGGTTAGGGCTAACATGAGTGTTGTCACTAGTTTTAAAACATGACGTATTATCTGCAGCTTGCTGAGCTGAGCTCAAATATTGCATACCCTTGGCCGTAGATGGTAGGGTCATACCTGTCACCCCCTTCCCAGATTTTAGCTGTCAGAATTTAGGGTCAAATTTGCCATTATTGATTTCCTAATGTCCGCTTGTGACTTAATGCATGGATATTGCTGGACTGAGCTCAAATATGTCAGATACGCCTTCTGGTTTGGAGCCATGGCTTCTCGAAAGTCAGAAAATACTGAATCTCCAGTATGTTCAAGAGCTGCCAGGTATGGGTAGGGCTTTGATGCTGTGCTTTCCAAAGGTCATGAATACCCAGTATTTTCCACCATACAAGTTGGCAGGTATACTGCTGTTGAGAAACATTTCCAGTAGGTCAGTGTGAGTAGGTACGTAAGAAATATTATCGCATCTACTCATGGTACATATCATAGCAACACTTAGTCTCTGTACCTAGTCTGAGATCTAGTCAAACTACTAGCCTACTAGTAATAGACAAACACAATAATCTCTTACCTGCATGTGGGACACACAATTGTTCCCTTCAATTTCCTGTCAGCTTTCAGACAAAGGAGACAGAAAGAGTGACCGCATGGCAGCTTTCTCCGGTCCACCATCTTGTCCCAAGTCTCCAGGCAGTAGCCACAGGATATCTCTTCGCCATATCTGTCTTCTACCGACACCATTTTGCTGACGACAAGATCAGAAGACAGGGTCTGTATGAGCGTAGAGTTCACATCAGCCAATGATTGATTGCTGATACACGCAGTGCATGTGGTCTAACCATAACAGCGTACAGTAGTTCCTAGTTCCTCCTTGGCCAGCCACTGATTTGAATGAATCCGAAATGCACAATAGATATGTAGTGTAACTGTCACTGAGAATGAAATCTTGATATAAAACACTGTGAAAGTGTGTCATATGAGTTGCATTGGGCTGTTGCATGTGTAATACACGGCTTGGCTAGTGTATCTTGAGCAGCGTAGGTTTCTAAGATAGGAGGAGGTGCCCAGGCATCCATTCATGGCTTACGGTCATGCTTGTCACTATCAATCTCATACTTGGGATGAAAAAAGCTCACCTCGTTGGTTGTTCGTCTTGAGAAGCTTTCCTCTTTGACATGCTACTTGAGGACGTGAACAATACAAACCATGGCAGCTGGTTTACTACTAACTTGTTGTTACTAACACGCTCAGCTGGCTGTACAGGCGAGTAAACAATGGTCGCATGTCAAGGCTTCTTATGATTGGTCACAATGCTATGTTTGGTCACGCCCCCTTCTGTAGTGTATAATTAACTTACCAGCCACTCTATCAGTCCAGTGTCCAATGCTAAGCTATTGGACTAAAGAAGCAATAAGCCAATACGATAAGATTAATAATAAGATATGATAAGATTTGTGTTGACAAGCCTTCATTCATCAGCAGGGGCGGATCCAGAAAAAAGGTAGGGGGTGCGCAGCTGCCCGCAGGGCAGCCACGGAGCACCTGAGCGTAGTGAAGGTGCGAAGTAAAGCGCCAAAGGCGCTGGGGCGGGTGTGGGAGGGGTGTCCCCTTCCGCAGAGAGGGGAGGGGTCTGGGGGCCTCCCCCAGAAAAATTTAGGTTTTAGGAGTGCTCTGAGAGCGCATCTCATGCAATCTAAGCCAATTTTGCAGGATGAAACTCCAAGAAGGTTAAAATGAAAAAGACATCTTATATTCATGCATTCATTGATTATTTCTACTTACTCCTTGCCAGCAGCTAAATTACTAAATCGCTAAATTAGGGAACTGAGCCACCAACAAACCAGTCCAAGGAGGGAGTGTTGTTTGCTCCGTAGTCACCGATGCCGTGCCTATTCAATGTGAATTTTTGCCAACGACTGGAAATTCCCCTCACAGCTCGATTACAACACTAATGAGACCGAGATCTTAGCCACAAAATGGGTAGCTAGCAGCTCGAAAATGTGCTCCTACTGGTTAGGTATCCAGTCACTGTCTGAAGGTCAAAG
>ERZ1740065.3201-NODE-3201-length-10241-cov-4.212056_pt1 | contig 10241 bp, 9 predicted proteins | sample MGYA00581738_ERZ1740065 | MGnify/ENA primary metagenome ERZ1740065 (study PRJEB43018, sample SAMN04849749) | marine metagenome | isolation source: floating plastic debris | place: Pacific Ocean | collected 2008-09-01 | study: EMG produced TPA metagenomics...
CCGCCACCTCAAAGGCCCGGATACCAAACGCGCCAAGCGTTTTATCAAAATCCTCTGCCTGTTGCCCCGCGCCAATTTCCATCCACTGGCCCTCCAACGGCTGGCGGCCCGTCCCATCCAATACCTGGAGGAGCATCCCATCCACCTGGGGGAGAACCTGGCCATTGAGGTCATCCCCTTTGGTGATCTGTTGGAAATGATCATGACGGATCTGGCGCAGCGACGGGCGGTGGGCTGAGGATCATCCTGGACGGCGGCGGGCTCCCGATCGCGAAAATGTGATTACCTTTAGTAGTCGGAAAATTCCGTCAGGTACTCCTCAATCTCCCAATATGAAAAATCTAGCCCTGCTTTTCCTATTGCTTCTCGCTTTGGCGTTTCCCCCACACGTACTGGCTCAGACCAGCGAAATACTGCTACAAACCGATTTTAAAGGAACGGTCGTAGCGGGGTCGATGGGGCGGTTGTTGCAAAAAGTTCGGGCGGGTAAAAAACTGCGCATTGGCTGGCAATTGGATTTTGACAAGGACGGCGCGGCGAACGTGGAGCATTGGATTGATGCCGAATTTATCACCATCCTGGACGGTCACGTTTTTAACCAGATTGGCCCCATCTACCGACAGATTCCCAAGGAGGAGATTCCCCAGGTTCAGATTCGCAATTCCAATATGCAGTGGACGGCGATCATCGGTACCAATGGCAAACTGCTCAGCCGCTATATCATCCCCGATTTGCATTTGATTGAGGACGAGGAGGTGAGGGCCAAACTCGCGCCCCGGACGGAGGTCACCGAACGGCTCGTCGCGACCACCTGGGTGGTGATTGACTGATTTGTAATTGCCCCGCAATTTGCCTAGCTTTCCCCACGCACAAAAAACACCACCATGAAAAACCATTTGGGATACTTCCTTTTCCTACTGTTGATCACCAGCTGTACCCCGCCGGCCCCACCACCCGCTGATGAGGGCGCTACGGACGAGCAAACCTGGTGGAAAGAGGGCATCCTCTACCAAATTTATCCGCAGAGCTTTAAGGACAGCGATGGCGACGGATTTGGTGACTTCCGGGGCGTCCTCGAAAAATTGGACTACGTCGAAAGCTTGGGCGTGACGATGGTCTGGATGAATCCTTTCTTCGCCTCCCCCCTGGTCGACAATGGCTACGACGTGGCCGATTACCGGGCCATTCACCCCCGCTACGGCACGATGGCCGATTTCCAAGCGATGTTGGATGGCTTTCACGAGCGGGGCATCAAATTCGTGCTCGACGTCGTGGTCAACCACAGCAGCGACCAGCACGCTTGGTTCCAAGCATCCCGGAGTTCCCGCGCCAATCCCTACCGCGATTACTACCACTGGTGGCCCGCCGAAAAGGGCGAGCCCCCCTACCGCTTTAGCTTCTTCGACCCGGAAGGGGCCTGGGAATACGACAGCCTCAGCAATGCTTACTACCTCCACACCTTCGCCGCGGCTCAGCCCGATCTGAACTGGGAGAACCCCAAAGTGCGCCAGGAGGTGTACGACATCATGAAGTTTTGGGCCGAGAAGGGCGTCGATGGCTTTCGGATGGATGCCTTCCAGTACGCGAGCAAGGATACCACCTGGCCCGAATTTCCCGAGGGCCACGAGCGGGAGGTCATCAAATGGTACGGCATGCGGCCCCAACTCCACGACTACCTCAAAGAATTGTACCGCGAAGTCATTGCTCCCTACGGGGTCTTTGCCGTGGCCGAAGGGGCCGGCAGTACTTTTCAGGACGCCCACGACCTAGTGGATGCCGATCGCCAGGAGTTGCAAACGGCCTATCACTTTGATTACGTCAGCATGGCCAAGACGCCGGATGGCTACGCCCTGGCCGATTTCAAAGACGTCTTTACCCGCTGGGACAGCGCCTTTGCCGAAAAGGGCTGGTTGGCCATCTTTCTATCCAATCACGACAATTCCCGCTTGGTCAACCGCTACGGCAATCCCAGCCCCGCCTTTCGCATTCCCTCCACCCAAATGCTCCATACCTTTTTGTTGAGTATGCGGGGCACTCCCTACACCTACTATGGGGACGAGATCGGGATGACCAATATCGACATGCCCAATATCGAGGAATACGTAGACGTGGCGGCGAAGGGCGAATACCGCGCCGCCCTGGCCGCCGAGGAGGACCTCGACGAGTTTATGCGCTTGCTGAATTACCGCTCCCGGGAAAATAGCCGTACGCCCATGCAGTGGGATACGACGTACCAGGCGGGCTTTACCACGGGCGACCCCTGGAAAAAGGTCAATGCCAACCACCAGTCGATCAACGTGGCGGCCCAGGACCAGGATCCCGCCAGCATCCTCAACCATTTCCGGGCGATGACCAAAGTACGGCGGGAAAACCCCGTATTGGTCTACGGCCGGTACGAACTGATCCAGCGCGAGCATCCCGACATTTACGCCTTTACCCGCAGTTGGGAGGGCGATAAAATGCTGGTGCTCCTCAATTTTTCGGATGCGCCGGCTTCCATCGAACTAAACGCAATGGCGGGTTTTGAAAACATCGTTATCAACTATTACCCCTCCTTGCAAACGGATGGTCCCCGTCTTAGCCTCGAACCCTATCAGGCGGTGATTTGTAAGATCGAGTAGTGGGGGAGCGCCTTTCCAAATCATAAAATCCGAGTGGATGAATTACGAGAGCGGCTACCTGGCGGTCGATGCTTTGCATCGCATTTACTACGAAGTCCACGGCAATGAGACGGGGGAACCCATCCTGTTCGTCCACGGTGGGCCGGGGATTGGGACTTCCCCCAATGACCTACAATTTTTTGATCTCACGAAGGTCTGCGTCATCCTCTTTGACCAACGGGGCTGCGGACGGAGTACGCCCCGGCGCGAACTAAAAGACAATACGAGCGCCGGCCTGGTCGCGGATATGCGGCAACTGCTCCTCCACCTTGGGCTGTCCCGCGTCTTCCTATTCGGTGGTTCCTGGGGCAGTACCTTGTCGCTTCTCTTCGCCATCCAGTATCCCGAGCTGGTCAAGGGAATGATTCTCCGTGGGGTTTTTACGGCCACCAAAGCCGAACGCGAATACTTCGAGCGTGGTGGTCCCCGTGTGGCTCATCCCCAGGCTTGGGAACGCTACCTGGCTCCCGTACCGGAGGCGCAGCGATCGGAGGCGTCGGATTACTACTACCAAAAGATCTTATTCGGGGAGCCTGCCGAGCGGGAGGTGCTGGCCCACGCCATGTGTGCCTACGGTATTGCGGTGGGGGGAGAGGAAAAAACGGAAGTGGAGATCAACGCGCTGCTGGCCACGCGGGATTACCTGACGCGGGCCATCATCCTGTCGCACTACTCCTGGCACGACTTTTTTATCCCCGATTGCTTTATTGAAAACCATTTGGAAGCGCTCGCCGCGATTCCCGTCCACATCATCCACGGACGGCACGACCACATCACCCGGCCCCAGTACGCCGAGCGCCTGGCCGCTGGCCTAAAGCGTGGAACCCTGTACTTGGTCGACGCGGGGCACCTGGCTCACGAAGCGGCCCTCAAAAGCCAATTGATCCACTCCGTAAACGAAATGATTGGATGAAGACACCCCTCGCTCGTTCGCCTTATCTCTTCGAGTCCGAGAGGCTCGGTTTTCGCAATTGGAGCTGGGACGACCGGCCCGAATTTGCGGCCCTCAATGCGGACGAAAAAGTGATGGCGCATTTTCCCCAAACCCTGAGCGAGCAGCAGACGGTGCAGTTTATCGAACGCCTCCAGCGGCATTACCAAACCTGGGGCTACAATTATTTCGCTACCGAAATTCGGGCGACGGGAGAATGGATCGGTTTTATCGGACTGGCCCGGCAGGAGTACGAATCGGCCTATACGCCGGCGACCGACATCGGCTGGCGGCTAAAGACGGCGGCTTGGGGCAAAGGCTACGCAACGGAGGGGGCGCGGCGTTGTCTGGAATACGCCTTTGACGAACTGCAACTGTCGCGTATCATTGCGACCTGTACGGAGCGCAACACCAAATCCGAGCGGGTCATGCAAAATATTGGTATGACGCGGCTGGGAACATTTAAGCACCCCCGGCTCCGGGATTTTCCCGATTACGAACGGTGTATTTGCTACGAAATCCGCAAGCGCTGAGGAAGCCAGTACCATTCCAAAGCCTGTTGGCCAATATTGGCCATTGTCCTAAAGTCATCCTGATGAACGAACTGATCAAGGCGGCCGAGAGCTACGGGATCACCGTCCCGGAAGAAGAACAGCAAGCGCTGGCTCGGGCCATTCGCAAACGGACGGCCCGGAAGAAAGCCATCATCTTTCGGCAAACGGAAACCTGTAAGGAAGTGATTTACCTGATCCGGGGGATCACCGCTTCCGTGTTCAACTACGATGGGAAAGAAGTCGTCACCCGGTTTTTTCAGACGGGAAATTTTAGCAGCAACATCGTCAGTGCCGTACAGAAAAGCCCGGCTTCGGACTACCTCATCGCCATTACCGAGGTGGAGTACTTAGCGATCCCTTTTGAGTATTTCCAGCGTTTGTATCTCTACTCGAATGCTATTGGCCTGTTTATCCGCAAGAAGCTGATCGAAAACAGCATTGAAAATAAAAAGCTTACCAGCGCCAAGACCATTCCCGATCTGAATGTCCGCTACCAATACCTGTTGGAGTACTATCCCCAAGTGATCCGGGATACCCCCGCCAAGTACGTCGCCAAATTTTTGGGTGTTACCCCGGAAGGGTACAGCCGATTTCTCGCCAAGCGGCGAACTTCTTAACCCACATCAATCTTTATCCGACGGCCAATCCTTTCCTTTGTAAAGGACGGGTCGCACTGGGATTTTCCCCACCCCGGAGATTCCCTTGGCCCCCCCATTCGCTCGAAATCAGAAAAAGACAATCATGAAATCCTCCTACCCAATACGGAGCAGTATCCTACTGCTGTTTGCGATGTTGTGGCTGCCCCTAGGCCAACACGAATTCTTACTGGACCACTGGATGAAAATTGGGACCTACGCCATCCCCTTTTTACTCATCGCAGCATTTGCCTTTTGGGAGGCACCGGAGCCTACCCGCCCGCTGTACCATTTTAGATTTTTGGGACTGCTGCTACTAATCGCTTACCTGGTGCATCAGTACGAAGAACACTGGATCGATCTCTACGGCAATTACTACGCCTTCTACACCTTCAACAACAATTTTATCTTGAGCAATTTGGGTCAGCCAGAGGCGGCTACCCAGCCGCTTACCAAGGCTGCGGTATTTATGATCAATACGGCGCTGGTTTGGCTGGTGGGGCTACTGGCGATCCTACGCAGTCCCCGACACCTCTTTCCCCTGATTGCGATGGCGAGTATCATCGTCGTCAACGGGCTGGTGCATCTACTGGCTGGCCTAGTCAATTGGCAGTACAATCCCGGGCTCCTGACTTCGGTGGTCCTCTTTGTCCCGCTCTATTTTTGGTTCGCGCGGTATTTGCTGCGTTCCTCCCCCAGCTACCGAAAGCCGCTTTGGGGAGGGATCCTCTGGGCCCTGCTGGCCCACGTCCTCATGGTAGGCGGCTTACTGGCGGCAAACTGGTGGGAGCTGATACCGGAGGGGGGGTACTTTGCATTGCTCGTGCTTTGGTCGCTGCTGCCCCTGGCTTTGTTTCGTCCCGCGAGCTAGTCCGGTTCAATCAGCGGCCAAATACCCTCCGGTAGTGGCATTCTTTTTTTATATCGCTACGGGGAAATTGGGGAGGGAAAGTCTATCTTTCGAGGCTGGTCGTAGGAAATGAAGGGGAAAAAGAATATCTTGAAAATTCCCAGGTGCCCATTTATCTAGAAGCCACCTCAAAAATATAATGATGAAAAACGTACTCCTTATCGCTTGCTTACTCAGTAGTACCTCCTACCTGATGGGTCAGGAAAGCCTCAAAATCGTTTGGCTGGAACAGTACGAATGGAAGCTGCTCTCCAACAATGAGGACGGTCGGGTCCACGTCATCGAAATCATCCCGGGGAAGGAAACGGCGGAGAACTGGACGATGTTGGGGCAGATGATGTCGAACAAAGGAGTGGCCGACCTCCCCATGGATCAGGCCAAAGATTTGATGTTCGAACAGGCCCGGGCAACGGCGCCCGATGCACAACTGACGGAAGTGGAGAGGGACGAAGCCACGGAGCACCCCTGGATTTTATTCAAGATTGAAAATCCCCAGTTGGCGGAGCAGGAGGGGACCGAATCGCAGTTGTGGTACATCCGCCAGGGGAAGACGGCGCTGTACGTCAACTTTATCGCCCGCAAGGAAGCCCAATTGGCGGACGAATTTGTGGCGGAATGGTCGGCGGTGTTTAAGGCGAGTGAAGTGGTGGTGCTCGGTGAGGACGGGGTGGAAGAGGGTAAGGACTGAGGATGGTTACCGGTCTTAGCGACCCGAAGGCTCCACCAAAGCACGGCTTTACTTTGCGAAGTGATGGCCGTGGGTAGCGAGCGATTGGGGGATTAGGGCTCCGCCCGCTTTAGCTGAATGGTAAACCGCTTGACCACCCATTCCCGTTGCGCTCGACTGTAGGTTTTTTTCGTTAAATCTTCTTTGAGTCGTTGCAAGTCGCTTGCAGCAATCACCCGACCAAACTGTTGGGCAAAACCCCTTTGTTCAAAAAACGATGCACTGCTCAAGGCTTCTGTTGAGGCGATGAGGAGGAAGGTATCGGTAGCTTGCCGGACGGTTTGCTCCCCAATCCCCAATCCGCCACCGGGGTTTTGCTTGGTGGAGTCGTACAAGATGCTCCTGCTATTGCGGGAGATGGGTTTTTCGTAGTCCTCTATCTTTTGTTGGATGGCGTATTTACGGTCTAAGTGTACGAGCAAGCAGTGTAAGGATTTTGTGTACGGGTGTTTGTTGCCTTTGCGGTAGGGCTGGGGCAGCGGTTGCTCGGGGTAGGGGAGGGAAAAGGTTTGGAAATCGGCTTGGTGGCTAGGACTGATGTCGATCAGGTCGTCCGAACCATCGGAACTCAAGTAACAGTGCAAGTCAATGTCGTGCGGCCGGAGTTGACCGTGGCGGGGGGTACGAAGTCGTTGGAGCATTTCCCATTTCGCAATCCAGTGAATCTGGAGCAATAGCCAGTCCAGGGCCAGGGGACTTTCGCCTTCTAGCCCGATGAGGAGTTGCCGTTGCTCGGGCCCCAGTCGGTACAGGTGGACGTGTGCCGGGCGGAGCTGCAAGACATATTGGGCATTGGCTTGCCACTGAAAGTGAGGTGATCGTTGGGGGGTAAGGAGACTTGTCTCTAACTGGTCTAAAATCGTTTGGTCTAAGTGCTGTCCTTCCAGTTGTAAGGCCAAGGGGGGAGCGTACAGGGCAATGCGCAGGGCGGTATCGGCAGTGGGGGGAGTGCTTTCCCATTGGGGCTGGACCTGGGTCTTTTCCGGGTGGATGGCCCGTACCCGCGCCGCACCGATGGGCGTCGTTTGGTCGTCTACAACAATGGGCAGTACATTTTTTTGGTCTACCGCTAAAGTCAGACCGTGGATAGCACCGAGGTTTACTTGCCAGTCGGTACCGTTAAAAAAGAGGCGTGGCCAATGGTTGGCTGGGCTCAGCTGCTGGCTGAGGAATTGATGGTGGGGATGGGCCGTTCCCCAACAATCGAGATAGGGATGCTGCTGATCCTTACTCCACTGAATGACGGAGGCTTGAACGGCACGGTGCAGGTCGGCGTAGCTGATGGAGGGAGGATGGTGGCGGAGGGCTTCGACTAGGGCCCGGGTAAAGTAGCCTCCCTGGGCATTTTCGCGGGCCAATTCGCTGTAGGCACAGGCGCTAAAGCTCAGGTAATTGATGGGAGGAAGTTGCAGTTCCTCCCCCCGATCGAGCTGGGCCTGGTACTGGCCTTCGAGGAGGCTGACCAGTGGCCGGGCGTCCTTGGCTTCTCCGGTCCGTCGAATGCGTACCTGCTCCTCCCGAGTCATGGAGCCGGAGTGGCAACAATCAAACAGCCCGACGAACAAACTGCGGGGCCTCTCCGTCTGTAGCTCGGCGATCAGCCAGCGCCATTCCTTATCGGCAATGCTGTAGGTATTCCCGCAGCGGCTGTCGTAGCAGCAAGTCGCTTCCATTTTTCCAAGCTCGATTTCGAGATCCGCCTCGGAAAAGGCCCGTGGGATGCGTTGGCGGGTCCCGTGCCCGCTAAAGTGCAGGAGGGCAATATCGCCGTCCGCGATTTGTCCAAAATGTTGGCGGAAGGTTTGGATGATTTGCTGGCGGGTGGCCCTTGCGTCGAGCAGCTCGCTACAGTGCTCGGGGCGTACCAGCGCCAGATCGAGGAGCTGGCGCCGAAGGAGCTGTACATCCGATACACAGGCGTGGAGGGAACTGATACTGGGGTGTCGGTAAGTATTGATCCCGATGGAGAGGAGGTAAACGTTTGGCATGGGTAGGCTTGTTTGTTGAGCGATTTTTAGTATCTTTTGGGGTTTCAAATTAAGATTCAATGGTCACTGGGTGGCGGGGAATTAGTCAAGCCCCGACTTACCCTAGTCGCGTCGCGGTTTGAGCTAGGGAAAGGTGAAAAGGCGACGGTCGGATCAGTGGCGTTTTCCGCTTCCCTAGTCCAAAAGGGCGTTTTACTTACTCAAATCCCGCCTCCCCCAATTGGGGCCACGAAGGGGAAGGATTGTACCTACCTTGGGCAGTGTTAAACATTTTGTTCACCAATTTACCTCGTTCATTACCATGCAAGACACGACCAATGTAACCAACTTCGCCGCGCAAATTGAACCTTACACCGCCCAAAGTAGCAATGCTGCCCTGATTCAGCTCGTCGAGGAGATGACGGATTACGGCCACCAATTGGAAAAAACCATTCCCCCCGCTGGCAGTACCGAAGAGCGCCCCCGGCCCGATCACACCGTATCCGACGGATTCCGTTCCGACATCGACGCCCTGGCCGGTAGCATCAGCGCCGAACTGCGGGACTTGCTCGACGCCTTTCTCCAATACCTGATCGACTTGGAGGGCCGAGTGGCCGCGCAGTCTTCCACCAACAACTAAACCATGATTTCCAAACGCTTGCTCTTCCTACTGTTAATCTTGTTTTTCTGCTGCCCCAGCTTGGTTCTGGGGCAGCGTGGCTTAGAGCAGCCCGTCGATTCGCTCAACCGGTCAATGCCCGCTCCGCTCCGCAACCAACTGGAGCGGGTCCAGCGGGGGGAGCAAGCTTTGGCTAGCCTCCTGCCCCTCGTCGAGCACCTCCACCGCCGTGATCCGCCTTTGGCTTACGAATTGATCCGCCAAATCCGCCGGTTGGAAACCTACCAATCGTATACGAAACAGTGGGCCCAGCTCGAGTACTACCGCAGTTGGATTGAACTGGAAACGTACATGGATCAGGAGGAACTCGAACTGCTCTTGGAAAACACCCAGCAGGGCATCGCTACCTTTGAAGCGGAGGGCGACCAACTCTGGTTGGCGCGGTCGCTGGTGCTGGCGGCCCACCTTCGGTTTCACCTCAGTTTTAACAATGGGGATACCCAACTTTGGGAAGCCTCCGCCTACGCCGAGCGGGCCCTCCAGTTGGTAAGGGATTTGGACCGGTCCGGTGGGGAAGCGGGATCGGTGCTGGGAGAAATTTACCGGATCAAGGGTAACATCTGTCTGCAACAGGCCCAGTGCCCTTCCGATTCTGCTTGGCGGCAGTACGAACGCGCTCTGGATTACCACACCCGCAGTGCGGATACTTCGAGCCAAGCGCTGACCCTACTCAACCAGGCCATTTTACTGGCGCGTTTGGAGAGGAGGGGGGATACCACTGGGCAGTACCGCGATCCCCAGCCTTATTACCACCGTGCGCTGGAGCGTGCTACGCGGTCGCAGCAGCTACAAAACATTCGCTTTGAATACGCCGTCTTCTTACAAAATCGCTTCGATCGCCGCCGTGAACTGGAATGGAGTCGGGGGGCTAGGGAACAACTGCAACGCATCATCGCGGCTTCCGGGACCCACCGGGCGGCCAGCTTTTTTCAGTTGACGGTCAATACGCAAAACCTGCTCGCCTACCGCAGCGACGTACTGAGTGAGGCCCGGCAACACCAGCTGATGGATTCCCTGGCCCAGCTCTACGATCGAACCTTCCGCGAGGCCCAGCGCGAAAACAACCTCAAGATTTACGACGATGCTTTTAATCGCTTGGCCACGCTCTGTCCGTATTTCGAGGATCGAACCTGCAGCCAGCTCCTGGCGACGGCCGATACGGTCAAGACCTTTTTTAT
>ERZ1740065.3202-NODE-3202-length-10240-cov-13.451252_pt1 | contig 10240 bp, 3 predicted proteins | sample MGYA00581738_ERZ1740065 | MGnify/ENA primary metagenome ERZ1740065 (study PRJEB43018, sample SAMN04849749) | marine metagenome | isolation source: floating plastic debris | place: Pacific Ocean | collected 2008-09-01 | study: EMG produced TPA metagenomics...
ACACTCATCTCGATCTGTGAATAAACATGTCGGGTGATGTTGAGATAGCATGTGATATTCCATTGAGATAGCTGTCTTATAGATAACAACTTATATTCCAACCTATTATGTAAAAATGCAGGATAGCGCCTTGGAGGGATGAGGCTAAACTACTGGGTTTAATTAAGCAGCCATATGGACCTGAATCCACCTTTTAATCTAATTTTTTTGTGGAAATGGGTTGCTCTGAAACCGGTGGCCTGTGCTAACATAATCAAGAAAGAATCAGCTTTCATAAATTTCCATCTATATGGTATTAGATCTAGCTATTCCTTCTTTTTTGAATAAGATTTGATTCAATAATCTAGCTTAATTATTGTTGGATATGGAGAGGTTTGAGTGAAAGTTTGTTTGGTCCCTCCAAAACGGGTGACGTATAGGACCCCTGGAGTGTCTTTTAAGTTCATTCGGCACTATTCCGACCAGATATGAAACAACCATTTTCTCGATTTTTTCAGCACACGTTACCCAGGTGCAATATCTTTAGTGTGCCAGTGCGCATCTAGGAGGATGGCGGGTTTGGTACCGGGTGCGTGGGATGTAGTGCTGTCAGTGACGGTACTCGGTGTAATAACTGCAATGCTGTCGGTATTCGTGCCTGGTGTGGTTACTGTAGTGATGTCGGTGTTGGGATCCGGCGTGGTGACTGTAATGCTGTTGGTGCTGGTATTTGGTTGGGTGACTGTAGTGCTGTCGGTCTTTGTGTCTTGTTGGGTAACTGTAGTGCTGTCGGTGTTGGGATCTGGCGTGGTGACTGTATTGCTGTTGGTGTTGGTGTATGGTGTGGTGACTGTGTGACCTCCTTCATTGTAGCAGAGGGCACACCAAATTGTGCGAAGATCTGCAAGTCGGCAGGCTGTCTTCTTTACATCCCAATTCGGTACTGAATTCGGTAACGGACGCCTTGGTAACTCTTGCTCAAACTGTAAGAGGAAGTGATTTCACAGGCTGGTCCTTAGTAACATGGACATGAAGCAGGTGAAGAAATCACAGGACAAAGCATTAAAAGTTTTCCACTCAAAGATATACCCGCATGAGACAATCTGTCACTTATACCCGGTGATATCATGAGCATGCTATGATAATGCGTTTGTAGAACTCCTACCAGACGTATGATAGCAGCGTATTCCGAAGAGGATAAGTTCTGATATTCGTTTATGCGCAGTGTTGCGTGATAAATCGAGGAAGCTCCGGTGGGCCGGCAGATACGAGCATCCTCTAATACTCTATAGAGAAGGACATGCTCTATGCTAGCATAATATTGGAAAGAAATCCGCGATATTCAATAATGGGAAAGCAAGAAAAACTCACATCAAGTTATTGAGAAGACTTAAGAGATTATGTAGGGAACACGTGATAACAGCAGAGCAACCATTACGTGCTGATACCTGTGATATTGGTAAAATGATGTTCATTTTATCAATCTGTTTTTGGCAGAAGTGGATGTTTCCAGCTGAGTAGTAGATGACTGCATCACTAACCTCATTTCTTGTGCAGACGATTGTGTTACATCAACCTGTCCTTGTGTGAAAAGTCCTGTAACCCATATTTCTGTGGTTACCACAAGCTACATTGTAATGATTATCTTTAGAGTTAATGACTAGGAACAACAAGAGGAATAAGACCCCTAGTAGTGGCGAAGTGAATGCTGTGTTGTTCAACGGGACAACTCCAAAGATGAGATGACGATTGATGGAAGTGACACGACCTTGGTGACGGAGATCCAAAGCGCCAACCGGACTCTGTTCGAGGTCACATCACAATCCACTATAGACAACTGCGAACTGAGAGACAGCTGTACACAGGGGACGCAACTCAAAATCATGTGCTACGATGCAAGGGTAGCGACTCTTGATTATCTGATGCCTGACAGACCATGTAAGGCTTGTTGATCAGCGCTTCACACCAGGTGGCTGTTTACAGTTTTTCCGTTATGAGTAATTTCTCCCCACATCGCAGCACATAATTTGGAGTTGCTTCCCTTGTTTGCAGCTGACCCTGAGCTCGCGGTTGTCTCTAGTGGATTGCGATGTGACTGCCGACAGAGAGTTTGATTTGGATCTCTGTCAGCAAGGTCGTGTCACCCCCATCAATTGCCAACTAATGTTTGGAGTTGGAGTTTTAATTCATACAAGAATGCTTTAAAACAACATCAGAGATTCCCAAGCAAGAATAAATAATTCTGAAGAATTTGACAAGAATTCTCAAGAACTGCTCATAAATTTGTTGTGAACTATCATGAATTCTTAAGAATTCATCAAGATAGAAATCAGAATCTTGGAAACGTTCATCGAGGGGAAACAGAACGTTATGGATATCATTATGTCACATGAAATCTGTAATTTCATCCTGACAAAAGCTGAAAATCTGAACAGTAAGGATTAAAGGCTCATGTACACTGGCTCCAAATCCACGAAAAAGCGATCTACGCATCGGTTGCAAGAAAGTTTTTGATGCCTGGACAGCATAACTTCAGATTCGGCCAACTGAATTTGAAGTGAGATTCGAGTTTGATTGATCGAAATCAAACTTGCCCGATGAGTTGTTGCCTATTGTCCAATCACATGTCAGTATTTACTGAGGCCACCATAAATAAATCGTTGATTAGATCAGCTGTCGATGAGTCACAACATCTATTCCACAGATGGACCATAGCTCATAATATATTTCTTCTACGAATGGCTGCATGAGCCAGTACACTGCAGTTAAATTTGCTTGTATAAATACAAATTGGAGTCCAAGTGATCAGTTTCACAGAAATAAATCTCAACCTTTGAGACATTTTAATTATTAGGACAATTGCTTGCTTCCTAGTCCTTTGGTCTCTCATCTAATCAAAAAAAAGCTATCGTTATCAGCTCTCATTCTGAGCAACAACGATCTTTTTATTCATTTATGGTCAAGCTGCAGACGTGGCTTTCGCGTAGAACTCACTAGCAACACAGTAGGAAGAGAAAGTTGCTAGGCTATAATTTATAAATCACTGAGCACTCGACGTTTATGGCGCGAAGAATAAATCGGCTGCACTAGTCTACCCGGTAGAGCTGTATTTGACATGACGTTGATCCAATATCCATTCAAACAGTTGAAACATGATAAGATGTTCTTACCTAGTTGTAATCAATAGTGTTTGAAAAGTATCTAAATGGATAGGACACCAAGTAAATTATCATGAACGTCAAACTGTTAGATCTTGATCCGTTTTCGATCACCCGATCGATCCCAAAACTTAGACAAGGTATCAAAGCAAACTTTCGATCAGTTTGAACTCAGGAAACGGTTTCTCATGCAGGCCATAGTGAAGATTTAAGCTGAAAGCAAATATGAAGGATATGTATAGCGGCCTCACTTACCCACATATGATATGAGTGCTGATGTGAGCAGTAGCCATGTAACGCCGAGTGTAGCCATAGCCTCTGATACAGCCGAGTGCAATTGCATCCCTTGGTGAAACAGTTCTTATTAGAGGGGGTTGGTGATTGATTTTGTAACTGTGGGTACCTACAGGTGACCAATAAGGCTTAAGAGATAACCCCATTATCACGCGCGATTGCATTGGTCAGTTGTGGAGACGGTCCTGAAAACTGGTGCTGGTCTGAGACAAGGAAGGAAAATTCCTCAGCATGCTGGCTGAATGCCAAGACTGTTCACACCTAGGCACCGATACGCCGTATGACCTGAGAGGTTTACAATGACCAGGCAAGAACTAGGGGTTCATCCGGTGCAACTAGTTCAGAGCACCACTAGGAGTATTTCAGAACACGCCAGGAACACACCATACCCATGACTCGCAGCCGGAATATGATATGCTACATAGAATCCTTCTCCTCTTCACCGATGCTTAAGGAGGAGGCTGCTGACACCTGACTCACCTAACGATGGTGACACTAGGGCTACTATTTCTCTTCTTAGTTACCATATTGATGTGTTGTGATTGCATAACTTTGTTGTATAATATGAGGCTACCCTTGCTCACTCTCATCAGTCAGACAGAGAGTGAAAAGGACTGAGGGCCGATGAGAGGTGATGACGATTTGTTGTGAGCTTGTCATTGTATGAAACGCGTGAAAATAAACAGTGTAACTCACCTAGTGCTGTGCTGTGGGTCTAGTGCTGTCCCGAAGAGAGTGTGGAAGATTATGGTAGTAGATTCTGTCTCCGTCAATCAACGAAGCCTGTTGAGTTGAAGCGTGGTTGCGGCGTCAGTAGTCATCACTGCCACTCAGGAGGAGGCATTGTTGCCAGAGCCGTAGCCTGAGATCCTATCCGGGTAGAGACTGTAAAAGCAAGCAGCCAATAGAACCTGGCTGCGCTTCACAGTGTCATAGCTCTAACGCTACGATGGAATTTTGTTACCCGTTGTAGAGGTTTTCGCATCTTCTTATGCTTGCGAGAACATGTAGTTGTATTTGTATATTTCCTGCACTGAGAGCTTTTCTCCTTGATAATCATTCGAAACCTCATCGTGAGTTTTTCAAAAATCTTTAAAGCGTCTTCAAGGTGGTAAGAAGAATGATCAAAGAGCTTAAGTTAGAAAGGAGTCTGTCGCTCTGTGACTATTGCGCGAGAATACATCTGGTTTGGTCCAGTCTAGATTTGCTCTATTAAAGGAAAGCAAAGTAAGTTTCAATCAAGCAACTTGAAGGTAATTCCAGACACAGTGAAGACAGGAAATTCATGAAAGCCTTAAATCGGAACAAGTGGTGATTTAACCACCAAGTCATCGAAAAGTGTTACTGAGCCTAGAAATCCCAGCTTACTCACAGTCTCTCACTAACCCCGCTGTAAACTTACATGTTAGTGACAGTGTGAGGTAATGCGTTGCATTGATGTGCTGGAACTTAACTGCAATTTTTAAAAAGATCAAAACCTTAAATTTAAAACGAGGCTTGAATTAAATGCCAATCCATGCCATTTCAGTTATCACACCATGGATTACAGGAGGATTGAAAAGAAGTGATGCATGCCTCAAATTCTGCTCCAAGAACGTTCATTGCGTCAATATTTCCTTCTCTTGCTTTCCTCAATCAAACTGTTGTATCATAAGTTTCCTAATTCCCGCATTCGCTAATCCGCAGAGCAAAGAAAGATAGGTTGATGATGAGGATGGCAAAATCCAGCTGCAACATCGAAGAGACTATTTCCTCGATGAGAAACTGCTACTATCATACACCAGCAATCTCTGTCTGAAGCTCACTGCCCTGACCTACGTAGCTACATCATTTACAGCAGCCTAGTACAAGGCCATCACCCTTTGCATAACCCCATTGTCATGTGCCATTGTATTGGGTAGCTGTGATGACGGTCTAACAAACTGATGCTGGTCTGAGACAAGGGGAGGATTCCTCTGAATGCTGACCCACTGCCACGACTGTCCATACCTGGGTACCGCAACACCACACAAGCTGAGAGCTTGGAGTGACCAAGCAAGAACTAGAGGGTCACCTGGTGCAACTAGTCCCGAGCACACCAGGATACACCATACTCACGACTCGCCACTGGAATAGTATTGGCTACGTATGATACTTCTCCTCTTTACCGACACTTAAGAAGGAGGCTGAGGACACTTAACTCATCGGGTCCACTGCGTGGCTGCCTACGGACTCTTCTAAAGATGGTGACTCGAGGACTACTATTTCTCTTGTTATTTACCATAGTCGTGTGTCGTGATTGTACCATTTTGTGGTATAAATCGGGGCTACCCCAGCTCACTCTCATCATAAATATCTGTAATTTGCAAATTGTGAATCAGTTAGGCACGATTGAACAAGAGGCTGCACTATCACAAATATACGCGATGATATTTGACCAAAAATTAGGACTTGTCTCCCTTGTTTGAAGCAAATGTAATTTTAAGGAAAGCTATCTAATCTATCTTAACCCTGCTCTCCTCAATCATTTTGAGCCTTGTCAGTAAGGTCTTAAAGAGTTTTAATGAATTAATTGACAGGATCAAATGCATTCTGGAGCTGTCTGTACTCAGATGATAGCATGCAATCGATGGTTTTTAGACCGTGCCATATAAACGTAGAGACCGGTGGCTTCTGAGTCACTTGGCATGATAACGATGTCAAAATCCAGCTGCAACAGCGAAGAGACTATTTCCTTGACGGGAAACAGCTGTTATCATCCTCTCCCAGTCTCCGTCTGAAGCTCACCGCCCTGCACCGATGTAGCTGCTATCTTTACAGCAGCCTAGTGAAAGGTATTCTACTAGTTGATTCCGATGTTTTCCTGGGGAGGCCCCCCACCCTTGGCAGGAGCAAGCTCCCTCCCCCCTCCGAGTTCTCAACCTGATTTAATAAGGACTCCTTACGGTACGGGTCAGGAGGTCACAAAGAAATTTGCTATTGGGCAGTGCTATTATGCAATGACGAGTTCAGAGTTACAATATTAGTACCATGTTTTCTAATTTCCCAGCATCAAAGATTAATCTTTTGTTCATTAGGGTGATAGCTGGATATGATATCATTTCACCAGGTGAGGTGAGTGATAACACCTAAATGCCGAACTGTAACGCAAAAATCCGAGCGAGTCAGTGAAAATCCTCCTGGTACATGAAATCCATCCATTACATCATGAATACACTTTGGAGTTGTCATCTCATTATGAATAGAAGCGCTATGGTGATCATGTGACTTTACAGGTGCTGATTGCTTAGGTGGGGAGATATTCTACTCTGTTTGTGAGATGAACTCCATCAAAAAATGCTAATTGTTCTTCGATATCTCGGGCACGCAGTAAACGTTTTACCAGTAAGGGTTTCCACTTTTATAGCATTTCATAGGCTGGGACAGGTGGTCATTGTCTATCCACCTGTCCATTATTTCCTCAGAAACAAGAATTCTTAATAGGTTCTAGGAATTATTGAATACTTCAGTAATACCGTCTAGTCCCTGATCACGCTGTGCTAGCACTTGTCTTGCCGTCGCATACTTACACTGGTCTGTGATTGGACGGTTATGACCTTTGCACTGGCCGGTGATTAGACTTTGATGACCTTTGGACTTGTCTATCATTGGAAAATTATATTTCTGATTCTGTCTGTTCAGTCATTGTTTGTCATAATAAATTATCCACCACATAATTTACCACTATTTTTCACATACATCTCGCAAGCCTATGTGTCAATCTTGCAATGGCGCACAAGGTACTGGAATTCATGTGAACACTTTGGCACCACCGCTTGTGTGTGCGCTTTTGCAGAAAAGTACAACTAGCGGACTCCAGATCATTCAGGACAAGTTGTAGGGCCATAAATACTGGCTACACACTTCTTACGAACTTTGAAGTGCTTTAGTTTATAACCCGGCCTTCTACAGCTAGTATTCTATTCTGTATCCTTTGAGCTCTGCAAGATTTAGCCACTTAAAGTACGAGCAACATTGGGAGATCAATAATAATAATTTAGCTCAAAATTTGTGCAGCCGAAATAGGGATCTCTGGAACCACTGGATACTCATGTGCTGTGCTCCACTCCGCTGTGGTAGAGTGGATGAATAACTGTCGACGAACCGTTAGTCAGCGTTACACCAGTTTCATGTAGCTCGCTATGGCTCGTTCTAGGCGGAATGCATATTTACAGGGAGCAGAGAACTACCAGCCATTTTCACTGATTTTCTTCCGGCAACGTGGAGACAATTCCCAGATTAATTGTGCGATTGAAACTCTGGAGAATGATATCTGTTGTATCATCAATCCATTTAGTTAAGATGATATTTTAGCGTCTTAATTTTCTGTCTCGTTCCTCAAAGAAACTAAAGAAGGTTAAGCTGGAATGAGGACCCTATGTGATCCTGGGAGCTGGCTTGGCTCATCATCTAGTCCTCTCCCTCTAAGTGTTCTAGCGTCAGTCTGGCAGGCAGGCTCAGCTCATTCTGCCGTGGGTAGACAACTCTGAAAATATTTAGCTCTCTTTGATGGAATGGTGAAACTGGTTTCATTTTGAGACTCTTGATAGTAAGGGAACTTACGGAGGTATTTTTGTATTTACAAGTAACTGCAGGACTCCTATCTGTCCCCTCATCTTAGCATAGATCGTGTCGCTAACATACTGTGGTACAGCGATTGTGTCGCCACAATATACGACATCAGTTGGCCATCTTATGGTCACCATATTGCCAGTGCAGCTCATTGTCACATTTCAGTCAGCTGGCTCACGACACGCTAAAACAACCATCATAATCTTCAGCAAGCATCATCGTTATAAACTCCGAAGCGTATTTATACAGTCGTGTTCCGAAAGACACGTCATCATACATGTTTTCCATTATCTCTAATAGAAAAGAAAGCATCCATTGCTTTATAGCGGGATATGAAGATTTCCATTTTCAGGGCACCCAAAGAATTTCGGCAGAGTTTACTTTCCTATCATGAGGCGCTCCGATTTCATAAGCACAAGTGTTAGGCTGATGTTACGCTAGTACTGAGCCGGCGATAGTGCGCTAAATACAGACTAAACCCAGCGAAGCACCAGCGCATGAAACTGGCACACCTACAGATAGGAGAGCAAAACATGCAGGAAGTTCTCGCATGCAAGACATTTCTCGCATATTTATCTGGTGACATTATTAGCTGAACTTATCCTTATTATCATTATTATCATTATTATCATCATAATTATACTTATTATTCATACTAATAATTATTTCTTAATACAGAAAAAATATAATGCATAAAATATACTACTACCTGATAAACTGTCTAAATCATAATATTCTAATGATAATATTCTAATATTCACATGAAAAGATTAATCATAATCCATCATCTGCTCAAGCTGGTCAAGTGTTAACTGTAACTATACCTAAGATGACTCGTGATGATGTCGTAATACCTGACACATTGAGACTCTCATTCGAATATCACCCTGGTACCAATGATAAATACCAGACACATTTAACCTCTGCATTTGTGAGGAGACTAGAGGTTATAATTGGTAGCAATAATATGTTTGATCTAGGAAACTTTGCTGATTTTCAAGTATACAATGATTATTGGATAGAAAGTTACAGAAGAGGTAACATGACTCTAGAGAGTATAGAGAGTGAAAATATGTATAAGGCAAGAGTGACTGCTGACTCTACAGCTGACTCTACAGCTGAAGCCGCATTAACTGATGAAGAAAAGGGTATTAAAGCATCTCTAGCTCTGACATCTCTCAAACAGTATATTTTACTTCTAAACATTGCACTGTTTCGTACAGCTTTTTGCCCTCAATCAATTGAAGATGAAATTATACTACACATACATCTTAAAAAAGACAGCCCTCTAGCATTGAGTGAGTATGAGTTGAAGAATATTTGTCTAGAGTTTGACAAGGTTACTGATGAATGTTTAGCTAGTGAATTGAGTAAAAAGATGAATGAATTTGCCCTAACGTTTGATAATATATCATTATTTGCCAGTAATACTATTGGTACTAGTTGTCCTTATCTAGATATTGAACTTAATAAACAATTTACCAGTTTTAGAGGGTGTTAGTATTGAGTATAGATAAAAGTAGAACTAGTTATGATGGTTTTAATGTTGATGAAGTATTTGTTAATATTGATGGTGTCAGTAATCAGCTGTATCCTAATGGAATGCCTAGTTATTTGACCTGGGAAGAGGCTCATAATTTTTTTAAGAAACGTTGTAAGTATGGTCAGAGTGAATTGTTTATGACACAGGGTAAATTTCATCAAAAGTATCGTTGTTTGCCGCTTGATTTTCAATGTGTAAGAAGTGGTGATAATTTAAGTGGTGGTGGTAGAGAAGTTAAAAATGATATACAGATTAGGTGTAAAACATCTGGTACTACAGCTGACAGTCAAATAATGATTTATACAATGCGACAAATGCACAAATAAATATTGTTGATGGTAGATTTTATTAGTTAATTGTCTAGGCAATTAACCAGTAATGATCTAACTTTTTTTATTGTCCAATTTAAATGGCGTCTATAGCATACGCTGTTTGGCAGAGCAGTTGTTAATGCACTTGTGTTTGGTGATAATTATTTATTTAGTAAGTTTAGAGATAATGGGGCTGTTGAAGAGCAGAAAAAACACAATACAGCTGTAGAGAAACTAAAATAAGAAAAGGTTGGTCGGCGCGCCGGTATTGAGCCGGGATTAGTCCTCTTTTGCGCCGGTAATAGTCCTACCGGCGGCCCTGATTTACGCCGGGAGTTGTCCTCTCTTACGCCTGTTTTAGACCT
>ERZ1740065.3203-NODE-3203-length-10240-cov-4.952970_pt1 | contig 10240 bp, 8 predicted proteins | sample MGYA00581738_ERZ1740065 | MGnify/ENA primary metagenome ERZ1740065 (study PRJEB43018, sample SAMN04849749) | marine metagenome | isolation source: floating plastic debris | place: Pacific Ocean | collected 2008-09-01 | study: EMG produced TPA metagenomics...
GGCCTCCTTCGTCTTGCCGCTTGGGCTTCGTGGAGCTCTGTGGTCCCCTCGTCATTTATTGTCGGTCCTAAATTGCGGCCGTGTTTCGGGTGGGGGCGGCGCCGGTGCGGCAGGAGGGGAAATGGGGCTTTATCAAAAAGGATGGAACCAAATTGACCCACTTCATCTACGAGGAGGGCGAATATTTTATCAATGGAGTCGCCCGGGTCAAGCAAAACGGCAAATGGGGGTCCATCACTTGGAACAAGCGCAGCTAGCTTTGCCCCTCCCAAAGGATCAAGGTCCGGTCGTCACTCGCCGAAACCAAATAATCGCCCTGCCAGCGCAGGCGGTTGACCGAATTGAGGTGTCCCCCATCGCGCCGGCCCTCCAACACCTTCCGCAGTCGGTACGAGCCCGCTTCCCAAACTTTGATGGTTTTGTCGCGGCTGGCGGTAAAGAAATACGCCCCCGCCGGCTGCCAGCAGATGTCGTTGATGGTGTACAGGTGGGCGGGAATGTGTTCGACCAGGGTAACCTCACCTTCCAAATTCCAGACCTTCAATTGCGCATCGCGCCCGCCGCTGAGGAGCTGGCGCTGGTCGGGACTGTAAGCCAGGGAAAATACCGAGTTGGCGTGCGCCTTCACCAGCGTTTGCCGCAGCACCAGGCTTTCCGCATCGAGGAGGTAAATGTTTTGATCGCTCGACCCCACCGCCAGCTCTCCCCGCCGTTCGGAATAGGCCAGGCAACGCAAGCTCTCGTGCGACAGCAGCAGGCTCTCCGTACTCCGCCGCTCCGCTACGGACCAACGGCTGAGCGTTCCCCCACCACCTACGGAAAGTAAGCTATCTCCCAGTACCATAAAGTCAAAAACCCCCTTGCGGTGGTGGGCAATGTTGCGCGAACGCGCCTGATCCGCCAGGTCGATCCAGTGGAGTCCCCCCGTGAGGGTACCCGCCACCAGCAGCTGTCGTTCGGTGAAATGATGCAAGGCAAAGATATTGCCCTCGGCCTGCGCAATCACCCGGCCCGGATCGGGATTTTGCAGGTCCCATTCTACGATCCAGCCTTCGCCTCCACCCGACAGGAGGTAACGCTCACTCCGGCCTCGCGCCAGGGCAAAAACCGCCGCCCGGTGACCGGTCAAGCGGATTCGTTCGGAGCCGATGGGTTGTTCAGTGGTATTCACCACGCGAAGATATTGAATTTGTTTTTAGAAGCCATCTCAAAATGTTTTTGTCGGCGAGGGAGTGGTCATTTGCGTTCCGACGAGGCGCCAAAACGGAGCGTAGCCTTCGCTACTCGACACTTTTGGCAACGAAGTAGGGGCGAAAATGACCCTGACGTAGCCCAAATCGACGAAGGAGATTCACGCCAGTAAAGGATATTTTTGAGAGGGCTTCTGGATCAATTCTCCTATATTTAACCCACAAAGCGGGATTATGCCTTTGATTGTACACCGAAAACTTCCTTCCGACGCCGAGTTGGGGCTCTGGCGCATCACCGAATCGGAAGCTTTCTTTAGCCAACAACTCGACCTATCGGATGCCGAACGGGCGTACATCGCCCGGATCAAAGGCCACCGACGCTTGGAGTGGCTGGCGGGTCGGCTCTTGCTTCACCACCTGTCGGGCCGGGAAACGCGGGGCGCCTGCTACAAGGACGAATTTGGCAAACCCCACCTCGAAAATTCGCGTTACGACATCTCCATCAGCCACTCCCGCGAACTGGCCGCCGTACTGGCCGCACCGCGTCGGGTGGGCATCGACATCCAAAAGCTGGTGGGAAAGATTGAGCGCTTGACCCACAAGTTCCTCCGCCCCAACGAACTGGCCAGCCTGTCCACCACCCAACGCCTCGAACACCTCCTCGTCTACTGTGGCGCCAAAGAAGCCTTGTACAAAGCCTACGGCCGACGCGAACTCGACTTTCGCCAGCACCTGCTCATCACCCCCTTTTCCTTTGACCTGCACCGTGGCCAGTGCCACGGAACGGTACACAAGGACGCGCACCACAGCGAATACCAACTCCACTACGAACAGTTGGACGACTACATCCTCGTGTACGCTCTGGAGCTCGATCCGTCCTGAGGTGTTCGCCGGGACCTAGGGCCGCTACTGCCCCCCACAGCCGCAAACCGCACAGGCCTCCAGCGTCTCAAAAGGAACATTGCCCTTGCAGCCACCCCAGATAAATTCTTTGCACATGCCGGCCTCCACATCAAAGTAATAACGGGGCATGGCTGCTTGACAAGGACCGGAATTGGGCGCCTCCAGACAGGGGGCCGGAAGTTCAATTTCCTCTTTACTACAAGCGCTTAGCGCACTCAGACTGGCAAACAATCCCAAAAGGATTGCTATCTTTAGGAGCTTCATAATTATGGATTAATCAACGGTTACAATAAGTTTTCGGACCGCAGTCCTTCGCTTAGAAAGACGCTCGCCGACGGAAATAAGGTTGGGCCGTTGGACAAAAGATCACCGCAATGAAATTTTTTGCTGGCTTTATGACCGGAGTGCTGGTCACCCTAATCGGCGTACTGCTGTGGCTGCGTTCGGATGTACCGGCCCCCGCTACTCCCCTGAGCGAAGCGCATCCCATCCCCGCCGGCTTTGCCGAATTTTACGAGCAGTTTCACCGCGACAGCACCTACCAACTGACGCACATCAGCTTTCCCCTCGCCGGCATCCCCGCCGGAGCGGAGGTCGGCGATTTGGACCTGGACAATTTCCGCTGGCAACGGGCCGACTGGGTCCTTCACCGCCCTTTTGACGATCTCGAAGGACAGTTTGAAAGGGAATTGTTGGTGCTCAATGCCGATATGGTCGTAGAAGATATCCGGGGTGTCGATGCCCAGTACGGCATGCAACGCCGCTTCTCCCGTCTGAGTGACGGCTGGTACTTGATTTACTACGCGGGAATGAACAAGCTGGCGAGCCCCACCGCCGAAGGGGCCGCAGCGGGCGAGGAATAGCAATTACCAACGCTGGCCCTTGGCCAAGTAGTGCTGGACGTAATCCGCAACGCCTTCCTCCAAGCTGTGAAATTCCCGGTCGTAGCCCGCCGCCCGCAGCTTACTCATGTCGGCCTCGGTAAAGTACTGGTAGGTATCGCGGATATCCTCCGGGGTATCGATAAACTGGATGCTGGGTTCGAGACCCTGAGCCCGAAAGACACTTCGCCCCAGGTCGTAAAAGGTGCGTGCCTGACCGGTGCCTACGTTGTACAGCCCACTTTCCACCGTTTGGTTTTGGTAGAGGAAATAGCAAACGTCGACCACATCCTTGACGTAAACAAAATCGCGTTTTTGCTCCCCGTCCCGGAAATCGGGGTGGTGCGAACGGAACAGCTTGAGCCCACCGGTTTGGCGAATTTGGCGGTGGGCATGAAAGATCACCGAGGCCATTCGCTTTTTGTGGTACTCGTTGGGTCCGTAGACGTTGAAAAACTTGAGGCCCGCCCAGAAGGGGGGCTGATGCTCCTGCTGGAGGGCCCACTGATCAAACTCGTTTTTGGAAACGCCGTAAGGATTCAGCGGTGCGAGCTGATCGACGATGTCGTGATCGTCGCGGTAGCCCAACTGCCCATCGCCGTAGGTGGCGGCGCTAGAGGCGTAGACCAAGGGAATTTGGTGCTCCGTACAGAGCGACCAAATCCGTTGGGAATAGTTAACATTTAATTCATCGAAGATCGCCCGGTTCTTTTCGGTGGTATCGGTACGGGCACCAAGGTGAAAAACCATTTCGACCTGAGAAGGCATTTTCCCCAGAATTTCGATAAAGATATCCCGGTGTATCCACTCCCGGATAAACTTATGGTGGAGATTGACTTCCTTGTGCGACTTGTAAAAGTCGTCGACCACGCAGAGGTTGCGCAGGTGCCCCCGCTCGTTGAGCTTTTGCACCAGGCAACTGCCAATAAATCCCAGGGCTCCAGTAATGACGATCATACGTTCCGTTTTGGTAAGCTACCCTGGCCTTTAGTTGGACAGTTCCACGTCCAGTGAAACGCCATTCTGGCTACTGCTGCCGTTTTCGCTGGTCACTTCCTCCGCGGGCGCTTCGTACACTTCCATCGGCGGGCAAGTACAAACCAGGTTGCGATCGCCGTAGGCATTGTTGACGCGTCCCACCGAGGCCCAGAATTTGTAGCCCTGGTGCAGGTAGGGCAGCGGGAAGGCCGCCTTTTGCCGCGAATAAGGCAGGGTCCACTCGTCGGCCGTCACCTGCGCCATGGTATGCGGAGCGTGGTGCAGCACATTGACCTCCGCATCGACCGCACCGCTGGCAATTTCGTCGATCTCCTGCCGAATCTGGCGCATGGCCTGGCAGAAGCGATCCAATTCCGCCTTGCTCTCGCTTTCCGTCGGTTCGATCATGATGGTTCCCGCTACGGGAAAGGACAGGGTCGGCGCGTGAAAGCCGTAGTCGATGAGTCGCTTGGCGATGTCCTCGGCACTGACGCCCAGCGCTTTGAACTGACGCAGGTCGAGGATCAATTCGTGGGCCACCCGATCCTTAGCGCCGGTGTACAGCACGGGATAGTGTTCCTCGATTTGGGCCTTGATGTAGTTGGCGTTTAGGATGGCGTAACGCGAAGCATCGGTCAAGCCCTGAGCACCCAACATTTTGATGTAGGCGTAGGAAATGAGGAGGATGCTGGCACTGCCCCAGGGGGCCGAACTGACGGCAGTAATGCCACGCCGACCGCCGGTTTTGATGAGGGGGTGCTTGGGTAGGAAGGGCGCCAGGCTGGCGTTGACGCAGATGGGCCCCATTCCCGGTCCGCCACCACCGTGGGGGATGGCGAAGGTCTTGTGGAGGTTGAGGTGACACACGTCGGCGTCGATGTTGCCCGGGCTGGTCAGCCCGACCTGGGCGTTCATATTCGCCCCGTCCATGTACACCTTACCACCGTGCTGGTGGATGATGTGGCAAATTTCCTTGATGGCCGTTTCAAATACCCCGTGCGTAGAGGGATAGGTCACCATGAGGGCGGCCAGGCGGTCGCTGTACTGCTCGGCCTTGGCCCGGAGATCATCCACGACGATGTTGCCCTGGTCGTCGCAAGCCACCACTACGACCTTCATACCAGCCATCACCGCACTGGCGGGATTGGTACCGTGGGCCGAAGAGGGAATCAGTGCGATGTCGCGGTGGCCTTCTTTGCGCGCCCGGTGGTAGGCCCGGATCGTCATCAGCCCCGTGTATTCGCCCTGCGCCCCAGAGTTGGGCTGGAGGGAGCAGGCAGCGAAGCCGGTGACCTCGCAGAGGTAGACTTCGAGTTCTTTAAAAATCTTTTGGTAGCCCTTGGTCTGCGAAAGAGGCGCAAAGGGGTGAATGTTGGCAAATTCGGCCCAACTGACCGGGATCAACTCAGTGGCGGCATTGAGTTTCATCGTACACGAGCCCAGCGCAATCATCGAGTGGGTCAGCGAAAGGTCGCGGTTCTCCAGTCGCTTGATGTAACGCATCATCTCCGTTTCGGTCCGGTAGGTGTTGAACACGGGATGGGTCAGGTACTCGGAGTAGCGCACCAATTTTTTGGGCAGCTTCAGACGTTTGGGCAAATTGTAACGCCCGTTGTCCTTTTCTTTTTTGCCACGGGCAAAGATCTTTACGATCTGTTCCAGATCGCTTTGTTGTACCGTTTCGTCCAGGGTGATTTGGACCGCACCTTGGCTGTAGTGGAAATTGATGCCGCTGGCCAGGGCTGCCTTTTCGATGCTGGCCTGCTTGCGGGCGGTCAGCTCGATCCGCAGGGTATCGAAGAAGTATTTGTTGGTCTGGACGTAGCCCAGTTTGGTCAGTTTGTTGTGCAGCAGCGCCGTCATGCCGTGTACGCGCTGGGCGATGGCTTTGATGCCTTGGGGGCCGTGGTAAACGGCGTACATGCTGGCCATGATGGCGAGCAGGGCCTGGGCGGTACAGATATTGGACGTCGCCTTTTCGCGCCGGATGTGTTGCTCGCGGGTTTGGAGGGCCATGCGGAGGGCGGGGTTGCCCTGGCTGTCCTGCGACACCCCGATGATCCGACCGGGAATTTGTCGTTTGAAATTCTCTTGGGTGGCAAAGTAAGCTGCGTGGGGCCCACCGTAGCCCATGGGAACGCCAAACCGCTGGGTGTTGCCCACTACGGCATCCGCTCCCCATTCGCCGGGAGGCGTGAGTAGGGCCAGGCTGAGTAGGTCCGCCGCGACCGTCACGAAGACGTTTTGGGCCTTGGCCCGCTCCACAAAGCTGCGGTAATCCTCGACACTGCCGTCTTTGGCGGGGTACTGGAGTAGGACGCCAAAGGTTCCTTCGTGAATCTGATATTCTTGCCAGGCGCCCACCACAATTTTGATCCCCAGGGGTTGGGCGCGGGTTTGGAGTACGGCCAGGGTACTGGCGTAGACCGTATCGGCGACGAAAAATTCGCAGGCCAGGTCTTGCTTGCGGCGCTTGTTTTTCTGCGCAAAAAACATGGACATCGCTTCGGCGGCGGCGGTGCCTTCGTCGAGCAGCGAAGCGTTGGCGATGGGCATGGCGGTCAAGTCGCTGACCATGGTCTGAAAGTTGAGCAGCGCCTCCAAACGGCCCTGGGCAATCTCGGCCTGGTAGGGCGTATACTGGGTGTACCAACCGGGGTTTTGGAAGATGTTGCGCAGGATGACCGAAGGCGTGATGGTACCGTAGTAGCCCTGCCCGATGTAGGAGCGGTAGACCTTGTTCATCGCCGCGATCTGCTTCAACTCACTCAGGTAAGCGTACTCCGACTGAGCCGCTGGGATATGGAGTTTTTTCTTGAGTCGAATGTTATCGGGAACGGTTTCACCGATTAGCGCTTCCAAGGAATCTGCTTTTACCGCCTTCAACATTTCCGGTAGCTGCTCTTCCCGGATACCGATGTGGCGATCGACAAATTGATCGTGAGATTTTATGGTGCTCATCTGAACAGAAATTATCGAGATTAAGAATTAGGTTGGGAGAAAATACTCCGGAGCTTTGGGGCGAAAGTAGCTCTTTCCACTTTGGGCTTACAAAGGTAAAAAAAGTAGACCACAAATTGGGGGATTGGTATGCTTTTGGCGATGCCATAAAGCGGGAGGATCGCTTGTAGATTCAGGTAGATTGCCCTATCTTCGTAGTCGCCCGATACCACACCGGGCTCATTCGTATCTGATTAATCATAATCCCAATGAAAAAACTGCACACCCACCTATGTTCCTGGGGTCTGATTTTAGGCCTCGCCCTTTCAACAGCACAGGCCCAGGATTGTTTCTACACCACCGTTTCTCAAGCCTCCGCGCCCACGGTCCAGAACGTTTGTGTCGATTTCCAAGTCCACAATTTTGTCGACCTGTCCAGTATCCAATTTTCCGTTTCCTGGGACGAAACGGTACTCGCCTACAACAATGTCGTGGACGTCGACCTGCCCGGCAATGGGGTTTTCCAATTTGGCACCAGCCTAATTAATGACGGAATTTTGACTTTCTTCTGGGTCGACCCCGAGCGGGGTTGGGACCTGCCCGACCGCTACCAAGTCTTTTCCGTTTGTTTTACCATCATCGGTGCCAACGGAACCAACTCCAGCGTGGCCATCACCAGCGAAGCCACCAACGTCGAAGCCTACGACAGCAATCTCGACCTCGTCGACTTCAATACCCTGCCGGGAGGTGTCACCGTTGGCACCACTCCACCTCCCGCCAGCCTCCGGCTCCAGTCCTGCGAATCCAATCCCAACTGCCTCAATGATTTCGTCACCGTCGTCGAAGGCGGGGTGGATCCCCTGACCTTCACCTGGGCCGGGCCCAGTGGTTTCAATTCCAACGACAGTGACCTAAAGGGCGTGATCGGAGGCCTCTACTCCCTCACCATCACCGACAACAGCAACCTCACCATCGATACCACCTTTTTGATCGGTACCCTCAACCCCTCGATCGATGCGGTGGAAGTTACCGACATCAAGTGCTCCGGCTTTAATAATGGTGCCGTCAACATCACCGTTTCCGGTGGCGTACCTCCTTACGAATACCAATGGTCCAATGGCTCCGTCTTTGAAGACATCTCCAGCCTCCCCCCCGCCGATTACTCGGTGACCGTCACCGATCAAAACGGCTGCTTCGCCACCGGTACCTACACCGTAAGCAGCAACGACCCCATCGAATTGGTGTCCATCGACATCGACTGCGTCACCGAAGATGGCAACGATGGTTTTGTAACCGTCGAAGTGACCGGAGGTAGTGGCAATTATTCCTTCGACTGGAGCTTTGGTCCCAGTACCAGCACCGGCGTGGTTGGCAACCTGAGCCCGGGCGACTATTTCGTCAGCGTTACCGACGAATTCAACTGTCCCTACGCCGTCATTCCCTTTGGCATCTCCAATGGCATCATCGGCACCCAAAACGATACCATCTGTGAGGGCAGCAGTACGACCCTCAATATCGACGCCCCCCAGGGAGAATCCTTCGTTTGGACGCCCGCCACCGATCTGGACTGCACCGACTGTCCCGCTCCGGTGGCTACCCCGGAGACCGACATCACTTACTACGTAGCAGTTACCGACAGTACCGGCTGTACGGATCGCGATAGCGTCTCGGTTAGCATCCGGACGGGTTGTATGTGGCCCGGCGATACCGACCTGAGCAAAGACGTCAATCACTTTGACCTGCTCAATATTGGTTTGGGTGCCGGACGTACCGGTCTCGAACGCCCCGGAGCGTCCATCGAATGGGTGGCCCAGGTGGCCCTCGATTGGGCGGCCACCACTCCACAAAGCAACGTCAATTTCAAAAACCTCGATACCGATGGCGACGGTACGATCGGCCTGGCCGATACCAATGCCATCGCCCGCAACTGGGGGGAGATGCACAACCTGACGGGCTCCGGCTCCAGTACGGGATTGCTGGGTGGCCCCCCCTTTAGCATTGCCGCTGCGGATACCCTACTCGGCAACCAAAGCGTCAGCTTGCCCATTACCTTCGGCGACCCGAGTAACGTCATCACGGGCCTCTATGGCCTGGCCTTCAGCATCAGCTACGATCCCAATTTGGTGGAAGCGGGTAGCGTCCGGGCCGAACTGCGCGATTCCTGGATGGGAGTCGCCAGTGAGAACTTGGTGATGATGCAGCGCAATTTCCCCGCCGAAGGACGGATCGACATCGCCATCACCGCCATGGACGGCAACAACCGCTCGGGCCTGGGTGGGATCGCCCTCCTCCACCTCGACCTCAAACCCGTCACCGAACCCCAGACCCTGGTCCTGACGCCGAGCGATCCCCGCATCATCACCAACGAAGAAGTAGGGGTGGCGGTGAGCCTGCAAAGCAAAACCATCACCATCGTGGATCGCATCTCGGGACTGGTAAGCCCCGCACTGGCGCAGCAAGTTCGCCTCTTCCCCAATCCCAGTAGCGGTACGGTCTACCTCGACGCGGCCGGACTGGAAGTGGAAGCCATTCAGCTTTACGACTGGACGGGTCGCCTGCTGGCGACGCCGGCGGTGCCCCAACGCGGACGGGCCCTGGCCCTGCCCGAGCAGCTATCGGGCACCTATCTCGTGCGGATTCAGACGACGGCGGGCTTGATCAGCAAGCGGCTGGTGCTGCTGCGCTAGGGTTGCCTACTCAGGCCTACGATACTCCGGATGGTACCTACCGTTCGGAGTATTGTTTTTTTAGAGATCGGGCGGGGAAGGCTCCTCCGTGAGTTTGCGAAAGACCGCCCGTAGCCAATCCTTATTCGCCACCAGCTGATCGCTTTCCAAGCGCTCTCCCAAGCGTTTTTTTACCGCCGCAAAGGCCGCCTCGGAAAGCCGCGTACGCCGTCCCTTCAGCCGGTACAATTGACGGGTGAGTTTGAGGTAATTGTTATAGGCCTGCTTACCGTTCTCCGACATCTGCGCGCTGCGCAGGACGTATTTGCGCGTGGCTTCCATCAGGGCGTACAGGGCTTCGGTTTCGTCGAGTTCGAAATAGCTTTTGATTTGGATAATTTTTGCGCCGAGGTGGTAGGAGGTGTTGGTAAAATCGACGCGGTGGAGTTGGCGGAGGGCGGCCAGGTAATCCTGCCGGGCGTAGTAGAGGGCGGCGAGGTTAAAGGCGACGGCACCGGCCTGTTCTTCCGGGATCAGGTTGGCTTGGTACTGGAAGATAAAGCCTTCGACCCAATCGAATTCGCGGAGGCGGATACCGGTGGTGATGATGTTTTTAAACGTCCAGGAGGTCAGGTGTCCGTTTTTAAAGATGATTTCCCCGTCGAGCGTTTGCCGGTAGAGG
>ERZ1740065.3204-NODE-3204-length-10239-cov-12.966123_pt1 | contig 10239 bp, 12 predicted proteins | sample MGYA00581738_ERZ1740065 | MGnify/ENA primary metagenome ERZ1740065 (study PRJEB43018, sample SAMN04849749) | marine metagenome | isolation source: floating plastic debris | place: Pacific Ocean | collected 2008-09-01 | study: EMG produced TPA metagenomics...
ACATCTATGTAACCGCAGTGTACATCTATGTAACCGCAGTGTACATCTATGTAACAGCAGTGTACATCTATGTAACCGCAGTGTACATCTATGTAACCGCAGTGTACATCTATGTTGCCACAACTCATTGCACTTTTTTATATATTTGTAACCGCTACATCCAATAATATCTTATTGTGGTAAAGCCATAACTTGCCTGTGATCTTCTTGTTGCTGGAATCCATGACCATAGTTATTCATCTTATAAATTTGGCCATTGAACAATCAAAATATTTGAATTATCGATTATCTAGAGTCAATAATCAAAATCAAATTGAAACCCAAAATCCTGAATTGTTTCACCCCTAGTTTTTATGCCAGTTAGTGACTCTGGTCAGTGGTATGAGTCTGTGATTGGCTGATTAGCTACGTTATGAGTAGGAGATAGCTCAGTGGTAGAGCCTGCACCTCTAGACACACAAGTGTTAAGAGGTGGTGGGTTCGAATCTCACTGAGTCCTCCTGCTGGGCACTTGTGCCACAGGTGTGCTCCGATCTGCCTAAAAACCGAGAGCAACCTGGCGCCGCATATGGCAGCCTTGCCCTAAAGGCACATTTATTTCTTAGTGTGAAAATATGGAGACAGACTCGCTTTTTTTCAACAGGTTGTGGGTTGTGGCTGTACTGAAGTATATCATTGTCATTACTGTCCTCTACTACCAGTAATCATCCCTGGCTCCTTTCTCTACATCTCTGTCTCCTCACAGCTGTCTGGTAAAGTCAAGCTATTCATCGTTGCCATAAGATGTCATGTAATTTTAATGGAGGAAAGTAAGAGGTTGTACTAGTAAACCCTGTGTCCCTCCTCGCCGCCTCCCTTCTCTCCCCCTCCTCTCTGTGTCACTCCCTCCATCTCATCTTGCTTCTCAACTGGTTGCTGACGTTTTCTAGCTGAAGAGTGTATCCAGTCTAACAGACCGGCTGATATCAATGTAGCATCGCATTCACGTCTGGTCTCACTCCAGGATCGGAGCCGTGTGTTGATAAACATCTCACACACCATAAAGGGCCTGGTCGTTCTGTGTACAAATGTGAAGTGTGCAAACTTGAGCATCGCAACAAGACCAACATGAAGGTCCACCTGAGAACTCACACTGGAGAGAAGCCATTTTTTGCCCTCACTGCCCCACATGCCCTCACTGCCCTCAGAGAGCCGCTCGGCGCACACTTATGAACTCTCACATCCGACTTAAACATGAAGGTTGGCAATGAGTTCTATCGGGTCCGTTTGTTGGTTCCAACCTGTCTGTAATTCTGAGAATTCTCTCCACTGACATCAGTTTGCTGCACTGCTCGAAGCACGGACACACTGCATCGCTGTATGTGAATAGTTTCACCTGATGATCACTTCCGCTACAATGAGTTCATGGAGATGCAATACTCATCTCTGCTACCACTTGATTAAATTATGAAACCATAACCTGTCGATGAGATAGGGAAGACAACTCCTTTTCGTGAAACCATTCTGCCAGCGAACGTTCAGCACTCTGTAGAGTCTGAGTGCCAGCGATACCAGTAGGAAGTCAAACAGTTGTGTCCCTGTCCCACCAACTCAGTAGGACAGCTGGTGTTGGAGGAGAGCGAATGTTGTAGACCTGGTCTACGTTTCCCCTACCGCTACAGTCTGCTTCACTGTCCCACAGCTGACCTCTCTCCTCCTACACAGGGACCATACTATCTGAAATTATGAATGTCTGAACACATTGTGGTTGTTTTTTTAGAAGCGCCTCCGGACAGCAACACGACAGGCAGGTGCCCCCACTGTCAACTGGCGCTCGGATCGGAGGAGTGTCTCAACGCCCAACTGAAAGTGGATGGTGATTTGTTGAAGTGTCAGATCTGCGGTCTTGAGAAGAAAGGAAAGAGACAAAGAGGAGAGATGAGAAGACATTTGAGATCTCACACAGGAGAGAAAGGGTTTTTCTGTCTGTACTACCCCCACAGGGGCTTCACTCTCCGTGATGTGGGACGCCATGTGGATGATATACACCTTGGCAAGTACCTGTTCTCTGCTGTCAGCAAATCTCTCATGCACTGTGTCTGAGTTACGGTCACCAAGCTCAATCTACTGCAAAGCAGGAAATTTTTGTTTATTTTTGCGTTTTTTGGAATTCTGAGCCGCAAAACTCGAACATGGAAATATTTCTCTGTTCGATTGATACACTAGTTGCAACAGTCACAAAAATCCAGGTTTCCGGTACGTCTAGACTGTAGGTGACGCAGAAGGCGCACAATATCGGGAGACCCTGTATCTAGATACCATACCTACTACTGTGTTCCCTTGACTAGACACGCCTAAATCCTACACAGACATCACTATAGCGTCATGCAGGATGGTTGTAAAGGATGCATCTTAGTTTGATAAGAGAGAATCAATTTAGAACTATTCCACCAAACTTTCGAATCAACTACTGGCCAGAGAATTAAGACTAATTTAAGATTACCTCACTTCCTTAGACACGTGTCTTGTAGTCGAGGGAATACCTCACTTCCTTAGACACGTGTCTTGTAGTCGAGGGAATACAGTACTACATACTGTAGAACCGGATTTGATAGCAACACAAATGTTAGCGCTTTCATGAAAGCGGGCTAGAAATAAAAATAATAGCGATCTAATGATAGCGATCCTGTAAATGGGAGGACAACTCCCATATAAGGTATAATGGCGAAATTCAATGATGGCGATCATTTTTGTCGCTATTTTTGCGGCCGTTAGACTGTCGCTATTAAATCCGGTTCTACAGTATAACATATTTATCTTTATCTCTATCCAGCGGACAGCTCACACAGTCCCTCCGCCTCTACTGCTGACCCGACACAGGAAGTCACTGCTGACTCCATTCCATCGGAACGCTGCCGGCTCTGCGATCTGACTCTGGGATCAGACTCGTGTTTTAATCGACACATCCGCAGCAGTCTGAAATCTGGTCGTGTGGCGTACAAATGTCGGATATGTAAACACGAAACCCATGTCAAACCGCACATGAGGCATCACCTGAAACACCGTCACATAGCACCAAAGCTGTTCTCCTGTCGTCACTGCGCCTACAAATCAGACAGGCGAGAAGATATCAAAGATCACATGGCGTCGCTACACAAAGGTAAGTGATGTACATCAACAGCAGTGACTGGTAGAACTCGCAGTAACCTGATCCTGGTATTTTGTCAATAACATGGATATTAAAGGTATTCCATAGTGGGAATCCCTGGAGTAATGGAATGAATGGCTGTAAGTCTTAGCCGCGGCTGATATGTCACTCCTGTATCAGGAACTGTTTACTGACCAGTCTAGGTTATTAGTGCTGCATTTTAATCGAGTTATTCTAAGATTAACTAAGATTAATTGCTCAGAAGATTAATTTCATGCCACAAGATTAATCTTGTGGCTAGTTTGAGGGTAAATTTCACTGAAGAACTAAGAATAATATGCTACAAATATATGTGAACAAGTATAATAGCATATTTATCTAAGAAAACTCAACACCAGTGCGGTTGAATACCACTAATGACTCATCAAAGACGCTACAGTGATGTCTACTTCAGCAGCTGCAGCTGGTAGCGATGACACTGCTGTGAATTCTACAGGAACTAGTTATTGGTGGCAAGATTAAAGTAAGACTAATTCAAGATTGATAATACAATAAAACACAATAATACATATATGAGCTCGTATATGTATATGTATATGTATATGTATATGTATATGTATATGTATACATAATGAGTACATTCTAAGTTCTCATCGGCCACTATTCATTGGGGTTGACTGAAAAATTGAATATTTCACAGTATAGTGTCCCATCTTGTCCGAAACCACCGGCAGCATTGCAGACGCAGATATTGGCGTAAGATTCAGCAGCCTGAAACATGCATCTTTCAATGAAGATGAAGATGGAAGCCATGTTTCTTTCCTGCGAACCCTCAACCCAGCGGCAGTTAAACTACATGTCCTTCAAAAAATCTAGTCATACAGCGTCTACTGATGTGTAGTTGCGATCGGAGGCTGTTATATGGCAGCGTATGCCCAAGCTGTCATGACTCTCACAGCACATACAGTAGTTGATGTTGCATTGTGGGATATGTTCACACTATTTACGGCTGATCAGGGCAGCTAGCCTGCTGAATTACTTTAATTGTTATTTATTTATTAATTATTGAATCCCGATAGCCTCAGCTGTAGGAGAGACGAGTAATCGTATCACACTCACTAGTACTGTAGTACACTATTCTAGTGTAAACTTGAATTTATTCGCTGTTTTTTCTACAGCCGAGTCTGCTCGCCCCTCCGCTCCTGCTGACAAAAGACGCTGTCCAGACAGCTGACTCGACTACATCGGGACTCTGCCCACTGTGCGGTCTGAGTCTAGGATCGGAGCTGTGCTTTAACATGCACATCAACCTCGACAGAAGTACAGGAGGCTATTTCATGTATGAGTGCAGGATATGTCAACACCATAATACTCACAAGCGTGCTATGAGAAATCATCTCAGAAATCACACAGGAGAGAAACCGTATTCCTGTCCGTACTGCTCTTTCAGAGCTTCCAACAAGCAATACATACAGAGACACATTGCTAATAGACACAAAGGTACGTAGGCTGATTGCATGGTAGTTAAACTTGATACTGGTAGTAGTTATGAATGAAGCTCCTCTAGTGAAGTGAAGGCGGAGTTAGAGCGTAATGGGGCGGAGTTAGAGCATAATGGGGCGGAGTTAGAGCATAATGGGGCGGAGTTAGAGCGAAGTGGGATGGAACAGGCGGCAGATTAACTACTGAAGAACAGGCTTTGATGGCAACGGAAATGTATGTACAGTCTCTGCTCTCTTACAGGACGAGCCAAACGGAAGTCAAGTAAAAAGGTAGAAAGTAAAGCAGATGAGAAGTCAGGCGATGAGTTAGACAGCAGTACCAACTATGAGGCTGGCGATAAGGCGAATGGCAGTGCGTCTGGCACAGAATACGATGAGACGTACAGTGATGCAGAGACTGAGACGGACAGCAGACTGGAGAGCCAGGTACAAGGCGACGGGAGAGCCAAGTACAAGGCGACGGGAGAGCCAGGTAAAAGCATGATGCATAATAAGATGCATAATATAAGAATGTTTTCCTGGATCCAGGATCGCTGCAAGTCTCCCATATTTCCTGGATCCAGGATCGCTGCAAGTCTCCCATATTTCCTGGATCCAGGATCGCTGCAAGTCTCCCATATTTCCTGGAGGCAGTAAATTTAATGCTAGATTATTCTTATTGATTTCCTGATGTCTGTCTGTAGTTTATCAGCTCTCTCTCCGAGTCAAGATAGCAGAATCTTAGGTGTAGGGAGTAGGGTTCTGGGCTAGATATCTTCAAAGCTTAGAAAAACTAAATTTTCCATATTTCTCAACGTAAAACTTGTCATCTGTGGTACTATTGTTGATGAAGCCCACGTTTGTCGATGTTTTGCGAGGTTTAGAGTTTAGACTGTCTCCATTTCATGTTTTTTATACTGTCTCGTGTGTATCTAAGCTAAATATCTAAGTATTTCAATAGCATCCAAATGGTATTCCAATAGTGTTACAATGGTATTCCAATGGTATTCCAATAGTGTTACAATGGTATTCCAATGGTATTCCAATAGTGTTACAATGGTACTCCAAGAGTACTGAAAAGGTATACACATGGTGTTCCACAATACTGTATACATTCATATTTTAGGGGACAAAATATTATAAAATTTTGCTCAAATCAGCAGAATTTGTACTGATCAGCTCTTATAGATATTATTATGCGGCCACTAAATGTTTGTGTATATTCATTATGTCAGTGGCCATTATTATTATTATTATTATTATTATTATTATTATCATTATTGTTACAGGAAGCTACAAGGACTACGCACTGCGTACTGCTGGCTGACGATCTGTATAGCTTGGATTGTCAAGGAATAAAGGACACATTTGCTATCATTACAAACTCCCATTTGATATCTGAGGGTGTGTGTGGGCACGAGGCAGGTGTGTTTCACACAGTTCTTCTTTCAGTACCTGGTGTTTTTGGATTACCTGAGTTTGAAGCTAACGTTCCTTCCAAATTTCCTCTGAGGCCCAACGTTCTGCCGTGGCAGAACGTTTGCTTACTCTCTGTAGCCCACTCAGTGTAGGCTCAGAACTCAGTGTATATACTGTATATATATAACATACGGAGCCTAATGTACGCTGATGCAGGTACTTGCTTGAGGCTTAGGATATCCTGCAGTTATTACTGTTCCAGTCTTTCAGCGAGAACATTCCTAAAGTCTTAGTTTCTTATTGAGTAGGCGATGGGGAGACAAGGAGAAAGAGGCCAATTCAAGGTGTGGCCCTACAACTAGAATAAAAAACACCACAAGCTGAGTAAAGACAGCACTCATTTCAAAAAGTGACCGCCATGAAAAGCTTCTCTACTGCACTCAGACTCCAATCATTGGGATGACGATGGTGTTGAGATGAGGTGAGTAAACCTGTAAAATTCTGTTGCTGCTGAATTTGTCTCAAACTTATAATTATCCAAGCCTGATAGGGGCGCTGCAGTGTTTTAGGTACTGCTTAGGGAGTCTGTTTTCGGGTCGCCCTTTGTTATGGTGCATTCATTATATGCCTCCATCTCTCCTTCCCTCCCATATGGCACAGCTTTTCTCTCCATCTCCATCGCACTCTCCTTCCCTTCTTTATCATGTGCCTTCTATTTCCCTCATAAATCAGATGCCAACAGTGTGACATGAAGGAAGTAGAGAGGTTAGGAATGGAGAGAGACATGAAGGGTGGAAGGGTTAAAAGTGGACAACCAAACATTGATGTACTATCAGTATAGCAGCTCAGTGTAGTTGGTGGATAACCTCTCTCAGTATGATGAATTGGTATTGGTAGAAGAATAGAAGGCAGTTTTATTAGGAAATGACAAGGCAGGTATGATAGTTGGCTGGATGGTGGTGCGATTTACGGCTGCGGAGCATCTCTAGAAACAGGAAGTACAGCGACACACAGATCACTCGCTGTTTACTGTAGTCTTATAGCCGCAGTCCTTGCACACATACGGAGCTCCACCGGAGTCTGACTTCATGTATACAAACATACTGGTTACAGGGTGAATGAAATACTCCGTCACGTGCTTCCTGTCTGTGATGTCATCATTACCACCTAATTCTGTGGTCTCAGTATTATCACTGTCAGAGTCAGTAGTGGTACATGAGTAGGTCCTTTCAGGCTGAATTCCAGTAATGTCTTCACTTTGATCACCTCCTCTCGTGTCTACTGGTAGTTGTCTTCTCTTGGACATACCTCCATCTGCTGGTGCTACACTTGTCAACACAAAACCATGACTCCCAATCTCCCCACTGCTTACAGTTCTGTTTGGGTTCACTACTCCGTCTCCACCTGTTGTACAGGATACAGACTGACATTAGGCTCTGCCCACACACGGAATAAGCATTGCATGCTGGGACATCTCTCTAATCTTGCTGGGAACTTTTCTGCAGTTAGTTTTTCAATGCTTTAATCAAATCATCACAACATTCCTCAACCAAGAAAAGATAAAATAATTTGTTCAATGTCCGCCTACCTGTCTATTTAGTCTCAGGACAGTTATTTACTAGTATGGTGAGGATATTTGAAGCCACACGTAATGACAGACGTCAGACAGGATTAGATAATCATACGGGTTATTCATCATCTTACCATCCAGTTTGCGCACTGTCTCTGCCTCGTTGTATTCATTGTATTCTGCCCCGGACACATCGCGATTGGCCTTACTGTCCGCCTCAGGATTGGTCTCACTGCCAACTTTCTTATGCATTTTACTGCCCATCATTGTATCCAATTTCCATTCCGTACGTCCTGTAAGAGAGGTGAGATTGCCTGAAGTAAGTGAATAGTTTGAATAACAGTCATACCTGATATTAAATTTGTAGTGATGAAATCAGAAAATTTACGCCTCCGCCCACTGACAGTGATGCCTTTCTATGTTCGTGGTCAAAAGGATATTGGTCATGACCGATATTGAACTTCCAATTTATTGCAATATTTGGGTTTTGACACCGAAATTGGAATATGAAAAATTGATTTTCTCATTTTCTCATTTTAAATCACAATATCAAATATCTGGAAATGACAGCCAAAATACTTCGTCTCACCTCTTTTATGTCTTTGAATGTGATTTTGCAGGGTTGAAGATTGAGCAGTTCTGAAAGGGCAGTGAGGACAGGGGAACGGTTTCTCTCCCATATGAACCCTCAGATGATCTTATGGTACACTTGTTTGTACTATTGTGCATATCCTGCACTCATAGGTGACATATCCTGTACCGGTGTCGAGGTTGATGTGCATGTTAAAGCACAGCTCCGTTTCCAGACTCAGACCGCACAGCGGACAGAGTCCCGATGCAGTCGAGTCAGCTGTACGGTAGCGACTCTACGCATCTGGACAGAGGGAGCGGAGGAGGGGCAATCAGACTTGGCTGTTGAATGAAACTATCCAGGTCACGCCTGCCACTGACCACTGCTGCAGACATACCTAACTTACCATTGTGTAACGACGCTATGTGATCTCTGATATCTCCTCATCTGTCTGTGTAGGAGCAGTGAGCACACAAGAACTCTTTCTTTACTGTGTGACGTCTCAGATGACGCCTCATATTGGGTCGGAGATTGCTGCTGTGTTTACATATCCGACACGTGTACGTCACACGACCAGACTCCGAACAACTGCGGACATGTCGATTAAAACACGAGTCTGATCCCAGATTCAGATTGCAGAGCGGGCAGCGCTCTGATAGAAACGAGTCAGCAGTGACTTCCTGCGTAGGGTCAGCGGTAGCGGAGGAGGGACTGCGTGAACTGTCCGCTGGATGAAGATAAAATACTCTGTATATAGATGTAGTTACAAGTCGTTACCTGATCTGTCATGTGACAAGTCATATCAGCAATTCATCCTTGTTCATTGGTGATCGGAGCAGTTTTAAGCACATTGGAACTGAGATGCAGCTCCGTAGTGATTCACTGACAGCAGAAAATAGGAACTTGCCACCGTGTATATCATCCGCGTGATTTTCCACGTAACAGAAGATAGCACCTCTATAAGGACAGTACAGACAGAAAAAACAGTTTATCTCCTGTGTAAACACTTTTAAGAGGGAGAGAGAGGAGAGAGAGACCAATTCATGAGAAGATATAACAATTCACACATCTGATCGAAGTGAATGTATGAAAATTTTACGTGAGAAAAGTGTATCGGTGGAATACACACTCCGCATGAGTCATAATTTCATCAATAATTCACCTCGGGTAAGAAACCCAGACAGATACTGATGTGAAGATGAATGCAACTCTGGTTACTGACAGCAGAGAACAGGTACTTGCCACCGTGTGCATAATCCACATGCTTGCATACTGTTGAAAACAGTAGCTCTGTAGGGGCAGTACGGACAGAAGAACTGCTTTTCTCCTGTGTGAACTCTCAGGTGTCTTGACTCTCTTTTCTTTCTTCTCAGCATCACAGATCTGACACTGGAAGAAATCGCTGTCCGCCTCGACGTGGGAGTAGAAACACTCCTCCGACCCAAGCGCCAGTTGACAGTGGGGGCACCTGCCTGTCTCGTTGCTGTCAGGAGGCGATTCTATAAAACAGAAAAGTCATCCATAGTCTGACATCACTAATACTAATACTAGTATTGCATACACCCACATGATGGTAGGGGAGAGGTCAGAGGTCAGGAATGTGACTGACTGCTGGAGAAACAAGATAGCAGCATATGATTCAGCTCTATATCCGACATTATCTCCACGGACCTTTGTGTTTACTTCGGATGTGATAGAGCATCTGGCCACACTGAGAGGCTCTGTGTGGGCAGTGAGGGCAAGGGTGAGCTCTCAGGTGGACCTTCATGTTGGTCTTGTTGCGATGCTCAAGTTTGCACAATTCACATTTGTACACAGAATGACCAGACCCTTTATGGTGTGTGATGTGTTTATCAAAGCACCGCTCTGACCCTGGAGTGAGACCACACAGGAGGCAGTGCTCCTCTACAGCAGACTTTACTGCGGCGTCTCGTCTCTGGTCGGTGTGACTGGAGGGAGCTGTAGAAAAGGGGGGGTATCAGTAGATACTGCCTAATATCCAGGGCTATGGTAAGTTATCCAGGGCTATGGTAAGTTATCCAGGGCTATGGTAAGTTATCCAGGGCTATGG